>Ga0272444_10000356_pt1 | contig 50438 bp, 41 predicted proteins | sample SSMForm13_FD_201033 | JGI IMG/M metagenome (GOLD analysis project Ga0272444, IMG submission 201033) | Marine sediment archaeal communities from Little Sippewissett salt marsh, Falmouth, MA, United States - SSM-Form-13 | ecosystem: Environmental > Aquatic > Marine > Wetlands > Sediment ... | reverse complement strand
CTCCTGGTTGATCAAACCGAACTTCAAAACGCTGGGCCAGCGCCTCGGACCGAAGATGAAGGCGTTTCAGGCAACCGTTGCCGAACAAGCAGAGGATTTAATCGCCAAACTGCAAGGCGGAGAAACCACTATCACGCTATCCGTTGACGACGCTACAATGTCGTTCGACAAAGAAGATTTCCTGCTTGAAGAAAAACAACCCGATGGCATGTCGATCGGCAGCGACATGGATACCTGGGTCGCTTTCGACATTGTCCTTACCGATGATTTGAAGTTGGAAGGATTGATGCGCGACTTGTTGCGTCGTTTGCAGGTGCTCCGTAAAGATGTCGGCCTGGAAATCGAAGATCGCATAAGCCTTAGCTACAATACCGATAGCACCGCACTGAAAGAAGTACTGGCACGCTGGCAATCGTTTCTCACCGAAGAGCTTCTCATCGTCGAAATTCAAGAAGACATCGGGGATCAGGAAAGCCACGAAGTAAAAGTCGGCGGCGAAGTCATTCAGGTCGCTATTTCTAAAAAGTAATCAATAAAGAAGGCGGACTCCATGGAGCCCGTTTTCCGTTTTCACATCATTCCTGCTGCTTACGGTTTGCCTTCCAACAAGAAAACGGTACCGGCACCGGAAGTTCCCTGGTCGAGGCATTGCGTTCCCGCGACCACTTCCGCCCGTCCGTCGCCGGTCATATCCGGCACGGCGCGAATCGTTTTAATTTTTGCGTCGCCGGTTTTGTATTCCCAAAGCAGGGTGCCGTCGACTCCATCGTACATCCTCACATAGCCGTCGAAACCACCGGCGACCACATCGTCAACTCCATCTTGGTTGATGTCGTCGACCGCATCGATGGCCCAGACATAATCGGAAGCACCGGCCGACCAGATCGTCGTACCGTCGGCTCCGTCGATCACATAAAACGCGTACCCGGACATCGATGAAACAGCCAGATCGTCGATGCCGTCGTCGTTGACGTCATCAAGCGTCACAATACGCATTGGATTCACCGAAGCATTGCTGGTCCATAGTTCCGCACCCGTATGACCATTAAGACAAACAACCGCATCCGTCCCCCACGAGCCGGCGAGCACATCCTGGTAGCCATCGCTGTTGACATCGTCAATGGCGGCAATCGCGTAATTGTTGCCCGTCGTCGCCGTCCATAAAACGGTGCCGCTAACACTGCTGTCGCCATCGACGCAAAACACGCGATCTTCGTCATCGCCGCCCGCAAACACCGCTTCCGGAGAACCGTCGTTGTTAATGTCGTCGATAACCGTCACTCCGTACAGCACATCGGCGCTGGCGTTGAGTTGCCAAACGACATCGCCGGTTTTTCCGTTGATTAACCAACCGCTGTTGTTGTCGCTGCCGACGCCAAAAGCTACCTCGGGGATATCATCGCCGGTCACATCGGGAAACGGAATAATCTGCTGAATCCAACCGCTGTCCGGTGAAAGCGGGTTGGTATACGTACAAAATTGCCACAGTGTAGAGCCGTCCGTGCCGTCGAGCGCGAAAGCGGTGCGGTTACCCCAAGCAGTGCCGAGCAGTACATCCTCGTAGCCATCTTCGTTGAGATCACGCGAGTTGATAATCACCCTATCGCCGTAACCACCTGAATCGGAAATTTGACCGGTGTTGTTGTTGGTCGGATGGACGCCCCAAATCAAGGTACCCTTATCCGGAGCCCCACTGATGCAGAACGTTGTGTCGCCTTCGTCTGGCGTCGTAATCGAATCGTAGGCATGCGCCAACACTTCCGGCGCGCCATCGCCGTCGATGTCGTCGATCCAACCCACGGTCTCGACGTGATACGGTCCTTCCGGCGGAACATAGGACCACACTTCGCGATTGATTACCGGCGTGTCATCGTCACCAGTATCGTCATCACTCGTATCGTCGTCGCCGGTGTCGTCGTCGCCGGTGTCATCGTCAGCGGTATCGTCGTCACCGGTGTCGTCGTCATCATCATCGCCCGTGTCGTCGTCATCAGCGCCTGTATCATCGTCAGCCGTGTCGTCGTCATCGTCCGCGTCGTCGTTATTGTCGTCATTGTCGTCGTCATCGTCGTCACCGCAGGCTACCGTTGTCATCAAACCACCAATTAGTAAAATCATAACGAGAAGCCAACATGTTTGAAAAATAAAAGGTTTCATCATCGCACCCACCCCTGAGAGTTGTTGTTTAGCTTCCCTAAGGATTTGCCCATCGGCTTCATCTGTCAAGCGTGCCGACCGCTTGACCCATTGATCGTCCTTTGAAACCATCAGGTAATGCGTAAGTGGTTTGCCTTTTCGTTGTTGCTGCTTTTTGTGTTGCCGGTATTTTTTCACCTTGGCTGCACAAAATCCTTTACCGGCCGTGTCTGGCTGCTCGGTATCGATGGCGCGGACTGGCGCATCATCGATCCGTTGATCGAATCCGGTCGCGCGCCCGCCTTTGCAAAACTCAAACAACAAGGCGCTTGGGGTGAATTGCAAAGCATTGATCCCATGCTGTCGCCGATCATCTGGACCAGCATCGTTACCGGTAAAACTCCCGAAAAGCACGGCATAACCTGGTTCATGGTGCGCAACAAAAAGACCGGGCGCATGATTCCGGTGACCAGTAACCTGCGCCAATGCCAAGCTTTGTGGAACATCTTGAGTACGCGTGACGTTTCCGTGGCGGTAACCGGCTGGTGGGCAAGCTGGCCAGCGGAATCAGTCAACGGCTGGGTCGCTACCGACCACCTGGCCTATCACGGCTTCGGGGTCAGCGGGGTTATGAACGAAACCCGGGAAGGCTTGACCTACCCGGCTTCCATGCTCGACGAACTGACTCCAATGCTTGTCGATCCCTTTGATATCCCCAAAAGCGAAGTGGAAAAACTTTTCCCGCTTAGCGATGCCGAGTTCGCAACCGCCGCCAAAGCTACTTTCGATTTTTCCAACCCGCTGCATCACACGCTTTTCGCCCTGGCAAGTTTTCAGCGTTATCAATCGATCGCCCATCATTTGGATAACAAGAACGCCACTTTCAACGCCGTTTATTTCGAATTCATCGATACGCTCAGTCACCTGTACATGAAATACCGCCCGCCTCAACTGCCCGGTCTTGATGACGCTTTGTTTAACAGATACCGCGAAACCATCGATCGCGTTTACTTGCAGCAAGACCGCTTGCTTGGTCAATGGTTGGACCAAATGGGCGAGGACGATATTCTCATCGTGGTTAGCGATCACGGTTTTAAAATTGGCGACAATCGTCCAATCGAGGTCGACGCCACCAAAATTGAGTTGGCTCACCTTTGGCACGCACCGCATGGAGTCATCGCCGCATATGGACGCGATATTCGTCCCGGCCATCAAATCGACGACGCATCCGTGTTGGATATCACACCGACGATTCTTTACCTACTCGATCAACCAGTGGCTGACGATTTCGATGGCAAGGTCTTGACCGAGCTATTCACCGATGCATTTCGCCGCAACCGGCAACCGCAGTCGATTGCGTCATACGAATCCGGATCACGTCGGACGCAAGCACCGCACCCGTCGGCGATTGATCCGCAAATCGAAGCACGCCTTAAATCACTCGGATACCTGGGCAACGTAGGCAGCGAACAAATCGGTCTCAACCGCGCCAAGTCACACCACCGCAAAGGCAACAGTGAACTGGCTCTGCAATTGCTTGAAGAAATCCATGACGATTCACCATTGAAAATCGATGCGCTGTTGATGGCTTCGGATATCGCCCGCGACATTAACCAACTATCGCATAGCTATCAGTACTTGAAACAAGCTCTGGTATCCGCCCGCCAACGAAAAGTGACGAAACATCAAATCGCCCAAATTTACCTGCGCTTGGGAGACAATTATCATCGGGAAAAGCGCACTCAACAAGCGCTGAATGCCTTTGCGAAAGCAATAGATAACGATCCATCTCTTTACCTGGCACACTTCGGGCAGGCCGTTGTCTATCATTCTTTAGGTAAGGTTACCAAGGCTAAAAAGTCATTGAATGTATGCTTGTCGATTAAACCCGACTATGCGCCCGCGTTGTATTTGCGCAATCAATTAGGCGTCGATTGATCAGTCTTCTTCAGGTCCGACCGTCCCTGCCTGCGGGCCGCCATAGGCGCCCATGTCATTACGCTCTGTGCCCTGGCCCGGCGGTTGTGCATCGTTGTACACAGCGTCCGGATCGCCCGCGTCGATACAATCCGACCCGGCCTGCAACTGGTAATCCTCATCGACATCGGTGTTCTCGCCCCAATACGCTACGGCCATCCCGGCCACACTGGCATCTTCCAATGCCGGCGTGAAAATCACGTCCGTTCCGTTCGACAACGAAGTGATTTGCCTCGCCTTCCCGTCGGCGTTGATTTCCAAATAATCACCCACCATATAGGTGCTGTTGTCGTTAACAACGATAAGGTCGGCATCTCCGCCGTCTACAGTAAAATCTACCCAATCGGGACCAAACACGAATTGCGGATCGACATTGAGATTTCCCGTGCCGCTATCGCCGTCGCCTACGTCGGTATAGGTGGTCGTAACATCGGCGAGATCGTCGGCATTGTTGAAGACAATATTGTTTTTCGCTGCCGGCATCCCATTGCCACCAGTATCCAACGCGCGACTGACTCCGTTCTGCGCGTTATTAACGATGTTGTTGTTAATGATTTCCGCACTGATCGTCGCCGAGCTGTTCAGCGGATGGGTGGAGTACGGATACCAGTCGAAACCCGCCGCTTCCAGTGAAATACCATCACCGGCGTTTTGCGCAATGATGTTGTTGCGAATCACATTATTGTATTCCGAAGGCAAGTTGTAATGCACCCAAAAACCGAAGACGTTGATCTCGCCGATGAAACCGAGAATCGAGCCGTAGACGCCATGCCTTGCGTTGGCCAGGATTTGGTTGTTGGTAATCGTCGTTTCGTAAATTGATCGCTGGTCACCGGTTTGCCGGATACCGTCGCGGTTGTTGCGAATAATGTTGTTCGCGATTTCGCCTCGCACCAGCCCCGGATCGTCATCGTAGAAGTAGAATCCGCGCGCCTCGCTTTCGATGCCATCCCATGTGTTATCGGCGATATCATTATTACTCAGATCAAAACGCGCCGTCTGCGTGTAGCCGACATCAAACGACAAACCATGGCCGATGTTATCGGCGATAATGTTGTTGCGGATGGTCGCCTGCGTCGCGCCGCGCAGGTTGTAGCCGTAAATGCCCGCACAGGGATCGAAGTAGTATCGCACATAATTGACGCCGTTCCGCTCCTTGCGATCATACAGGCACGGGTAATGACCGTTATCGATAATGACGTTGTTTTCAATAATCGGATTCGAGGCCATGCCCGAGCCTCCGACTTCTTCCGGCACCGCACCGAAATAAATCCCATGTCGATTGTTGCCGCTGATCAGGTTGTTGGCAATTTCAGTGCTGGCGTTGACCGCGTTGATTCCGGCTGCATTACCGACCGCGCCGCGTATGGTGAAACCGTCGATGCGCGTACCGTTGGCGGCGCGCACAATAGGTGTATCGTCCGTTTTCGTGCCATTGATAATCGTCGCGTAGGCCGCTGGATCGCATTGGCTGAAATCGGCGTTGTAACCACCGATCATCGCCACCCCGGCGAGTATTTCCACATGTTCGCCGTAGGTACCGGCAGCAACGTAGACAATTCCGTTGGCGTTGGCGCCGATATCGTCAATGTTCTCTTGAATCGTCCCAGCCGGATCGTCGGGCTCCAGGCCGTCGCCGATCGTACCTTCTTTGGTATAACGCGCCGGTCGCGGACTGCCGGTTACTTCGACCGTGTTCTCGTCCTCATTGCCCGCTGTATCGACTGCACGCACGACGAAAAAGCGTATACCGGCATAATACAAATCATTGACACAGGCTTCGCATACGCCCGCTTCGGTTGTTAACGTGGGGTTTTCAAGATCCTGTCCGCCACTGGTGCTCGACATATAAACACGATAAACGATGTCGGCCGATTCATCGGTGTCATCGGTCGCCGGTGACCAAATCAAGCAGACCGAGTTGTCTTCCTGTAATGCATCGGTCGCCCCATCGAATGTTGGTGGCGTCGTGTCTGGCTGCGTGTCGTCATCAGCGGTATCGTCATCGCCCGTATCATCGTCATCATCATCGTCGCCTGTATCGTCATCGCTGGTATCGTCATCGACTGTATCATCGTCATTGATCGTGTCATCATTATTGTCGTCATCAGCACCGGCATCGTCATCGTCGTCATCATCGCCGTCGCTGCATGAAACAAGCAAAACAAGGGCAATCAACAACACAAACAGACATTTCCTGAGCGACATGGTTTGCTACCTCCCGGCCGCTATTTTAGCTCAAGAGATGGAAGAAATAACCCCGCTGATGAATATCGTTATTTCAGTCGGCAGAATGCCGGATCAATGTTCGCAAACCGATCGGAGACCCGCGCTTTCCAATTGCCCTTGTATGCGTTGAATGGTTTCTTCGGAGAGTTCGCCAAAATCGACATATTGTTCACCACGTCCGATTTTCTGCCACTTATTTTTCGCCATCCGGTTGTAGGGCATCAAATGAACTCGCCCACGATAGGCGTTGTCAATGAGAAAGTCGATCAATGCGTCAACTGAATCTTCATCACTGTTCACCCCCGGAATCAGCGGCATGCGTACAGCCATGCGTTTCGAGCCGATTTTGTTATGAATACGCTTGAAATTGTCGAGGATGATCCTGTTATCGACGCCGGTCCAGTGTCGATGCGCCTTAGCATCGATCATTTTTAAATCAAACAAAAATAAATCGACCAGTTCGCACAAGGGATCGCAAAGCTTTTCGTTAAAAGCACCGCATGTTTCCAAGGCTGTATGCAACCCATCGCGTTTCATGGCACGTAAATTCGCCAGTAGAAATTCGGTCTGCATAGTCGGCTCACCACCGGAAAACGTGACACCGCCGCCGGAATTTTCGTAAAACGGTTTATCCGGCAATATTTCACTTGCCAATTCTTCGACCGACGCTTCTCGTCCGATCCGCTCCATGGCATCATTCGGACAGGCGCGCACGCAAACCGCGCAGACCACGCAGCGATCCATGTCACGAATGATTCCGCCTTCACTTAAATGCAACGCTTTATTCGGACAGGCACGCACGCACATCCCGCATCCGGCGCAGCGCTCGTGCAAATAGGCCATCTGTGGATGCAGATCCCATGATTCCGGATTGTGGCACCAGCGACAGCGCAACGGACAGCCTTTGAAAAAAACAAGAGTGCGAATTCCGGGTCCGTCGTAAATCGCATACGTTTGCACGTCGAAAACAACGCCTCTCATACTCGCCTCAATTCACCGATCCATGCTCGGTGCGGGAAATGATTTCGTTCTGAATCTCTTTGCCTAAATCGACAAAGTATGTACTGTATCCTCCAACCTTCACAATCAGATGGCGATAAGATTCCGGATCTTGCTGTGCGTCTCGTAACATCTGTGCCGAGGCAACTGTCGGCTGCAACTGCGCACCGCCCAGATTAAAATACGTGCGCACAAGCGAAATCCATTTTTGTCGTGCCGATCTGCTTTCTCCAATCGCGGATGGGTGAAGTCGCACATTGACCGCACAACCGAGAATGTTTGTGAAATCGATCGCCGTCACCGAACGCAATACGCCGGTCACACCGCATCGGTCAACGTTATAGGGGTTGCAGCTGGCGGCGTAAGGGGTTGCCGCCCTGCGTCCATCCGGCGTGGCAATGGATAAGCGACCGTCGATCGTATGCGAGGTCATGCTGTTCATAAACGGCACGAAAGGCCCGTCTTTGTAAGCGTGATATTTTCCCATCAGAGCAAACAAGCTATCGGTTACGCGGCGTGCCATTGCATCCGACTTTGGCGCTCCGTTTCCCCATTTGTCGTTTACTTCGGCAATCGCCCGATGCAAATTTTCGTGACCGACGAAATTTGCGTCTATTGCCATCAGCAATTCCTTGAAGGAAAACCGTCGCTGCTCGTAGATCAACTCCTTTATTACGTACAATGAGTCAATCAAATTGGCAACGCTGTTGATTACGTTAATACCCGAGTAGTTGTACGTCGCCCCTCCCCTTGTGATGTCCTTTCTATTTTCAAGACAACCTTGAATAAATGCGGATAGAAACGGCGCCGGCATCTGCTCGGCGAAAAGACGATCACGTAAATTAGACGCTTCCACGTTCAGCTTGATTTGATGATCGGCTTGCAACATCACCGCGTCGAAAAAATCATCAAATGTTACAAGAGATTCCGGATCGCCCGTCTGAGGTCCGGCTTCCGATATCGTTCCAAGCAAAGTTTGCGCTTGACCATTTCGTAGAGCAGCATCCAATACGCGACCGAGCAACAATCCGGAAAAGCTGATTCCACCGGTTTTCCCCGGTGCTACCAGGTCGGTGCAACCGGTGATGGCGTAGTCGCGTGCGTCGGTCGGAGAAAAACCATATTTCTCCATGGCCGGAACGAACACGTCATCGTTCATCATCGATAGGTTTGATGTTCCTTCATGCAAGACACCGGCAACCGCTTGATGCAACTCATCCGGAGTATCCTTGTGTACGCGCAAAACGATGCTGGTCACGCTTTTGGAAAGATCGGCGGCTTCCAGAAACAAGTAAGTCAATTCATTGGTGGCATCGTGACCTTCCGGCGTTATTCCGGACAATGTGATCGGAGTCGATCCCTCGTAACGCAGATAAAAGTTTCCAAGAAAGTTCGATTCGGGACGCACATTCTGCGTCATCACCTTCAACAACAATTCGGCCAGCAACTCGCGCGCCTCCTCAACGTTGGCACAGCCGTTTTGTTGATCGTTTCGGTAATACGGCAACAAAATCTGATCCAAACGTCCATAGGCATGCACGTTGGCCGGGTGCGCGATCTCCAGCGTCACGCGATGCGTCCAGATGGATTGCACTGCCTCGTGAAACGTCTCTGCAGGATGCAACGGCACCTTACGACACACTTCCAGCATTTTCTCCAGTCGATTTTTCCGTTCCGGATCGCTCGCCTCATTCATCGCGCGTTCGACTGCATCCGCCAGTCGCTGTGCGTATACGATCATTCCTTCCAAAGCGATGATGACGGATTGCAAAAAATCATGCTCATCACTTTTGTCTTCGGAAAGCGTGCTCAATGCATCTTGAACATCTTGCTTGATTGCCACCAGACCGCGGCGCAGCACCATCTCGTGATCCATCACCATGTGTCCCTGGTAGGTGGCAATGGATGCGCCAACCGATGGGACCAGAATCTGCTGTGAAGGTGTATTGGGTACATTGTCGAGAAATTGCGACATCGATCCGTTCATGATACCGGATTGCCGCAGTTCAGTTGCGACAAAATCGGCCATTGTTTTCCCGCGCCAATAGGGCAGCAGATCACGCTGCATCATTTCGTTATCGGCCGGATCAATCGCAAACGCGTTGATTTTGCGATCGAGCAACGTATCTAGACCGATACTGACCGGCGTCGGCCCCAATTCTGCGCTTTCCCGCATCGTTCGATAAATACCACGCAAGCCTTTTTTCTTAAGTAAGTATGCAAAGAACTTCAGGTAGGACTTCACTTGATAGGCAAAAAGCTTCTTCTTACTCAGCTCGACAGCAAGCACGTTGTTGAACAAACCCCGTTCGATGTCGATCGGCCAGCCCAGCGCGTATTCTGTCCAGGCGCCGGCAAGATGATCGTCGTGTTGAATCGTGTGCGTCATTTTTTCGAAAACGTTTTTCATCGCCGTGGCAAAGCGAACCCCCGGAGACGAAGCCAACGATTCCGTTTTTCGCCAGGCTTCCGTAAAATACCTTGCACGCTCAATCGAGATAACCGGCTTTTCCGTCTGGAACCGAAGTCGCATTCGTGTAATGCGATCGCTGTCCCGGTAAATTTTTTCCGCAGCGCTCATGCACTGATCCCTTCGTTTATTCTTCGATGATTACTAACTCATCGGGCAAAGCTTCAATTTCTGCCATGATCTTCAAGGCCGATTGCGTACCAATGCCAAAACGGCGAGCACCCAGACGATATAACTCTTTCAGCATCGCCAACGTACGAATACCCCCTGCCGCTTTGACTTGGACGGCATCACCGACAAACGATTTAATCAAAGCGATGTTTTCCGGTGTCGCCCCACTAGGCGCCCAACCAGTGGCCGTTTTCACGTATTGCGCACCGCTGTCGATCACCGCCTGGCAACCGCGCTTGATCTGATCGTCGGTCAGGTGATGCACTTCTAAAATCACCTTGATCGGCTTCCCTGCAGCGACGTCAACGATCGCACGGATTTCATCAGTGCAATATTGGTATTTCCCTGAACGCAACGCGCCGACATTGATCACCATATCCAGTTCGCGGCAACCGTCGGCCAAAGCCAGCTTCGCCTCGTGCACTTTGACTTCAGTCGTATGGGCGCCACTGGGAAACCCGATGCCGGCACCGACAAGAATGGCATCTTCACCGGCCAGCAACTCGCTCAATTTTTTCACGTAACAAGGCAACACATGCGCGCCGATAAATTGATATTTTTTTGCATAGGCTGCCATTTCTTCGACTTCCGCCTCGCCGACACCGCCGGCAACTGCACTGAAATCAATCATCTGTGCAATTTCATTTTTCGAAAATTGCATTGCGTAACTCCTTACCCTCGCCCTCAACACATGTTTCTGTTTATAAACGTGCCTGCAAAACTTCTCGAATTTCCAGATCCGTTAGTGGCAAGGGATTGTTCTTGTTTCCCGTACCGGTGATGATTTTCTCGAAATCGTTTTCGGAAATTCCGTACTTGCTAAGGCGCGGCGTCTGCAAAACATCCAACCAATGATCGATTGTCTCCAGCAACAACTTGCATCCTTCTTCGACGCCGGCCGCAGGCACGTCAGCCAGCAATGCACCGACTGCGGCATATTTTTGCAAGGCGATTGACCCGTTCCCTTCTTCTTTATGCAGTTTCTCGATGGTCACTCGCGTCGCTTTGCCGACTAACGTGCCGCAGACCACACCGTGCGGAATATCGAAAAAGCCGCCGACCGGCGAAGCCAATCCGTGCACCACGCCCAAACCGGCATTGGCCAGCACGATACCCGACATCAACGCCGCGTAGGCCATGCCGGCGCGCACATGCTCATCGTCGGCCCGATCGGTGGCAGCCGGAACCAGACAGTCTTTCACGTACGCCAATCCGCTCAACGCCAAGGCATCGGTTAACGGCGAGGCTTTGGTGGCAACGTAGGCTTCCAACAATTGCGTAAACGCATCGAGGCCACAGGCGGCCGTCACATGAGCAGGACAGGAGACCATCAACTGCGGATCGACAACGGCGATATCGGGCACAAAGTTGTCGTGACGTAGCGATTTTTTAAACCCATTCTCACCGACGCTGCTGAGCACCGCGTTTTTCGTCGCTTCGCTGCCGGTGCCGGCAGTCGTCGGCATGGCAATCATCGGCACTTTAACGCCGCTATGTTTGGCGCCGGTGCCAACACCTTCCAGGTAATCAACGACTGATCCGCCTTCACGCAACATGGCGGAAATCGCTTTGCCTGCATCGACAACGCTTCCCCCGCCCCATGCCAAAACGACATTGATATTCTTTTCACGGAAAGTGGCGACCGACTCGTCGACCAACTCCGGCGAAGGCTCGCCGCTGACCTGCACGTGTAAGAAATCAATCGAGGCTTCGCGCAACTTCCGAGTCAGTTGATCCCACCGGCCGGCAACTTTGTGTGAGCTTTTGCCGGTTACGATTAAAACGGACTTCCCATACTGGCCCAACAAAGACGGAATGTTGTTGAATGAACCGGCGCCAAAAACAAGTTGCGGAATCCGCGCAAAATTAAACGACTGTATCGGTTGCGACAACAAAGATAAAATCTTCATCGGCCAACCCCCAACAATCTGGATAACATTTCGTCATCTTTTTGCATGTGCTCACGGAATATCGCAACTGCGCGCTTTTTATCGCTTTTACGCAAAGCGTCGGTCAATTTTCGATAGACATCCGCCGCAGTGTTCGAACTTTCCTCAACCTGGTAAAACAAACCGCTCATCTTTTCAAAAAGATCGCGTATCGAGTTGAGTGCATACACGTAAACTTTATTGCCGGTCGCCATTGCTAACGCTTGAAAAAAAGCAAAATCATGCTCGCCACTCAAACGAGCATATCCATTTTCCTGCGGATATTGATCGACAACCTTTTGCAAGGCATTCAACGCTTCGGTATCCGCCCGGTCGGCAGCCATTTCGATCATCGCGATAGTCAATGATTGCCGCACTTCAGCTAACGAAAGAATCAAATTACGATCCAGACCAATGCCGGTGGAAAGAATAAAGGTAATGAATTCCAAGCCCGCGTCGACTTGATAATTCTGCACGAACACGCCGTCACCCGGACGTACGCTGATGAGTCTCATCGATTCCATGCGGCGTAACGCCTCGCGTAACGATGTGCGATTCACCGCCAACTGCAATGCCAGTTCGCGCTCCGACGGCAAGCGATCGCCCGGCGCAAATTCACCGGCAAGAATCAAATTCGTCAATTGCACGACAACTTCATCCGACACCCGCGTTTTCTTAACCGGTTTTATTACTGGAACACGATTGGTCTCGGTATCCGCCACCTTGGCTTGATTACCCACCTTTTCCCCCTGTGTAACTGAACCTGCTATGTTGTTAGATTCAATCGGTACATTGGTTGGACCAGTGATCCGATGACACTATGCCGATAATGGGCAAGATTGTCAAACCACTAAGCTAATTCGCCATATTTTATTGATACTTATTGATTTTGCTTCGTTGCTTCGGTATCCGGTTCTTCCAGGTACGCATTTATTGCTTTTCGACGCTTGCGGTCGTTGTTGTATTGAAAATAGTAACGCTTGAACCATTTGAAATCACGTTTGACTTCTTCTTTCGTCCGCTTATCAATATCCGCGATGTACTCATCAAGGTATTGTTCGAAATCAAGAAATTCAACCTTGCGACTTTCCTGCGCTAATCGCCGCATCAATTCGCGATCATAGCTTAAGATAAACCAACGATTATGCGGATACCTTTTCAACTTCAATTTCGTCAGATGTCGATACCTTCGCGGATGCACGGGCATGCGAACAAACCGTACATCACGTTTCCGCAGATAATCGACCTTCCCCCACTTTTCGTGACCGGGCCGTCGATTCCGATCAGCCTGTTGACGAGCGATGGTTGCGTCGGTCAGTCCGCATAAATCGACCAAAGGTAGCTCTGAAATGTAACCAATCATGCCCAATCCGCCACAAGTCGCAATCACCGGTCTCAGGCCATTTTCCGTAAATGCTTGACGTACAATTTTCCCTTGTCGAAAAGAACCGTGTCGAATTTTCAAGGGCGAGAAAGAAACAACCGGATAAACCGTTTCCTCTTCCGCGATCTTCCAACGAATATGATTGGGCTCGATCAAATGTACTCCGTTCGCCGTTCCGATCAGCAATCCGGCGGCAACCAGAAACACGATCAATCTTTTCTTTTCTCGCACTATGTCGGCCATAACATACAATAGATTTTCGGCGGCTAATAAAAGCAGCGGCATCAACGTGACGAAGAATCGGCCGTACATAAAATCGCCGCCGACCTTGAGTACATAAAAACCATAGATTACAAAGCTGCCTGTAAGAAAAACTTTAAACGACTTGTCCTCGTCCGTCTTCGCCGGAATAAACAGCCAAACGAGGAACATCAGCGTCACCAGCCAAAAGTGGCTTCCTAAGAAAAACGTCAAGGCATAAACCAGCCCTTGCGAAAAATAAAATTGATCGGCCGACTTGGCATAAAAAGTATTGGGCAGAATCGCGCCGTAATAAGCAAGTTTCCAGGCCAGGTAACCGGCGTACATCAGAAACGCCCCGGCATAGGCGACGACTTGATTGATTCCGGCCCGCCACATGGCAGATAAACCTTGCCGACGCCGTCGCAATATCAAAAGAAACACGCGGAAAAAAACAGTCAGGCCGCCGACCAGATAAAACAAACCGTGGTCGGGGCGCGTGATAGTTGCCACGATCAACAACACACCGGCCGCCAACGTGCCTTTCCAATGTTGATGCATCGCCAGCACATAAGCGCCGGCCAACACCGACAGGCAGGCCAAACCGGTCTCCAACCCTGTGGTCGCGTACGAATAAAACGTAAACTGCACGGCCAAAAGCATCGCTGCAATTGGCAGGTACAAATGCGGCTGCCGGGTTGCCGATAAGCGTTGCCCGAAACGCGCAGTCAGCAGCAAGTTGCCGACGAAACAAAGCGCCCCGAAAACAAGCGCCAGCAATTGAATGTCGATGGACGTGATTTTCACCGCCAGCGCCAGCAACAATGTCCAAAGAAAATTGGTGTAGCCTTCGACATACTCGCCGGGGTTGAAGACCAATCCATGGCCGGCGACGAAATTTTTAGCGTAGCGAAAAGTGATGTAGGCATCGTCGACCAACGAAGCCCGCTGGTAAGCCAGGTAAAGACCGACGGCAATGAAACCAACGAGCACCGCACGCCCTATCCATCGTGAAAGAAACGGCCAGCGATGATACTCAACAAGGCGCGGGGCCAACGACCGCCAGACAAGTACAGCGATTATCACAATACCGAACAAGGCGAGAATGAATCCTGAATCATTCTCAACGGCCGCCAGATAAACTTGGGCGATTTCAGCAATCATCGGTCAACGCAACTCGATCAGCGCCGCGCCGTCAACCATCCGCCAGCGTTTGCCGATCGGTTTGAGAATATCGTCAAAAAGCTTCTTGGCTCGCCGCTTCCGCGCCGGCTGGGGAATAAAATTCACGACACGGTTGTTGCTGTGGTACGGCGTCAGTCGAATGCTTGTCACTCCGTTTTTATCGAATGCCACCTGGGTAACCAACGTGTAGGCATAATCTTTCACGCCTTTGTTGTGATACTTGCCTTTGCTGTGCCAAATGAAGTTGCCGATCGAATACAGCACCGGCACGCCGTCGATCAACTCGACATCCTGCACCATGTGCGCCCCGTGCCCGACAACCAGATCAGCGCCGGCCTTCACCGCAACGCGCGCCATGCGTTGTTGCTGCTTGGTCGCCTTGCGGTAATTGATACCCCAATGCGGAAACACGACAACCAGATATCCCTGCTTTTTCAGTGCGGCAATGTCTTCCCTTAAATTCTTTTTCGAAAGTCTGGCAACGCCGGGTTGGTCGCCGGCGGCGAACCAGTCGCCCATGCGCACATATTTCTTCTGTTGTTCGAAATAGCCGAGGATGGCGAGCTGTAAACCATCATTATTCAAGATCAACGGCTTTCGCGCTTCGCGTTCGTTATCACCTGCGCCAAACGTGCGTATCCCTACCTTCTTCAAGCTCTCTCGCGTCTGGTGCATGCCGATGAGATCGAAATCCAAAGCGTGATTGTTGGCCAGGCTGAACGCACTGAATCCCTCGTTGGCGTACACCATCGCGGCTTCCGGCACTTGCTTGGGATGCCAAGGTTTCGGATGCCTCTGCGACAGATCCGCGTCGGCAATCGGCGTTTCAGCGTTGCCGATCAGAAAATCGGTATCGCCTAACGACGCACGGATTTTCTCGAATGACTTCGCCAAGCCGTATTGCTTCACGAACTCGACGGCCTGATCGCCCAAACCGGTGTCGCCGACGAAAGTCACACGCATGGTTGCCGACGGCGCGTCTTTTTTCGTACAACCGACGAAAATCAGCATGACGCCAATCATCAAGAGAACAATGGCATGCTTTGATTTCAATTCTCGCAAGTTCTCCAGGTTGCCGCTATCGTGGCAGATTCCTTGCCGTCTGATCAATCCCGACCTTGCGCGCTCTGGCGGTTGTGTCAAGATGACTCGTTCCGAGCAGACAAGGAGGAAATGGATGAAGCGCGTCGGTTTCATTTTGAAAGTGCGAGCGGACAAACTTGACGAGTACAAAGAGCACCATAAAAAGGTGTGGCCCGAGATGTTGGCCGCCCTGAGTAAGCACGGTTGGCACAATTACTCGTTGTTCATGCGCGACGACGGTTTGATGTTCGGCTATTTCGAAACGCCCGACAGTTTCGCCGCAGCGTTGGAAGGTATGGCCGGGGAAAAGATCAACACCAAGTGGCAGGACTTCATGGCGCCCTATTTCGAAGCCCTCGGTGGCGCCCACCCCGACGAAAGCATGGTCAAGCTGGAAGAAGTCTTCCACCTCGATTGATTAACTCTCCCGTTTCGGCAACACCTTCTTTTCATACTTGCGCACCGCATCGAGCCAATCTTCGCCGACTGGTACGTCTGCACGCAAACAGAAAGCATCCCACACCGCCCCGAACGGCAACGCTTTGCATTCCTCCAAAAGCGCCAGTCGACCGGTATTGTCTCCCTCTTTCTCCATTTCACGCAATTTTGCCGTCGGTTCCAACAAGGCCAGCAGCATCGCCTTCTGCGCCGCGCGCGTTCCAATGATGTAAGCCGCCACGCGATTGATTGACGCATCGAAAAAGTCCAACGCCAGCTTCACGCGCGACAACGCATCGGCGCGTACGATCTCATGCATCAACGCCCGCAGGTCGTCATTGAGCGTCACCACGTGGTCGCTGTCCCACCGCACACCGCGGCTGACGTGCAGCAATAGCTTATCGAAAAACAACAACAGCGCGGATACCTTGTCAGCGACCGATTCGGTCGGGTGATAATGCCCCATATCCAGGCAAATCATCGTACCGGTAGACATCGCCCAGGCCACGTAAAAATCATGAGAGCCGACGACAAACGATTCCGAACCGATGCCGAACAATTTGCTTTCAACGCTGTCCAGCAAATGATCTTCCGGGTATTGCTGCTCGAAAATTTCGTCCAATCCGACACGCAACAAGCGACGACGTTCGAAACGACTGACCGTCTCGTCCTTCGATCCGTCCGGCAGCCACAGATTGTGTACACACGGTGTTCCCAGTTGATCGCCCATCCAGGCGCCGATAGCGCGACAGCGCTTGACGTGCTCGATCCAAAAAGCGCGCCTGGTTTCATTAAGACTGGCAATGGTGTATCCGTCGTCGGCCCATGGATGAGAAAATAAGGTGGCGTTGAAATCCAGGCCGATGCCTTTCGCTTTCGCCCAATCTACCCAACCAATAAAGTGATCGGTTTCAATTTGATCGCGGTCGACCTTCTGCCCGCCGAACTCACCGTACATCGCATGCAGATTGATGCGGTGCCGCCCCGGCAACAGCGACATCGCCTTTTGCAGGTCTTCGCGCAATTCGTCGACGTTACGCGCTTTACCCGGATAGTTGCCGGTAACCGCCAGACCGCCGCCAAGCGTCGCGTCCGGATTTTCGAACCCGCCCACGTCGTCCGCCTGCCAACAATGCAACGAAAGCGAAATCTTCGATAACGTTTCCAATGCCGCTTCGGTATCGACACCGATTTCAGCGTAACGTTCTCGCGCCAAGTCATATGCTTTTTCGACTGCGATGGTTTTCATCTAATTCCCCGTCATTTTGGATTCAGTTGCTGAAAGCGACACCAGGCGTCATCCCATTCGGACTTGGCTTTCGGTTCATATCGTTCGATGGTAAACGAGCGGCGGACAATCGCCCGAAGGTCAGTCAATGAAATTGACGCATCCCCGGCCAACGCTTGCACCAGTAGGTTGCCGATGGCGGTAGCTTCGACCGGTCCGGCCAACACCGGCAGACCGGTGGCATCGGCGGTGAATTGACAGAGCAACCGGTTTTTCACGCCGCCGCCGATAATATGCAAGCGGTTGATTGGTTTGTCGTAAATACCGCGCAGCTGTTCGATGATCCAGCGATATTTCAAAGCGATGCTTTCCAGGATGCTGCGTGTTGTTTCGCCGATTGTCGTCGGCGCTCTTTGCCCGGTGTGCCGACAGTAATCGTTGATCGCTGCGTTCATATCGCTCGGGTTGAGAAACGCTTCGTCGTCCGGGTCAAGCATCGCAACGAAAGGTTTTGTCTGCTCGGCCGCCGCAACAAGTTTGTCATACTCGACAGGTTTGTTCTGCGACCATTGTCGTCTACATTCCTGCAACAGCCAAAGCCCGGTAACGTTTTTCAACACGCGAAATGTTTTTCCAACCCCGCCCTCGTTGGTGAAATTAGCCGCGCGCGACGCCTGGGAGATCAAAGGAGCGTACGACTCCACCCCAACCAGTGACCACGTGCCCGAGCTGATAAACGCCCAGTCGTCGCCCTCGGCAGGCACTGCTGCGACTGCCGAGCCGGTGTCGTGTGTCGCCACCGCTACCAGTGGAATCGCCGGCGCCCCGGTTTCCTCGCAGATGCCCTTTCCCAATTCGCCCAACCGCGTGCCGGGCATGACGACATCTTGGAACCAAATGCGTGGCACACCGACAGCATCGATGAGTTCGCCATCCCAATCTAACGTTTGCGGATTGAACAACTGCGACGTCGTGGCAAACGTGAATTCCGTTTTTTTAACACCGCTCAGCAAGTAATGAAACAGGTCGGGCATAAACAACAATTCGGCAGCCGTGTCCAATAACGGCGAGTTGTCGCGCGTCATCGCTTCCAATTGGAAAATTGTATTGAACGGCAAAAACTGAATACCCGTCTTTTCGTAAACCCGCTTCGCCGGCATTTTGCGAAACAGCGATTCCATCGCCCCCTGCGTGCGCTTATCACGGTAGGCAAAGGGCAACCCGAGCACTTTCCCGTCCGCAGCCAACAGTGCAAAATCGACGCCCCAGGTATCAATGCCAATGCTTTGAGGCATCTTGGAAAACTGCTCAACGCTAAGCCTGATTCCCTGCTTGATCTGCTCGAACAGCTCGAACACGTTCCAATGTTGATGCCCGCGCACGGTAATCATCCGATTCGGAAACCGGTGCAGTTCGTGCAATTGCAGCTTGTCGTTGCGGATTTCGCCCAGCAGCGCGCGACCGCCGGAAGCGCCTAAATCAAAGGCCAGCCACGACATCGGCTACTCCTGCAACTTGAAGGCATCCACCATTTCGGCAATCTGCTCGTCGGTCAGTCCTTGCGGGATGTGCCCGGCGGCACGGCAAAGCAAAATCACCTGCGCCGCTTTGTTCAGGGTATGGATTAAATCAAAAGCTTCCAGCACGTCGTGACCGATTGCAACGCAGCCATGATACTGCCAGACGGCAATGGCATGATTGCGCCGGAACGCGGCCACGGTGGCTTCGGCCAAATTCTCCGAACCAGGCAAGGTGTACGCTGCTAAGCCGACACCGCGCGGCAGATTGACCTTGACCTCCGGATGAATCGACCACAACGCCCGATTCAACGTTTCCTCGTCGTGATATTCCGGCAGGTGGCTCAAGGCGATCAATTCAGTCGGATGCGTATGAAGCACTACTTTCTGTGCGACCTTTTGCTCCTGCAACAATTCGTGAATGCGCATGTGCGAAGGAAATTCCGAGGTAGGCCTAAAATCGTCCTCACCCTGTCCGCCCCAGACAATGCGATAGCCCTCGCCCGCTTTAGTGATCTGCAAAATGCAAGCGTTGTGCGAGAGATCATCAGCGCATTCACGGAAACAATGACCGGAGCCGGTTACTAGAAACAACCGCCCAGCCAACGTCGGATAGGCATGAGTAAATCGACGCAACCCACCTGCCGCGCCTCCTGCCTCGCAGCAATCGGTGACGTCAATGGACATATTGCCCGCGTTGCGTTCGGCCCAGCCTTTTTCCCAAAGGTAACCGGACACTTGCGACATGGCGTCCAACCAACGTTGCAATTCCGGTGATGGATTATACATATCGTTCAAGGTCCCTCCAAAACATGGATTGCGGATTCCGATTGTAGCCTTATCATGCAGAATTTCAATTCAAGCCCGATTAGCCCCACCAAGAACTTGCTGATTCATGGTATGCTCCCTTCGCTCAACCCATTCCAGCGTCATCAAGATAAAGGAGACCAACGTGGTTCAGGTCGACGTATTCTGGAGTTATGCGCTCGGTGCAAGTATGGCCTGTGCCGCCCAACATCACTTGGAAATCGAAGAGAAGCCTTCGCAATCGAGCTATTTCGTCAAAAACCTTCTCTACCTTTCCACCCTGTTCGCTCCCTCCGGCATCTACCTGCTTTGGAATTTCCCCGGTTGGGAAACGATGTTCGTTTTCGACAAAAGCATGGCCGCCTGGCTGGTGACTCTATTCGCCATCACCAATGTCACGCAGGGCATCCTCGGCTTCTATGTCTGTTATTGGTTGATACGCAGGGGAAAAATCTACGCGGCTAACCTGCAATGGATCGGCGGCTATTTCATTATGTTTTTTATTTTGATCCACGGTTGGGACGGCAGCGGCTACCAACGATTTTTCTACGGCGGTACAATCGAGCAATGGCGCGCCGGCGTGGATTTTCACGTCTACCAATTCATCTATTCCGACGTTGCTCTGACGTTGTACGGCATGGGACTGATTCTGCTGCCTGTCCTGTTTTGGATCATCAGCCGTTGGTTGATGGACGGCTACAAGCTCGCCGGCGTTGATGCCAACCACACTTCGCATGGACAGATCATCAAGCGTGTTTTGTTCATCATCTTCGTGCAGACGATTCCTTCGATCATCGTCTACTCGCTGCTGATTCGCTGGTTCGGCGCGTGGATCGGCGCGCTGACCTTCTGGCCGCTGTTTATCATCTTGATGCTGAGACGCGGCGGATTGATTCATCGGCAGGTTGCAGCCCTGACACTCGATCCACGGGTGGATGGCTAATACAAAAACGACGTGATACCGCCTTGCACCCCCGCAGCCGGGCAAACGTAAATCGCCAGGTTACCTCCTTTGAACACACCCGCTTCCCGCGCCGTTTCCATGCCCACCGGCAGGCTGACCGAAGCGATGTTGCCCAACCGCGGATAATAGGAACGGTAGTTATCCGGTATGCAAACCTTGGCTTCGCGAATGAAAGGCAGCACCATCTCATCAATGATTTTCCCGATGTCATGGATGAAAAGGTTGTCGTATTGAATTTCCTTAAATTCTTCGTGTTGCAATACTTCGACGACCAATTCCATAATCATCTGCATACCCAAGCGTACCAGTTTCGATGAATGCGAATTCAGCCGGTAACGCTCACCGAATCGATGGTTCAGCCCAATGTGGCAGGTGGCGTATTCGCCGTCAGCTAACTTGTAGAAAAACCGCATGTGCTTGGGATTGTCGACGTACTGCGGATCTTCGGTCCGCTGCAGCACCATGGCCCCGGCAGCGTCGCCGATGGTTAACGCGCCGAACTTCCAGGTCAATTCGTCGACGGTTTTACAGGTAAAATCGGCCCAGTCGTAGGTGCGTTCGCCGGCGGCGATTAACACAGTTTCGTACCGACCTGTTTTGATCAGGCTGTCGGCGATTTCCATCGATTTTATAAAACTCGTGCAGGCGTCTTGGGTGTCGATTACGTTGGCGTTAAGCGCGCCGATTTCGTGCCGTAACACGTGCGCCGTCGCCGGTTCGACAAAAGCCTTCGACATGCCGGTATAGATGATCAGATCGATGTCTTTCGCGTCGATGCCCGCATCGTCCAGCGCTTTATCGACGGCCAGACGCGCGATGTCGGTACTCGTTTGATCTTCCTGGCACCAAAAGCGCGTTTGATTACCTGCTTTGGTCAATTTGTGTTTCGACTTGGCGACGATCGTGTCGAGGTCTTCTTTGCTCAAATAGCCCTTGCTGGCATCAACCAGCTTTTGTAAAACATCTTCGTTGGTGATTTTCCGTTCGGGAATGTAAATTCCAAAACCGCCAATGCGGCTCGCGATGCGCATGTGATTCATCCTCTCCATTCAACGTGATCGTCAACTTCTGTTGTAACTCGCGTTGTATTGCAACTACATATAACCAAGTGATTTAAGTTTCTCAATCATGGCCGCCTGCTCTTGTGGGCTGACCTCCCGGGCATCACCCGATTGAACCAGCGCCTGTGCCATACTTTCCGCCTCATCACGCAAACGTTTGACCATGTCTGGATAGCTGGAGGCGATATTCGCCTGCTCGTGGGGGTCGTTTTTCAAATCGTACAACTCGACCGGCGCCTGTTTTTCATTGGGCGCGTAAGCTAGTTTGAACCCACTGGCGCGAACCCCACGTACGTAAAAGGCATGGGTAGCCTGCGCCCCTCCGCGGGTTTCCATGTACAAAGGCCGGCTTGCATCGGTTTCGCCGTTCAGCGCACTAAGAAAACTTTCCCCGTGCCAGGAAAGGCTCGGCAAATCCAGCGACAGCGCCTCACAGAGAGTTGGCAAAACGTCAATGTTGCGTACTTCCGCCTCTACGCGCTTGGATTGTTGTTGTTCCGGCAAATTGACCGCCACAAAAGGCACGCGCGAAAGGTATTCGTAAATATGGTAGCCGTGCTGCAGATAAAACTGCCCCAGTGTGGTGCGCAGCAGTTGCATCTGCGCCGCCATCGCATTGCCCCGAAAAACCGACCACCCGATAAGAAAGTCATTCCATTTCAAACGCAGCAACTCGACGAATCCGGACCAGCCGGGCTTCCGCTTTTGCGTCCGCATGCGCGTCAGTGCGACGCGAATCAGCTTGAACAGCATTTTCAACCGGGATCCCCAACCTAAGCGGTTCTCGCCTTTGCCGGTAGTCGTCAATAAATTGCGGGAAACATCGTGAAGCTCCTGCCCGCGTTTATGCAACAACTCCACGTCTTCCATCACCCGGGTGTCTTCTTCTTTATCGAGCATTGGAATGTTCAATTTGTTCATGAAGTACGGCAGTAGACTGTCCGGATTGATTTTCTCAGTGACCCGTTCGCCATGATCGCCGGTAAACAGAACCGTGGTTTTTTCGCCCGCCGCTTCGGCCAACTTGCCGATGTAACCGTCCAAAGCACTGACGGCTTGGTCATACCGCGTCGCTCCCCATTCCGGGGCGTCAAACTCGGGCGGCACCTGACGCGGCTCGTGCACTTCCCAAAAATGCACCATCACAAACCAGGGCTCGATAAAACCGCCTTCACGAAAACGTTGCAGCAGCTTTTCGCCCCATGGCGTAAAAAAGTACTCGCTCTGATCGCGGTAATTGTACTCATCGAAGCCCTGATCCAACCCGACGGCGGGCAGCAGCGGCCCGGTCACTTCCGCGTACGTGTGGTAACCGTTGGCGACCAGTAAATCGGCAGCGGTGACCATCTCCGGATTCATCCGCACGCCAAGCAATCCGGTGACATCGTGCGCCAGGCTGTAACAACCGGTCAGCAGCGAAGTGAACGCCGGGGCGGTGATGGAGTTCTCCACAATCATATTCGGCAGGCCGATGCCGCGCTTCACAAGATCATCAATGCTTGGCGTACGACAGGTGCGATCTTTTGCAAATACCCGGTCTGATCGCAGGCAATCGACGGCAATCATCAGAATGTTGGGGCGGTTCATAAAAAGCTACTCACTTTCTACCGAATCAATATCCGCAAAAATTTCAGACTCGCATCATACATAACCCTCAAAGTTTTGTGTATGCACAATACAAATGGATACGAAACAACATCATGTCTTTGCAACCAAAACCCTGGTTTTATTGCCCCAATTCTCAAAAATACGAGGAAAATTCATAAGATTGCTTAATATTGAAGGGGGACTTGTCTGCAACTTCGAGGCCGGGTACAAGAGAAGACTGATTTGTTCAACTACAAAAACGATAGAAAGGTTTGGTTGCCGATCATGACACCCAAAAAACACTTTTATAGTTTGATCTGTTGTCTCATCATTCTGCTGCTGATCATCCCCCTTATGGGATGCGAGAAAAACAAATCAAGCAGCAAAAACGTGCGGGAAGACGATACGCCGCAGGATTTCGCCTCCGCCATTAAGCAAATTCGCCTAAAACAAAAATGGAGCAAGCATAAGAAATCGTTGATCGGCGATTATCCGTCCGGTCCGATTGATGATGCCGCGCCTTATCTGCAACTGAAAATGAATCCGGAAATTCTACTCAAATCATTCGATCTGGGCTCGAATTACCTCGTTAATTGGCAAAAACCGGAAGGCAACTTCCGTTATATGTACGACTGGCTCGATAAAACCTGGGTTAAAGACGACAACCAGGTTCGGCAAGCCGGCTCGCTTTGGGGAGTTTCTCTGTGCCACCAATACAAACCGACAGCGAAAACCAGAGAAGCCCTGCTAAAAGGCATCAACTATTTCCTGGATAACACCATTCCCGGTCCGGATGGCAGCCTGATGGTCAAATATATGAACGACAGCGCTACGCAATCCGGCACCGTCGCATTGGTCGCTCTTTCGATTATCGAGTATCTCAATACACAAGGCGAAGAAATTTCCGACGACTACCGGCAAAAGCTGCAAAAGAACCTCGGAGGCTACCTGGCCTTTTTGGAATACATGCAACTGCCGAACGGTCACATTTCCAAGTTCTATCACTTGCAAAAACAACGCCGCACCACGCGGTACAGCCCCTATTTCGACGGCGAATCTTTACTTGCCTTGTGCAAAGCAGCGCGGTACCTCGATTACTCGCACCTCGTACCGACCATCGAAAAAGCGGCGCGGGCCATGGCCGAAACTTACACCGTCAAAGCCTGGAAAAAAGACAAAGACTCCAAAGACACCAAGGGCTTCTACCAATGGGGCAGCATGTCCTATGCCGAATACTATCAATCGCAGTGGAAAGACTATGAGTTGTTCGGCGATGTCACCCTGGCCCTGGGCTGGTGGATGACGCACACGCACGAAACCCTGAAAAAAGGCCGCAACCACGCTTACGCCGTGGAAGGCCTGATCAGCGCTTACCGCATTGCCAAGATGCGCAAAGACACCGCGGCAATGATCGACCTGTTCTATACCATCGACCGCTCGATGTACAAGCTGACGACCTGGCAGATCGGCGGACCGTTGGCCGGCGAAAACAGTTTCCTGGTCGACAACCCGACCGATGATCCCATTGCGATCGGTGGTGTGATGAATGCCCGCAAAAAGAGCGGCAGGCCGGTTTCGCAAGACGTGGCGCACCAATTGCGAATTGACGTAACCCAGCACCAGATGCACGCTGTGACAATGTCACTGGAGTATGTCTACCCGCAACAATAACGTTGCTTCGACAATTGAGCGTCTGACTTCGCAAACAAAGGAGTTCTTCTTGCGGAAGTACACAGGTTTTGTAACTGCGACCATTCTGACTTTCATTGCCTGTTTCATTTTCGTTGCTTCCGCCGATCAACAAACATCATTGTCGGCCTTGCAGCAAGCGCTCAAGCAGGCAAGCCAGTCGTTCAACGGCATCAACACCTACACGGCCAAGGTCATTTTGGAAGAACGCCACGGCGGGAAAATCAAAGGCAAAGAAATTGTTCGTGCCGCCTGCACAAAAAAACCCTTTCGCCTTTACTTTCATTGGCTCGACGGCGGGCTGTACGCCGGTTTGCAGGTCAGTCACGATCGCCGACGGGATGGCGCCAACCAATTGCAGGCACTGGAAAGCGGCGTGCGCGGCATGGTCGGAGTTACGACGTGGTCGTTGGACAGCCGCATCATTCGCACGTTTTATCCGCACCATTTCAAACTGACACAATACGACCTTGGCTTTTTGCTTCAGCACGTTGCTGACGTTTTAGAAAAGGCAACGGCCAAAGGAAAAATCAAAGTCGCCGACCGCGGCATTGCCACCAACATCATTCCCGGTCGCAGGGTACATGTATTTGCCATCGAGTTGTCCGAGAATCCTTCCGATGGATTGCTTTATCGACGTAGTGTGCTCGGTTTCGATACCGCAACTCATCTGCCCCGACTGGTGGAAACCTACAATTTCAACGACAAGCTGCACGCGCGCTATGTGGTCGAGGAATTGAAGATCAATCCATCAATTGACGAAAATATCTTTACGCTGAAGAAAAACTAGATCTGCAGTTTTGCCAACACCTCAACGATGGCCTTAGCGGCCGGGCATTCGGGTAAGTCGAAAAACGACAGCCCCTCTGCATCAAAGCGTGCCACCGTTTCATCTTCCGGGGCCCAACCGGCCAGCGGCAAATCGGTGTTCCCGGCAACTTGCCCGGCCTGCTCGGTTGAGGTAATCCGATTTAATAGAAGATGCACCCCCAGCGACTCGGTCAAGTTTCCGGCTACGTCAGCGATCGTCTCGATGACACGCAATCCTTTCAGCGAACGATCCGACACCAACAACAGTGTATCGACTTGACTCATCACCTGCCGGTTGATCTGTTCAATACCCGCTTCGGCGTCGATAAGAATCACTTGGAATTCTTCGGCCAGCAATTCAATAGCGCGACGAAGCAAACTGTTTACCGAACAATAGCAGCCGATTTCCTCCGGGCGCCCGATCGGGAAAAAAGCCAACCGACCATGTTCGTGAATGGCATCCCACAACCGGTAATCGATCGATGCAGCCAAGTCTTGCTTGTCGGTTTCGCCGCGGCGTATCTCTTCGATGGTCTCTCGTCGAATATCGTTGAGGGTAAATTGGCTTTTAAAACCCAGCGCCATCGCAAGACCGCCGGCTGGATCGGCATCGACAACCAATGTCTTCACACCCTCACGGCGCGCCAGATGTTGCGCGATAATCGCTGAAACAGTGGTTTTACCGACCCCACCTTTGCCGCAAACCGCGATGATTCTGCGTTTCAAGTTTGTTTCCCTTCCAGCAACTTACGGCGGATGATTTTCAACTCGGCAACGGTTTCACAAACATCCCAAAATTCGCATGACTCGCAATCAAAATTCATCTCTTCTTTCATTTTTACCAGAGCCCCGGCAATACGTCCGACCTCCAGCGCCGGTTGCATCAACGGCTGTAACCAATCTTTATCGCCGGTCACAAAAATGACCTGCGCTCGTGTCACAAAATCAAGCCGTTTTGCGTTATGCGATAACGCCGCACCCCAATGCGCCAGTGAAAAACCCTTCTCTTTGGCCTCGCGACTCACCCGGCACCAGATGTGCTGGCGGCTGGGTAACGCACGTACCATGAAGCCACTGAGGCGAGTCTGATAAATGACCTCTTTTAAATCACGATAGCATTCATACTCATCTTCAATCTCGCCACCGACAATCAACAATTGGGCAAACGGTGCAGCCGCTTCGGTCATCTCCGGAACATCCGGACCCAGGATGCTTATCTGATCATCCATGACCTCGTTATTAACCGGCGCCCACATTACAAGCGACAACGAACCGATTCCGGGGTTGCCCAACTCCACCGCAGTGTCTTCAGCAAGAACCATTGTCGATTTTTGCGGCCAGTTTTCGTAATCCGCCGCCACTAAGTCGCGCACATGCGGTGAGGTTTGCTGGTCATCCAGCCAGGCTCGAATCTGCGACCATGGTTTTTCGAACAAACCCATATCAGTCGTCTTCTTCCAACAAAGCGGCGCCCAAAGCGGCGGCCAATTGCGTGTTGACTGGAAAAACCTGACAGCGGCTACCCAGTTTTTGCGCCAAGGCATCAGTAATGTTACGAAAATGACCAACGCCGCCGGTTACCGTAAAGCAATCGATCTCGCGCAATTTACGTGACTGCGCCGAAACGATATTGACCAACGACAAGCAAATACCCGCCATGATGTCCGCAGTCGCTTCGCCCGCGTTGAGGTAGGTAATGACTTCGCTTTCCACGAAAACGCCGCACTGGTTACTGATTTTCAATTGCTTCTGTGCCTGCGCCACCGTCTTGTCGATATCGTCGATGCCGATTTGCAATTTGTCGGCCAGGATTTCCAAAAAGCGACCCGACCCGGAAGCACACTTGTCGTTGCGGATAAAATTCGTGATTTCCCCGTCCGGTGTAATCGTCATGGCAGTGATACTCTGGCCGCCAATGTCGATTGCCGCTTTGGCTTCCGGCACGAAAAAAGCTGCCGCCGCCGCTACACAATTAACTGCGTCTTCAATGAAATCCGCACTGCTCACCAAATCCGCGCCCTGGCCGGTCGCACCGAGACATTCGATCTGCCTGCGCTCGATACCGGCATCAGCGCATACCTGTACCAGCAAGCCATCGATCAACCGCCCGATGTTGCCTGTCGTCGGAATGATACGACTGGCTGCCACATCATCATCACGCATGATCACCGCTTTGGTGTACAAACTGCCGACGTCGCAACCCATGGTGATCATCGTGCGCCTCCCGCTTCCCGAGCAAACATCGCCGCTCCGTAGGCTCCGATCAATTGCGGATCGACGTTGATCGCAACCGTTTTGGTCTGCAGCATGTTTTCCAATTCCGCTTTCACCGCGCTATTTTTCGCTACTCCACCGGTCATCATCACCTGCTTTTCCACTTTCACCCGCCGCGCCAACGCCAACACCCGCTCGGCCATCGCACGGTTGATGCCGGCAGCGACATCAGCCTTGGATACACCGCGCTGTAAATAGTGAATCACCTCGGTTTCTACGTAGATGCTGCACCGGTTACTCATTTGCGCCGGACGACGCGCGCCCTGCGATAAGGGTCCCAACTCGTCGAGGGTGACATCCAATGCGCGGCACATCACTTCCAAAAAATGACCGGTTCCCGCAGCACATTTGTCATTCATGATAAAATCGACCAACTCGCCGCGCTCGTTAAGTTTGATTACCTTGGCGTCCTGCCCACCGATGTCGATCACTGTGCGCACCTGCGGCGCCAGGTGGAACGCACCTTTGCCGTGACATGAAATTTCGCTGACATTCTCCTGCGCCAAGCCAACCTGCTGAATCTGTTCGCGTCCGTAGCCGGTGCTGACTGTGTATCGAATCAAATTCTTGTCGATGCTGCTATCAACCAACAGGCGTTTAAGTACCTCGCGCGCCGAATCGACCGGATTGGGCAAAACATTCATTCGCGCAGACGCAACGATAGTGCCATCTTCGGTGACCACCGCTTCGGCCGTTAGCGAACCGACATCAATTCCCGCAAACAACATGTAACATACCTTTCCCGCTATACTGTCTGCTCGGCAACAACTCGACGTCGACGTAACTTGCGCTTGCCGGTTTTTTTACGTGCAACCACATTACCGACGTATTCTTCAATTTCCTGTTGGATCACGCCCATCGGCGTCATCCGCTTTATCCACGAGTCGCCTTGCAGCACCAGCAAGGGCAACCCCAATCGTTTTTGCAATTCTTCACGCAAAATCGACACGACACTCCAACTTTGCTTGCAGGCGTGATGCCCGCAAAAGATAACGCAATCCGCTTCCAGATCGCTGGCTGCGTAAATCACGTCTTCAACCCAGGCACGCGACATCGACGGCGCACCCATCTGTCTGGTCATCGGCATATTCCAGGCCGACTCGGTCATTCCCTCGATCATCGTATCCATCGTCGAGGTATCGATCGGTTGCGGCCAGAAGAAATCGAGAACGTCACCCATGTGCGAGTAGCCGCGTTCTTCCATCCAATTGAACAGGCCGGTGAAGTCGTAGTAGATACTGGTGTAGGCCCACAAGCAACGAGCCACTTCGCGCTCGGCCGGATAGGATTTTTCCTGCAGCCGCTTCTTGCAGACGTCCACCATCGTCTGCATGCAATGCACACCCTCTTCCGTACCCCACATGGCAAAGCGTGTGCCATAGATAAACAGGACAAACAGATTGGGCATCGGGCTGGGTCTCGCCTTATTCATTTCCCACAATTCGTAATACAACTCCGTACAACGATTGGCGTTGGTCAGCACGCGACGCAATTTGTCTTCGGTCAGTTTTTCATCCAAAAACTCTTCAAGCTGAGCAATCAAACGGCGGTAATACAAACGATATTGCTCGCGCCCTTCCGGTGATTCGTCGACCGGTTTTTCCATAATGAATTGCGGAATCGATAAAAAGTGCGAGACGAATTCGTGAATCTTGGCGTTGGCATCACAACCGCCCGGCCCGGCGGAAATCAACGCCTGTGGAAGAAAATCTTCACTACCGAGCATCGATCCCAATTCGATGCTGTTGGACGAGCAGATGTGATCGGGCAAGCCCAAACCCATCGCCATATCCCAATAGCGTTCGCCTTGTCCTTGTAGGGAGACTACGCCGAGCGTCGTCATCATTTCGCTGGTCAACGGGCATGCGTTGTCGAAGGCGGTGATCAACTCGGGCGGAAAATTAAACGGAACAAGCACAACCTTTTTGTTGCCCGCCGCCGCTTCTTTTGCTTCTTTCAACCACTGCGCCAGCATTTTGAAAAACGCCAGGGTTGCCTTGCGCAACCGCGGGATAAACATCGCCGACAGGGACTGCGCCGACTCCGGCGGCAATACCTTGAGCAGTCCTTCGACTTCCTCGTCACTCAACTCGTTCGGCAAGCGTTCGATCAAATCGAACAGTCCAGCCACCCGCTCAAAAAGTCCAGCATGCATTTTGCGTTTCCTTTATCGTTTGCCGATGCGTTCCAAGAACGCCTGCACACGCGTTTTCATCCTGCCCAGATCGGCTTTGGCCCCGTATTCCTTTTCCAGTGTCAACACTGGAATTTTTTTCTCTTCGATATGGTGGCGTAACAACACGTTCTCAATACCGTGCACATCGCAGAACTTGTTGTGCACCAGCACCGCACCGTCGACTTTTGCCTCTTCAATCGTCTCCAGCATGAAATCGAGTCGCGCCGGATAATCGGCGAACATGCGCGGGCATAAAACATTGCCCATGATCATCTTCGCCAATGCCTGATACGGCGGCAGAGTTTCATCGATTTCAAGTGGCATAAAGGCTCTTGCGCCGTAGCAGAGAGCGTCTGCCACAACAACGGCGCCGTCGCTTTCAAGTTGTTGTATGAATTCGAGTTCGTCGGTGGCGCTGCCGCCCAAAAGCAATCGCACGCGACAATCGATTTCATGATTTTCGCGTTCTTCAAGCACGCCATCCAGCATTGTTTCAAAGCGTTCGGCGGCAATTGCCGAACCGGCCAAAACAACTGCCAGCGCTTCCGCACCGGTCAGTGCCGGTTTATCCTTTGCTCGTAGTTGATACAGCCGGTGCAATTTTTCGCGTATCTGCTTCTGACGCGTCATCGCCTTGCATAAACCATCGTCAGTAACGTCCACATCAAAATGCTGCTGAATCGCTTCGGCAAATTTTCTCAATTCGCCTGCGAAATAAGCGACCGATTCTTCGTCGGCCAAATGCGGCACCTTCAGGTAATGCGTGAACGCAGGCGGTTTGACGTAAAACCAGTTTTCGAACATACCTCGCAGATGATCGCAGCCGTTGGTCTCAATCACTCCGTCGAGAAAATCAAAGCCGCCGTCCAATCCCAGTTGCAGACAACTACGACAGAAACTGCAATTGAAACGAGATAAATGCGCATCGGCGATCTCCGTCTGCGCTTGCCCTAAAGCACGCAAGCGATAGGGCATAATTCCGGCGGCTTCCATAATTTCAACCGGCATAAACACGCAGGTATAACCGAGAACCGGACGCCCTTCTTCCTTGCATTTGCGCACGTCCTCGTTGGCGAGCTCACCGGCCAACTGCCAAATCATGTTCATCATCGCCCTTCCCCTCGCGTGTTTGTCGGAAAGACTTTTGCTTTCAACGTACCTGTGCGAGCGCGAACGGCACGCCATGCCGCTGCGGTAAGCGGCCGTATGATCGCGCGTGCTTTATCGGTACCGGCGTACAAGGGTCCGGTGAGAGCGTCGAGAATATTTCTCATCGCCGTTTCCAATTCGCCGGCGTCAACGACTGCGAACATCCGCGCTCCATATTCACGCAATCCGCCTGGATGATCAGCAACGTAACGGTTGAAGCGCATCAGCCATTCGTTGACATTGTCGCCCACTTTTTCCGGCGACCAGCGATTACTTCCGGCGCTTTCTGCTTCCATTGCATCGGCAATTGCTTTTGCAACTATCTGCAGGCTTTTTGAAAGTTGATCACCCTCTGTTTCTTCAAACATCGTGCGAATCGTATCGCGTAGCAGATCGGGACGGCTCTCTGCTAATCGATTGAAAAAGCGTAACGATTCATTCACACCATGCATGTAAACTTCGATATTCAAACCGACCACTTTGTCGCCGATTTTTAACAATTCCTCCTCCGGCAAACCGGCCAAAACGCCTGATAATTCGGCGAAGCCCCGTCCACCGGCATTAACCCAAGCCATGGCAACATTCAAAGTCGTCACCAACAATTGCGGATCGCGCCGGCAGGCAGCCGCTATGACCTTCGTCACAACTTCGCCGTCTTCGGCCAGCGCTGTCATCGCCTGTTGCAACGGCTCGAATTGCAGATCGGCGTTAAGTGCATCAACCAACCCAGTCATCACGCTTTGAAATTCGGGTTTGTCCTGGCCAAGGATCATGCTGCCTTCATGCAACTGATTGATCAGAGATGCCGCCGCATTGCATACGCGCGCCAAGCGTTTTTTATCCAGATCGGTTATTGCGTTGAATATGGCACTGGCGACAATCTCCGGCGGCAAATCGACGCTTTCCATCGCTTCAGCCAGTAATAAAATCATGTCGTTGATAATCGGCTGACAGGCGACAAAGCAATTCGACAGTACGACCGGATCGCGCAAGGCCGGTCTGATCAACGCAATCGCAGCTTCAGTCTGATAGGCAGAGAATGCTGCAATGCCTTCGCGCAATTTTCCGAAGTCGATCGCGTCGACCGCTGCAGCCAACTCCGACTCTGCTTGCTTAATCAGATCCGGATTCTGCCGTCGCGTAATCTGCAAAGCTGTGCTGATGGCATTGACCGTGCGACCAAACTGTTCACCGTCCAGGCTTTGCACGAATTTATCCGTTAGCTCCTGCCGTTCCTGATCGCTTAGATCGGCATAAGATTTCGCTGCCGTCCGCAACGATTGCCCGGCAACATGGCAAACACCGGGCAACAAATGCGGCAACAAAGCACCAAGCGTTCGCCCGGCATCGGCAAGCTTTTCATGGTCGATTTCGTCAGCCAGTTGAGCAAAATACTCGTTCAGCATCTCCGGTGGCATTTGCCGGGCCTGCTCACCAAGCGCCAACACCACTTCGGCCAGGGCATTAATCAGCGCCGGACCCCGCGCTGCCAAACCAAGTGAGAATTCCGGATCCGCTCGCAACATTACACGCACCCATTCGCGCACGGCCGCCGGGTCGGATTCTGTCAGATGAAGTTTGACGATTTCACGAAAAGCCGGCGTATCGATCAACTCGCGTAGAACCCGCGCACCGGTTGACGTGTCATTGTTCATCGTCACCGCTCCTTTCCGCCGGTTGCATGCCGGTTGCCTCGCGCCAAGCCGTAGCTATCGGCTGAATCACATTGGCGATAAATTCCGGATTTTCCTTGGCGACATCGAGCAGACCCCGCGCAAGTTTTTGAATATTTTTCTGCGCTGGAGAATCTTTCTTCGCGGCTTGATCGCCCCATCTCGCCGCGATGGATGAACATCGATCCAACGCCAGATCAATCACCTGCGATGAATCAACCTGGTGCTTTCGCAACGCCGAAGACAGGCCTTGGGTAAAATCATCTTTAAATTGTCGATGCGCTCGGTTGAGCTCATCGTTGTCGGCCATTACCACACTCAGCGACAAGGCCAACAACATCCCGGACAATTCGCCCAACTTTTCCGCTTCAACGCCTTCAATCAGTTCAGGGATAAACGCAATGAATGTACCGTGCGGAACCTCATGCAACTGACGCAGCAATTCATGTGCGCCCTCGATACCGATGTTGGCCATCGCCGGGAGCGAACCGAGCAAACTGAGGAAAAGCTCCGGATCTTCCTGCGTCAGCGCCCGCACCAGCAACGGCGTGTTTTCCGGGTCCAGTTCGCGCAGCAGAATACGCAGGGTTTGGCGAAAACGCGGTGAACGCATCAACTCGCGCGTTACCCGGCTACCGCCTTCGATTACACCTTTTCGTTCTGTTTTTTCATTGCCCATGCTTGACCTCTACAAGGTTTCGCATTCAAAAAACCAGCGCGCAGTTTCCATCTGGCAAAGTTGCTTGCCGCCCATCCAAAGCTGCACCACTTTAAAGTCTCGCCAATGCTTTTCCACATCGCTGAGTCGATCGCTGCCGTGCGCACCCATCAGCTTCATCACTTTGCCGATTTGCTCAACCGCCATGTCGCAAGCTTTGTATTTGTATGCCCTGCCCTTGGCGACCACTTCATCCGACCATCGCGCGCCATATAGATCCGGACGGTCCAACATGCGCGCGTATTGGTAACCAACCATGCGAATCATTTCGGTGGCAGCGACGAAATCAGCCAGCATCCCGGCGACATCGTCGTTTTCTTTCATCCTACGCCCGCGGTAAGTACGTTCGTCGACGAATGAACGCAGCAATTCGTAAACGTTGAGCATCACTCCGCTGGCGAATGAAAGGCTGCCGAGATTGCCCAGTGAGATCACCTCTTTGAAGTACTTGAAATCGTCGCCCGGACCGCAGGCGCGATACCATGCAGGCACGCGCACGTTTTCAAACCAGATGTCACTGTTTTTGTCGGCGGCCATTCCGGCTTTGCGATAAGGTTTCCCCTGCGTGACGCCCGGCGCGTCGGCGGGAACAAAGATGAAAGCGAAATCCTTCGGATCGGTCGAGCCCGGCGAAGTCGTGCAGACGACCCCGAACAAGTCGGCCACACCGCCGCTGTTGGTCGGCCACAGTTTGTGCCCGTTGATCACCCAATGATCATCGTCGAGCTTCGCCGTCGTTTGAATGGTCGCTCCTTTGAGTAAATCCATGTTTTCGATGTCGGCTCCGCCCTGCGGTTCGGTCATGGCGTTGGCGGCAAAAACGGCTTTTTCCGTCTGGCAGAACATCGGAGCGAACTGCTCGCATAGACGCCGGTTGACGTGCGGCTCGACGCAGATCATGACCAAGGGCCAAAAGACGACGCCGAAAGCCACCGCCATTGCCGAGTCAGCGCGAGCCACTTCTTCAAAGATGCGGAAGGCGCCGGTGCCCAGGTAATCGGAATGGCCGAGACCGAAGCCACCCAGGTCTTCGGGGAAAAGCAGGCGCTGCAAACCGAGCTCGCCCATCAGTTTGTCGAAAGCCGGTTCGATTAACCTGTGTGCGTCCCAATCCTCGTCGAAGTCGCGCCGATGCGGCATCACCTCGCGCTCCGCCCACTTGCGCACAATCGCGCCGAGCGGTTTGTCCAACGGCGAAAGGAATTCCAACGGGCGGCTGAAATCGTCGATCGATCTCACGGCATCCCCCTATTCAACCCGGCTGCCAAAAGCATGCCCGGCCATGTTCATCTGCGCCGCCGTCGGCGGTCCCAGGTAAGTTTCCAACGTTTTCATGTCGCGCCAATAACGTTCCAATTGCCACTCGACTGCATAACCAGCCGAAGCCATCAACTCCATCGTGTTATCCAGCGCGGCCATCGCCGATTGCGTCACCTGATCCAATACCGCGTTGGCGGTGGCGAAGATCGCCGAATCACCGGCCTCACCATATACATCCGGTTTGCTCAGCAGATATGCCAGGTGGTAGGTCAACAAACGATCGACGCCGATGCACATAGCGATATCGCCCATCAACGAGGCGGTCAGCGGATTGTTTTTAAACACCTGCCTTTTACCTTTGATAACCCGCGCATCGCCCCAATCCCGAATGATCTCGTAGGTGGTAAGCAAAGCGCCGAGTGCGCAAGCGGAACAACCGAGGTAATACCAACTCAGCAGACCATGGATGCGCTTCTCGCCGCGGCAGATCAATAATTTGTCTTCGATAAAAACATCATGCAAAGACAATTCGGCGTTGCGACTCGCAGCCAAGCCGGTTTGACGAATCGTCTCGCCACGTCGCAAGCCCTCGGCATCGCCGTTGACCAACGCCAATGCGATCTCGCCGTTTTCGGTTTGCACCATGACGCCAAACAATTTGCCGTCCGCACCGGCTAACTGCGGGCGAACATGATCACTCTGAATCATCCAGCCATGTTCTTTTTTGGTAGCCGTAGTCGGAATTTTCAACCCATTGAATTCCGGACGTGCATCCCTGCCACCCAAACCAAGCCCCGGCAAAACCAGTGAAACGATCGCCGGCTGGTCTCCGCAGAAAAGAGTAGACAACTTCCTCAACAATGCATGATCACGATTCGGCTGCACACCGATCGCCGACGACACGGCAAACAGGTTGGCCAGGTGACAGCCGATGCCCACGTCGCCTCGCGCAACTTGTTCGATTACCGCCGTCATCGTCAGCGCCAACGCCGGCGAATCAATGCCACTGCCCCCCGCATCCTCCGGCCAGACCATGCCTTGCATGCCGATATCGACCAACAGCTTACACATCGCCGGCAACAACATCTTCTCGTAGTCTTCTTCATGTTCCAGGCGCTTGGCCATCACTTCCTGCTCGGCCCAACGCATCGCCGTATCGGCCAGCGATTGGTCGACATCCTGCAACCAATCTATCGGCAGCGGAAAAATTTCTTTGTATTTCATCGGGTCCCCTACAGTTATCGGATCAATCGTTTACGCCGCAAATTTTGCCTATTGTTTTTCGGTAATTGCTTTGGCGGATGCTTCAAGCCCTCGTACAACAACCAGGCGGCCTTCATCATCAGTTCTTCGCGGATCTTGCGCGTCGCTACCGTCTGACTGCCGCCGACCGAAAGCAAAATGATGCCCGTTGCCATACCCCAGAAAATTACCGCCGTCTCCCACGGATCAATCGGCGGCACCATGCCTTGCGCTATGGCGCTTTCGACCATCTTGACCACCACGCCCAGGCAAGCTTGTTCGTGGTCGACAACTCGTTCACGCAATTCGGTCGATATGTTGTCGATCATCCGCGCCGTCGCTTCTTGAAAAATGATGCGAAAGTAATTGGGGTGCTTGCGAGCAAACTTCAGATAAACATCGCTGATCGCCTCAATCGATTGCTCGATGCTCATCTCCGCTAACGGTAGTTCTTCCAATTGCTCCCGGAGGATAACCAAACCGACTTCGGCCACAGCGATGAATAAATCGTCTTTGTTTTTGAAATACAGATAAACGGTGCGTTTGCTGAAGCCCGCTTGCTGAGCGACCTGCGCGATGGTCGTACCGCGATAACCACGCTCAAAAAAAGCCTGTTTAGCGACTGCAAGTAAATGCGGACGCCGGTGGCCCCGTTCGGATTGCAACTTGTTTATCATCGAATTCCCGCAAGAAAGTAACCGTCGGTTACTTTAGACCGATCCAGCCACCCCGTCAAGTCACATTTTTGGCACCGCCAACAAGATTTGCTTTGACTTCACCAAGGTTGACGGTACATTAGAAAAAAATAATATTTCGTAGAAAGGTATGACTTTATGAAACGATTGATACTTGTCGGTAAGAGGTTGCCGCCTATTTCCCAGCAGTCTCTTTCGCCGGTTCCCGACTGGAAACAATGCGACCCGAAATTCATTCGCGATTCACTTAAAAAAGCCATGGCACGGCCTGCGGGCGGATGGTACGTTGTCGACGCCGCACGCGCCATTACCGATCAACCCTCGTTTTATCAAATTGCCGGTAAGGAATTTGTCGCCTACCGAGCCGACGGCCGGATTATTATCGCTCGTCATGCGTGCCCTCACTTGGGTGGTCCTCTTTCCGGTGGACATGTTGAAAATGGGCGTCTGGTGTGTCCCTGGCATGGTTTGGCCTTGCCTTCGCATGACCATCCTCATTGGCAGCCGATGGAAATCTACAACGACGGCTTGTTGGTCTGGTTGCAGCTAAACGACGAAAAAACAAAAACGGACAAGCCGATCATTGCCGAGCGACCGGAGCACTTCATCGATGCCGTCATCCGTCATGAAGCGGCTTGCGAGGCCAGCGATATTATCGCCAATCGCCTCGATCCCTGGCACGGCGCTTGGTATCACCCCCATACATTCGCCCGGTTGAAAGTCACTGAGATGACCCACGACCTACTCACCTTGCGCGTTGCCTACCGCGTGTGGGGGCGTATCTGCATCGAAGTAAACGCTACCTTCCACTCGCCGGAACCGCGTACAATCGTTATGCATATCATCGACGGAGAAGGTGTCGGCTCGGTCGTCGAAACCCATTCCACGCCAATCGCGCCGGGACGCTCCGCAGTTGTGGAAGCGACACTGGCAACCTCCGACCGACCTGGCTTTATGCATGCATTACGCTTGGCCCGCTTCATCCGCCCTTATATGAAACGAGCAGCGCGTAAGCTTTGGGTTGAAGATTCGGCGTACGCGGAACGAGCCTATCGTCTGCGCACCAGTCTGCAGCAGGAAACGGATTAAGACGTCAATTGTTTTTGCGATCCAAAACCGGCCATGATGCCACGCAAGGGTATCGAATAAAGCGTTTCGCCACGAACATCCCAGTCGGCCAGCAAATGGTTGGCCGCCATCATACCGGAAGTCACAGCCTTTTCCATTAACGCGGACGGAATCGGCAGACGGACCAGGTCACCGGCAAGTGTCAGCCCATCGAAGGGGGTTTGCACCGTCGGCCGTGAAGCGTAGCTACCCGGTCCAAACGCGGGGCAATCCTGCCTCCATAGAAAACGCTCTTCCAGAATATTCGCGTCCTTGGTTTCCGGATACAATTCGTGCAATCGCTTCAAGAAAAATTCTTTGATTTCCTTTTCGCTTTTTTCCGGCGGAACGGCATAGGCATGTATTTCGACGATCGATCCGCCGTTGCGCATCACCCAGCGCCTGCTTTCACCTTCAAACAATTCGTATAGCGAAATGTTGTCGATCATCCCCAACCCGGCCGTACCGACGAACGGATGCCGCCCCGGCCGCGCTTCCTTATCGAGCCAGATACGCCAGACGGCAAAAGGCCAGGTGAGTTGCAACTGCTTTATCGAATCTCGCCAAGCATCGTCCTTTAAACCGATTGATGCTGCAACGATCTGCTGCAGCGCCGGCACGGTGACTGCCAAAACAACGGCGTCAGCTGCAAGATTCTTTTTCTTGCCCTTCAGATGCACCTGCCATTTTCCGCCCTTGCTGCGCGTTAGTTTCTCCACTTCGGTTTCGAGTTGAATCTTGATGTGCATGTTTTCCATGTAACGCGTGAACGTTGCCCACAAACCATCTGAAAATGGCTCGTTGAGAACATCGAAAATCAAGCCTTCCGGATTACCGAGGAAATAGAAGTGGAACATCATCAACAGCTCACCCGCCGACATTTCCTCTTCCGGATTGAAAAAGGAATGGGAAAAAACGTCGAACAACATTCGGCGAGCATGCGGCGGAAAATTCAACGAGTCGAGATACTCGCGCGCAGTGCGACTGTCGTATTCGCCATAGGTGGTAGCGGCATCGTACTTCAACATGGTCAACGCCGCCCGCGCGTTGGTGCGCAACAAATCGGAAAACTTTAAATGCGGCGTCCGCATAACCAACGTGGCTACGTTGAACGGCGCACGCTTGGGCAATTTGCGAAATGTTTCTACCGAACCACCGGGGCCGTGGATCGGGTAGTCCTCCAACGGCGTCAGATTGCGCAGTTCCGGATCGATGCGGCGTAGCAGCCGGCGCAGGTTGTAGTATTGGCGGAAAAAGGCATGAAAGCCGCGCTCCATTTCATATGATTCACCAGTCTTGAGTTGATCCGTCCAGCCGCTGACGCGTCCGCCCAACACCGTTTCGCGTTCGACCAAGGTGACCTTGGCGCCGCGTTCGGCCAGAATAATCGCTGCGGCCACACCGGCCAACCCGCCGCCGACTACGGCAACGTGCCGCGGTTTTTCCAACTGCTCGCGATGACCTGTTCTCACTGGTGTTAATTGCTGCATCGTTTTCCCCCTTTATTTTATCGACTTGCCTGCCAATCTTCCTCTGCGATATGTTTTATTTTTTGCATAATCTCAACCATTTTTTCCCGGTGGATTTTTTCACCGATTGTTTTCCAGGCAAATTCCATGAATCGACCTTGCGGAAAAATTTCCGCTTCGTGAATTAATCGCGTTGTTTCTTCGTCGATCGGTTCCAAATAAAACGAGATCGACCCACGGAAAATTCCATCGATAATTTCCGTTTCCATTGCCTGATCGGTATCCAATCGGGTGAATTCGACCACCCAACGCGGATCGGAGGGAAGCTTGATGGTGAAATCAATCTGCATGCCCACCTGTGCCTTCTTGCCACGTGGGAAAGAGATCACCAAGCGTTCGTCATGGGACCATTCTGCGATTTTGTCGCCATCGCTAACATAGGGAAAAACAAAGGACGACGGCGCATTAATAACGATTTCGTTGTGACTCATTGACCCTCTCCTGGGTGGTGTATGCGCTGATGTTGGTTGTGCATTGCCGGGCAACACACCAAGGCCAAGCCAAACAAACAACGCCAAAACGATGACTTTGATTCGTATCGCTGTATGCTTATTCTTCGGCTGTTTGACGACGATAATCTTCTTCCACCACCCTTTTTATGTTTTTCAAAAAGTTTTTCATTTTTTCTCGATGCATTCGTTTTCCGTAAACTTCCCAGACGACGGTAACAACAGGCCCCACAGGCCGAATGCGCATCACATGCACAAGTCGGGTACGTTCTGCACCCAATGGTTCCAGAAGATACACAAAGGTTCCTTCTAACACGCCATCGACAAACCGCGTCACTACCTCGCGGTTGGTATCTAGCTTAATGATTTCCATCAGCATCCACGGGTGCGTCGGCACCTTCATGCTGACATGGATCTGCTTACCGATACGTGGTTCGATCCCGCGGGGGAAAGAAACTTCAACGCTTTCATCTTTGTTCCAACGCGACACTTTGTCTTCATAAATCAGATAAGGATACAAAAACGACGCCGGTGCATCGACAACAATATCCAGGCGATAAGCCTTGATCTCGTTTTCCGTATCATTCGAAGTTGGCGTCTCAGCCGAAAGGCTCGACGCCCAAATGAAAATACCACAAAGAATCAGAAGAAAAAATTTTCGCATTCGTTTCAAGCCAATCAATTTTTATTCAGTATCTGATTGTAAACGACAATGCGCCGCCAACCAAGGCGCCGCTGCTACGCAATCGATGACCATCGATCGTCGTCTCTTCGCGAGGAACCAACGGCAAATAGAACAGTGCTGCATCAAAGGTTACCGGTTGAGTCATGAAAGGTAGAATTGGCGAATACCCTGACCCCAGACCGATGCGATGACGATCATTGTCCAAAATCAATTTGCTGTCACTACCCAAACTGGTAAACGGTGATGCCTCGTAAGCATAACCACCGCGAAACTCCAATTGAGTATTTGGCCGCCATGACACACCAAAACGCGGTACGAAAACGTCGCGAGTTTCAATATCGACATCCGCTCGCGAAAGATTGCCGTCACCCCATTCCTCGTTCAACTGTGCCCAATTATGGTATTCGCCCTGCAGCGTTACCGTCACCGCGCTTTCCGGAAACAATCCGACCGCCAGTACAAATTGATGCGGTGAATAACCGTCGAGGAACTTCATTTCAGTCGGATAAACGTCAATCGTTGTGTCGCCGGCCTTGGGAGTGGTAAATCCGCTGACCGGGTCGACCTTCGCCAATAAACGCGCACGATACACCGCACCGACGCGGACCCATTGATTTTTCCACTGCAAACCGAAAATCGGGAAAAATGCCGGCCGGCCGACCAGGCGAATCTGCTCGTTCTCGGTGGCAGCGTTGATTTGTACGTCCTGCACCAATTTGACGTTGGCCGTGTAAGTCAACAAATATCCGGCACCAAAACTCAATCCATTCCAAACGCCAAATCCCAGACTGTGAGCCAGCGAAAACGAACGCGTGTCGTAGCGTATGTATTGCCCGTTCGGATGCAGCAAGTCATCAAAGGCAACGATGGTATTGAAGTTGTCATCGACCAGCAGATTGACTCCCATACCAATTGGCCAATTTCCTTTAAATAGACGCCCGACATCCAGGCCAATGCCAACGGATACAATCTGATTGGTCTGTTCAAAGCCATCTTCTGCTTCAGCCAGCCCGCCGCGAAAATAGGGTTGGGCTAAAATATACGCACCGGTAATTTCGGTGGTGGTCAACGCGCCCAAGGCTGCTGGATTGTAATAGGCGGCGGCCGGTTCAGGTACACCGTCCGCTCGTGCGCCGGCCAAAGCAATATCCGCCGGCATAATGCCGTACATATTGACCAGATGATCAAATCCGGCCAACGCCGTCGCCGGCAGAAATAACAAATTTAATAAGACCAAGAAAAATTTGCTCAAAGTATTTTCCAGTTTTTTATTTGCTCATTTTATTAGGGAATAGTAACCTTGATTGATGCAAAAGCAAGAAAAATCAATGTTTTTTTCATTCCGCAATAAGGAATTTACTCAAAAGTAATTTTTACTGAACGCCAATCGATGCCGCTGAACAATGTTTGGGAATTATTGGTCTGTTGGAAATAGTGTTTTTTGCGAATGACGCAGTAAACCTCGTAGGCACCCTCGCCGTCCGGTTCGAAATCCTGCTTGGCGCCGAAATCCGGCTCGAACTCGTCTTCCCCCGCGAACCAGTGGAACGTCAAATCGTTGGGCAATGGGTCGGTGTGGGCTTTGATATTCACCTTATTTGCTGTAGTGCGATAGACGCCGTCATCGCCCGGACGCAATGCGCTGCCTCCCGTGCGAACTGAAAAATTCTCTAATTCCGGATTGATTCGCCGATTTTCAACGGCACGGTGCGAAACGACGAAGGTTTTGTAGGCGATGATCGGTTCTTTTTCCATGTTCCCATCGGGAAACGCCGCCGCACCGATCGTCAGCAATATGCCGTTCTCGTCAAGCTCACCCAAGCGAAAACCTTCTGCGTCCTCAGTAGGTACGGTCCAGACAAAAGGCGTTTCCGGATCCGGCTGCAGGAAAGCGTCTTCCGGATTGAACGTCACCTCGCCTTCCAGGCGCAGAGCATCGCTGCCGACCACTGCCCAAGCGACGGGCCCTTCGTAGATGGAACCATCGGAGTTGACGACCAACGCGGAGAACGTAATCTCCTCGCCCGGAGCAGATTCCAACGGATCGGCCTTAATGCCCAGAAAGCGGAAGGTCTTAATCACCGCCGGTGGATCAAACGGTTCGCCACAGCCGACGCAAATCAACGCCGAAAACAACACGAAACATAATAAAATTCGGCTCGTCATCGACTTCATGGTCAGAACCTCGCCTGCAAACCGATCGAGGGGAAGAACGTCGGGTAGGTCACCGCTTCCCGCTCTGTGTAATCGTGGTTGTACCGATAGCCAAAAGGATACTCGTGCCAATACACGTTTTGCGCATCAATATAGGCAGATAGAATCCACCGGTTAAAATACCAGAATTTGTCGACTCGCAGGTCGAGTTGATGGAAATCGGGTAACCGTTCCTCGTTGATATCAGCCGAATACAAGGGGATGTAGCTGTCGGTATCGGCGCTGTAAATCGCTCCCTCGATTTCCGTATAGGGCTGTCCGGTGGTGTATTGCCAACGGGCTCCCACCCGCCAGGTGCGGCTTTCCCCCAGAAAATAGCTGGCCAGAATAATGAAGTTGTGGGTCTGGTCCCAATCGAATAAACGCCAGTCGTCATCGGGGTGATCCAACCGCTCCGATTTCGAATAGGTGTAGGAGACCCAGCCAAACAAGCGGTCGGTCAGTCGTTTGCGCGCCAGGAGTTCCGCACCGTAAACATAGCCTTCACCGCTGTTTTCGTAAGGTTCGTCCGAGCCGACTTCGGTAGATGCCACTAGGTTGTCCAGCAGCTTGTAGTAGCCTTGCAAATCAACCGAATAGCCATGTCCGAAATCGTATTCCGCGCCAAAAAACGTGTTGTAGGCCACTTCCGAATCCAACTCCGGATTGCCGTAGTCTTCGATTAACTCATCGAAATAGGGAAACTGGTGGTACAACCCGAAACCGGTTTTCAAGGTCAGTTTTTCGGTTGGATACACCCGCATCATGAAACGCGGATCGAACGTGGTTTCTTCATTGTATTGCAAATAATTGAGGCGTACGCCGGGAATCAGCGATACCCAGCGGCCGATTTCGATCCGGTCTTCGATATACGCCGCACCGTAGATCGTATCTTCCGTTTGATCGATTTGATAGGAATCGTCGGTACTCCAACTTGCTCCCTGCGGGTCGCCTTCTTTAGGCGGTTGAATGATGTCGGCCTCGACACGGTAATTGCCCCAACCGAAATCGAATCCGAGCGTCAATTCGTTCCAGTCCGCAAGTGATAATGTCATTTGATCGCGGAGTATCGGTGTACCGACAGTGATATCAACAAAGCGGTCATCGCCGATGCCGACCGACGTGAACTGATAGATAAAATAGGCGCCAAGTGTATTGTAGATGACCTCGTTCGGCACAAAATCCCAGGTGAGATCAGCCCGGTGAAAAGCGGTGGTCATATCGAAGGAACTGCCGAGCATCGCCTCTTCGGTGTCCTCAGCCTCGGCGACAACACCCAGCCGGTCGTCGGCGCCGGTCAGCGTAAAATTCAGAATGTTTTTATGATTCGGCCGGTATTCGACCAGCGCCGTGTAATCGTAGAACCGCGGCACAACGGTAAATTCGGCCTGATCTTCCGGCAGCACATACGGCAGAATGAAATCGACGAAGCTGCGTCGCACAGCGCCGGCCATGGCGATTTTGTCGCTGACAGGTCCTTCGAACATGAGGTAGGACGAGTAGGTCGCCAAATCGACGACGCCACCAAAGCGATCTTGCCGCGGGCTGCGGCTGTCGACTTCAACCACACCGCCGATGGCATCACCGAAACGGACACTGAAACCGCCGGGATAGTAATTGATCGTGTCGATTAACTCCGGATTGACCACCGATACCAGCGCACCGAAGTGATACAACATTGGAATCGGTTGCCCGTTGAATATGTACATGCTGTCGCTTGGGCTGGTCCCGCGGATGACCAGGCTGCCGCCGATCGGTGAAGTCGACACCACTCCCGGCAGATTCTGCACCGCACGAATGGGGTCGTTGCCCGAACCGGGCGTCGCCGTAAGCTCATCACGACTCAAGTCATGCTGGGCGGCATGGGGTTGGTCGCGTTGCTCGGAGACAACGATTTCATCCATCGTATGAATAAAACAAGGAAGAAAAATCGAGAGTTCGACCTCTTGTTCCGCTTCGACAACAACAACTTGCCGGTATGTTTCTACTTGTTCTCCTTCAATCAACAATGTGTATTGGCCCGGTTTGATGCCCTCGAAGACAAAGCGGCCTTCGCCGTCGGTTTGCACCTGATGCTCTCCCGGCAAAAGACGAATATCGATATAGGCCGCCGGCTCGCGTGTTCCTTTGCAGGTAACTGTACCGACCACCCGCCCAAGCGACTCGGCCGCAACCGGTTCTTGAGCAAAAACAACAGCAATATTGCAACTCAAGCCTAAAAGCAGGATGAAGAAAACAATTTTGAATTTTACATTGAACATAAACTTCCGCCGTTACCGATAAATTTTCAGGTTTGCCATTGACTCTGTTTTTCCCGTTGATGTCAAGTTTGGATACAATGAGTTACAGAAAAATGTGAATTCATTGAAAAAAAAAAGCGGGTAAGCCGACAATCGAGCGATCATCGACTTACCCATGGTGGCAGTCGATCGGATAACCGATACATGTCAACGGGTGGCCCCTCACCGAATGTTTCGTTCGGCGAAGGGCCGTCATTGTTTTATATCGTTTCTTTTATTCGTGGTTCGAGGACTTTTTTTTATGGCAATAAAGTCTATGTACGCCGGCGCCTCCTTACCGGTTTCCATTTGTCAGTTGCTTGCGATTCCACAAACCCATTGGCGGTTTGTTCTGACGATAATCGGTGTAAACGCGAAAATCGGCGATTAACTGCAGGTAGTCTTGCCAGGATGTCGGCAAACGAAAACGAAACTTCATGTTGAGCAACAAACCAAATTCTTTGACCCTTCGCCCAGTAAAGCCAAAGTGGTCAGTCGGCCGATTGGATCCGTAAATTCCCACCGGAAAATCCTCTTGCCGATGAGTTAAAAGATTCATGTCCTGTTACCCTCCTTCTCATTTTTTTCAGATAAAGCTCCAGTGATTTCAGATTACTGAATGCGGGGAAAAGAAAAAATCGGGGAATACCTTATTATCTGCTTCGAAAAACCTGAGTGCTTCGTTTTCACAAGGTCAGAAATCCAACGAAGTCAGTCCCTCGCGAATGGCGTACTTGGTCAAATCGGCAATGCTGCTCAAATTTAATTTTTCGAAGAGATTTTTCCTGTGAGTTTCGACAGTCTTAATGCTCACTTCCAATTGATAGGCAATCTCTTTGGTGGTTCGCCCCTCGGCCATCAGCTGCAATATTTCTAGCTCCCTGGCGGTCAGAATATCGCGCGCTCTGAAGCCTGCCTGCCCAGGTTTATGAATGAAGCCATCGGCGACGATGCCGGCGACCGAAGGACTCAGATAAACTTGATTTTTCAATATGGTACGAACCGCTCGCTCTAATTCTTCACCGGCACAATCCTTCAAGAGGTACCCGGAAGCGCCGGCACGCAACATGTCAGCCACAAATCGTTGATCCGAATGCATGGATAAAGCCAGAATTTTCATATTCGGATTGTTGGTTTTAATTTGCCGTGTTGCCTCAATGCCGTTGGTATCGGGCATTGCCACATCGATAATCACAACATCCACTGATTTCTTCTCTGCCAGTTCGATGGCCTCGCGCCCGTTGCTTGCCTCGGCGATTACTTCCATGTCGGTGGTTTTTTCCAACAATGCGCGAATACCGTCACGAATGATTTTGTGGTCGTCAGCCAATAAAATCCTAGTTTTCAAGGCTTCCTCCTTCCACTTGCACGGGAATTACAACAATCGGCAAAGCAAGGGAGACTTCGCATCCTTGTCCCTCGTTTCGATGAATGGCAAACGTGCCGCCTAAATTATGTAATCGTTCACGGATGTGAAACAATCCAAAACCAGCGGTTTCCCCCACCTCTAAAACGTCTCCCTCACATCCAACGCCATCGTCGCGAACGATAATTTCCACTCCACCGTCACGCCAATTGATCATTACTTCCGCTTTGCTCGCTTGGGCGTGCTTGATAACGTTGAACAACAGCTCTCGCAAAGCTTCAAAAAGAAAGAATTTCAATTCATCCGGCAATATCTGGGCCGCACCATCTTCACTGACATCCACAAACAAATCATGTTCGCGGGCAATGCGTTCCCCCAACCATTGCAACGCCGGCACAAGTCCCAGCTCATAGAGAATCGGCGGACTGAGTTCAAAAATCAGATTGCGCGTATCCTTGATGATCTGCCCGATCAAACGATCTATTTCAGCCAAATCTTTGCCGGCTTCATCGGTAAGGATTTCATTTTTCAGTCCACCCAATTTCATGCGACATACCGCCAGCCACTGGCCGACCTGGTCATGTAAGCCGGCGGCAATTCGCCTGCGTTCACGCTCTTCGCTTAACGATAAATCCTCGGTCAATGCTCTCAACTGTTTCTGGTAAGTCTGCAATCTATTTTCTTTCCGCCTGCGCTCGCTGATGTCGCGCGCCACCAAGACAATCGAACCATGCCCTGCCGATTTTTCCGTACTACCGGCAACGCTCAATTCCGCCGGGATGATTTCGCCGTTTTGTTTTCGAAGCTGAAATTGCAGATTATGCACCGATTGGTTCGGTTGAGGGCGCAACGAGGGATCCCGTTCGCCAGGATCGACTAAAAATTCGAGCACGTTGCGGCCAACCAGATCTTCCGGTTTCGAAAAACCCAACAACTCGGCAGCCTGCTGATTAGCGGTTACGATGTAATTACCGACATCAAGCAAAGCAATGGCATCCGGCGATGTTTCAATGAGACTGCGATAGCGACGTTCGCTCTTGTGCAAATCTTCGGTCCGTTCGGCAACGCGCTGTTCGAGCTGATCGTGCGCTTTGCGCAAGGCTTCCTCGTTTTGCTTCAGGTTGAGAAATAACAGGCTGTAGGGTTTGACCAAACCTGTTTCCACGGTCGCTTTGTAAATTAAGAAAAACGAAAGAATTTTCAAAAAATGACCAATCATGTTGAACGTGCCGTAGGCGTCCTTGTACAGCGTGAAAGCCATCTCCGAAGCAATGGTTAAAGCAATCGAAGCGACCATGTACCCAAAAACAATCGAGGCGATCTTCGACCGATTGCGGTAAAGCACGTAAATAGCAAGCAACAAAATGAATGAAATGATGTATTCACTGGCCACCTTAAAAGTCGTCAATCCGCTGCCTTCGACAAAGCAAATCGGAAAAGATTTCCAGTGGAAAATCCAAATCGTACAAAGAACGAATACACCGAGATAAATGAGAAATGTCAGGTAAGCTCGTAGCTTACGATGAATAAAGATCGGGGCGATTAACAGCGAAACACTTTCGACATAGCGAGCTGCAATCCACAATTGCGTTGCGGCGTTGCTATTGCTGTGGATTGGCAAAATCGTCATACCTTTGTAGGTGATGGTGTGTAAAAAATCCAAGCCAGCAACACAAAAATAGACAATGCCGAGAAATTGTAAGTAAGAATTGGGGGCGATCCGCCGCGTATTCCAGGCGAACATAAAAATGCCGAAGGCGATAATGATGCTGAAGCCTTCGGCGACACTGTGAAAAAGCAGGTAATTGGTCTGACTTAAATAGAACAAGATGATTATACAAACAGTGGCGGAAAAGGTTGTCAAAACTTTATCGGACGCAAGATGTGAACTATCGGCACGCCTAGCCATTACGTCACCCATTCCGCCGAAAAGTTAACGTTTTCGTTTATTTTTTTATTGGTTAGGGAGTTGGTACCTGCCACGACCGATTCAAGAAAAATTTCTCATTCAACTGCAATGATAAAAAAATAGCATGACTATTCGAAGAAGGCAATAGAAAGTCTTGGCGTCGATAACCAGCCAGGAATCCAATCCTCCAATTACCGTCTTTCCAATTTGTTGCGCGACTTATCGGTTATCCGTGCTCACTAGTATGCCACGTGACAGGTTATGCCGTCAATATAATTATTTCTTCTTGGTAAAAATGCGATCCGACACCTAGTCGAACATCGCCCCCATGCGTTCCTGCGAAGCCTTGGCATCGGCGATGATCCGTTCGAAAAGCTCGGCCACCGTCGGCGTATCCTCGACCAGACCGCTTACCTGCCCGGCCGGATACACACCCTTGTCGCAGTCGCCCTCGACCATCGACAGCCGGAAGCCCTGGAAGCCCTTGGCCAGGTAGGCCAGTTGAATCGTCGTTTTCAGGCCGGCGCTCAGGGTCTGCAAAAACAGCTTATAGTAAGGAATTTCCATCTCTTTGGCGATGGCGAACGAGTTCAGGAACGCGCTCCACAGGCCGACGCGCCGCTTCATCGCCTTGCGTGCGCCCGGCGTGTCCATCACCCGCGCGGGCAGGCCGTCGAAGCGATCGGTGTACAGCGTATCGGTGACGTCCTTCTCCAGCGTCAGCTTTTTGGTCTTCTCATGCAGCGGGCTCTCTACCGTGTTGGCCAGGCGCGTGCCCATCGAGACGCCTTCCGCACCCAGCGCCAGCGCCGCCGCCAGGCCGCGTCCGTCGCCGAAGCCGCCCGCCGCGATGACCGGAATCTCGAGCTGGCTCGCCAGCCGCGGAATCAGGCACAGCGAGGTCACGGTGCCGCCGTGCGCCGCCGCTTCGTGACCGGTCGCGATCACCGCGTGGCAGCCGTATTCCTGCGCCCGCTTGGCGTGACGCTGATTCACCACCGTCGCGATTACCTTGCCGCCGTACTTGGAAGCTTCCTCGACGATCCAGTCGCCCTTGCCCAGGGCGAAGTTGATCACCGGCACCTGCTCTTCCAGCAGAATGCGGGCGTTCTCGTAGGCACCGGGGAACAGCAACGTCGCGTTGGCCGCGAAGGGCTTGTCGGTCAATTTCTTGATTTCCCGCACCGACTCGCGGGTCTGGTCCTGGTTGAGCGTGCCCGTAGCCAGGATGCCGAGGCCGCCGGCGTTGGACACCGCGGCCACCAGCTTGGGCTCGCTGACGAAGCTCATGCCGGACAGCAGGATCGGGTACTGGATTCCAAACAGCTCGGTAACGCGCGTCTTCATCAAGGGGCTCCCTTCTATAATTTGGCCGATCACTATACGCGAAAATGGCGATTCGTCAAAGCGCTTTTTCTGCATTTTTCGGATTAAATTCGGTGACCGGTTTTGAGACGATTTGGGACGCTCAGAAAGGGTAACCGCAAAGGCGCAAAGGACGCAAAGTGTTTTAATTCAATACGTTATCAAATTTTTATCAGTTTTTAAAATATTGGGCGTTCCACAAACCGGAACGCGCATTCGAAAGCATTGTTATCTCATTGATGTGCAATCGTTTTAAGAATCGTGGCATTTGTTATTGGCAGATTATGCGGTTTAAGAATAATAACTTTTGTTTAATGCCGTGCCGGCAATTGTTATTTAATGATATACTTAATAATTCATAATTAATAATTAATAATTCTGTTTGTAGCTCCCCACCTGCCACCTGCTACCTACCATCTACCTTCCCTGGTACTTACACTTGCACTTGCACTAAACACCAGCACTA
>Ga0272444_10000355_pt1 | contig 50460 bp, 43 predicted proteins | sample SSMForm13_FD_201033 | JGI IMG/M metagenome (GOLD analysis project Ga0272444, IMG submission 201033) | Marine sediment archaeal communities from Little Sippewissett salt marsh, Falmouth, MA, United States - SSM-Form-13 | ecosystem: Environmental > Aquatic > Marine > Wetlands > Sediment ... | reverse complement strand
GGTCGGTCTTCTGCAGCAGCTGCTGGGCCTCGCCGATGGACAGCCCGGGCAGGGTGGTGGGCATGTACATCAGGTCGCCTTCGTAGAAGTCCGGCATGAACTCGCTGCCCAGGCCGTCGCCGAAGCGCGCCAGCGCCGGCACGCCGGACAGGCCGCTGCGCCAGGCCCTGGCCAGATCCTGCTGCCAGTCTTCCACCTGTGCTCGCCAGCGGCTGCGCCAGGCGTCCTGGTGCGCTGTGCCGAGCACCATATCGCCTGCCTGGGCCGGCCACTTCAGCGGCCCCAGCAGGCCGCTGACCCCGGTCGCCGGCAAGACCCCGCTCAGGGCGATCAGCAGCGCCGCCAGCAGGCTGCTGCGCGGGTGGTCGAGTACCCAGGCGAGCACGGGCCGGTAGCCCTGGATCAGCCAGCGGCTGAGGGGATTGCTGCGTTCGTCCGGGATGCGGCCGCGCACGAAGTAGCCCATCAAAACCGGCACCAGGGTCACCGCCAGGCCGGCGGCCGCCGCCATGGCATAGGTCTTGGTGTAGGCCAGCGGCGCGAACAGGCGGCCCTCCTGGGCCTGCAGGGTGAGCACCGGCAGAAAACTCAGGGTGATGATCAGCAGCGAGAAGAACAGGGCCGGGCCGACCTCGCTCGCCGCCTCGGTGACCACGCGCCAGTGTTCCCGGCCCTCGGGGGCGTGGCCATGCTGCTCACGGTAGCGCTCCAGGTGCTTGTGGGCGTTCTCGATCATGACGATGGCGGCATCCACCATGGCGCCGATGGCGATGGCGATGCCGCCCAGCGACATGATGTTGGCATTGATGCCTTGCGCGTTCATCACGACGAACGCGGTCAGGATGCCGAGCGGCAGGGTGACGATGGCGACCATGGCCGAGCGCAGGTGGAACAGGAACAGCAGGCACACCAGGGCCACCACCAGGAACTCCTCGAGCAGTTTCTCGCTGAGGTTGTCCACCGCGCGCTGGATGAGGGTGGAGCGGTCGTAGGTCTCGACGATCTCCACGCCCTCGGGCAGACCCTGGCGCAGTTCATCCAGCTTCTGCTTCACCGCGGCAATGGTGGCCAGGGCGTTCTCGCCGTGGCGCATCACGATGATGCCGCCGGTCACCTCGCCCTCGCCATCCAGGTCCGCCACCCCGCGGCGCATCTCCGGGCCGATCTGCACCATGGCCACGTCGCGCAACAGCAGCGGCAGGCCGGCCTGGTTGCTGCCGACGCGGATGCGCTCGATGTCCGCCACCGAGCCGAGGTAGCCGCGGCTGCGGATCATGTACTCCGCCTCGGCCATCTCGATCACCGATCCGCCCACCTCCTGGTTGGCGCGGCGGATGGCCCTGGACAGGTGCGACAGCGGAATGTCGTAGGCACGCAGCCGGTCCGGGTCGGCCACCACCTGGTACTGGCGCACCATGCCGCCGACGCTGGCCACCTCCGCCACGCCCGGCACCGCCTGCAGCTCGAACTTGAGGAACCAGTCCTGCAGGCTGCGCAGCTGTGACAAGTCATGGCCGCCGCTGCGATCCACCAGGGCATAGGAATAGATCCATCCCACGCCGGAGGCATCCGGGCCGAGGCGCGGCGATACGCCCGCCGGCAGATCGGCGGCCGCCTGGCTGAGGTACTCGAGCACCCGCGAGCGCGCCCAGTACAGGTCGGTGTCGTCGTCGAACACCACGTACACATAGGAGTCGCCGAAGAAGGAGTAACCGCGCACCGCCTTGGCCCCGGGTACCGCCAGCATGGTGGTGGTGATCGGGTAGGTGACCTGGTCTTCCACCACCAGCGGCGACTGGCCGGGGAAGTTGCTGAGGATGATCACCTGCACGTCGGACAGGTCGGGGATGGCGTCCAGGGCGGTGCGCTGCACCGCGAACAGGCCGACCACGGTCAGCATCAGGGCCAGCAGCAGTACCGATACCCGGTTGGCGATGGACCAGCGGATCAGTCTTTGCAGCATGGTCCGCTATTCGTCCCCGGCATCCATGCGCTGGAAGCTGGCCTGCAGGTTGGCCTCGGAGTCGATCAGGAACTGGCCCGAGACCACCACCCTGTCGCCTTCCTCGAGGCCGGAGAGGATCTCCACCTCGTCCTGGCTGCGCATGCCGGCGACCACGTCGACCGCCTTGAAGCGGCCCTCACCCAGGTCCTTGATGACGCTCTGGCGCTCCCCGGTGGCGATCAATGCCTGGCGCGGGATCTTCAGGACGTCGTCCTTCGGGCCGCCGAAGATACGCGCATGGGCGAACATATTGGGCTGCAGCAGGCCGTCCGGGTTGGGCACCCGCAGGCGCACCTTGAGGGTGCGGTTGTTGGCATCCAGTTCCGGGTAGATGTAGTTCACCCGCCCCTTGAAGCTGTGCCCGGGGAAGGCGTCCACCTCGATCTCCGCGTACTGGCCGCGTTCCACCCAGGACATCTGGTGCTCGAAGACGTCCAGTTCCACCCACACCGTCGACAGGTCGGCGATGGTGAACATCGGCTGACCGGGATAGACGTACATGTGCTTGCGCGCCTGGTGGCGCACGATGGTGCCCTGTTGCGGCGCATACACGGGGATGCGGTGGCGCGGCACCCCGGTGCGGGCCAGCTCGTTCATCAGGCTTTCCGAGATGTCCAGGTAGCGCAGGTGGTCGCGCGGGGCGACGCTCTCAGCGCGCTGCCCGTACTTCTTCAGCTGGCCGGATGCGTCCACCTGCTGTGCCGCCAGGTAGGCCTTCTGCACCTCCAGGAACTCCGGCGAGTACAGCTCCAGCAGCAGCTGGCCGCGGGTGACGTAGCGGCCGGCGGTGCGTACGCCGAGGTTTTCCACCCAGCCGCCGGTCTTGCTGTAGACGGTGTGGGTACGCCGGTCGTTGTAGCGTACATAGCCGACCGTCTTGATCAGCTTCCACAGCCTGCCGCGCTCGACGCTGGCACTGCGTACGCCCAGCTTCTGCACGGTGGCCTCGGACAGGGCGACAACCGGGGTGGACGCGGAGGGCTCGACGCGCTTCTCCACCAGGTCCATGCCACACAGGGGACAGCTGGCGGGTGTGTCCTGCACGATTTGCGGGTGCATGGGGCAGACATACTTCGGGTCCAGGTGCTTGCGGATATGCTCCCTGGTGGTCTCGCCGGCGGCCTGACCGTCATCAGGCGGCGCCTGCTGTTGAGGCTCGAGCGGATCGCCACAGGCCCCGAGCAGGAGCGCGAGGCACAGCGCCGCCAGGGCACGAAACAGGCCCAAGCGGGATGCGACGGTCGGTCCGCGCCCACTGCTCCTTGGGATCGGCAGGCGTCTGCGCACTGGTTGTATAAGCGGTTGCATTCGTTTGACGCGCAGCCTCCGCTGCGATCGACGATCCATGGTAGGCGAAGCGACTAGCGCTCGCGTACCTTCCCTGGACCGGACGGGTCGGCTCCGCTTGCCCCGTGTACGGGGTCTGTTCTGGCTCGACCTCTAGTGTTTGCCGCCGATTGTAGTACAGACGGCCGGCACCTGCCGTGCGGTGCATGCACATTGCTGCGGGCGGTTGCGGCTTCGAGCCTTGTGCCGGCCTTTCGGCAATCCCGGCGGCGGGGTCTGAAGCCGGTTATCATTGCCAACTGGCTCAGTCGGCATGGAGGCATGAGTCAAGCGAAACCCTCTCCGGTATCTCCGGGGCGATTTATCCATTACCAACCCGCTATCTGCGGACCTGCTCGCGCACCATGCACCGATCGACCACTTCCGAGAATACCCCCCTGGTCAGCGTCATCATGGCGTCGTACAACCATGCGCCGTATGTCGGTGAGGCGGTTGCGACGGTGCTGCAGCAGACGGCCGGTGACCTGGAGCTGATCGTGGTCGACGATGCCTCGACCGACGGCACCGCGGACGTGGTGGCGGGTTTCGACGACCCCAGGGTGAAGCTGATCCGCCAGCAGCAGAATCGTGCGGTGCACCCGCGCAACCTGGCGCTGGGCATGGCGCGCGGCAGCTACCTGGCGATCCAGAATTCCGACGATGCCTGGGCGCCGGACAAGCTCGCCAGGCAACTGGAATACCTGCACAGCAACCCGGGCTGCGTCGCCTGCTTCAGCGGCGTCGAACTCGTGGACGAATCCGGAAACAGGGCCAGGGGTACCTGGGCGGAAAACGTCTACACCACGCAGAACCGTTCGTCGGCGCAGTGGCTGCGGCATTTCTTTTTCCATGGCACCAATCTGCCGCTGACCTCGGTACTCATGCGCACCGATGTCCTGGCTGAACTCGGCGGGTTTCGCGCCAGCCTGATCGGGGTGAGCGATTACGACCTGTGGGTCAGGCTCGCTGCCAGGGGCGAGTTGCATATCATCGACGCGCCGCTGACACGCGTGCGTATCCTCAAGGGGCAGAACCTCGGCCGCCCCAACAACTTTGCGCACATCAACCGCTCGCGCATCGAGATCGCCCATGTCCTGCGCCGCTACGCCGAGCCGCTGCTGCTTGAGCGGTTCGCCGAGATCTTTCCGGAATGGTCCGATCTGCAGAGCGAGGGCGGCCGCAAGGTGCAGCTGGCGCTGGCCGCCCTCGATCACTGGTCGCCGGGGGCCTTGTTCGCGGACATGATGTTCACCGAGGTGCTGGACGATCCCGAACAGCGCGCCGAGGCGGTGGCCGAACTGGGTGCAGAGTTCATCCGCACCGCCGTCAAGTTGAGGACCACCTACTCGTTCGAACAGAACGGCCGGATTGCGTGGTTGCTTCGGGCTATCAAAAGGCGATTGAAGAGATGGACATGAGAGCCGGGCATTCCCTTGAATACCAGTCGATCCGTGACTGGGTGGACCAGGTGCGCGCGCGCGATGCGTTCAGCTGCAGCCCTGCATCGCTGGCATCTTCCAATGCGTGGGCCTTGCAGGATGGGCGCGTGCGCCACGCGAGCGGGCGCTTCTTCTCGGTGATCGGGCTGCGCTGGATCGAGCGCGGGATGGAGCGTTACCAGCCGTTTCTCGATCAGCAGGAGGTCGGCACCCTGGGGTTCGTCCTGCGCGAGCGGTGCGGCGTGCGTGAACTGTTGTGCCATGCGAAGGTCGAGCCGGGCAATGTCGGCGTGGTGCAGCTGGCGCCGACCTGCCAGGCAACCCGCAGCAACCTCGACCGGGTGCACGGCGGTGCGCTGCCACCCTATGCCGACGAGTTCCTGCACAATGATCCGCTGGTCGTCAGCGACTCGCTGCAAAGCGAGCAGGGCAGCCGCTTCTACCGCAAGCGCAACCGCAACGTGGTGGTGCGCGACGATGCCGCGCAGTTGTGCGACGAACAACACCGTTGGCTGCCCGTGGATGTCTTCGCCAAGCTGCTGGCAGAGGACTATCTGGTCAATACCGATGCACGTTCGGTGCTGATCACTTCAGATTGGGCATCGCTGTTCAATCGGCCGCTGTTCCAGGGGCAGGACCCGTTCAGCCGCGCCTTGCGCGCATCGCATGCCGCTGCCTGCAGTCCTCGGCGTCTGCAGCTTGCGGTCGAGCGCGTGCAAAGCGCCAGGGAAGTGCCTATGCAAACGGCAATCTGCCCGGTCGATGCGATGCCCGGATGGATGTTCGACCAGGATACTGCGCGCACCGTCAGCGGCACGGGCTGCGGCATCGAGCATATCCGCACCCACTGTGGCACACGTGAGGTCAGCGACTGGGATCAACCCATGTTCACGACGGAGGCGGAACTCGCGCAGACCCTCCTGTGCTGCAGCATCGATGGCCAGCTGTGTTTCGGCTTCCGTTGCCTGCCAGAGCCCGGCCTGTTGAACGTGGCCGAACTGGCCCCGAGCATCCAGGGCGAGCTGCCGCCCCGATACCGCGACGGCCGGGTGCAGGCCGCGGTGCGCCAGTCCGACGAGGGCGGGCGTTTCCTGCACGACGTGACCCTGTACTCCATCGTCGAAATCACATCGGCTGAGCCCGACCCGGAGCTGGTCTGGCTCTCGCTTGCGGAGCTGCAGGAACTGCTCCCGCAGGGCTTCTTCAACAACGAGGCACGCTCGGTATTGTCGCTGCTGCTGGCATTCGCCTGAGCGTGCCGGCGTCGTGCCCGGGTGGTCTGCGCTGAACCAGCCGGGCGCTTCTTGCTCTGAGTTTCGAGTCGAGTTGGAAAGCACCGGCAGCATGTCCCAGGGGCAGGTCCGGCAAAATGGGATTTAATCGACCGGGAAATGTAAAAGAGAGTTTACAGATTTGCTGGTGCGCGCAGGATGCTGGTCGTAACTGCTTGAATAACCAGGAAATAAATTTTGGCCCGCATATTGCTAATCAGATCGGGACAATTTTAGCTGGAGGTCAGAATGTCGTTTGGCAGGTTCATCTATTCATTGCTTACGTTCGCGACCTTGATCGCGCCTGTTGCCGTCTTTGCGGGACCCATTTCCGCCTATTACCTCACCTACGGCGATGGGCAGAAGGTCTACATGGTGCAGGGCAACAGCCTGGTGAATACCATCAACACCAACCCTGCCACCAACCATCCTTATCCCATTGCGGTGGCGGATACGGTCCGCACCTTTACCTACCGGGGCCAGGTATTCGGTAGCGAATATCAGCTTGATGGGACGCCTACCGGCAACACCTACTACAACCCGGAGTTTTTGTCGCTCACCGATGGCACCACCGACGGGGTCAATTTCAACTATGCCATCCAGTGGAGCACGGGCGCGGTCTATCGTTACGATCGCGCCTGGGCCAACGGTTCGGTGTTGTTTACCGTGGCCAGAGATTTCGGCGGCATCACCTTCGATTCCATGACCGGTACCCTGTGGGTCAACAACCGTGTCAATGGTGAAACGCGCAACTATGATCTGAGCGGCAATCTGCTCAGCAGCTTTTTCGCCAACAGCAACGTGGGCTGGAGCCTGGCCTACGAAGAAGCGTCCGACAGCCTGTGGTATTGGGGTGACAACGACAGCAGGCTCTACAACTATTCCAAGAGCGGAAGCCTGATCGAGAGCGTTGCCATTGCCGGTGTCTCCGGCAATATCCTCGGGGGTGAGTTCGCCATTACCGGTCGTGCCACGGTGCCTGTAGCAGGCAGTCTGGCACTGATCGTTCTCGGGCTTGTCGGCCTGGGCTGGCATCGCAGATCATCCTGATTCGTCGTTTTGTCGAACACAGGCGGCCTGCAGGACGTGAAGTCCTGACGGTGTCTTTGTGCGCCCATACTTGGCTTGGCTGACGCGGCAGGCCTGTTCGCTCGTTAGCCCAGGTGTCCGTCCTCATTTGCTTGGGTTGCTTCTCCTCCCGCCGAGCGGCTTTTAGCGATTCGAACCGCCTTGTATCTGATGGTTATCAAGGCCTCTCCGGCTTTGCAGTGACACCATGGTGCTGTTCATTCTGCAAAGGAGGCTGAAGAGATGAAACGTATTGGTTCGACATTGCTCGTGGCGTTGGTGTTGCTGCTCGGTGGGATGGTTTCGCTGGCGAACGCTGCAGAGGAGAAAGGCGGCCTGTTCGTCAACCTGACCACCGACGATACCTGGGCGGCGGCGAAGGCTATCCTGTTTGCCCACGAGAAGGTGCTCAAACGCGGCCACAAGCCGGTGGCCATCTGGCTGAACGTGCGCGGTATCTACCTGGCGGACAAGAAGCGTGCCTCGCATGTGCACGGCTTGATGCGCGAGAGGGGACAGTCGATCCAGGACATGCTGCAGGCGTTCATCAAGGACGGCGGTACGGTCATCGCCTGCATGGCCTGCTCGCAGGCGGCCGGCCTGACCGAAGCGGACTTCATCGACGGGGTGCAGATGGGCAACCCCGACCTGGTGATGGGTCTGTTGTTCGATCCTTCGGTGAAGACCTTGTCCTGGTAATCGCCGCGCTGTAAACGACAGCGGCGGCAAGTCGGCCGAGCAATCGATCGGAAGCGGCCCAGCATGAGCGTGGGCCGTTTTCTTTTGCGCAAAAAAATGCCCCGGCGGATGCCGGGGCAAGCAGTCAACTTAGTTGTTGCTTTAGTCGGCTCGGCTTAGGAGCCGACGATGCCGCCGTCCTTGCGACGAACCACGAAGGTGCAATCGCGCGGGATGGTCACCCCGTCGATGGGCGCCGGGAAGTTGGTCGCCAAGGGGTTGCCGTTACCCGGATGCTGGGTGTTGCAGAACAGGGTGCGACGGTCCGGGGTGACGGTCAGGCCGGTGATCTCGTCGCCGGTCACGCCGGTCAGCAGGCGACGCAGTTCGCCGGTGCGGGTGTCGGCCACCAGCAGCTGGTTGTTCAGGCCGTCCTTCTGGCCGCCATCGGTCTCGATGAACAGGCGGCCGTCCGGGTCGGCCCAGATGCCGTCCGGGTCGCTGAAGGTGTCTTCGGTGCCGTGGGTGTCCTCGGCGATCAGGAAGATGTCCCACACGAAGCTGGTGCCGGTGTGCTTGTCGCTGTCCTTCCAACGGATGATGTGGCCGTCCGGGTTCGGCGCCAGCGGGTTGGCCGCGTCGGCCTCGGTGCGACGGCTGTTGTTGGTCAGGGTGCAGTAGACGGTGCCGTCCGGGGCGACCGAGGTCCACTCCGGGCGGTCCATCGGGGTGGCACCCAGCTCGTCGGCGGCCAGGCGGGCGTAGGTCAGCACCTCGGCCTGGTTGGCGAACTTGGCGGCCAGCAGCGGGTTGTCGATGCTCAGCTCCAGCCATTCGCCGCTGCCGTCGTCGTTGAACTTGGCCACGTACAGCTTGCCCTCGTCGAGCGGGCTGATGCCGCGGGCGCGCATCGACTTCCAGTTGCCGGCGGAGACAAACTTGTAGATGTAGTCGAAGCGCTGGTCGTCACCCATGTAGACCACGGCACGGCCGCCGCGGCCGACGGTGACGGTGGCGCCTTCGTGCTTGAAGCGGCCCAGTGCAGTGCGCTTGACCGGCTTGGCGTGCGGGTCGTTCGGGTCGATCTCGACCACCCAGCCGAAGCGGTTGTCTTCGTTCAGGTAGGTGTTGCTCGCCAGGTCGAAGCGCTCGTCGAATTTCTCCCAGCCGTAACCGAAGCCACCGCTGCTGAAGCCGTAACGCTCCTGCGCCGGGCTGGCCGACCAGTTCGCGTCGAGCGTGCCGAAGTAGCCGTTGAAGTTCTCTTCGCAGGTCAGGTAGGTGCCCCACGGGGTGTAGCCGCTGGAGCAGTTGTTGACGGTGCCCTTGGCATCGTCCGGGCGGGCGTTCAGGTCGAGCAGCTCACGACCCTCGGAAGACTCGACCACCGGGCCGCTGAAATCCACCGGGGTGTTGACGTGGATACGACGGTTGCGGCGGCTGTACTCGAGCTGCCATTCGCCGTTGCGCTTCTGCTCGATGGCCACCACCGAGACGCCGTGGGCGTGCTGCGACAGGCGCACGTCTTCCAGGCTCTCCGGGCTGTCCTTGCCGAGCACGTGCGGGTTGGTGCCGAACTCGTGGTTGATGCACAGGGTGCCGGAACGGCTGCTCTCGCGGCGGCGCGCGCGCTCCGGGAAGAACCACATGCCGTCGTGGCCGATACCGATCATCTCGGCCTGCTCGGCAGAGGTCGGGCGGGTGTTCGGATCGCCGGTGTATTCGTTGATGCCGCGGCGGATCGGCGTGCCCCAGGGGATCAGAACCTGGTACTCGTAGTCCGGCGAGATCGACGGCAGCGGACCGCCGCCATCAGCGACTGCGACCGGCTCGAAGTCCATCAGCTCGGCGTTGTGCTTGCCGCGATGCTTGTAGTGGCCATGGCCTTTGCCGTGGTGGCCGTGATCACCTGCCAGTACGTTGCCCGACGAGATGAAGCCGGTGGCAGCGGCTGCAAGTCCGCCGATCATCACCTGGCGGCGCGACAGGCGCGCTTCCAGGATGTCCTCGAACTTGCGGTTGTCTGTGGGGTTGTTGCTCAGCTCATCATGCTCCATGACTTTCCTCGCTTTTTGCCAGCGTTGATTAGTGGGAAGCAAAAGCTAGTGGGCAAATATTTCAGCCCTGTCAGTTTTTCATGAAGCTTTGGCTGCAATCAGGTGACAGTTGCAGGATGTCCTGGTCATTGTTCCCAGGCACCGACCAGCTTGCCCAGCAATTGTCCCAATTGCTGTTGCTCCTCATCGCTGAGCACCGTCATGCGCTGGTCTTCGTTTTCCAGCACCGCTTGCAGGGCCTTCTCCAGTTGACGTTCGCCGCTGCGGGTCAAACGCACCAGCTTGCTGCGCCCGTCCACCGGGTTGGCCGGGCGGTCGATCCAGCCGGCCGCTTCCAGGCGGTGCAATATCTTGGTCAGACCGCCTGAACTGAGCAGCAGCGCGCGATACAGCTCGGTGGGTGTGAGCTGCCAGGGCCTGGGCTGGGTGCGCAGGGCGCCGAGCACGTCCAGGTCGGAGGTGCGCAGGCCGTACGGCTTGAGGATCTGTTCGACATCGTCCAATAACAGGTCGCGTGCTCGGTACAGGTAGATGATGCCGGGGCGGATGCGCCCGGCCACTTCCGGCCAGTGCTCGGCGATGCGGCGGACGATGTCTCCGGCGGCTACATGCTCTTGGCTCATGGTTTTTCCAACCCGGGTCGCGCCGGGGAAATTTATCTTGCTGGAAAGATAAGCCCCTGCTAGCTTTACAGCAAGTCCATGTCCCCTGGAAGGGGCGCCATTTCGTTGGGATTGCTCATGTTCAAGCGTTTCGTCGTTCTGATCCTGGTGCTCGGTCTGCTGATCGGTGGCATCTTCTGGTTCAAGCAACAGCAGGCGGCGCAGATGGCGGCGATGATGGCGCCACCACCGCCGGCCACGGTGACCGCCACCGAGGTACAGGCACAGGACTGGCGGCCGCGCCTGCAGGCGGTCGGTACCGTGTCCGCCACCCAGGGTATCGAACTGGCCAACGAGGTGGGCGGCCTGGTGCGCGAGATCGCCTTCGAATCGGGTCAGCAGGTGGCCAGGGGCGAGGTGCTTTTGAAGCTCGACGACGAGGTCGACCAGGCGGAACTGCGTGGCCTGCAGGCGGCACTGGAACTGGCGCGACTCAAGTTCAAGCGTGTCGAGCGCCTGATCAAGGACCGCTCGGTATCCCAATCCGAATACGACACGGCGCAGGCGGAGCTGAGCAACGCGCGCGCGCAGGTGGCCTCCAAGCAGGCGATGATCGCCAAGAAGGTGATCCGTGCGCCGTTCGACGGTCAACTCGGCCTGCGTGCGGTCAGTCTCGGCCAGTACCTGCCGGCCGGCAGCAGCATCGCGCCACTGGTCAAGCTGGACCCGGTGTATGTCGACTTCAGCCTGCCCGAGCGCTACCTGCCGCAGCTGGCAGTGGGGCAGACGGTGCGCGTGAATGTCGATGCCCATCAACAAACTTTCGAAGGCAGCCTGGCGGCGATCGATCCGGACGTGGATGCCAAGACCCGGCAGATCCGTATGCGCGCCGAATTCCCCAATCCCGAGGGCCTGTTGCGCCCCGGCATGTTCGCGCGCGTGGCGCTGGACCTCGGGCGCAACGAACCGGTGCTGAGCCTGCCGCGTGTCGCCATCACCTATGCGCCTTACGGTGATTCCGTGTACGTGATCATCGATGCCGAGGGCAAGCTCACGGTGCAGCAGCGCCAGGTGCAGACCGGTGCGGTGCTCGGCGAGCGGGTGGTGATCGAGAGCGGCCTGTCCGAGGGACAGCGCGTGGTGCTGACCGGCCAGGTCAAGCTGCGCAACGGTGCCGCGGTGCAGATCGACAACAAGGTTGCTCCGGCTGATGCAGGAGCCGCCGCGCAATGAAATTCACCGACATCTTCATCCGCCGGCCGGTGCTGGCCAGCGTGGTCAGCCTGCTGATCCTGGTGGTCGGCCTGCGCTCGGTGCTGTCGCTGGAAGTGCGCCAGTACCCTTCCACCGACGACACCGTGGTCAAGGTCAGTACCAGCTACCCGGGCGCCAGCAGCGAGCTGGTGGCAGGCTTCGTCACCCAGCCCTTGCAGCAGGCGATCGCCGAGGCGGACGGTATCGACTATCTGTCCTCGACCAGCGTGCAGGGCAGTTCCACCATCGAGGCGCACATGCGCCTGGGCTACGACCCGAAGGCGGCGATGGCCGAGATTCAGGCCAAGGTGGCGAGCAAGCGCAACGAGCTGCCGGCGGACGCGCAGGACCCGGTGATCGAGGCGCAGACCGGCGACCCCACCGCGCTGATGTACATGGCCTTCTACAGCGAGAGCATGAGCCTGGCGCAGATCACCGACTACCTGGCACGCGTCGCCCAACCGCAGCTGCAGGCGCTGCCCGGTGTGGCCAAGGCGCGCCTGATCGGCAACAAGACCTTCGCCATGCGCATCTGGCTGGACCCGGCGCAGATGGCCTCGCTCGGTGTGGCACCGACCGATGTGGACGCGGCGCTGCGCCGCAACAACTACCTGGCGGCCCCCGGCAAGCTGCGTGCCGAGTACGTGACCGTCGAGCTGGGCGCGGATACCGATGTCGGCAGGGTCGAGGATTTCGAGAAGCTGGTGATCCTGTCCGATGAGGACAGGCTGGTACGCCTGCGCGACATCGCGCGCATCGAGATGGGTGCGGAGGACTACGAAACCACCACCATGTACAAGGGCATCCCGTCGATCTTCGTCGGCGTCGAGCAGGCGCCGGGGCAGAACCCGCTGGAGGTGGCCAAGCGCGTGCACGCGCTGCTCCCGGATCTCAAGGCGCAGTTCCCCGAGGGCCTGAAGGCAGGCATTCCCTACGATGCCAGCGTGTTCATCGAGGACTCGATCAACGAGGTGTTCAAGACCCTCGGCGAGGCGGTGCTGATCGTGCTGGTGGTCATTTTCCTGAGCCTGGGCTCGATGCGCGCCGCGCTGATCCCGGCGCTGGCGGTGCCGCTGTCGCTGATCGGCGCGGCCTTCCTGATGCTCGGCATGGGCTTCTCGATCAACCTGCTGACCCTGCTGGCGATGGTGCTGGCGATCGGCCTGGTGGTGGATGATGCGATCGTCATTGTCGAGAACGTGCACCGGCATATCGAGGAAGGCCAGAGCCGCATGCAGGCGGCCCTGCTGGGTGCGCGTGAGCTGGCAGTGCCGATCATCGCCATGACCACCACCCTGGTGGCGGTGTATGCACCGATCGGCTTCATGGGCGGCCTGGTCGGCAGCCTGTTCACCGAGTTCGCCTTCTCGCTCGCGGCGGCGGTGCTGATCTCCGGCGTGGTGGCGCTGACCCTGTCGCCGATGATCAGCGCGCGGGTGCTCAAGGCGCATGGCCAGCAGGGGCGCTTCGAGCTGCTGGTCGAGCGTTTCTTCACTGGCCTGGCCGGCGGCTACCGGCGCCTGCTGCATGCCAGCCTGGATACCCCGGCGGTGACCCTGACCTTCGGCGCGGTGGTGCTGGCGAGCATCTACCTGCTGTTCATCACCAGCAAGTCCGAGCTGGCGCCGACCGAGGACCAGAGCATCCTGTTCTTCCAGGCGGTGGCGCCGCAGACCGCCACGCCCGAGTACAACAGCCTGTATGCACGCCAGGTGCTGGATATCTTCGAGGCGGTGCCCGAGTACAAGGAGAGCTTCGTGTTGGTCGGTTTCGGCGGCGATCCGACCGTTACCTTCGGCGGCTTCAAGATGGACCAGCCGAGCCAGCGTGCGCGCTCGCAGATGCAGGTGCAGCCGGAGTTGCAGGGGGCGCTGCAGCAGGTCGCCGGCTTCCAGATGGCGGTGTTCCCGCGGCCCAGCCTGCCGGGCTCGGGGCGCGGCCTGCCGATGCAGTTCGTGCTGGTTTCGGACGCCGACTACGAAACCCTCGACAGCCTGGCCGGGCAGCTGATCGGCCGCGCCATGGGCAGTGGCAACTTCATGTTCCTGCGCAAGGGCATCGAGTTTTCGCGGCCACGTCTGAAGATGCTCATCGATCGTGACCGCGCCGGTGCGCTGGGCGTGTCCATGCAGGAGATCGGGCAGGGCCTGGCGACCCTGGTCGGCGATGGCTACATCAACCGCTTCAGCCTGGCCGGGCGCAGCTACAAGGTGATCCCGCAGGTCGAGCAGGACTTCCGCGTCGACCAGGACCGGCTGGCCGACTACCAGGTGCGCTCGTCCTCCGGCGAGCTGATCCCGCTGTCCAACCTGGTGAAGTTCGAGCAGGCGGTCGAGCCGAGCAAGCGCACCCAGTTCCAGCAGCTCAACAGCCTGAGCGTGGAAGGGATCATGATGCCGGGGGTGAGCCTGGGCGATGCGTTGGCCTACCTGCAGACCACGGCACAGGAGATCATGCCCTCCAACGTGCGCTGGGACTATGCCGGGCAGGCGCGCCAGTTCACCCAGCAGGGCAGTGCCCTGGTCACCACCTTCTTCATGTCGCTGCTGATCATCTACCTGGTGCTGGCGGCGCAGTTCGAGAGCTGGCGCGACCCGCTGATCATCCTGGTGTCGGTGCCGATGTCGATCGCCGGCGCGCTGGTGTTCCTGTCGCTGGGCTTCGCCAGCATCAACATCTACACCCAGGTAGGCCTGATCACCCTGATCGGCCTGATCGCGAAGAACGGCATCCTCATTGTCGAGTTCGCCAATCAGCTGCGTGCCAAGGAGGGGCTGGATGTTCGCGAGGCGGTGGAGCGCGCCGCCACGGTGCGCCTGCGGCCGATCCTGATGACCACCGTGTCGATGATGGTGGCGATGGTGCCGCTGTTGCTCGCCAGCGGCCCGGGTGCGGTCAGCCGCTTCGATATCGGCCTGGTGATCACCAGCGGCCTCGGTATCGGCACCCTGTTCACCCTGTTCGTGGTGCCGGCGGTGTACCTGGTGCTGGCAAGGCGCGAGCGGCAGCAACTGGATGCCGATTACTCGTAGCGCAGTGCCTGGATGGGCCGCAGCCGGGCTGCCTTGCGCGCTGGATGCAGACCGAAGAACACGCCGACCAGTCCGGCGAAAAGGAAGGCCAGCAATACCGAGGCTGCGGTGATCTTTACCGGCAGCTCGGAGAAACTGGAGACCGCCAGCGCGCCACCCAGGCCGAGCAGCACGCCGAGCAGACCGCCGGCTGCGCTGAGCAGCAGCGCCTCCAGCAGGAACTGCCACAGGATGTCGCGGCGGCGGGCGCCCAGCGCCATGCGGATGCCGATCTCGCGGGTACGCTCGGTGACCGATACCAGCATGATGTTCATGATGCCGATGCCGCCGACCAGCAGCGACACAGAGGCGATGCTGCCGAGCAGCCAGCTGAACACGCGCGCCGACTCTTCCGAGGACTCGGCCAGCTCGGCGCGGTTGTGCGCGCGGAAGTCGTCCGGCCGTTTGTGTCCCAGCCGGTGGCGGTCGCGCAACAGCGCTTTGACGTTTTTCAGCACCCGGCCGGCGGCCTCGCGGCCGCTGGTGGCGATATCGATACGATGGATGTGGCCGATGCCGAGCAGCTTGCGCTGTACCGTGGTCAGCGGCATGAACACCGCATCGTCCTGGTCGGTGCCCCAGGCAGTGGCCCCCTTGGCCTGCAACACGCCGATCACCAGGCACGGCGTGCCCTTGATGATCAGGCTTTCGCCGAGCGGATCGGCCAGGCCGAACAGTTCGCGTGCCACGGTCCGCCCGAGCACGCACACGTGTTGCGCGCCCAGCACCTGTTGATCGGTGATGAAGCTGCCGGCGGCCAGCGACCAGTTGCGCACCCTGGCGTAATCCGGTGTAACCCCTTCGAGTACGGTGCCCCAGTTGCTGCCGCGATAACGGACCTGTCCGCTGCCGCGCACGTTAGGTGCGACCGCCACCACGTCGCGCAGCGATGCAATCGCCAGCGCATCCTCGTAGGTGAGGCTAGTCCTGCCGCCGGCGCCCTTGCGCACCCCGCCGCGCGTCTGCGAGCCGGGGCGGATCACCAGGGTGTTGGTGCCGAGGCTCTGCAGGGTCTCGGCGATACGTTGCTGGGCGCCGGCGCCGATCGCCACCATGGCGATCACCGAGGCCACGCCGATGATCACGCCGAGTGCAGTGAGGATGGCGCGGGTCTTGTTGCGCCACAGGGCGCGCAGGGCCAGGTGCAGGGCGGCGCTCCAACTCATGCGCCTGCCTCCCGCAGCCGCCCGTCGCGTACCACCAGGGTGCGCTGCGCATGTTCGGCCACCTCGCGCTCATGGGTGATCAGGACGATGGTCACGCCCTCGGCATGCAGCGCATCCAGCACGCCCATGATGTCGTCGCTGGTGCTGCTGTCGAGATTGCCGGTGGGCTCGTCTGCCAGCAGCAGGGTGGGTTCGGTAACCAGCGCGCGGGCGATCGCCACCCGTTGTTGCTGCCCGCCGGACAGCTGGCTGGGCTGGTTGCGCAGGCGTTCGCCCAGACCGATGCGCCGCAGGGCGTCGCTGGCGCGCCGCTGCCGCTCGGCGCGCTCGACACCCGCATAGATCAACGGCGTCTCGACGTTCTCCAGCGCGCTGGTGCGCGGCAGCAGGTTGAAATTCTGGAAGACGAAGCCGATGTCGCGGTTGCGTACCTCGGCCAGCTGATCGGGGTGCATGCGGGTGACGTCCTGTCCGTGCAGCACGTAGCTGCCGCGATCAGCCACATCCAGGCAGCCGAGGATGTTCATCAGGGTCGACTTGCCGGAGCCCGAAGGCCCCATGATGGCGACGAACTCACCTTCCGAGACGGTCAGGTCGATGCCGCGCAAGGCCTGCACCTCGATGCCGTCGAGGGCGTAGGTCTTGTGCAGCTCGCGGACCTGGATGACGGGCTCTGCCATGATCATCTCAGAACAGGCTCAGGCCAAAGGCACGCTTGCGTTCGGCCTTGCGTTTTTCCGGCACCACTACGGTCATGCCCTCGCGCAGCTGCTCGCTCTGCACCTCGACCTGGCGGCCGCCCTCGATGCCGATACTGACCTTGATCGGCCGTAGTGCCTCATCCTCCAGCACCCACAGCATGCGTTCATTGGCCTGCAGCTGTTCCCGCAGTTGGTCGAGTTCCTGCTGCGGCCGGTCGGGCACGAAGCGCAATGCCGAGGCCGGTACCTGTAGCACGTTCTCCTGCCGGTCGACCTGGATCGCCACGGTGGCGGTCATGCCCGGCTTGAGGGCCAGGTCGGGGTTCTCGACATGGATGATGCTATTGTACTTGACCACGCCGGATTCGACCGTCGGTTGCAGGCGTACCTGGGCGACACGCCCCTGGAACCTGCGGCCCGGGTAGGCGAATACGCTGAAACTGACTGCCTGGCCTTCGCGTACCTTGCCGATATACGCCTCGTCGACTTCCGCCTGCACCTGCATGCGGGTCAGGTCGTCGGCGATGCTGAACAGGGTTGGTGCCTGCAGGCTGGCGGCCACGGTCTGCCCTACATCCACGTCGCGCGAGATCACCACGCCGTCGATCGGCGCCTGGATGCGGGTGTAATCGAGATTGACCCGCTCGCGCTGCAGCGCTGCCTCGGCCTCGGCCACGGCGGCCTTTTTCACCTCGTGCTCGACCGTGGCCGAGTCGTAGGCGAAGCGCGCGGCATCGCGCACGTTCTCTGCCACCAGCTTCTTTTTGAACAGGTTGCTCTGGCGCTCGAGCTCGCGTTTGGCATCGAGTACGCTGACCCAGGCCTTGGCCGCCCCGGCCTTGGCGCTTATCAGCTTGGCCTCTGCCTCGGCCACCTTGGCCTGGAAGATGGCCGGGTCGATCTGCGCGATCAGCTGACCTTTTTCCACTTGGTCGTTGAAGTCGGCATGCAGCGCGGCGATCGGCCCGGAAACCTGGCTGCCCACCTGTACCGTATTGACCGGGTTGAGCGTGCCGGTGGCCGATACCACCGCGGTGATGTCACCACGCTCGACCGTCGCCTGAGTGTATTCGACACGCGGACCGGCCTCGGGCGACGCTTGCCACCACCAGGTGGCGGCGCCGGCACAGGCAATCAAGGTGGCGCTGACGAGGATGATTTTGCTGTGGAAAGTCATGGTGGGTTCGACCGGCTGCGGCAATCGGCGTTCGCGTATCAGTTGTTACAAATTGCATCATGGGGGCGAAATCACGCGAATACCGGATTGCGAAACATTTGGTTACAAATGGGAAATCTTCCCAAAACAATTCATACGTATCTTACCCCTCAACAGCACGCTCAACCCCGGCAATCACCCGCCGGGCGTGCTTAAACCATACATGACCATCTATGAGGATTTGATCCATGAAACGTGTTCTTCAAGTAGCTGCCATCGCCTCCCTGTTTGCCTCTGTTGCAGCCTTCGCCCATCACCCGGCATCTGACGTCGTCGACTCGGAGGTCTTTGAACTGATCGACGAGAACGTTGCGGATACCCCGCATGCCGACATGAGCTTCGACGACATGGGTCGCTGATCCCCGGTCCTTGGTCCTGTCCCGACAGGGCCATTGGCGAAGGCCGGTTCCGCTGACGCGGGGCCGGCTTTTTTTGTGGCGAAACGCCTCCGCCACGGCGCTGAGCAGGGTGTGCCGCGCTCGAACGCTGTCCGGGTAGGCAACCCACAGCGCGTGCGATGTGCCCTGGATGCTCAGGTGCAGGCAGACACTATGCAAGTCACCATAGACGAAGATGTGGCAGGGCTTGGCGAAGTATTTGTGGGGGCGCTCGAGGTGGCGATAGCGGTTCGGCAGTTTTTCAGCCGAACCGCTTGGGTTTGGATTGGCTTCCGCCGTTGCGACAGGGGCCCTCAGACCGCCGGGCGCACGCAATTGCGGCCGTCGCGCTTGGCCTGGTAGACCTGGCGGTCCGCGGCTTCCAGCAGTTGCGCGGCCAGCACCTCCACCGGTTGTTCGCAACGGCTGTCGAGCTGGGCGACGCCGATGGACACGCTCACCGCGATCTCGCGCGCCTCGTCGACCGGGATCGGCGTGGCGCAGATGTGTTCGCGGATGCGCTCGGCGAGCAGGCGCGCGTTGGTGCTGTCGGTCTGCGGCAGCAGCACCGCGATCTCTTCGCCGCCGTAACGGGTCGGCAGGTCGGAGCCGCGCAGCTGTTCGCGGATGCGCTTGGCGATGGCGATCAGCACCTGGTCACCCGCGGCATGGCCATGCTGGTCGTTGATGCGCTTGAAATGGTCGGCATCGATGAACAGGCACGACAGTGGCTGCTGGTGGCGGCAGGCACGGGTGATCTCCTCGTGCAGGCGCTTGTCCAGGTGGCGGCGGTTGTACAGGCCGGTCAGGCCGTCGGTCAGCCCGGTCAGGCGCAGGCGCTCGCGGTTGACCGCGTTTTCCAGGCACACCGCCGCGACCCGCGCCAGGCGCGCCAGAAAATCGGTGGCGTGTTGCGCCTGGAAACGTTGCGGATTGCGACTGCCCAGGTGCAGAAAGCCGGACAGGCCGTCCGGTTGGCGCAACGGCAGCAGGGCGACGCTGCACAGGCGGCAACGTGGAAACATCGCCTGGTGGCTTTGCCCGTCCCAGCAGCCTAGCCAGGGATCGTGCAGGTCCGGGTAGCGCGCGGCGGCAGCGCGCATGTCGCCCTCCAGTACCAGGTAGGGCAGCGATTTGGGGTCGATGCCGAGGCCGCCGAGCAGTTCGGCGAGCACGCCGAACGGGTCGAACAGCACCAGCTGTACCGCGTCCAGCGAAAACGAGGCGCGCAGGCCGGTGGTCAGGCGTTCCAGCAGATCGGGCAGGTCGGCGGCACTGAGCAGCGACAGCTCGCGCTCCTGGAAGCGCTGCATCACCGTCTCGTTGTAGGCCGCATCGCTGGTCAGGGTCCGCAACAGGCGGCGTAGCGCCTGGTTTTCCGCCAGCAGCGGGTCTGCATGTTCCATGGGAACGCGTATCCGGGAATTTCCTACGGCCATATGCCTATAATCGACCAAGCCGAATAGAACTTTAGTTCCAGGGAGGGAACATGAGACTCACTTGGCATTTTTTGTGGTTTGCGTGCCTGCTGCCGCAGCTGGCGGCGGCACAGGTGTATCGCTGCGAGGGCGACCCGCCCGTCTATCAGGACCTGCCCTGTGACGCCGGCGGACGGGCACTGGCGCCGACCATCAGTTCGGTCGGTGATGGGGTGAGGGCGTCGGAGCGCGCCTGGCTCAAGCAGCGTGAGCGTGTGCACCGGCAGCAGCGCAAGGCACGTACCGCTGCACAGGCGCGGGCGGCGAAACAGCAACGCGAGGGCGAACGCCAGCAACAGCGCTGCTGGAAAAAGCGCCGCCAGCTCGAAGACGTCAAGGCCAGGCTGCGCCGCGGCTACAAGAGCGCGAGCGGGGACGCTCTGCGGCGCAAGCGGCAGGGCTACGAGGATTACCTGTTTCGTTACTGCGACTGAGCCGGCACCGGCTGGGGCGCGGCCGCACCCTCCTGCAGCAGTCGGCGGGTGCGCGCGCTCCATTGCAGGTAGTTGCGCTCGGTCAGGTAGCCCTTGCTCATCACGTAGTTGAGCACGTTGCGCAGGCGGAAGAACTGGGTCACCGACTCCAGGCGCACGATCTCGCGGCCGTATTCGTCGAAGAACAGGATCGACGGGGTGTAGAAGATGCCCAGGTCCTCGGCCCACTGGCGCGCGGTGGTGGCCTCGCCCTGCGGGGTGACCACCGGGGTGTCGCTCCACATGTCCAGCTGGATGTTTTCGAAGCTGGCGAAACGGCGGCGGATCGGCCCGCGTGACAGCGGGTCGGAATGCAGCACGTCGCAGGCATGGCAGTTGCCCTGCTCGAAGAACACCACCAGCGGCAGATTGCTGGGCATGCGCGTGCGATCCAGGTTGAACGGCGGCTTCTCGAAGAACGGCTGCTCGTTCAGGTCGCCCTCCTCGAAGCGCATGGTGTTGTCGCCGCGCGCCATGTACACGGAAAACTTCTCGCGTTGGTAATGGCCGCCGGCCACGTATTCGAGCGCCGCGCGGAACTGGTACGGCGGGTAATAGCCGCGCAGGCGCAGGGCGATGCGGCCGTCCTTGTCGTAGAACACCAGCGAGGGGGTGAAATTGGTATTCAGTGCGATCGAGTAATCGCGCTGGCTCATGCTGCGCCCGTCCGGCAGGGTGACTTCCTCGGGACTCCAGATGTCGATCGGCACCACGTCGAAGTTGCGCCGCGTGTATTCGACGATGTCCGGCGCCTGGAAGTTCACGTCCATCAGCTTCTTGCAGTAGGCGCAGCGCTTCTGCCCGAAATACACGGCCAGGCCGAACTTGCCGGCATCCACCGCTTCCTGCAGGTCCTCGTCGAGGGCCAGGAAGCCGTGCTTGAACCATTCCGGGTAGACGATCAGGTCTTCCAGCGGGGTGTCGTCGAATTTGAAGTCGTCGCTATCCTCGTCGATCGCGGCAACCAGGGGTGTACTCAGTCCAAACAGCAGGCAGAGGTACAGTGCTAGACGGTACGTGTGGTGCATGGTTTACAAGTACTGTGACCAGTCCTCTCGTTCATCGCCGAATACCAGGAAGTGCGGGTTGAGCAGCGATTCCTTGGTGTTGTAGCGCAGCGGTTGCATGTCCAGGCCGGTGACCCGGCCGCCGGCCGCCTCGACCACCGCCTGGGCGGCGCCGGTGTCCCATTCCGAGGTGGGCCCCAGACGAGGATAGATGTCGGCGCGGCCCTCGGCCACCAGGCACAGCTTCAGCGAGCTGCCCATGCTGACGATCTCGTGCGGGCCGACCCGGTCGAGAAAGCGCTGCAGGCTGTCGCCGGCGTGCGAGCGGCTGCCGGCGATGCGGGTCGGGTGCTGGCGTTGCCGGGCGACGCTGATCGCCTCGGTATGGCCGTGCTCGTCGCGCTTGAAGGCGCCCTTGTCACGACAGCCGAAATAGGTGGTGGCGGCCACCGGCACGTGCACCACGCCGCAGGTGGGGCGGCCGGATTCGATCAGGGCGATATTCACCGTGAATTCACCGTTGCGCTTGATGAATTCCTTGGTGCCGTCGAGCGGGTCGACCAGCCAGTAACGCAGCCAGCGGCGGCGTTCCTCGAACGGGATATCGGCCGACTCCTCGGACAGGATCGGCAGCCTGGGCTCGAGCTTCTGCAGCTCGGCGACGATCAGGCGATGCGCCGCCAGGTCCGCCTCGGTCAGCGGCGACTTGTCTTCCTTCTCCTGGATGTCGAAGTCCTTGTGGTAGATATCGAGGATTGCCTGCCCGGCAGCTTCGGCGATGGCGACGATCTTCTCCAGGTCGATATTCATGTTTGTCCTTGTTTTTACAGCCGGCTGTGAGTTGGCGCAGTGCCAGTGCCCCAAGTGTCCGGTAGAGTAAGGCCGACTGCAAGCGAGGGGAATGACCTACATCATGTTCGACTGGCATCGCATCGACACCGTCCTGCTGGATATGGACGGCACCCTGCTGGACCTGCACTTCGACAACCATTTCTGGCTCGAGTATGTGCCGGCACGCTATGCGGCGCGGCATGAGCTGGATTTCGACAGCGCCAAGGCCGAGTGCTTGGCGCGCTACCAGCAGCATCTCGGCACCCTGGAATGGTATTGCATCGACCACTGGACCGAGCAACTCGGCCTGGACATCGCCCTGCTCAAGCGCGAGGTGGATCACCTGATCGCGGTGCTGCCCAACGTGCCCGAGTTTCTCGACCTGCTGGGCAGGGCCGGCAAGCGCCGCGTGCTGGTGACCAATGCCCACCAGAAGTCGCTGGCACTGAAGATGGAGAAGACCCAGCTGCACGACCGCCTGGATGCACTGATCAGTTCGCACGACATCGGCCTGGCCAAGGAGCATGCGGAGTTCTGGCCGCGCCTGTGCGAGCGTGAACCGTTCGACCGGGCGCGCACCCTGTTCATCGACGACAGCCTCAGTGTGTTGCGCGCGGCGCGCGACTACGGCATCGCCAATCTGCTGGCGATCCGTTTTCCCGACCGGCAGCAGCCGGTGCGCGAGGTCGACGAATTTCCGTCAGTTTTGGGTTTTGGCGAGGTCAATCCCGGCCTGAAGGCCTACCTGGGCGAATAAAACGCCCTAATTCATTCATTTGAATAATTATTAAATTCTAATATACTGCCCGGCCTAAATTTTATCCCGGCCGCGCGGGTCCAGCCCGTCGCGGTCAGTCGGAAACCCGGATTGAGGAGCGCAGTATGCACAACGGCACAACCATCACCCAGTTCATCATCGAGGAACAGCGCCACATCGAGGGCGCCACCGGCGATTTCACCTCCCTGCTGAACGACATCGTCACCGCCTGCAAGGTCATCTCCAACATGGTCAACAAGGGCGAGCTGATCGGCGTGCTGGGCTCGGCCGAGAGCGAGAACGTGCAGGGCGAGACGCAGAAGAAGCTCGACATCCTGACCAACGAGGTGTTCATCAAGTCCAACGAGTGGGCCGGCCACCTGTCCGCCATGGCCTCCGAGGAGATGGACGAGATCTACGAGATCCCCAGCCAGTATCCGCGTGGCAAATACCTGCTGACCTTCGACCCGCTGGACGGCTCCTCCAACACCGATGTCAATGTCTCGGTAGGCACCATCTTCTCCATCCTGCGCTGCCCGGGCGAGCGCGTGTGCCCGAACACCAGCGCCTTCCTGCAGCCGGGTGTGCAGCAGGTGGCCGCCGGCTATGCCCTGTACGGCCCGTCCACCATGATGGTGCTGACCACCGGCAACGGCGTGAATGGCTTCACCCTGGATGCGGATATCGGCGAGTTCATCCTCACCCATCCGAACATGACCATCCCGGAAGACACCCGCGAGTTCGCGGTCAACGCGTCGAACATGCGTCACTGGGAAGCGCCGGTGAAGCGCTACGTGGACGAGGCCCTGGCCGGCAAGGAAGGCCCGCGCGGCGAGGACTTCAACATGCGCTGGATCGCCTCCATGGTCGCCGAGGTGCACCGTATCCTGACCCGCGGCGGCATCTTCATGTACCCGATCGACGCCAAGATGAAGGCCAACGGCACCGAGGGCAAGCTGCGCCTGATGTACGAGGCCAACCCGATGTCGATGATCGTCGAGCAGGCCGGCGGCGCCTCCAGCACCGGTCGCGAGCGCATCATGGAAGTGCAGCCGAAGGCACTGCACCAGCGCGTACCGGTGATCCTCGGTTCCAAGAACGAGGTCGAGCGCGTGGCCGCCTATCACCAGGAGAGCGACGCCGACGACGCGGCTGCCTGAGAGCGCGCGTTTCCTTCGCACTGAAGCTGCGATGTGAAAAGCCCTGCCACCTTCGGGTGGCGGGGCTTTTTTGTTTCGCTGCTCTCGTGAAGTGTTGGTGCAGGCGGTGAGAATTTTTGAAAGCGGGCGGCGGCCCGCACGCGCCTTACTTTGATTCGCACCTTCGGTGCTCACCCTTCGGGCCAGCCTGCGGCTGTTCAAGGCGGCAAGCCGCCTTAGTCTTTGCTTGCCCAAAGGAAAGTAAGCAAAGGAAACGGCACCCCAAGGCTTGCCCTTCGCTACGCTACGGGTGCCCTGTGCTCCTCGGAAAAATGTGGCGCTCATGAGTGTTTCGGGGCATCCTGCCCCTCACCCGATGGGCGCCGTAAACGGCGACAATCGGGCTCCTGCCCGATTTATCGCTACGCTCCGACATTCGCTTCTCCCACGTTTTTCCTGCGGTGCTCGGCTGCGCCAAGGGGACAGACGTACTCCGTAGTCGGCATTGAGTCACTATCCGCCGCCACAGTGGTCAGTTCAATGCTCCCATCGCGACTTCAGGCTGCCGAGCAACGCAGCAGCCCGCCGGAGAAAGCGAATGTCGGAGCGACCGATAGGGAGCGACTCATGAGCGCGGCGGGATGCGAGACAAACCAGCCAGCTGGTTTGGACGGCTGCAAGCCGCCCGCAGCGTGAGGAGCGTAGCGACGAATCAACCGCAGGGAAGTCCCGGCTTACCGGGACCAGCCTGTTGGAGCAGGTGCTTTTGGTTACTTTTGGCGACAAGCAGCTTGCTGCGCAGAACGGCCGCAGGCCGACCCGCAGGGCGAGCGTTAGCGAGTAAACAAAAGTAACAAAGAATTCAAACGCACTAGCTTTGTCATTTTCGCCAAAGATCAAGAGATGACAGGTCCATGTTCTGGCCGGCGACCGCCTCAGACCTGCTCGGCACTGAGCAGCGAATCCATCGGCACCGGCGTGCCGAACAGGTAGCCCTGGCCGTAGCGGCAGCCTTCGCGGTGCAGGAACTGGCGTTGCCGCTCGCTCTCCACGCCTTCGCCGACCACCTCGATGCCGAGGGTGCGCGCCAGCACGATGATCGCCCTCACCAGGGTGGCGTCCTGCTCGTCTTCGATGATGTTGCGCACGAAGCTGCGGTCGATCTTGACCAGGTCGAAGGGGAAGGCGCGCAGGTGACTGAGCGAGGACTGGCCGGTGCCGAAGTCGTCCAGGGCGATACGCACGCCGAGCGCCTGCAGGCGTTGCAGCAACTGCGCGGCCTCGGCCAGGTCGACACTGAAGCTGTCCTCGGTGATCTCGATGATCAGGTGCTGGGGCACGATGTCGCCGGATTGCAGCCGCTGCTGCAGGCTGTCGGCGAAGCTGCCGTTATGCAGCAGCTTGGCCGGCAGGTTGACCGATACCGTGTGCCGGTGCGTGATCTCCGCCTGGCCGAGCTGGTCGAGGGTCCAGTCGGTGATGCTCTGCAGCAGGCCGATGTCTTCCAGGGTCGGCAGGAAATCCGAGGGCGCGACCATGCCGCGCTGCGGGTGGCGCCAGCGCAGCAGGCATTCGAAGGCGTGTGTCTGCAGGGTGTCCAGCTCCACCACCGGCTGCAGGTACAGCTCCAGCTGTTGCTGCTCGACCGCGGCATGCAGTTCGGTTTCCAGGGTCAGCTGCGCGGTGGACTGCTCGATCATGTCACGGGTGAAATGGCAGTAACCACTGCGACCGGAAGCCTTGGCGTGATACATGGCGGCGTCGGCATGCTGGATCAGCTGGTCGGCATCGTTGCCGTCCTGCGGGGCGACGGTCAGGCCGATCGAGGCGCTGCTGTGGTAGGTCTTGCCTTCGATGACGAACGGCGGCTGCAGGGTGTTCACCACCTTTTGTGCCAGGTTGGCCAGTTCGCCCTGGTCGGAGAAGTCGTGCAGCAGCACGGCGAATTCGTCGCCGCTGAGGCGTGCCACCGTATCCTCTGAGCGGAACACCGAGCGCAGGCGGCGCGCCACCTGCACCAGTAGCTGATCGCCGACCAGGTGGCCGTGGCTGTCGTTGATCTGCTTGAAGCGGTCCAGGTCGAGAAACAGCAGGGCGATACCCTCGCCGTGCGGCTGCAGCTGTTGCAGGCTGCGCTCCAGGCGCTCGCGGAACAGTACCCGGTTGGGCAGGCCGGTCAGCGGGTCATGATGGGCCATGTAGTCGAGGCGTTGCTGGCGCGCCCGCACCTGCTCGTGCATGTGGGCGAAGGCCTCGACCAGGGCACGCGTCTCCTTCACCGTGGCCAGGTTGAGCGGCTCGGTGGCGGTGCCCAGCGCCTCGCGCTTGAGTTGTTCGGCGATGTGTTGGATGGGGCGCAGCAACCAGTACTGGAAGGCCAGGTAGCCGAGCAGGAACAGGATAATCATGCCGGCGGCCAGCAGGCTGACCGCCGAGGCGAGGATCGCGCTGTTGTCCAGCAGCCGCTCGAGTTGTTGCCCGGTCTCGGTCTGCACCTGCTGGCGCACCGTCAGCAGGCGCTGGCGCATGCGTTGCATGGCCGGGTCGATGCTGGTGTGCAGCAACTGGATATCGCTACGCCAGTCAGGATGATCGAGCAGCACCCGCAGGCGTTGTGAGGCGGCGATCCAGTCGTTGAACGCAGCTGACAACAGATGGAATTCATCGAGTAGCAGTTCCCCCTCCAGGCGTGCCAGCTCGCCCGGCAATGCCTGCAACAGTGCGCGGGTGTGTGCGGCGTAGTTTTCCATGTCGGCGGTGCGTGACTGCATGCCGGCAAGGCTGTCGGCATCGAAGGCGCCGAAGCGGTTGGCAACCATCAGGCGTGTCTCGCCCAGCAGGCGCAACCAGGCGATGTTCACCTGGTTGAGTTTGAGTTGCGCCCCCTGGCTCGCTGGCAGCCCCTCGAGCATGGCCTGCAGGTTCTGCAGGTGAGTCATGACCGCCCGACTGGCCGGGTACATCGCCTGGGTGATGGTTTTGTTGGCGGGTATCCAGTCCTCGGTGGACAGGCGCGTCTGCAATAGCTGCTCGACGTTTTCGTTCAGCGTTGCCGCGTCCGCCGCCAGACTCTCCGGGACGCCGAGCAAGGCCGGGGCGTCCGCCCCGTGCAATTCACCGAGCAGGCGGTCCAGGGTCAGCTGCATGTCGCTGCTGGCGTCGCGCACCGTTTGTGCGTCTGTGTAGGTCGGATCGATGCTGAACTGCATCAGCTGCCTGGAAAGATGGTGCAGTGCATCTGTGGTGTCGCCGAGCAGGGCGATCAGGCGCGCATTATGCGTGGCCTTGCCGGTGCTGCGCTCGGTGGCGTTGCTGACCAGCGTGTGGCCGACCAGGGCGGCAGCGACCAACAGAGCGCTGAGCGAGGCCACCAGCCACAGGTAGCGACCCCGGTAGCTGTCCAGTCCTATGCGCAAATGTCGCTTTCGCGTGTCGTTCGTCATCCGAGTGCCTGAGCGGCGCGCCCGCAATTCGCGCGGTCATTAAATCGAAGAGTGTTGCCGGGGCTCACCTGGGGGGAGGAATTATTCAGCCGCCACACTGGCGCTGCCGCTTTTCCCAGGTGCGAAAACGTTTGCGGCAGTATGCCAGCAATTGCGCGTGGTTTGTGAAATACAGCTGGAACGAGGCCTCGGCGGGCGCGTCGTACTCGCACCAGTCGTTGCTGTAGTCGCGGCACACCTGCGGGCGTGTCTCATAGATGGCGCAGGCGCCGTTCTCCTGCAGGTGTTCACAGTCGCCGCGGATCAGCAGGAACCAGCCGTCCTCGTCCTTGTAGGCCTCGATATGCTGGTGCGAGACCTGCCACAGCAGGTGATCGAAATCCGCCATGGAACGCATGCTGCCGAGTGCCTCGGTGGCGTAGGTACAGCAGGTCGAGCCGATGCAGCGGCTGCACTTGTTCTCGACCGGGATGTCCATGCTCAGTCGCTTTTCGGCTAGCCCTGGCGATCGCGGTTGCCGCCGTGGCCGCGACCGCGGCCCCGCCCACGCCCGCCGCCGGGGCGGCCGCCACCGCCCTTGCCGCGCGGTCCGCGTGGTTTGCGCTCGATGCGCACGCGGCTTTGCGGGTCGACCTCGGCCAACAGCTCGTTGCTGACCGGCTCGATCGGGATCTTGTGGCCGATGTAGTCCTCGATCTCCGGCAGCGAGAAGGCATAGGTCTCGCACACGAAGGAGATGGCGTCACCCTCGGCGCCGGCGCGCGCGGTGCGGCCGATACGGTGCACATAGTCCTCGCAGTCGTCCGGCAGGTCGTAGTTGAACACGTGGGTGACGCCGCTGATGTGCAGGCCGCGCGCGGCCACGTCGGTGGCGACCAGTACCGAGACCTCGTTATCGGCGAATTTTTTCAGCAGGGCCTCGCGCTTCTTCTGCGGCACGTCGCCGGACAGGATCGCGGCCTTGTGGCCGTTGCCCTCGAGAAAGCCCCACACCTTGTCCGCCTCGCGCTTGGTGTTGATGAACACGATGGCGCGCGCGTTCTCCAGCCTGTTGAGCAGGCCGAGCAGCAGCGGGATCTTCTCGTCGTTGGCCACCATGTAGCCGGTCTCGCGCACCCGGTCGGCGGTGACCTGCTCGGCCTCGATCACCACTTTCTGCGGGTTGTTCATGTGCTCGTAGGCGAGCTCGGTGACGCGGTAGGACAGGGTCGCCGAGAACAGCATGCTCATGCGTTCGGCCGGCGGCGGGCAGCGGCGCAGCAGGTAGCGGATGTCCTTGATGAAACCCAGGTCGAACATGCGGTCGGCCTCGTCCATCACCAGCACCTGGATGGCACGCAGGTCGAATACGTGCTGTTTGAAATAATCGATCAGGCGCCCGGGGGTGCCGATCAGGATGTCCACGCCCTCGTCCTGGATCGCCTTGCGTTGCGTTTCGTAACCGGTACCGCCGTACACCACCTGCACGTGCAGCCCGGTGTGTGCGGCCAGTATGCAGGCGTCCTTGTGGATCTGGATCGCCAGTTCGCGGGTCGGTGCCAGGATCATGGCGCGCGGCTGGTTGGGGCGGCGCGAGGGCTCGGCCGGCTCCTGGTCCAGGATGTGCAGGGTCGCCAGCAGAAAGGCGGCGGTCTTGCCGGTACCGGTCTGCGCCTGGCCGGCGATGTCCTTGCCGTCCAGTCCCAGCGGCAGGGTCGCCTCCTGGATCGGGGTGCAGTATTCGAAACCGGCATCGCGCACGCCGGTCATGATGGATTCGGAAAGTGGGAAGCTGTCGAATCGGGTTTTGGTCAGATGTTTGTCGCTCATAACCTTACAGCATACCGGAAAACAACCTGGGTAAATGCTGCAGGGCTTGAAATGGCGGGGATGTTGGGCTCAAATTGGGTCAACAAGTGGGAATCACCATCACAAGCACCCATTGACACGAGTTGCGGCCGGCGGTTTCGAGCGCAACGCAAGCCCCTGAAGAATTACCTGGAGATACTCTGTGAGTGACAAGATCGTTCATGTGACGGACGACACTTTCGAAAGCGAAGTGCTGCAATCGAACATCCCTGTGCTGGTCGACTACTGGGCCGACTGGTGCGGGCCGTGCAAGATGATTGCCCCGGTGCTCGACGAGATCGCCGACGAGTACGACGGCAAGGTGAAGATCGCCAAGCTCAACATCGACGACAGCCCCAACACCCCGCCGCGTTACGGCATCCGTGGTATTCCCACCCTGATGCTGTTCAAGGACGGTGAGGTCGAGGCGACCAAGGTCGGTGCGGTATCCAAGTCGCAGCTGACTGCCTTCATCGACAGCAATATCTGATTTTCCGTTCCGGCCCTGCTGCAAGTGCGGGGCCGGATTTTTGCCGACAGTTACTGGACGCACGCCGAACACGTGCTAGAATTTTCAAACCGCCGTTTCCGGCGTGTTCCCCGAATTCTCTAGAATCCCTCCGCTTCCTGCGCACCAAATCCCTGTCAATTTCCAACCAATCCGCTTCGCCATAGGCCGTTTATGAACCTTACCGAACTCAAAAAAATGCCGGTCCCCGAGCTGCAGGCACTGGCCGAATCGATGAACATCGAAAACATGGGGCGTTCGCGCAAGAACGACCTGATCTTCGCCATCCTCAAGGCGCATGCCAAGAAAGGTGAAGACATCTACGGCGACGGGGTGTTGGAGATACTGCAGGACGGATTCGGTTTCCTGCGTTCGGGCGATTCGAGCTACCTGGCAGGTCCGGACGACATCTATGTCTCGCCCAGCCAGATCCGCCGCTTCGGCCTGCGCACCGGCGACACCATCTCCGGCAAGATCCGCACGCCGAAGGACAACGAGCGCTACTTCGCGCTGCTCAAGGTCGACGAAATCAACTACGATCGGCCGGAGAACACCAAGAACAAGATCCTGTTCGAGAACTTCACACCGCTGTTCGCCAACCAGAAGTTCAACCTGGAGATCGGCAACGGCAGTACCGAGGACATCACCGCGCGCACCATCGAGCTGGTGGCGCCGATCGGCAAGGGCCAGCGCGGCCTGATCGTGGCACCGCCGAAAGCGGGCAAGACCATGCTGATCCAGAACATCGCCCAGTCGATCGCGATGAACCACCCCGAGTGCTACCTGATCGTGCTGCTGATCGATGAACGCCCCGAGGAAGTGACCGAGATGGCCCGCTCGGTGCGCGGCGAGGTGATCGCCTCGACCTTCGACGAGCCTGCCGCACGTCACGTGCAGGTGGCCGAGATGGTCATCGAGAAGGCCAAGCGCCTGGTCGAGCACAAGCGCGACGTGGTGATCCTGCTCGACTCCATCACCCGCCTGGCGCGCGCCTACAACACCGTGATCCCGTCGTCGGGCAAGGTGCTGACCGGCGGTGTCGACGCCAACGCCCTGCAGAAGCCGAAGCGCTTCTTCGGTGCCGCGCGTAACGTCGAGGAAGGCGGCTCGCTGACCATCATCGCCACCGCGCTGGTCGAGACCGGCTCGCGCATGGACGACGTGATCTACGAGGAATTCAAGGGCACCGGCAACATGGAATGCCACCTCGACCGCCGCATCGCCGAGAAGCGCGTCTACCCGGCGATCCACATCAACCGCTCCGGCACCCGCCGCGAGGAACTGCTGATCCCCGAGAAGGAACTGCAGAAGATCTGGATCCTGCGCAAGATCCTGCACCCGATGGACGAGCTGGCGGCGATGGAATTCCTCTACGACAAGCTCAAGGCGACCAAGACCAACGGCGAGTTTTTCGACGCCATGAAGTCCAAGGGTTAGTGACAACCCGGGGCCGCGTCTGACAGGGGTCGGAGTCGCGAGCGACTCCGACCCCTTTTTGCTTCAAATGAACAAGTCCAGACCGAAAACCGCCATGATCCTCGCCGCCGGCCGCGGCGAGCGCATGCGCCCGCTCACCGACCACACCCCCAAGCCGCTGCTCGAGGTCGGTGGCAAGCCGCTGATCGTGTGGCATATCGAGCGGCTGGCGGCGGCGGGTTTCGAAGCCATCGTGATCAATCACGCCCACCTTGGGCAGCAGATCGAACAGCGCCTCGGCGATGGCAGCGCCTGGGGTGTGCGCATCCGTTACTCGGTCGAAGGCGAGGGCAGGGCGCTGGAGACCGGCGGCGGCATCTTCAAGGCCCTGCCGCTGCTCGGCGAGGGCCCGTTCCTGGTGGTCAACGGTGATATCTGGTGCGATGTCGATTTCGCCAACCTGGCGCTGGCAGACGACGACCTTGCGCAGCTGGTGCTGGTGGACAATCCCGAACACAATCCGGATGGCGATTTCGCCCTGGCCGATGGCCGGGTGCAGCGCAGCGGGCCGAATCGCCTGACCTTCAGCGGCATCGGCGTGTACCGTGCGCTGCTGTTCGATGGCTGCCAGGCCGGTGCCTTCCCGCTGGCGCCGTTGCTGCGCGAGGCGATGGATGCACAGCGCGTCAGCGGCCTTCACCACCGCGGGCTATGGCTGGACATCGGCACCCCGCAGCGCCTGGCCGAACTGGACGCACAACTCGCCTAGAAACCGTCCAACGCCGGCCACTCGTCCAGGTCCAGCCCGGCAAACTCGTTCAGCGGCCGGTCAGCCTCCGCCATCAATTGCTCGACCCACAAGGCCTGCAGCTGCGGGCGATCCAGGCCGGTGCCGATCAGCAGGCCGCTGGTGTCCCAGCGACACAGCCCGTGCGCGCCGGCCCGGTAATAGGCATGGGCACGCCGGCGGATCTCGCCCAGCGGCATGCCCTGGTCGCGCCAGTCGCCGAGTCCGGGCAGCAGCTGCACGGCGGTACCGGCGAAGCCCTCGGCCAGGCCGGAGACGTCAATCAGGCCGTCCTCGCTGCCCGCCGGGTAGGCCATGAACACATCGAAGCGACCCTGCTGCGCGAGTGCGCGCAGGTCGATGCCGAAGCGGCTGTGCCAGGCCAGGTTGGCACCGCCGATCAGCACCAGCGGGTAGGGCGCGGCATCGGCCGGGCGGTAGCGCTCGAGCAGTGCGCGGATCTCGATCAGCCAGGTCTCGAAAAACTCGCCCCAAACGCTCAGCAGGCGCGGGTCGTCGGGCGCCGGCGGCGAATCGCTTGCGACTCCCTGCCCGGCCAGCCGCTCGAGCACCGGCTGTTCGTACCAGGCCAGCGGCAGGGCGCGCACCAGGGCGATCGCCAGCCCCTCGGCGCCGCGTTGCAGGCCTTCCTCGAGAATGGCGTTGAGCTGTTGGCGTACCTCGGGGAAGGCGATGCTCATCTTGCCCAGCGGTCTGCCGTCGCGACCGCGGCAGCGCCACTGCGGGTGCTCGCTGAAAAAGCGCGAGCGGAAGGCGTGATCGAAGGGCGGCTCGCCGACCCAGGCCTGCGGGCGGATATAGAACCAGCGGCGGTGGCCCTGCGTCGCGGCGGTGTCCAGCGCCAGCCGTAGCGTATCGTGGCCGGCGTCGATAAGGCCCTGCAGCACCCGGTGTACCTTGCGGTCGGTGGCGCGCGGCAGGTCCCAGCCGCCGTCGCCGAACAGGGTGCCGACGCGCGAGGGGTAGTTGACCAGGTCGGCACCGCCGTTGCAGAAGCACAGGGTCTGCCACTCGCTGCCGGCGAAGCGTGCGACCGAGCGTGTCACCAGCTCAGGGCCGATCGCTTCCTGCTCGTCGACATCCCAGTAAAACAGGCTGTGGCCATCGTTCATGTAGACCAGCGGATGCGACTGTGCCTGTTCCATGGCGGCGACCTGGTCCGCATCCAGTGGCTGCAGGTGCACCCAGAACAGGCGCGCGGCCAGCACCTGCCCGCGCAGGCGTCCGGACAGCTGGCTCAGGTCGCGCGGGTAACGGACCTGCAGTGCCTGGCCGTGCAGATCGGCGATCAGCCAGGGCACGTTCTGCACCGGGCCGCCACCGGCGCGCACGGTGTGCCAGCGCCCGCCTCCCAGGCGTACATCCAGCACCGCCTGGTCGTAGTGGCCGGCCATGCCCAGCGAGATGGCATGCCAGCCGTGTACCGGCAGGGCGATGCTCAATACCGCGCTGTCGGCCAGGCTGGTCTGCAGGCAGTGCCCGGCGATCTCGTCCGCGCAGTAGGCGATGGTGCGCCAGCCACCGGCGGGCTGCGCGGCCGGGTGATGGTCGATGTGGTCGTCGGCGTCGGTCCAGGCCGCTTCGGGCTGGGCACAGCGCAGGTCGGTGATCCAGGTGGCGCTCATGCAGCGAATTCCGTGTTTGCCAGCGATATAAGCTAGCGCAATCGCGAGCGAAAGGCTTGATCCGGCAGCCCGTCGCCGATGCGCGAAAAGGGTTAACCTTGGCCTATGGGACAGGAAATTCACGATGCCCGCTTCAGCGACGAGGCCTTCGCCGAGTTCGCGCGACGGGTCGACAGTGAAACCGCGCTGCTGAGTGCCTGGGAACAGGACGGCCTGATGCGCGGCACCGATTACCGGCTCGGTTTCGAACTGGAGGGCTGGCTGGTCGGGCAGGACGCCCTGCCGGCGGCGCGCAACCAGGAGTTTCTCGAGCGCCTCGCCGACCCCAAGGTGGTGCCGGAGCTGGCACGCTTCAACTTCGAGATCAACGACGATCCACTGGATTTCGGCCCGGGCATGTTCGATCACATGCAGGCCTCGCTGCTGGCGCGTTGGCAGCGTTGCGAGGCGGCCGCGCGCGAACTCGACATGCAGGCGCTGAGCATCGGCATCCTGCCGACGGTACGCCGCGAGCACCTGAGCCTGGGCAATATCTCGGCCATGTCACGCTACCACGCGCTAAACGAGCAGGTGTTCCGCCTGCGCCGCGGCCGGCCGATCGAACTGTCGATCGAGGGCGAGCAGGCGCTGCGCCACCTGCACGACGACGTGATGCTCGAATCGGCCACCACCTCGCTGCAGATCCACCTGCAGGTGGGCAGCGAGCAGGCGGCACGCGCCTTCAATATTGCCAAGATCATCTCCGCGCCGATGGTGGCGGTCGGCGCCAACTCGCCGTTCTTCCTGGAGCGCCAGCTGTGGCAGGAGACGCGCATCCCGCTGTTCGAACAGGCGGTGGCGGTGGGGGCCTCGAACTATTCCAAGCGCGTCACCTTCGGCATCCGCTATGCGCAGGACAGCCTGCTCGAGTGCTTCGAGGCCAATCGCGACCGCTACCCGGTGCTGCTGCCCGACCTGATGGACGAGCCGCGCGAGTCGCTGGCGCACCTGCGCCTGCACAATGGCACCGTGTGGCGCTGGAATCGTCCGCTGGTCGGCTTCGATGCACAGGGGAAACCGCACTACCGCATCGAGCACCGGGTGGTGGCGGCCGGTACCAGCGCCCTCGACGTGGTGGCCAACAGCGCCTTTTTTGTCGGCCTGATGCTGGCCCTGCTGGCGCGCGGGGAGGCGCCGCAGTCGCAGCTGGCCTTCAGGATCGCGCGCGACAATTTCTATCGCGCCGCGCGCCTCGGGCTGGCCGCCGAGGTGACCTGGCTGGACGGTCGCAGCGGCCCGCTCGATCGGCTGATCCTCGAGCGGCTGCTGCCGTTGGCCGGCGACGGTCTGCAACAGGCCGGGCTGCAGGCGGACGAGATCGAGCGCTGGCTGCACATCATCGAACAACGCACGCAAAGTGGTTGCACCGGTTCCGCCTGGCAGGTGGCCTGGGTGGCGAAGCACGGCCGCGACTGGTCGGGCCTGGTGCAGGCCTACGCGGAACAGCAGGATGCCGGGCAACCGGTACACAGGTGGGAGTTATGAGCAGTCTGTTGAACGAGATCGAGGCCCTGCCCGAGGGCCTGTTGCAATTGGATGCCAGCCAATTGCACGAGCACCTGGGCGGGCCGACCCTGATCCACCTGCAGGGCCGGCGCTCGCCGCCCTTGTTCGTCTCGGTGCTGATGCACGGCAACGAAACCACCGGTTGGGAGGCGGTGCGGCGCGTGCTCAGTCGCTACATGCTGGCCGACGGGCCGGACCTGCCGCGCAGCCTCAGCCTGTTCATCGCCAACACCGCGGCCGCGGCCGAGGGCATGCGTCACCTGCCGGATCAGCCGGACTACAACCGGGTGTGGCCCGGCGCCGAGGATGCGCACGGTGACGAGGCCGATACCATGCGCGCGGTGGTCGACAGCATGGCCGCGCGCGGCCTGTTCGCGGCGGTCGATCTGCACAACAACACCGGCCTCAATCCGCACTATGGCTGCGTCAACGTGCTGGAACACGCCTCGCTGCACCTGGCCTCGCTGTTTTCGCGCACCGTGGTGTATTTCATCCGCCCGCGCGGCGTGGCCTCGATGGCGATGACCGAGCTCGGCCCCTCGGTGACCCTGGAATGCGGCAAGGTCGGGCACGAGAACGGCACCAGCCACGCCGCCGAATATGTCGATGCCTGCCTGCACCTGGCGGAACTGCCGCAGCACCCGGTGCCGGCACACGATATCGACCTGTTCCACACGGTCGCGATCGTGCGCGTGCCGCCGGACGTGGCCTTCGGCTTCGGCGATAACGGCTATGCGCTGGATTTCACCGCCGACCTGGACCGGCTGAATTTCCGCGAGCTGCCGGTCGGCACCAGCTTCGGCCGGGTCAACAACGGCCAGGCGATGCCGCTGGATGTGCGTGACGAGGGCGATCAGTGGGTGGCCGAGCAATATTTCAAGGTTGAGCAGGGCCAACTGCAGACCCGCCTGCCGGTGATGCCGTCGATGCTCACCCGCGACATCACGGTGATCCGCCAGGATTGCCTGTGCTACCTGATGGAACGCTACGACGGGCACCTGCGCGACGCCGGTTAGCTAAAGGGCACCTCTGACAATCCGTGAACGTGCATCTTGAACGACATAATTCACGCTCTCTGCGTTGAAGCCCTTCGCAATAGCTGGCTATTACGTGCGGTCTTCGCCTTGATAACGCAAATTATGTCGCCCAATCTGCACATCCAGGATTATTAGAGGTGCCCTAAAGTCCACGCCGCGCGGCCGATAACCCGCAACAAAGGAACACTAATCTGTGCGCCTGTGTTGCGCAGCTTCTCGGAGTGGGAAATGACACCAATCATCATCGATGTCGAGGCATCCGGTTTCGGACGTGGCAGCTATCCGATCGAGATCGGCGTCGTACTGCCGGACGGCACGCCGCATTGTTTTCTGATCGCCCCGGCGCGTAACTGGACCGACTGGGATCCGCAGGCGGAACAGGTGCACGGCATCAGTCGCGAAATCCTGCAGAACTACGGGCGTAATCTCGAGGATGTCGCATGGCATCTCAACGAACTGCTGCGCGGCAAGACCGTGTACAGCGATGCCTGGTCGTTCGACATGTCCTGGGTGGGCAAACTGTATGATGCGGCGCACCTGCCGCAGACCTTCCGTATCGCCTCCCTGCACGAACTGCTCGGCGACCGCCAGGCCGAGAGCTGGGACGCGGCGAAGCAGCAGGTGACCGATGAACTGGCGCTGCGCCGCCACCGCGCCAGCGGCGATGCGCGCATCCTGCAGCAGACCTACCTGCGCACGCGCCGCCCGGCCGCCTGATCAGCGCGCGGCGTCTATCGCCGCGAGCACCCCGTCCCAGAAATCGATGCGCGCCTGCACCGCCTGCTGCGCGGCATCCACCGCCTGTTGCGATTTTTCCGCCTCGTCACCGCACAGGCTGTTGAGCAGGCGCAGCGACAGCGGCGCATGGAAATCCTCGTCGAGATGGATGTGCCGGTTCAGGTAGTAGTGAAAGATCGGCGCATCCTGCTCGGTCACGCCGATACGATCGAGGATCGAGCGGAACATGCACGGGATGATGTGCTCACGCCCGAGCGCCAGCGCTGCAGCCACCTCGTGCGCATGCCCGGAGTCGATGAAGCCGAAGGTGCGTGCGGTGAAGGTCGCCGAGGGTGCCGGCACATCGGGCAGCGCCAGCGCCGCCTCGATGCCGCGCTCGGCGACAGTCTGCACGAACTGCTCGGAGGGCGCGCTGTCGGCACCGATCTCGCGCATCGCCTGCTGGTACAGCTCGAAGTGGCTGGAGAAATGCTCGCCCTGCATGGTCTGGTCGGATTCCTCCTCCAGCACCAGCTCGTTGATGAAGCGGCGTACATCGCCATCGCCCAGCGGTACCCAGGGGTAGCGGCAGGGGGCGACGGTGGACTGCAGGTACTTGATCAGCGACATGAAGTCCCACACCGAGTAGACGTGGTGCTGCATGAAGATGCGCAGGTCTTCGAGGGTGGAGACCGCGGCATAGACCGGGTGGTTCTCCAGTTGCTGTTTGAATGACTGGATGATGTCGCTGCTGATACTGCTCATGCTGGTACCGGAATATGAGTAACTGGCACGGATTCTACCGCGCCGCGCGGCAGCAATTCCCCAGGGCGCGACCAGGAATGTCGATGGATCCGCCCGGCTCAGTTGCCCAGGGCATGCTGGCGGATGATGTGTCCGACGAACTTGCTCATATTGTCGAGGATCTCGCCGCCGCGGCGGAAGCCCAGTCCGCAGGCCTCGTACACGTAGAACACGCCCGCCTGGTAGCGGTTGCCCGCCGCGTCCTGCGGGAACTCCACGTATTCCTGGAACACGCTCGGGTGATGGCCATACCCGCCGCCCTTCTCGGCGATCAGGCTGCCGTCGGCAGCGCTGATGCGGGTGTTCTCGCCCTCGCGGCCGAACAGCTTCTTCTCCACCTGGGGCTTGCCGCTGAGCGGTTCGAAGCGCGTCTCGAGCAGGTACGGCGAGTCCGGGAACATGTCACACAGCAGCGCCATGATGCCTTTGCTCTGGAACAGCAAGGTGTAGGCGGGGTTGATGAAACGGGTGCTGCCCAACTCGCTGATGCTGGCAAGTAGGTCGGTCAGTTCCGGCTCATCGGCGGCGATGTCCTCCCACGGATACAGCTTGAACCAGAAGTCGGCACGCTGCTGGTCGCGGTTGAACACCCCCTGCTTGTCGAGAAAGCCGGCCTCGTCCATGAAGCAGAAATCGGTGTACAGCCCGGCCTCGTGCGCCACGTGCTGCAGGTAGCGCACGGTGCGCTCGTCCTCGGGCAGGCCGGCAATGCTGGAGAAGAGGAATTTTTCTTTTCTGTAGGCCTCGGCGAAGTCGGCATCGCCGCCGACCGCCACGCGCCGGAAATTCTCCTGCAGCATGGCGTGGATGTTGTTGAACTGGCGCGCCTCGTCCATGCCGTTGGCCTTGAGCAGGGCCCACTGCACGATCGAGGTCTCGAACAGCGAGGTGGGGGTGTCGGCGTTGAACTCGATCAGCTTGATCGGCTGGCCGTCGAGGCCGCCGGCCAGGTCGAAACGCCCGTACAGGTGCCAGTCGTCGCGCTCCCAGCTGTGCTCGATCAGCGGGATCAGATTGTCCGCTATGCCCAGCTGCGCATACAGGCGGCGGTCGATCACCTGCTGCGCCGCCTCGACGTACATGTCGTACAGGCTGTTGGCCGCGGCATAGTAGGCCTGCGCCTCGGCCTCGCTGACCTGCACCAGTTCCGGGACTATGTAATCGGAGCCGTCGGCATCGGTGTGCCACTGCATGCCGATGTCTTCGAGCACCGTGACCGGCAGGGGCTCGACGCGGATTGTGTCGACCATGTCAGCCGCCAAAGCTGCCGAAGCCGCCGGAGCTGCGGTTGCTGCCGCTCTTGCTGCCGAAGAAGCCGCTGCGTGCCTGGGTGGTGCCGCCGCTGCGCAGGCTGGTCGGCGCGCTGGCACGGGTGCTGTTGTAGCGCTGGGTGTTCTGCTGGAAGTTGCGGTTGTTCATCAGGCTGTTGGCGAGCATGCCGCCGATCAGCGAACCGGCCGCCGCGGCCAGCAGGGTCTCGCCCAGCGACATGCCGCCGCCGCTCATCTGTGCGCCTTCCTGGCCGAGGCGCGAGGTGCCGGCCTCGACGCGCTTGGCTTCTTCCTCGGCGATCATCTTCAGCTCTTCCTCCGACATGAAACGCTCGATGCCGTTCAGGTCGCGCAGCACCGCGCGGGTCGGGCCGCTGGTCGGGTGCTGCTCGGCGATGCGATAGGTGTCGGGATTGGCGCCGGTCTGTTCGACCACCAGGAACCAGCTCTGGTCGATCATGTCCTGGTTGCCGAACATCGGCTCCGAGTGCGGTTGTTCACAACCGCTGAGGCTGGCGACCACGGTCAGGCCAAGGCTGCCGGCAATCGAATAGGAAAGCGCTTTCTTGATGTGTTTCATGGTGCATGCAAAGTCTGTGGACTGGCCGCGCATTCTATCCGCTGAATGCTTCAGAAGTGCAGTTTCCGTGGCCTTTGCAAGGTTAAGGCAAAGCGGCGTTCGGGCCGTGCGGCTCAGTAGGCGCCACGCATCTCCGATTTGAGCCGATCGTAGCCCTTGAAGCGCCACAGGCGCATCTGCCGGTACTTACTGTAGGCGTTGCTCCACAGCTCGTCGTCGCGCAGGGTGTTGCAGGCGCGTGCCTGGAATGCGGCGTTTTGCTGCGGGTCGTCGATGTAGTCGCTGCCGCCGAAACAACAGCTCTCGTACAGGTGCGCCATGTCCGGGTACAGGGCGCTGTGCTCGAAGCCCAGCCAGTGCACCATCTCGTGGAACAACAGTGCCGGCAGGTCGCGGTAGCGGTGGCTGTCGCCGGCACGCAGCGGCGAGCCGGTCAGGTGTTCGCGGATCTGTTCTTCATCGAGCTTGAAGAAGTTGCGGTAGGTCTCGGGCGGGTGGCGGGTGCTGAGCAGGCCGCCGACACGGAAGGTGTCGATGACCACCGCCGGGTGGGGCGTTTCACGCAACAGCTCGTGCAGCGCATCGTCGGGCGAGGGTGCCTTTTCTGTGGTGGCGACCGCGTTGGCGAACATGCGGTCGGCCACGCAGCGGAAGGTCTTGCGGCGTGGCGATTCGAGTATCTGCAGCAGGCGGTGTGCCTGGTACTCGTGGTAACGGTGCAACTGGCCCATCGGGCCCTTGCCGATCATGCACTGGATGCCCTGTTGCAGGGCCGCATGCAGGTCGCGGGCGAGGTGCCGCTCGGCCTGTGCATCGATCTTGTTATACGGGTAGGCACCACAGTCCTGGGTGCGCAGTTGCAGGCCGGGAAAATCCAGGCCGCCGCGGGTGTCGAAGGCGAGATCCGGGTCCAGCTGTTCGAGCAGGCTGTCCAGGCGCTGCGCTATCGGTATGACCTCTGCGAGACTGTTGATGGGCAGGACAACGACGGCGAGCAGGAGGCACAGCGCCGCTTGCCTGAGGATTTTTGCTGACTGCATGACTGACTTCCCTGTGCTGCTTTCTCCGGGAATGCTGACTGAATAACACGATGTGTATACAAAGTGTAGACGGTTTTGCGGCGTTTGCCAGTCGCAAGGCGCACAGGCCCTGCCTGCGAGCTTTCGATCGCAGTGTCGGGAGGGTGGGAGAGGGAGCTAGGGCTGGTTCTGCTGTTTCAGCCGGTACCACAGGTGGCCCAGGTATTCGTGTACCAGCAAGTAGTTGCGATGGGCGTCGTCAGGCATGGGCAGCCAGGATTTCCAGGCCGGCTCGACCGCGTGCGCGGGCGGGGTCTTGGCATAGAAGCTGAAGGGCGCGGCAAGCGCCTGCACCTGGTGCGTGCTTGCGGCCTGCATGGCACGCGGCATGTGGAAGGCGTGGGTGACCAGCGCGACCTTGCCGATGCCGTGCTCGCGCAGCAACTCGGCGCTGAACTGCAGGTTTTCCCAGGTGGTGAGCGAGCGGCGCTCCAGTGCCAGCGGCTCAACCTGCCCCTGTACCCGCAGCCAGCGAGCGGCGACGTCCGCCAGTGCTTCCTTGTAGCGCCGGGGCACGCCGCCGCTGACGATGATCGGCAGACCGGTTTCGCGATGCAGTTGCAGCGCGTGACTGAGGCGCTGCATGCTCAGGGGGCCGGGGCGCGCCAGCCCGCCCAGTTCCGGGTTGAAGCGATCCTGGCCCGCGGTGAGCACCAGGATCGCCTCTGCACCCTGCTCGAGCAGCTGTTGGCCGCTGCGTGGGGCCTCGGTTTCCAGCTCGCTGCCGAGCATGTGCGCGACGATGGGTGTGCTGAGCAGGTACAGGCTGAGCAGGCCTGCCCAGGCGAACAGCTTGCCGATGGCACGCCGGTACAGCAGCAGGCCGAGCAGCAGCAGCAACAGCGGGCTGAGCGGCGGCAGCAGCAGCCACTTGATCTGCTCGCGCCACAGCTCCAGTGCCTCCATTACTTGTCCAGCAGCGGATTGGCCTGCAGGTCGGCGTGGTAGGAGGAGCGCACCATCGGGCCGCTGGCGACATTGTCGAAGCCCATCTGTTCACCGAGCAGGCGCAGTTCCTCGAACTCCTCGGGGGTGACGAAGCGATCCACCGGCAGGTGGTCGCGGCTCGGCTGCAGGTACTGGCCGAGGGTGAGCATGTTGACCTGGTGCGCGCGCAGGTCCGCCATCACCTGCTCGATCTCGGCGCGCGTCTCGCCGAGGCCGAGCATGATCCCCGACTTGGTCGGCACGTTCGGGTGCTGCTCGCCGAAGCGTTTGAGCAGGTCCAGCGACCATTGGTAGTCGGCGCCGGGGCGGCACTGCTTGTACAGGCGCGGCACCGTCTCCAGGTTGTGGTTGAACACGTCCGGCGGGAAGGCGCGGTGTGCCTGCAGGGCGATGTCCATGCGCCCGCGGTAGTCGGGCACCAGCACCTCGACCTGGGTGGCGGGGGTGCGCGCGCGGATCTCGCGGATGCACTCGCTGTAGTGGCCGGCGCCGCCGTCGCGCAGGTCGTCACGGTCCACCGAGGTGATCACCACGTACTTCAGCCGCATCTCTTCGATGGCCTCGGCCAGCTGGCGCGGCTCGTCCTGGTCGAGCGGCCTGGGCTTGCCGTGGGCGACGTCGCAGAAGGGGCAGCGCCGGGTGCAGATATCGCCCATAATCATGAAGGTGGCGGTGCCGTGGCTGAAGCATTCGCCCAGGTTGGGGCACATCGCCTCCTCGCACACCGAGCTGAGCTTGCGCTCGCGCAGGATCTTCTGGATACGCGACACGCCCCGGCCGGTCGGCGCCTTGGCGCGGATCCACTTCGGTTTGCGCGGCATCTGCGTGGTCGGCTCGATCTTCACCGGGATGCGGCTGACCTTGTCATGGCCGCGTTGGTGGGTGTCGGGGGTGGCGCGCGAGGGCGCGTTCAGCTCGGATTTGTCCATGCGCGCATTGTAGCGGTTCGTGCGCCGGAGAAAACCGCACGTCCCGGCGTGTTGCGGTGGATGCCGGGGAAAGGCATTCCCTTGAACTTGGGCCTGATGCAGGGGTTAGAATCACCACCCTGAATAAAAACGACTTCCAGCCGTTATCGATACGTGCATGGTTGCTTTGGACGAAGACTCAGTCATGAAGATCAAACTTGGTGTTGCGAGCGCCCTCGGGCTGCTGCTGTCGGTATTGGCCGCGCCCGCCGCCGCCCTCGAAATCACCGCGACCTACCTCGGTATCGGCAACGGCGGCAATGTGCAGCGTGCGGTGCTGAACAGCTCCAGCAACCCGAACTTCTACAGCCTCGGCGCCGGGCAGATGCAACTCGACATCGTCAGCGGGGCGCTGGACAATTTCGATCTGTTGCCGCTCGGCGACCAGGTGATCGCCTACTGTATCGAGCCGCAGGAGACAGTCGCTTCCACCACCTACACGATCACCGATATCTCGCAGGCCCCGACCAACATCGGCGGCATGGGGGTGGCGCGCAGCCAGGATATCCACGAGCTGTTGTTCCATGTGCCGATCGACGCATTCAGCCCGACCCTGACCGACGAGGATGCGCTGGCGCTGCAGATCGCGCTGTGGGAGATCTCGCGCGAGACCGAGGCCAGCTACATCCTCGCCGAGGGCATCGGCGGCAACGTGCAGTTCCGCAACCCGAGCATTGCCGGTGCCATCGGCAAGGCGCAGGGTTGGCTGGACAGCTACGTCAACGACGACCCGAACGACGGCATCAACGACGGCTATGATCCCGACCTGCTGGCGCTGATCAAGGTCGGCAACCAGGACCTGCTGGTCAAGCGCGTGCACAGCGTGCCGGCACCGGCGAGCTGGCTGCTGGTGCTGCCCCTGCTGTGGTGGCTGCGGCGCCGGGTGCTGGCGCACGCCTGAGCGCGGCAGCTGCGATGAACAACAGGCCCGGCCATGAGCCGGGCTTGTTGCATGTGGCGGACCAGGTGCCCTGCTGCGGCAGCTTGCGTCTAGGGAAGTTCGGCTACCGGATCGGCAATGGCGCGCAGCCGGTCCACCTCGTGCAGGTAGATGATGCGGCGGCTGACGGTGATCAGCCCCTCGTGAGAGAAGTTGTGCAACTCACGTGAGAAGGTTTCCGCGGACAGGTTCAGCGTCGAGGCCACCACCGCCTTGCTCGCGGGCAGTTCGACCTCGGAATAGGGCACGGCAGCGCGGCCGGACTGCACCACCAGGTAATGGGCGATGCGTTGCCGCGCCGAGCGGGTGCAGCAGTCCTCGACGTCCTGGATCAGTTCCTGCATTACCCGGCTCATCGCCTTGAGCATCGCCAGGGTCATCTCCGGCCGGTTCAACAGGGTGTCGATGACCGAACTCTTTGGAAAGAACAGCACCTCGCTGCCGGTCAGCGCCTCGACCCGTACCGGGCTGGGGATGTCGTTGAACATGATCGCCTCACCGAAGCAGTTGCCGGCATTGAGGATGCGGATCACCCGCTCGTGCCCGCTGCACGAGAGCACGTAGATCTTCAGCTTGCCCTCGGTCAGGCCAAAGAAGCCATCCAGGTGGTCGCCCTTGTCGAACAGTACCTGGTTGCGTTTCAGTCGCAGGATCCGCGATTGCGTGGCGATGTCGGACAGCGCCTCGTCGTTCAGCGGCTGGAACATATCCAGCGAGCGCAACAGGGCATCCCGGCTGGGCGTGGTTTGCTGCAGCATTTTTTCACCTCGGTCTGCGATCTGTTTCGATCGCTTTTTTTATTTGAGGGCAGCTTTAACAATCCATGAATACGCATCTTGAACGACCTAATTCGCGCTCTCTGCGTTTAAGCCCTTCGCAATAGCCGGCTATTACGTGCGGTCTTCGCCTTGATAGCCCGAATTATGCCGTCCAATCTGCGCACCCAGGATCATTAGAGGTGCCCTTGAGAAGCGAAACAGCCAACAGCTCCTGTTTCTTGATTTCTCTCAATCTTTACTTTTGCTTTTAGCAGGTTTTTCCCGCCGGGCGCGAGTTTTGGCCGCGAGAAAATTTCGTTTCTTGAGATCTCTCAAGGTTTCTAGGGTTATTCAGGTGCTTAGATGTTTCGCCAAGGCCCAGGACCAAAGCAGCAATAACAGCGGGCCGTATAAGCAGGCCGCTGCCGCAAAGGTAGCGGTCGGACCTTCGAGGGGGAAATGGCGATGCAACGATTCAGCGTATCCGGCGGCGTTCTGCTGTGCGGATTTTTACTGTTCTGTCTGAGCTCTGTAAGCCAGGCCGCCCGGCCCGACGGCAAGCTCGGCGTGGACTGGGGCGACCCGAAAGGTGCGGAGTGCGTCGAGTGTCACCTGTCGCAATCGCCGGGCCTGACCCGCGAATGGAACAACAGCCAGCACGGCCAGTCGGGCGTCAACTGTCTCGACTGCCATAAGGCAGCAGACGACGACGTGGATGGCTTCATGCACGAGGGGCAGCGCATCTCGATCATCGTCACGCCCAAGGACTGTTCCACCTGTCACACCACCGAGTTCGAGGAAATGGACGGCTCGCACCACTCGCATGCCGGTCGCATCCTCGCCTCGCTCGACAACCTGCTCGGTGAAGTGGTCGGCGGGCCGGCCGCGGTCAACGTCGGTTGCCGCCAGTGCCATGGTGCCGAGGTGGAGATCGGCGACGACGGCAAGCCCACCCCGGGCACCTGGCCGAACACCGGTATCGGCCGCAAGAACCCGGACGGCTCCGAGGGCAGCTGCACCGCCTGCCACGGCCGGCATCGTTTCTCCAAGGCGCAGGCACGTACCCCGGATACCTGCGGCAAGTGCCACGTGGGCCCGGACCATCCGCAGATCGAGGTCTACAACGAGTCCAAGCACGGCATCATCTACCGCGCCAAGGTCGACGAGATGAACCTCGAGTCTGACAAGTGGGAGGCCGGTATCGACTACTCGGCGGCGCCGACCTGCGCCACCTGCCACATGAGTGCCGGCGGCCGCGAGGGCAAGACCCACAACGTGGGCGACCGCATCTCCTGGAACCTGCGCTCGCCGATCTCCAAGAAGATCAACCTGGTGCGCCTGGACAACGGCCAGGAGAAAGACATCCCGGGTGCCGATGCCAAGCTGCCGAAGATCGGCTCCTCGCCCGACTGGGCCAAGGGTGCCAAGGTGGTCGAGGTGCTGACCTGGAAGCAGCGTCGCGACAAGATGCAGAGCGTGTGCCGCGCCTGCCACAGCGAAGGCATGGTGGTCGGCCACTACAAGCAGCTGGACGACCTGGTCGAGCTGTACAACGAGAAGTTCGCCAAGCCGACCGCGGCCATCGTCGCCGACCTGAAGAAGGCCGGCAAACTCACCAAGACCCCGTTCGACGAGAAGCTGGAGTGGATCTGGTGGGAGATCTGGCACCACGAGGGGCGTCGAGCACGCCACGGTGCCTCCATGTCCGGCCCGGACTATGCCTGGTGGCACGGCATCTATGACGTGGCCAAGCACTTCTACTTCAAGTTCATACCGGAACTGAAGCACCTGGTGGGCGAGGAAGAGGCCGAGAAGCTGCTGAAGAAGCACCTGACCCACGAAGGTCACCAATGGTACTTCACCGGCATGAGCGCCGAGCAGATCGACGCGGTGCGCAAGGGCTACGAGGCGCGCTACGGCAAGGGTTCCTTCAAGTAAGCAAGCCGCACATGCCCGGTGATCGCACCGGGCATGTTTACCGACTACCCGGAGGAAACCGACATGCGAGTCTATGTTTACCTGTTCGCCTGCATCGCGTTGGGCGCGTTGCTCGGCAGCGCCAGGCTGTCCGCCAGCGAAGCTTCACTGCTGCAGCAGGCACAGGCCCGAGCCGAGGCGGGCGATATCGCGGAGGCGACCGGGCTGTACCGGCAGGCCATCGCGGCAATGCCCGATTCGGCCGAAGCCCATGCGGGGCTGGGCGGCATGCTGCTGGTCAGCGCGCACTACGCAGAGGCGATCGGACAGTTCCAGAAGGCGATCGGCCTGCAGGCGGAGAACCACCGTGCCTTCATCGGCCTGAGCGTCGCCTACCTGCACCGGGGGCAGTACGGCCCGGCACGTGCGGCACTGACCGAGGCGCAGCGCATCGCGCCCGCCAAGGCGCAGGAGATCGCGCCGATAATTGCCTGGATCGATCGCCGCCAGCTCTCCGGGCAGATGCCCGATCACCAATAATCGACCGCCTGCCGCAATCCGCGGCTGAGCGGCGAGGGGGGACGCGAAATGCATAGCAAGACCTTGATAACGGCTGCCGTATGCGCCTGGTTCATGGCGGGCTCCGCCCACGCAGACCCGCGCTCGGGCGAGATGCTGGGCAACACCTGTGCCGGTTGTCACGGCACCTTCGGCGCCAGTGCCGGGCTGAGCATGCCCAGCCTGGCCGGCATGAACAAACGGTACCTGTACCAGACCATGCTCGACTTCAAGAGCGGCCGCCGCGAGTCGACCATCATGGGCCGCATGGCACGCGCCTACAGCGACAACGAGTTGAGGGCATTGGCCGCTTTCTTCGGCGATCAGCAGTGGCAGCAGGCGCCGGTCAAGGTGGATGCAAAGCTGGTCGCCAGGGGCGAGGCCCTGCACCAGGCGAAATGCGCCTCCTGCCACAAGGATGGCGGGCGTTACAATAGCCAGGAAGTGCCGCGCCTGGCCGGGCAGTGGCCGCAGTTTTTGTCGAGCCAGTTGCAGGACATGGCACGCGAGGATTTCCACGGTCCGCAGCCGATCAAGATGCGCCAGCGCGTGCGCGAGCTAAGCCGCGAAGACATGCAGGCGCTCGCCGATTACTACGCCAGCCTGAAGTGAGGAGACCGGAGATGACGGATATGAAACGCAGAAATTTCGTCAAGGCGGCAGCCGGTGCTTCACTGCTCGGCGCCTTCGGCATGCTGCCAACCGGCGCGCGTGCAGCGAGCAAGGCACGCGTGCTGGTGATCGGTGGCGGCTACGGCGGTGCCGTGTGTGCCAAGTACCTGAAGCTGCTCGACCCGTCACTGGACGTGACCCTGGTGGAGATGAACCGGCAGTTCGTGTCCTGCCCGCTGAGCAACGAGGTATTGTCCGGCGAGCGTGATATCGATTCGCTGACTTTCGGTTACGACGGCCTGATCGGGCGCCGCATAAGGATCATGTACGACCAGGCGACATCGATCGACCCGCAAGGCCAGCACGTGATGGGCAAGAGCGGGCACCGCTACGACTACGACAAGCTGGTGATCTCGCCGGGTGTGGACTTCCGTTGGGATGCCATCGAAGGCTATGACGCGAGTGTTGCCGAGCGCATCCCGCATGCCTGGAAGGCGGGGCCGCAGACGTTGACACTGCGCAGGCAGCTGACTGATATGCGCGACGGCGGCGTGGTGGTGATCGCCGCGCCACCCAACCCGTTCCGCTGTCCGCCCGGGCCGTACGAGCGCGCCTCGCAGGTCGCGCACTATCTCAAGCATCACAAGCCCAAGTCCAAGGTCATCATCCTCGATGCCAAGAACAAGTTCTCCAAACAGAAACTGTTCACCCAGGGCTGGGAAAAGTTCTACGGGCCGATGATCGAATGGGTGTCGGCGGATAATGGCGGCCAGGTCAGCGCGGTGGATGCGGCCAACATGACGGTCACCACCGGCAGCGGCAAGCTCAAGGCGGACGTGCTCAACATCATCCCGCCGCAGAAGGCCGGTGCCATCGCACATGCCGGTGGCCTGGTGAACGAAAAAGGCTGGTGCCCGGTGGACCAGCGCTCCTTCGAGTCGGAGATCCACAAAAATATCCACGTGATCGGCGATGCCAGCATCGCCGGTGCCATGCCCAAGTCGGGCTATGCCGCGAATAGCCAGGGCAAGGCCTGTGCGGCCGCGATCGTCGCCGAGCTGAACGGGCTGCCGGCGCCGGAGCCGTCGTACGTCAACACCTGCTACTCGATCATCTCGCCCAATCACGGTATCTCGGTGGCCGCCGTGTATGGCCTCAAGGACGGCACGATCAGCAAGGTGAAGGGCGCAGGCGGCCTGTCGCCGATGGATGCGCCGGACCGGGTGCGTGCCCTCGAAGCGGATTACGCGCGCAGCTGGTTCCGCAACATCATGAGCGACACCTTCGGCTGAAACTGCGACTACAAAGACTCGTCAGGGGAAGACGGGAGCAGGGCTCTGGCCCGGGCCCTCGGCACTCGCATTGGTGATGAGCAAATCGCGCACCTGCGGGTGCGCATTTTTTTGCAGGGATCAAACGCCCGCTCAGAACACCAGCACCTGCACCTCGCCACGCCGCAGCGACGAAGGCTGGTCCAGCACGGTCAAATTGGCAGTGGGATACAGCTTCTCGATCATCTCGGCGATCCAGCCATATACCGCCTCAGCGGCCTCGGTATGGGTCATGTAGATGCTGCCCGGCGGACGCTTGCGCGGCAGTTCTGCAAAGTCGGTTTCAGTGGTGGATGCGGTGTAACCGGCGCCCAGCAATTGCGAGGTGATGTTGAGCGCGCGCTCGCGCGACTCGCGGCTGTGGAACACCAGCACCGTGTAGGCGTTGTTCGCCTCGATACGCCGCATCTTCTCGGCGGACTCCGGCGACACAGTGGTGGTCAGCGGCGGCGTTCCGGTACTGGCGCGCAGCGTCTCGATCTCGTCTTCGAGCCGGGCGATGGTTCGCTCGAGCTTGGCGACCTGGGTGTTGAGCGGGGCGATGGTGATGGCCACGTCCTCGGCCTGATTGAAGGTCAGCTGGGTAGTGCCCACGCTGGCCGATTGCAGGCGGTTGATCAGGCCCGGCCAGTCGACCTGTGCCAGGCTCGGGTAGAGCATCAGCAGCACCACCACGATGATGGTCGGGTAGAAGGCCTTGGGCAGAAAATCCAGAATCAGCTTTGCCCAGGCCATGGCGGAATGCTGCCGTGCAGATTGTTCCTGCACCGTCTCCGGCTGTTGCTGATCTTCACTCATGAGCGCCCGTCCCCTGGCTGGCTGTTAAACGTTTTGATCCTAGCAGACACGGCCGTGTCTATTGCCAGTATCGGGTGCACTGCACCGGCCGCTGTCAAGGCGCGCTGGCAGCTTTGAGAGTCGCTTTTCGTGATGCTGCCGAGTAGCGTTGCCTGGCCGCCGTCTATACGGCAGGGAACTCAATGCTGCAGAACAAGATCAGATTGATCACCAGCAATACCAGGTAGGTGACCAGTACGGTGGGTGAAATCAAGGCCACGGCAATCAGTTTGAGTTTCTGCAGGGCCGTTTCATCGCCGTGCATGCGGAATGCAAGCTCGTCCGGCATCTGTTGTTCTGCAAATGCGCGAACCATCAGGGGCTTGTCCGCAAGCAGCTTGCTCGTCTCCTTGGACCTGAGAACGTAACGTAGCTGAACCGCCCGGAAGGTTACCGCAATCGACCAGAAGCAGATCAATGCCGGTATCCCAACCAGCATCAACTCCTTGCTCTTGATCGTGATCGACCAGCCACAGATCGCAACCCAGACGGTTATGGCGCTGGTCATGATCTTGAACAGCAGCTCTTCGAAGCGAGCGATGGTTTTCTGCGTCTCTTCGATGCCTTTCTGGATGAGTGTTTGCTGGAAAGCAAATTCGTTTGCATTGCCCATGTTCGAATCTTTGAAGAATGTGTTGCTAACGTTAAAGCTGTGCGGCGCAAACGAAGCGCAGCGCAGTTTGCGTCCGAACGAGCGCCTTGTTAGCTATCGCGAATTCATAAACTAACTGCAACGCTCCCTGAAAAAAGCGAGGTGATCTGGGATAGTCGCTGTCTCTCTGAACCGGCAAGTAAAGGGACACAGCAATGACGTATCACCAGCTCACCTCTGGAGAGAGGTATATGATCTCCGCGTTGCGAAAGCAAGGCCTCAGCCAAGCGCAAATTGCCCGGCAACTGGAACGCTCGCCCAGCACGGTCTCGCGTGAGCTTCGACGTAATGCCTGCAACGACGGACATTATCGGCCATCCAAGGCGGACAGCCGCACGCGCGGGCGGCGTTCGCGCTCTCGCC
>Ga0272444_10000354_pt1 | contig 50554 bp, 31 predicted proteins | sample SSMForm13_FD_201033 | JGI IMG/M metagenome (GOLD analysis project Ga0272444, IMG submission 201033) | Marine sediment archaeal communities from Little Sippewissett salt marsh, Falmouth, MA, United States - SSM-Form-13 | ecosystem: Environmental > Aquatic > Marine > Wetlands > Sediment ... | reverse complement strand
TCCTCGACGATCGCGTCGTACTTGGAGTCCTGTTCGGCATAGACTCGATCGTTGTGATCGATTCGGTTGACGGGGCGGTGGGTTTGAACGGCAGCCACATCTAGAGCGTAAATCTTCAGGAACTCCTGGGCCTCTGTCATGGCCGTTCCGGTCATCCCGGCAAGCTTCTTGTAGAGCTTGAAGTAGTTCTGAAGCGTGATCGTGGCCATCGTCTGGGTTTCCTGCTTGATCTGGACCCGTTCCTTGGCCTCGACCGCCTGGTGAAGCCCGTCCGACCACTGCCTTCCGTGCATCAGCCTGCCGGTGAATTCGTCAACGATGATCACGTCGCCCGCCTGGACGACGTAATCTTTGTCTTTTTCAAACACCAGCCTGGCCCGGAGCGCCTGTTCCATAAGGTGGGGCCATTCCATGTTGGAGCCGACGTAAAAGCTTCCGACTCCGGCGATATCCTGCGCGATGGCGACGCCTTCATGGGTCATGTGTGCGGATTTTCGGTCGAACTCCACTTCGAAGAGTTGGACTTCACCGGCCAGTGCATCTTCTGCCTGGGCGAGCTGAGCATCCGCATCCGCGATTCGTTTCTCGACTTCGCGTCGGTCGTCTCCCTTTGCCTTGGAAAGCTCTCCGCTGAGCGCCTTCAATTCCCTTTTGAGAGACTCAACGCGCTTATTGGCGCGGTCCCAAGGCCTGTTGCGGTTGACGATTTCCGCCGCCACCGAATCCGCCTTGGCGTATTTACCAGGGTCGCCATATGCCAGTCCGGAAAGTATAAGCGGCGTCCGTGCTTCGTCGATCAGGATGTTGTCCACCTCGTCAACGATGGCGAAGTCAAGCGGCCCCTGGACCTGGTCGGCGGGCGAGAGCTTGGTGTTGTCGCGCAGGTAGTCGAAGCCGAACTCGTTGTTTGTCCCGTAGGTGACGTCGCACGCATATGCCTGTTTGCGGGTGGCCGCCTCCGGGCCGTATGACGGCATGTCTGAAGTGATGCACCCGACAGTCAGCCCAAGCAACTCGAAGATCGGCCTGGCAAACTCCGCGTCACGCTTGACGAGGTAATCGTTGGTCGTCACAACATGAACGTGCATGCCCTCGATAGCGGCCATGTAAATCGCCGGGTAGCATGCGATGGTCTTGCCTTCACCGGTGGCTTCCTCGGCAACCCATCCTTCATCAAGGACCATCCCTGCGATGAGCTGCACGTCGAACTGGCGATGATCTCTTGCCCGGCGGGAGGCTTCCCGAATTGCCGCAAAGGCTTCCGCCTTGATATCGTCGCGTCTTTGGCCCTCGGACAAGCGCCGGCGGAAATCATCCGTTTTCGCGCGGAGTTGCTCGTCGGAAAGTGTTCGCATTTCCTGTTCGAGCGGGTTGACCTGTTCGGTGACGAAGCGCATGCGGCTGCGGATTATCCGCTCGTTCCGGCTTCCACCGAGAATCTTCAGAAGCAGCGATTTTAGAAGGGCAATCATATCCTGATATCGTCAGGTTCCATGGATTAAGGCGCTTCTTGCCAAGGCGAGTATCTCATTTGCGCGTTGGGCAAGTCAAGCTCAGGCCTTGATAGGCAACACGCACGGCAATAGGCTTACTTGGGCATACCATGCGTCCGGGAGAAGGCCATGAACGATGAACCAGCATTAGGCTTGGCCCTTATTGGCTGCGGAGGCTTCGGGGAATTCTGCCTGAGATCCTTCGCCAAGATGAGCGAGGTGCGGATAGCTGCTGTGGCAGACGTTCGCCGGGCGGCCGCCGACCGCCTGGCCAGAGTCTTTGCGGTCCAGGCCCACCACGATCCGGCTGAGATCATGACTCGCGAGGATGTGGACATCGTTCACATCGCCACACCGCCATCCACTCATCATCAATTGGCAATGGCTGCGTTGCGGGCAGGGAAGCATTGCCTCTGCGAGAAGCCCCTGGCGACCAATTTGGACCACGCCGACGAGATGCTCTCCCAAGCGGCCGAAGAGGGGCTGGTTCTGCCGGTGAACTTCGTTTTGCGCTACAACGCGGTCGCGGAGGCAGTAAAAGCGATCATCCGATCGGGCGTACTGGGGATGCCCCTTTCGGCGCAACTGACCAACTGCGCCAGCGACACCCCTCTCGGTAAGGACCATTGGTTCTGGGACAAGCAAGTTTCGGGCGGGATCTTCATCGAGCACGGTGTGCATTTTTTTGATCTCTACAGCTACTGGTTTGGCCCCGGCGAGGTGGCAAGTGCGGCTGGAGAGGTGCGAGGCGACACCGGACAGGAAGACCGGGTCACTTGTACGGTGAGGCACGAAAGTGGAGTCCTGGCAAGTCACTACCACGGTTTTGACCAGATACTTCCGATGGATCGCACGGATCACCGCATTGTCTTCGAGATGGGCGACGTGCGGGTATGCGGTTGGATTCCCCTGACGATGACAGTGGACGCGGCCGTCAATGAGGATTCGCTGGCGGAGTTAACGCGGATCATGTCAGGATGCGGCGTGGAGGTGGGGGAGGAGCTTAACGCCGATGGCGGACGGGTCTTTGGGAGGGGAAAACCGAGGGCAGTGACTCAGCGAGTTTCCATCAGCTACACACCTGAGTCTGACAAACAGGCCGTCTATGCTGAGAGCGTCCGTCGTTTGCTTGCGGATCAGGTTGCCTTTATCAGAGACGGGACGCACACCAGGACGGTTGCTGAGACCAATGGAAGAAACGCGTTGGCGATGGCTTGCAGAGCGGCCGACCTAGCACGGGGATAAGGTCGTCAGCAGGCAGGCGAGAAGACAAGAACAGAAGTAGCCAACGGCGTCTGATCCTCAATGGAAGCCTGGACGCGCATTGCACACATAGCAGTGGTTTTGGATTCGGGCAGGGCACTTGCGACGGCTTGGGCTATTCAATCCCGTAAAGGTAGTTGGATAGGACTTTGTCAATGTCTCCCATGCCGACCCATCCATCACTGTTCAGGTCGCCATGGACGGCAGATCCGATGGGGACCTGCTGGCCCCAGTTGGAAAGCACGATGTCGAGGTCGTCGCTGTCAACACGGCCGTCACCGTTGGCGTCTCCGGGACAGAGGTACTCAGACCACTTCATCAACGGATCACCGACAACTGTGTTGACGAAGGAAAGCTGCATTGTGGCGTTCCATGCGGCCTCCGCCCAGCAGTACCCGTCGAGCATGAGCTCGAAGATTCGCTCCTCGTTTGCCACGGCAGAACTCGTCGCGCCGGGCTCCTCGACAGTTCCGACTCCGCCAGAGCCTCCTCGGGCGATCCATTCGGCAAGGAGACCTTGCCCCAGCCGGTTTCCGCCCTCGACGAAGCTGTAGGCGTTGAAGCTCTCCCAGGTCTGCATGATCGCGCCAGGGGCCAGCTCGAACTTCAAGCCGTTCTGCTCGTCGAGAATGTATCCCTCGGGAGCGCCTCCGTATCTTCCATGACTGACGTATCCAATCACGGGGACCGGGGCGGTATTCAAGAACGCCGACGTGTTGTCATATTGGTGGCTTACCCCGCTTGGAGCGAGAACGTTTTCGGCCAGTTGCTGCATCCGGTCGTAACTGTATGCGGGATCGTCGTCAGCAATAAAGAATTTGTCACCGAACATGACTCGAAAGGCGCTGTCGATGCTCGCGATCACGTCATCGACCGTAAACCCGTCAAGCCGGGAGGTGAGCCTCGTACCGTAGGTTACGTGATCAAAGTCTCCCTCGGCGCCGCAGTAGGGGTTCACCACGTACGGATTGGTGAAGGCGGGTGGAATCGAAGGCATGGGCGCCATCTGGTTGCCCATCAACGAAGCGGAATCTATCGTGTCGATCCGGGTCAGTTCGCTCTCCAGCGACGAATATACGTTGGTCACGAGATGGTTGCCCGGGTCGTTGTTGGTAATCCGAAGGGGCATGCCCTTGGTGGTGACAATGCAGTCAATCGAGTCGTCAATCGCTGCCAGAACCTGGGGCCTGATCTGGTCAAGATAGACCTGCTGGTCAATATCTTCCTGGGCGGGAACGTTGTGGATTCCGACCAGGCTAACGCCCGGATGCAACCCGGCGTAATGCTGGGCGATCAGCACGCCATCGGCGCTGGCGGAATTGTAAACGACAAGGACGCTTGTCTCTTCCAACGCGAGCGATGTGGATGCAAGCATCCCCATAATCCCCCCTGCCAGAGAGATCAAAAACCAGCTTTTGCGCATCGCCTGCTTCCCTCTGCCTGGCCCTCAAGGTTCTAGATGTGGGCTTTTGGCAGCCTTAAACCAAGCTCGAGAGGATAGGATACTTACGGCCTCACTCTTAGATACTGCACAAGCCAGCAGTTTGGGACCTTCCACGGGCGCCAGACCATGACCATCCCAAGCTGACCAATAATCGCAATAATATTCCATTTTCTGCAAAGAGCAACGAAATTCTGCACAAAGCCCTGCGTGTCAGCGGCAGGCCGATCACCCCTTTCTTGTTCGCATCGACAGACCGATCATACCGACAAGGATCACCGCTGCGGTCGTGGGCTCCGGTAACAGTGGGCTGGGCAATTGCCCTGCCCCAGGTTGCCAGCCGCTGACAGTCGTACTGTCCAGTTCAGGTCCATATGGACTGGTGAAGTACAGAACAGCGCTTATCGCCGGGGCTGGGTCCGGTCCGGGCGACCAGGCCATCTGCATCTGGGTGAAGTCCCACCCAGCCTGGGTCGAAGTTGGGGCGAGAACGTCGGGGGCATCGGGCATGATCCCCGTTCCCGCCATGGCGTAGCAGCCTTGGGCGTTTTCGTCGGCATCCAGGCCGATACTGATCCTGCTTACATAGTCCGGATCGTAAGGTAAGGATTCGGCCGGGTGGGGATCGATGTTATTGAAGACCTGGTACGCATATACCCAGTGGGCCCCGCCGGAAGGGTCCTGTCCCGGGTAGCTCAGGGCGAATTGCCCTGGCTGATATACACAGAACTCGATATTGACGGCCAAGACTTCCATGTAGCCAGGCACTGGCCCGGTTACCGTAATCTGGCCTTTCCAGTTGTCGTACCCGTTGGGGTCAGTGGCAAGGTCCTCGCCCTGGCCCATCGCGATCCCGCCCACCAGCAGCACAATAGCGACCATGCAGCCGACGTTGCTTGTTGTCCCTTGCATAGCAGTCACCTTCCTTGTCGACCGACAATCAGACGCCACCTGTCGGTCGGCCTCCTTAAAGCTTACGCAACGCTTCAGACCCAGCGCATCCAAGCAAAATCAATTGTCTGCAACCGGGGCTCAAGCGCTGCCCCGCCTCGCAATAAAGCTCCTCAGTTCTCTCTATGCCGCAACGGAACGCAGGCCAGCGCGCCCCTAAGCGCGCCATCGCCTGGTCCCTCTGCACACCTCTATGAACTTTGTCCGTTCCTTCCGCAGCCAAGCCTGAGCGGAGCCGGTCCTTGGCTACCTGCGTCGTCTCAGCAGGCCCACAATGCCGATCGCCAACAGGCCGAGGGTAGTCGGCTCGGGGATCTCGTTGCCCGGAGTGGCCATGAGCCAACCGGCGGACGTTCCGCCATCCTGGACCCAACCCATCGCCAGGAAGTCGGTAATCGGCACGTTCACGCTGGTATAGACCAAGCCGATCGAATGCTCGCCGTTGCTCAAACCGCTCGACCACCGCCAGTTCGCCGAGTCAACCGGGCTACCCTCAAGACCATTGGGCCCGTCCGGCGCGATGGCGGAGGCATCACCGGCATCAACAGTAAAGGTCCCAAGCTCCCTTGCCTCGTTGCTCTCAAGCATTCCTACCCAGAATCTCATCACGTCATCGGAGTTGGTGCACCAGATCTGGTAGGCGTAGCAATACACCGGCAGGGAAGGGTTGTTCGGATCGGACGTGGGAGTGTATCCGCTGTAGGACCAATCGTCCTCGTGCAGCACCACCCAGTCCACTGTCGCCGACAGGTTTCCGGAAGCTAGGTACTCCGTTCCCTGCCAGGTCTGACCGTCCCACACGAGAGCGTCTGGGTCGGTGGCCAAAGTGCCAGCCGATGTCACACCGGCTGCGGCCATCAGTAAGGCTACCATCAATACTGTCTTTTCCCTCATCTTTTCACTCCTGTGTTGCAGATAACTGCAAGCTCCTTTGACCGCGAAAACGGTATGCGGAAAGATCGTTTGATAGGCTAGTCTTCAACCGCAATGGTTAGGCTCAAACCACTGTTTTTGGGAACTAGGCCTAGCGGCCTAAGACAGGAGTGAGGGAGCGGGCAACGCTCCTGTCCCTCGCGATTCGGCTCCGCCGCTCACCTTAGCGGGCCAGAGCAATTGGGCTCAGATTGCCACTATACCGCGCAACCGGGATATGTCAAGCAGTTTAACCGCATTTCCCATCCCGTAAAAACCTATGGGGGATTCCCCGGTGCAGCCATGGATCAGCCAGTCCGCAGGAGAGCCCCGGAATTCCCCGATTGCGAAATATACTTCTAAGAATCTCTAAAATGTATCCTTGGAGGAACTTCCGTTTGCAGAATCATCTTCGCCTGTAGAAGCAAGCGCAGCAGCGGCTTTGCCAGTTCAGTATCGCCAAAGGTCGTCTCATCTGTTTGCAGGCTTCCGAAAGAGGCTGGAATATCGGCTTTGCCCGGCGTAACATCCTTAACTGCGAACCCTCGCCGCAGCAGGGGCACAGCAAATCGCTGCCAGGAGAGACCGATGATTTCGAGAGTCCACAGTTCGATCCTGCAAGGGATCGACGCAATCGGCTGCGAGGTCGAAGCCGACGTCGCCTCGGGCGGCATGGGCGAGCTGAAGCTTGTCGGGCTCGCCGAGGCCGCCGTCAAGGAATCCGTCTCGCGCATCCAGGCCGCGCTTCGCAACAGCGGCTATCGCTGGCCCGGTCCGAAGGTGACCATCAACCTCGCCCCTGCGGACGTCAAGAAAGACTCCGCCGCCTTCGATCTTCCGATCGCCGTGGCGACCATGCTTGCCGGAGGGATGTTCGCCACCGAGAAGACCGACGATTACCTGATGATCGGAGAACTTGCGCTGGACGGTCGCGTCAGGCCGGTAAAGGGCGCGCTGGCGACGGCGATGCTCGCTGCGGCGAAGAGAGTTGCCGGTCTGATCGTCCCTGCTGACAATGCCGCCGAGGCCGCTGTCGTGGAGGGCATCGACGTTATACCCGTTCGTTTCCTCACCGATGTGGTGGGCTTCCTCACCGACGAGCTTCCAATCGAGCCGCTCGCGGTGGACCTGGCGAGCATATTCGCCACCGAAGGCGCCTACGAGGTGGACTTTTCCGACGTACGCGGGCAGGAGGCGGCAAAGCGCGCACTTACCGTTGCAGCCGCCGGCCATCACAACGTCCTGATGATCGGCCCGCCGGGCGCGGGAAAAACTATGCTCGCCAAACGACTTCCGACGGTCCTTCCCCCGCTGACACCGGAAGAGTCGCTGGAGACCACGCGCGTCTATTCCGCACGCGGTCTGCTGGAGCCGGGCCAGTCCCTGATGGCCACCAGGCCCGTCCGCACTCCGCACCATTCCACCAGCGCTCCCGCGCTGGTCGGCGGGGGTTCCATCCCCCAGCCGGGGGAGGTCTCGCTGGCCCATCACGGCGTGCTGTTCCTCGACGAGTTGCCCGAATTCACCCGCCCGACGCTGGAGATGATCCGCCAGCCGCTTGAGGACCGCGTTGTGACGATCTCCCGCGTGCATGATACGCTTGCCTTCCCCGCCAGCATCATGCTTGTCGGTGCGATGAACCCATGCCCATGCGGGTACTACACCGATCCGAAGAGGCCGTGCAAGTGCACGCCGAACGCCATCGAGCGATACATGTCTCGCGTTTCGGGTCCGCTGATCGACCGGATCGACATCCACGTGGAGGTCCCCCCGGTTCCGTGGAAGCAGTTGCGCTCGAGCGCCGATGGAATGACCAGCGAGCAGATGCGAGCCCAGGTGGTCGGCGCGCGGGCCATCCAGCGGGAGCGATTCGTCGACTCGGGCCGGGTGACCACCAACGCCACGATGAGCCCGCGGGAGGTCCGCAAATATGCCGAGCTGGATTCCGCCGGTGAGCTTCTGCTCAAGCAGGCGATGACCGAGCTGGGCCTGTCCGCCCGCGCGCACGACAAGGTCCTTCGCATTGCCCGAACCATCGCCGACCTCGAAGCCGTCCAAGCCGTCCAACCACACCACCTCGCAGAAGCAATCCAATACCGAAAACTGGATAGGAGATTGTGAGCCGTTAATGGACGGCCATTGCATGCCCACGCGAGCCTTCGCATGGCACCTTAATATGTGGCCATGGCGCCCATGCCTGCCCCAGTGAAGCACCAGCCCGGCAGTGCGTTACCGGGCTGGTTGACGTTCGATTGGGTTAAGTGTAAGGGTCCTACTCGTGGATCGTGACGGGGTTGTTCTTCAATGACTCGTTCAGCATCTGCCTGTGAGCGTTGCCCTTAATCATCCTCGGGATCATCGCCTTTGCCTGCTCGCTGACGGTTCCGCTGCCTTCGGTCTTCCCGGCAAGTTTGATGATGTGCCAGCCGAAGAAGGTCTCCACCGGTTCGCTCATCTCCCCGGGCTTGAGTTTGTCAACGGCCAGTGCAAAGGCCGGAACCATTCGGCTCAGTTGGAACTCGCCCAGGTCTCCGCCGCGGGATGCGGACGGGCAGTCGGAGTTAGCCTTGGCGGCCTCTTCGAAGGTGATCTCACCGCTCTTGACCTTTTCTGCTATATCGACAAGCTTCTTGCGTGCCGCAGCGCGTGCGTCGGGACCCTCGTAGAACTCGGTGGCGATCAGGATATGGCTGGCCTTGGCGGTAGTGCCGTCGAAGAAGGAGACCGGATAGGACTTGATGAACTCCTCCACTTTCTCCGGTGTGGCGGCCCGCTCTATGATTACGTTGTACTTGAATTTGCTGGTCATTTTCTGCTCGTCAAGTCTTCGTGACTTCAAGTACTGCTCGACGAGCTTTTCGGACTGTTCGGCAGAGGCGAGGACTTCCTGCTTTTTTGCCTCGATCTGCTCCGGGGTGGGGCGTTTGGGCATGGGGATAGCCGGCTTGGTTTCCGGGGCTGGTTCGTTAGCGGCTGCGGGCCTGGTGGTGGACGTAGCGGGCTGGCTTTCTGCTGCCTTGCGGGCGGCGCGGTTTGCCGCTCTGACCTTGGCGCGCTCTCTCATGTACTCGTTTCGCATATCTCTTTCGGCCAGCCAACCGATGAGTTTTTCCCTTTCGGCCTGCAGCTCCTGGTCGGTTACTTCCATCTCGGCAAGTTTGGCGGTGATGAGTTCATCTTCGATCCATCGCTTGTACATCCTCTTGATGGCTTGGTCGCGCCTGTCGTCGGACATGTCCTTGGGCATTTTGGCCAGGGCCTCGTCGAGACGGTCTGACATGATCTCGGCCTCGCCTACGGTTATGATGACCCTGGGCGGGCTTGCCGGGGCGGTGGTCGGCTTTGTGGTCGCGACCGGCTTGGGAGCGGGCTCTGGCTTAGGCTCGGTTTTGGGCGGCACCTTGACGGGTTCGGGCTTGGGCGCCGGGGCAGCTTCCTTGACGGGCTCTATGACCTTCATTTCTTCGGCAGCGGGCTTCGCCGTCGCCTCCTTCACAGGAGCGGGCGAGGACGGCTCGACAGCGGGGGCGTCTGCGACTGCCGCCTTTTCAGGAGCAGCCTTGGGCGCCTCGGTGGGCCCGGTACAAGAAGACAGAAGACAAGCGGATGAGACTATCAAGGCCGTAACAACGCTGGAAAGCTTCACGTTAGACTCCTTATCTGTTCCCTGTTTCTACTGGGTGTCGGCCTGGGTCAAAGGCCGTACCGAAGGAAAGACTAATCGCTCCTTGCCGTTGTTGCCAGTTCGTTCTTGTGGAGTATTACCTCGATTGCCGCCAGGAGGGGCTTTCCCTTGGCTGCGTTGAAGCCTATCAGAAGCTCCTTGTCGGCAAGGATTCCGCCAAACTCCTTGGCAATTGCGCGGTCAGCACCGCCTGCTTCCTTGGCGATGTCGAAGTTTTCCAGGACAGTCTTGCCCTGGACGGAAACGTCAAAGACTCGCTGTCCGGGTTGGGCGCCTGCCAACTCTGCGAAGTGCAATCGCACGGTGTAATGCTTATCGGGGGCGTCCCTATCGGCAAGGGGGACTGATATCCACTTCATTCCTTCCATCCCGAATGTATACAACCAAGGCTCTTCGGTTTCCGAGATGTTGGAGAATTCGGGGTTGACGGCGTAGGTACGCCCGCGTCTGGAAGTGATGTCCGGGTCAATAACCAGCCTGCTCTTGAACGGCCGCGGGTGCGCCAACCAGAGCTTGCCTGAGGAGTCTCTCCGATCGCCGGGGGCGCCAAGGTTGATCGCGAGGTGTCTGACCGGCGTCATCGGACCATCGGCGCTGAATACACCCCAAACGCGATTGGTCTCGCATGGCGCCAAGACGATCGTGCAGTGCAGCGAGAACGGGCAGACGCATCCGGAACTCGCCTCAGGCATCATCACGACTCCGTTGGCCGGTATGCAGTTGATCCAGCACCCGGGTCGCTGCGCTCCGAAGTGGGCGGTCCCGCAGTCGCCGACGAGGTCGTAGAAGGCCGTCGTCCCGGAACGGAAGAACAGCGCGTTTGGCGAGCCGGCGATGTTTCCGCAGTGGTGGCCCGGGCGAGACATCTGCCACCTGCCCTCAAAGCCCGTGACGGGGTGGAGGCGTTTTTTCGCCGCTCCGGTCATCAGGTCATAGCGCCATGGCTCGGCGAAGATCTCGTTGCCGATGATGATGGGGCGGCTGCGGTAGCCCTTCTTCCCTGACCAGAGTTCACGACCGTCTTCGGCAGAGAGGGCGATCAGACTTCTGCGGCTGAACTCACCGGCCAGGAACTCCGTCCAGAAGTGCCCGTTCCAAGGCTGTCCGCAAAGCAGGACGACGCCGTTGGCATACATTACTGTCAGGTCGCCTCCGCCCGGTCCTATATAGACGCAGTCGGAGACATACTGCGGTTTCTCCCAAAGCCGCTGTCCGGTCTTCGCCTCCAGTGCGACCACCAGGCGGATATCCGGACCAACGGGCTCGCCCCGTCGGTTAATCGAAGCTTCGTGTGTTACCCCAACCATTGCCTGGTTTCGCTGTGCATCGGTGGTTTGGCGATCAATGTAGAATATCTTCCCGTCGCCCATGGCGATTGTGCGAGGTATCAGGTCGCCGGCTGAGTGGGTCCACCGAGGCTCGTTAGAGTCGGAGATGTCGTAAGCGAAAATATCCTCGCCGTTGCTTCCGAACAGCATCCGGTCCGTGCAGGCGAGATAATCCCACTCGAAGTGCTGAGCGCCTTCTGCCAGCCATGGGAGGTGATACCTTGAGACGGTTCTACCCGTGGCCGCGTCAAGCCTCAGGCAGTGGTCATCGACGGCGACGAAGACGCTGTCATGGTTGACGGCGATGTTCGAGCAACGGACCTTGAGGTCCAGTCGCACAGCGCCGACGATTTCCCTCGACCAGAGCTCCATGCCGTTGTAGGCGTCATAGGCCATCACGACATTTTCTGCCTGGATGAACATCCGTCCTCCGGCAGCCAGTGGTGAGACGTTCGATGAGTGGCGGCTTGGCATTCGCCCAGGCCCGGGCTCGCCGTACCAGAGAATATCGATCGGTCCACGGACGTGCGTATCGTCTCCGCCGGCCGTGTTGGCGGCATTGGCATACTGGTGGGTCCATGTTCCCGCACCGGTCAGCTTTCCGCGGGTGATCTTCAACCAGCAGGGCGTCACCTCCACCTTGGTTTCTGTCTCCCCGAGCCTTGCCAGGGCGGCCTGCATCTGGGACGACCACCTGGCTAGCTGATTGGGTAGTTGCCCCGTTTCCGGCAACGGGCCGATCAGCGCAACGCCTCCGCAGGGCTTGAGCATTCGCAGAAGCTCCGGCGCTTCGATGGGTATGGGCTTGTCCTGGGGCGTCCGGCAGACGATCAGGTTCGCGAAATAGTCGCTGTAGGGCAGGCGATGCGCACGGGCTTGTTCAACGACGACCCTGCTTCCATATAGTCCCGCTTCGGACAGGGCTCTCCGTGCGGCGGAAACATTGTCTGCGTTGCCGTCAATTGCGAGGATCTCCAGCTCTGTTCGCTTGGCGAGCTGGAACGGTAACCTTCCTTGCCCCGCACCGAGGATCAGTGCGAACCCGCGGTCAACCCTGGCTTCGGTGACGATTTTTTCGGCGTCATTGGCTGCCCGCGCGAGACGGTCGTCATCACGGTAGGGCATGGCGTCAACCTGCGGAGTGACCCTTCGGCTTGAACTGCGGCTGCCATTGGCGAAGCAGTGGATGCTGCCTCGGTCGGTGCTGACGAAGAGCTTGCCTCTGGCGATGGCCAGTCCGCGCGCTTTCCCGTCTGTCCGGGCAGACCAGAGCTCTCTGCCGGAGGACGGGTCAAAGCCTCGGACAATCCCATCACCGCCGGCAAAGACCAAACCATCGGATGCGACGAGCGAGTCGCTGCACCTGCAATGTCTTCGCCAGAGCATTGCTTCCTCGGCACGTTTCTGAAACTTGTGCACTTCTACCCGCTCGGTTTCCATGCGGCGTTGCAATTCGGCGGGATCAGCTTGGCGGCTAAGCTCTTCCGGCACTTTCCTGTCTATTCTGTCCAGCCTGTTGCGGAGGTCCGCTATCCGGGCCCTGGACCTGCTGATCTGCGACCTCGCCGAGGACCAGGGGCGGAACTTGACGGCGGTCAGGTTCTCACCGTCGAGGATGTATGTTGCGTCCTTGGCCGCGGCGACGCGTCGCGTGCCTTTGCTGGGCTCGGAAAGCGGCAGGCCCTCCACGAACAGCAAGTTGCCGTTGCTGGCGGAGATGCCCATGAGCTGCTCGGTACCGTTAAGCAGGATATCTCCCAGGATGACGCAGTAGCTTCCCCCGAACAGCCCCATCTGGCGCCAGGACGGGTTTTCGTGGAAGAGGAACTCTCCGCTGTCCCGGCTGAATGCTGCCGGCATGGTTCGTCCTGAGGGCACGAAGAGTCTGGATTTCCATCTGAGCAAGTATCCCTGAGGAGAGACCGTTCCCAATCCTCCGCGCCCGTAGCTGTCATTCTTCCAGACCAGCTTCCCGCTGTCGGCGTCAACGGCGTAGAGGTAGAGCCCTTGGGCGGGGAAGACACCCGCGCCGAAGTAAGCAACACCGTCGGCGACCAGCACGCCAGTTCGAACCGGCCAGAGCGAGATCATCTTGCCGTTTCCGAGCAGTTTCCGGGGGCTGGGGGCGGCGGAGAACTTCCAGGCGAGACTTCCGCTGCCGGCGTGGAGGCAATAGACATGACCGTCATCGCTGCCGACGTAGAGTTTGCCTTTCCAGACGGTCGGCGCCAGTCGCACGGGTCCGTCCGTGAAGAACTGCCATCGGATCCGTCCGTTGCCCGCGTCGAGGCAATAGACCTTGTTTTCTGCGGACGAGCCGAAATAGACCGAGTTTCCGGCTACGGCAACGTGGAAAGCGTCGTCGAAGCGCATCCTGGGCAGTTCCAGTTTGTCCTCTATCGGCTTCGGCTGGGGGTCCGCCCATGCATGTTCTGGGGGATGGATCCCGGTGAAGACCCACGCCTCGGATAGGGGGGCGGTCATTCGCTCTTCGGTAGATCCGCTGCGCCGGGCGTCGTGGCGATACATCGGCCAATCGTCTGCCGATGAGAGGCAGGCAATCGTCAGGATCAGCAGCGATGCTGCCAGAGCCTTGTGGGGCATCTGAATCTCCTTGGCCGGCTGGCATGGGTGACAGGTCGATCGGACCCGAACTCGACTGGCGACAATGGCATTTTCCGCTAGGGGTCGCGCCGATGCCAGAACAATGTGGCCGGCGTTATCTGGGGGACATCGGGCGATCTCTCAGGTTTCGGATAGGGCGCTAAAAGGGGGCCGCGGCCACCCCTCGAACTGCATGGAGGCGACCGCGGCCAATCACAAAACCATTCCGACGCAAACGTCAGTTGGCGAATGTAATCGAGTATCCGCTGGAGTTGACGTTTCCGTCGTCGTCGGTCACGTACAGGTACGCGCCGGAACTATCGGCGAATGTTCCCTGGTTGACGGTGACCGTTATCGAACTGCTCGACCAGGCAGAGGGGATCTGCGTCTCACGGTGAGAGCAGGCAGACCAAGTGGAGGCGTTCCCGATTTCCACTCGCGCCCACGAATCGTCCAGATACACCTCGTCGTAGTACAGGGTGTTACTGAGGTCGCCCTCGTAGTTTCCAAGGTAGCGACCAAGCCAGAGGCAGTTGAAGTTGTTGTCGCCAGTCAGCCTTATCTCCAGGTCGTATGCCTCGGCAAGGAGCGTGCCGTTGCGCCATACTCGGTATTCACCGTTGGCCGAGCCGATATCGTTGTTAAGAAGCTCGATCTGCCAGTGGTACCAGGCGGGCGTATTGCCCGGGCAGGCCATGTTTTCCTGGCATACTGAACCTGAGGTGTTGCTGAGCGGGATATAGCACCAGCTTCCGCCTCCGTCATGCCTCCACGCGTAGAAGTTCATGATCGGATATGCGTCCGGGTCGGATCCGCCGTTGCTGTTCACCTTGGATTGAATCTTGAACAGCTTGTTCTGGTGCTGGGCGGTGAGCGATGCCCACTGGAACCTCATCCAGAGGTCAATGTATATCTTCCTTCCGCTGAAGTTCAGGTCGGGCGTATAGGTCATGTCCTGAAGCCCGTACTCGATGAACTTGCCGGACAAGCCGGAGTCGGCATGCCTGGTCTGCTCATCGCTGAACTGCGGCTTGTCCTCGGTCGGGTTGTTGGAACTCATGTTCCAATAGCCTGTAGTGGTGAGCAGTTCACCATCCGTACCGTCCTCGAAGTCTTCGTACTTCTGCGGTGCGGCGCCGTACGACTTGGTCCCGAAGCTGCTTCCCGAGATGGTGATCGACTGTCCATGTGTCGGCGTGCTGTCCGAGACGCTGCTGATGGACGGTCCCGTCCCGGCGGGGATGTCTTCATAGGTAGCCGTGATCTCCGCGTTCGATCCGGGCATCGTGAGCGTAGTGGAAGAATTCGTGACACTGGCTATTCCGGAAGTATCTCCGACCCATTCGTCGAACTGCTTACCGGAAGCGGGGCTGTCCGCGTCGATATCAACCACCCAGTCTTCTTGGTAGCTGCCGTCGCCCGTGCCGGAATTGACCGTCAGCGTGTAGAGCGTGGCCGCCTGGTAAGTGGCGGTTACCTCGGTGTTGGCTGCCGGCATGGTGATGGTCGTGGTCGGATCGTTCACGTCGGCTATTCCGGAAGTGTCACCGGTCCAGTCGTCGAACTCTTGCCCTGAAGCGGCCGAATCTGCGGTGATGTCAACAATAGTGGACTCCGCGTAGCTTCCGTCGCCCGATCCGCTGTTGACGGTCAGAGTATAGGTGGTTCCGGCACTTGCGCCGCCGGTCAGGCGAATTGCGCTTATGTAACCGTAGCCGGACGACGAAGTCGTGACGCTGACAGTGATCTGGTCGCTTCCATCTGGCGTAACTGCGGACCATTCCATCACGTCACCGGCAACATATCCGTCGTCGTAGGCGTTGAAGTCGTCGCTGTTGTTGTCGCTGGAGTAACTGCTCTCGACCGTGTAATCGGACACCCGGTTGCTGCCGGACGACCCTCGTGAAGAGACTATCTCAACCTTCCAGTCTTCCGCAGCCGAACTTCCGTAGAAGGTGAACGTGATCGTCGCGGTCGTGTTGCTGACGTAAAGGTAGTCTTCTGCCGCCGCTGCGAAGTCTCCACCGTCAAAAGCGCCGTTCTGGTCTGTATAGGTGCTTTTGTTCCAGTTACTTCCGAGCGTCATTGTCACGCCGTTACCGCCGGTTCCGCCGTTGGTGGATCCGGTGCTGTCCGTCAGCGTTACCGTGGTGGTTCCTGCGTCGTTCTTGGTGTACCAACTGCTGCCCGGCGCCGGGCTGCTGTCGGCGTCGCTGAAGTCTATGTTGTAGATGAAAGGAGCGATGTCGGTGTAGGTCGCCGTGACATCCTGATCGGATGCCGGCATAGTCAGAGTTGTTGACGCGCTTGTAACGCTGGCAATTCCGCTCGTATCTCCGACCCACTCGTCGAACTCCTGTCCGGACGGAGCCGTGTCGGCGGTTATGTCCGCTACGGCAGACTCTGCGTAGCTTCCGTCGCCCGATCCGCTGTTGACCGTCAAGGTGTAGGTGGGCGTGCCGGCCGAGCCGCCCGTCAGGCGGATCGCGTTGAGATAGCCATAGCTTGGGGAAGTGGTTATCACGCTGACGGTGATCTCGTCGCTGCCGTCCGGCGTTACATCGCTCCATGTCATTACGTCTCCGGCAACATAACCGTCGTCGTAGGCGTTGAAATCGTCGCTGTTGCTGTCGTCCGAGAAAGAGTTCTCGACCTTGTAGTCACCCACTCTGTAGGCGCCGGACGACCCGCGTGAGGAGATTACCTCGACGTCCCAGTCGCTCTCGGCCGATGTTCCGTAGAACTTGAAGGTGACCGTCGCGGTCGTGTTCTGGACGTAAAGATAGTCTTCGGCAGCGGCAGCAAAGTCTCCACCGTCAAAAGCGCCGTTCTGGTCTGTATTGGTGCTTTCGTTCCAGTTACTTCCGAGGGTCATTGTCACGCCGTTACCGCCGGTTCCGCCGTTGGTGGAGCCGTTGCTGTCTGTGAGCGTGACAGTGGTTGTCCCGGCGTCGTCCTTGGTGTACCAACTGCTGCCGGGGGACGGGCTGGTGTCCGCGTCGCTGAAGTCTATCTTGTAAACCAGCGGGGAGGCATTTGTGTAAGTAGCCGTTACTTCCACGTTGGCGTAAGGCATAGTCAGCGTCGTGGACGCGCTACTTACGTTTGCGATTCCTGCTGTATCTCCGGTCCACTCGTCGAACTCATTGCCGGATGAGGGCGTGTCGGCGTTGATGTCCACGATGGTGCTTGCCGCGTAGCTTCCGTCCCCGGCGCCACTGTTGACCGTCAGCGTCCAGACCTTATCGGTGTAGGTAGCCGTGATCTCGGCATTACTGTAGGGCATCGTCAGTGTCGTGTCGGCGGTGGTAGTGCTGGCTATTCCTGACGTGTCTCCGATCCATTTCTCGAAGTCCTGGCCGGAGGGCGCCGTGTCCGCGTCGATGTCCGCGATTGCACCCACAACATAGCTGCCGTCGCCCGTGCCGGAATTGACCGTCAGCGTCCATGTCTTGTCGGTATAGGTAGCCGTAATTTCGGCATTGGCGTAAGGCATGGTTAGTGTCGTGGCAGCGGTGGAAACGCTTGCGATGCCGGTGGTATCTCCGACCCATTCGTCGAAGTCCTGCCCCGAAGGCGCCGCCTCGGCGTCGATATCCACTACGGTGGAGACAACGTAGCTTCCGTCACCGGTTCCGCTGTTGACTGTCAGCGTCCAGGTCTTGTCAGTGTAGGTGGCTGTAATCTCGGCATTGCTTGCCGGCATGGTGATTGTCGTGGAAGAACTGGATACGCTTGCCAGGCCCGCAGTATCGCCCGTCCATTCGACGAAATCCTGTCCGGAAGGAGCGGTGTCGGCATCGACGTCCACTACCGTATCCTCGATGTAGTCGCCATCTCCGGTTCCGTTGTTGACCGTCAGTGTATAGAACGGCTTCTCAGCCAGAAGGGCGATCTCAGTGGAGTTGAGAGCCCGGCTGTAGAGGCGTACATCGTCGATCATGCCGTCGAAGTTGTTCCCGTCGCAGGCATATCCGATCCCTACTCCGTCACGCGTCGAGGTCAGCGTATCTATCGACGTGGTGCTGCTGTCGTAGAGGACTCCGTTGTGCCACAACTCCTTGGTCCCGCCCGAGACGCTATATACTGCCGCCAGGTGCTGCCACGAGCTAGTCGCGATAGTCGGCATGGAAACGTCGTTGTCCCTGCTTCCGGTCGTACCGGTAGAGCTGTCGCGCGTATAGAAGGAGCCGCCGGAGTTGGTCAGCGTGAACTGCCAGTAGTTCGTGCTGGCATATTCATCGTAGATTGTGTCGCCGCTTGCCCATGTGTCAGGCTTGATCCATATCGAAAGCGTCACTTCGCTACGGCCTGCCGCCATTGCGCTTGAAGGTAGGGAAACATAGTCATTCTCTCCGTCCAGGCTGAGAACCTTCCCGCGAGTTCCGTTAGTGGCAATGGATGCGCCGTTTGTCAACGTTCCGTCGTTGGTTCCATAGGTGTCTCTTGCGTCGGTATCGAACGTGAACCGCGCGACCAGTCCGCTCGCCACCCATGTGTAGTTGGCAGTTATTTCCGCATCGGAAGCGGGCATCGTCAGCGTTGTGCTCGCGTCGTTGACGTCGGCTATGCCGGAAGTGTCTCCGCTCCAGTAGTCAAACAGCATTCCCGAAGGCGCGCTATCGGCATCGATGTCGGCCGCTGTGCCTTCACCATAGCTGCCGTCGCCGGTGCCGGAGTTGACGGTGAGTGTGTAAAGCGCTGCATAGGATGCCGTCACTTCGGCATCGGCGTAAGGCATGGTGAGGGTTGTGGAGGCGCTGGTCAGAGACGCAATTCCTTCCGTATCTCCGGCCCACTCATCGAATTCATAGCCTGACGGGGCCGCGTCGGCGGTTATCCCGACCTCAGTGCCAACCACGTAGTCTCCATCGCCTGTGCCGGAATTGACAGTCAACGTCCATGTCTTGTCTGTGTATGTGGCCGTGACTTCCTGGCTGGCAGCAGGCATGGTCAGCGTTGTTGCCGAAGATGTCACGCTGGCTATGCCGGATGTGTCTCCGATCCATTCGTCGAATTCCTGGCCAGAGGGGGCGGCATCGGCGGAGATATTCGCCACGTCGGTTTCGACGTACGTCCCGCTTCCGCTTCCGCTATTGACGGTCAGAGTAAAGCTTGTCTGCGGGTAATCGTAAGTAATCTCAAGCGAAGGGCGATTGGCGAGCGTGCCGTACTCCGAAGCTCTGCCGACCAGGTTGGCGCTGGCGAACAAGGCGATTCCGTAGTTGACCTGGTCAGCATAGATTTCCGTTATAACGTTCGTACAATCCAGCTCGGCCTCTTCGTTGTAATTGTCCACCCAGTAGCTGGTATCGCACACAGCGCTGTCGTAATCGCTGCTGGAGAAATCGCCGCTGTACCAGTCGGTCTCGCTGCTATGTTCGGAGTATTGCCCGGTGACATCGTTCTCGTTGCTTCCGGCGTCGTCGGGCAGCCAGTTGGTGCTAATCGGGTAGAAGCTGACTACTGTGCTGCTGGAACCGCCGTTGTACCTCCAGATGTGAAGCGTTGCGGAGGTGATCTCGATATCGCATCCTCCGCTGGTTGCCGGAAGCTCCGTAAAAAGGTCCTTTACGGCTATCAGAGTCGCATATCCCGACGCGTAGTATATGCCGTTGTAGGTCCGCGTGCCTCGTAATGTGTCATCACTGGGGTCGTACTTGACGATCGTATCGTCGAAGAGAACATCCGTGTACCCTGTTCCCCCTCCTTCCCTGAAGTGGATGGTGTCTGCAACTCCTGCTGCCTGTGTAAGCAGGATGCAGCATCCAAGAATGCAACATGCAGCCTTCTTTATTGACATGTCTCGCTCCTTCCGCTCTGTGGTGAGCAGTAAATTGGGAATGGGTGGCCCTGCAAACTAGTTCATCGCTCCAGCCAATGAACATTAAGGCCCGACGAATGCATCTCCTTCCGGGAAGCAGAGCAAGCCGAACACCGGCGCACCGCAACCGTTCGAACTGCTTGAACTGCTATAGACACCTACCCCTGTAACTCCGACCGGTTGCCCAATATATCCTTCCGCCGACCGGTGTCAACCGATTCTTTTACTAGTCATACTGCTTTCGCCGTTGGCGGAACCAGATCGGGCCTTGCAGCCGTTGCCGGTTGAGTTTCCAATACAGAGCTTGGATCCAGGGACGTTTGGCAGCAGATGACTCACGCTAAATCGAAGCTTTCGTTTCCGCACATAAAGACCGGGCCGGCCCGAACAGCGTATCTCTTCGCGACGGTGACAATACTCCTGTGGTCCGTTCCAAGGATGAGGGGTATGCTCTCGGTGTTCCGGTCGGACATGCAGGAGTACTTTGGGATATCCCTCTCGCAGTTCGGGCTCTTGTTGAGCATAGGGACGTTGCCTGGAGTTTTCGGGTCGCTCCTGGGCGGACGGTTGGTGGATCGGGTCGGACCCAGGACGGTGATGAGGGTGTGCCTGGTTGGCACGGCCTTGGGGATGATACTGGTCTCGCTGGCCGAGACGTGGGGCTTCATGCTGCTGTCGCTATGCGTCTTGGCGCTCTTTGGGCCGACGCTCAGTATCGCCACGCACGCCTACCTTGTGCGCCTGTTCCCCAATCGCCGAAGGAGGGTCCTGGCCATCAGCATGGTGGTAGTAAGCGTGATGGGCGGGTGCTTCTCCCTTCTGGCGGAGGGACTGGTGCAGTTGCACCGTCACAGCGAGGACGTCAGCTTCGCAGCAATTCTTCACGCTCCCTTTGCGATTTCCGCCGGGATTCTACTTGTAGGTTCGTTCGTCTATGCCAGGCGACGCTCTCGCGAGCGCGCCGATTCACAAGACATGGCTGTAGATGCGCAAAGACTGGACCATCTGAAACCCGGCAATATGCTCCTGGTCGCTTTGCTCATTACGCACACAATCTTCGATGTAGCCGCGAATACCTGGATGCCTCGCGTTCTCGACAGTTGCAGCTTCAGCGAGGTGGTCTTCAAGCCCGGATACGTCATGTTCGGGTTCTCCTCGGCTTACGTGGTGTCAAGGAGCCTTCTGAGCCTCATGGGCGAGCGGAGAGGAAGGCGCATAATGATGGTCGCTCCGAGCTTTCTTGGAGCGGCAGCACTGACGGCAGGCGTGCTGTCTCGCAGCCAGGCCACCCTTTCGATCTGTTACGTTCTGGCTGGCTTCCTGTGGTCGGTCGAGTATCCGGTGATTCTGGCGATCCTGGCTGAGCAATCAGGACCTCGCTTTGGTTCGGCAATGGCGATGCAGATGGTGGGCATGGGAATAGGGACCTTCGCGGCCACCAACCTCATGGGCCTTCTTGGCCAGCACCTGGGCGAGGCCAACCTGTGGAAGATACTGCTCGTGCCCGCATGCGGGCTGCCTCTCGTTGGGATCGGTGGAGCGGTCTGGATCTGGCGGTTCGGCAGAGACCTGTCCGCACCAGGCATCGACGTTCAGGAGAAGATTGTGCTGGCCGAAGAGGTCAGCGAGGAGTAGGTTCGGCCTGGCTGTCTCGGAAAGGAGAAATGAAATGGACATCATGGTTACAAGGGCAAGGAAGATCTACACCGACGGTAAGCACAACGCTTTCACCGGCATCTGTCGCTTCGCAGAAAAGACCTACGTCTGCTTTCGCAGCGCGGTAAGCCACACCGCGCTTCCGTCAAAGATAAAGGTGATCGCCTCTTCCGACCACGAGAACTGGTCTGTCGCGCTGGAAACAGGCATCGTCGATGACAATATCGACAACCGCGACCCTAAGATAGCCGCATTCAAGAGCAAACTGTTTGTCTATTACCCCGAGTACACGGGAAGCTCGCTTGAGGGGGAGCCCAAGAAGACCAGGTTCATGGTAGTTTCCTCGGAGGATGGAAATGAATTCGGCGATCCCGTGCAAACGCAGGGGTTGCCTGACCGGCTTTGGCTGTTCTGGGTGACCCCGCGCGACGACAAGCTCTACGGCGCCGGATACGGAGGCGGGAAGGTCGCTGTCGCTGAAAGCTCCGACGGCCTGACGTGGTCCGTCCTGACGGAGCTACCGGTTGAGAAAGGAAACGAGACCTCGCTGGACTTCGATCCGGACGGGACGATGTGGACCCTGACGAGGGAGGATTCGTTCGGATATGTCCCGACTGTGTGCGTTCTGGAACCTCCTTACACGGAGGTCAAGCGGAAGTTCCGCATCCCGATACGCCTTCAGGGGCCGATGATCAAGCGCGTTCCCGGCGGATCCATCATTGTCTGTCGCCAGAGAGATCGCACTCCCGCGGGCCTGCGGAACACCAGGACTGAGATTCTCTGGCTGCCCGATGAAGACGAGACACCGCGCCGGGCTCACGTCCTTCCCAGCGGAGGCGATACCTCCTACGCTGATTGGCTTGACATGGAAGAAGGTAAGGCTGTCGTGTCATACTACTCCTCGCACGAGCACCAGATGCTCGTTCCGACTTTCCACTCCAAACCTGCCGATATCTTCCTTGCAGACATCAGATACGAGCCCTAGTTCTGCCGGTCCGGACAGGCACAGCAAGACCGTTGTCTGCCCGATGCGCTGGACCGACGAGGCGTTGACCTGTAATATGAATGACGGTTAGGAAACCTAATACTGAGACAGGTGATACTATGCAGATTCTTGTTTGTTTCTTCGTAGTCGCCATGGTGTCTGTCTTCGCCGCTGCTGCATCCGATGGGGCCGCATCAGCCCCGGCAGAGCCTCAGGCGCCCCAGAAGCCAGGCCTGCGCCAAGGCGCCGCACAGACGCCCGAGCAGGCCCACGCGGAACTGGCCGAGTTTGCCAAGACATACTCCGACCTGGCAGGATGGAAGAAGCGCGCAAAGGCCATCCGTGCGGGGATCCTCAAAGGCGCCCGCCTGGACAAACTGCCCAAGAAGACGCCCCTCAAGCCGATGTTCGTCAAGAAACGAGTCTATGACGGGTATGTAGCCGAGAACGTCGCCCTGGAGACCTGGCCGGGCTACTACCTCACCGGCACGCTGTACCGCCCTACCGAACACAAGGGTCCATACGCCGGAATCCTCTGCCCGCACGGGCACGGTGGTCGATTCGGGGCGAACAGGCAGACTCGCTGCGCCGTTCTGGCCAAAATGGGGTCCGTCGTGTACCAGTACGACATGATCGGGTATGGCGACTCCAAACAGGCGGGATGGTCCCACGGGACGCCCGAAGTGTTGCGTATGCAGACCTGGAACAGCATCCGCGCGCTGGACTTCCTGCTTTCGCTTCCGGGCGTCGATGCCAAGCGCATCGGGATGACCGGTTGCAGCGGAGGCGGAACTCAGACATTCCTCCTGACGGCAATCGATGATCGAGTCGCCGTCTCCGTTCCGGTCTGCCAGGTTTCGGCGTTCTTCTTCGGAGGGTGCACTTGCGAGTCCGCAATGCCGATCCACTGGTCCAAGACGCACAAGACCAACAACGCCGAGATCGCCGCGATGGCGGCGCCTCGACCGATGCTGGTCATCTCCAACGGAAAGGACTGGACCCAGCACACACCCAAGACGGAGTTCCCTTACATCAAGCGGGTGTACTCGCTCTACGATGCCGCCGACAAGGTGGAAAATGCTCACTTTGTGGATGAAGGGCACGACTACGGCCTGTCAAAGCGTATGGCTGCGTACCCGTTCCTGGCCAAGCACTTGAAGCTTGACATCAGCCGCGTGCAGGGCGCTGACGGGAAGATCGACGAGTCGTTCGTTACGATTGAGCAAGAGCAGGACATGTACGTATTCGGCCCGGACAACCCCTGGCCGAAGAACCCGGCCAAACCTTACCCAAAACTGCCATAGGCAGGATCGACCGTTGGGGGCAAAGGTGCCTGGCTCCTTCGGGATTGGCTTGCTCGCCACACTTGTGGATCGCCCGGTTCCAATTGACACCCGCTTCGCCCACCCATAGCATCCCGTTGTGGGCGCGAAGATTGACATCTGGTACGGGCGGCGGCAGGCGTTCGGGCGGGTGGGCAATCCGCAGGAGTGCGTGAACATCCTCGGCAACGTCGCCTGCGGCGGTGAGGGGGCGGTCGAGTTGAGCTATCGCCTCAACGGCAAGGCGGGCAGGGAGGCGGACGGTGTCCCCGGCAAGTTGAACGTCGGGCCACATCCGATCGAGCGAGGCCCCAGACGGCTCTACTTCGCCGGAGACTTCAATATCGACTTGAACACATCCGACTTGCTCGACGGTGAGAACATAGTCGAGATCGCAGCTGTGACGGGCGACGGCGAGCGAACGCACGAGACGGTGATCGTGGAGTATCATTTGGGCAATGTCTGGCCGCTTCCCTACGAGATCGACTGGCCGAGCCTATCCGATGCGTCGGTGGCACTTCAGATATCGGACGGGCTCTGGCGGTGGGGTCCGGAAGGCATCCGAACGGCGCACGTTGCCTACGACCGTCTGCTGCTGGTCGGGGATGTGAGCTGGCGAGACTACGAAGCTACTGTCCCCGTGACCGTTCACGCGGTCGATGAATCGGTTGTCGGGACCCCGATCAGTTGGGGATGCAACCTGACAGTTTTCCCTCGCTGGCGAGGCCATACCGATACGCCCGTCTGCGTAAGCCAGCCAAAATGCGGTTGGATCCCTGCCGGACCCATGCACGGTTTCTTCTGGCAGCCGGATGAGGGCTTTGTCGTCGGTGTCAACACCGCCCCGGACGTTGGCCCGCGCGTAAGGTACAAGGGGATCGACCTGCGCATCGGCGGGACTTACTGGTTCAAGATGCGCGTGGAAACGGCGGATGAAGGTAGCGTCTATCGCTTCAAGGTCTGGGCGGACGGCCAGCCAGAGCCCGAAGGCTGGCCGATGCGTAAGGACATGCCGGAAGGCACGCCCGCAACCGGTTCGCTCGGTTTGCTCGCCCACCACGTGGACGCGACGTTTGGCAACTTGAGCGTCATCGGGCCATAGTCTGGTCTGTCAACTTAGGAACAGGCCAATGGAAGCCAACAGACCGAATATACTCTACATCCACTCGCACGATACGGGCAGATACGTCCAGCCGTATGGGTACGCAATACCTACCCCGCGCATACAGCAACTTGCTGAAGAAGGCGTTCTGTTCCGCAAGGCTTTCTGCGTCGGTCCGACGTGTTCCCCGAGCAGGGCGGCGCTGCTTACCGGGCAGTGTCCCCACAGCGCGGGGATGGTCGGGCTGGCGCATCGCGGGTTCTCGCTCTCCGATTACGGACAGCACATCATCCACGCGCTCCGGGCGGCGGGGTACTACTCGGCGCTGGTCGGCGTTCAGCATGTCGCCGCAGAGGCGGGAACTATCGGGTACGACCACGTCGCCGCGCAGAAGGACGACCTCGCTGCCAAGGCGGACCCGAAAGACCCGGAGTATCGTGCCAGGACGATAGTCGCCGCTGCGGAGGAGTTCCTGGCGGCGCCGCCGGATAGGCCGTTTTTCCTCTCGGTGGGTTTCTTCGAGACTCACCGCGTGTTTCAGCCGGTAGGCCAGGCCGAGGATGCGCGCTATTGCAGGCCGGCGGCGCCCATCGCCGACATGCCTGAGACGCGCGCGGACATGGCTGGGTTTATGTCCAGCGCCCGCGTGCTGGACCGCAGTATCGGCCAGGTGTTGGAAGCGCTAGACAGGGCAGGTCTGGCGGGCAATACGTTGGTGATATGCACCGCCGACCACGGGACGGCCTTTCCGGGGATGAAGTGCACGCTGACCGACCACGGGACGGGCGTGATGCTGATGATGCGGGGTCCGGGCGAGTTCACCGGCGGAAAGGTCTGCGACGCGATGGTCACGCACATGGATATTTTCCCGACGATCTGCGAGTTGCTGCATATCGACAGGCCCGAGTGGCTCGAGGGCGACTCGCTAATGCCTCTTATTCGCGGCGAGACAGACGAGATCCACGACGAGATTCACTCGGAAATCAACTACCACGCATGCTACGACCCGCACCGGGCGGTGCGCACGCGGCGATGGAAATACATCCGCAGGTTCGGTGACCGCGCCAGGCCGCTCCTTCCAAATCTCGACGACGGCCCCAGCAAGAATCTTTGGTTGTCACATGGCTGGTCCGAGCGGGATCTTCCCGAAGAATATCTGTTCGACTTGGTGTTCGACCCGAATGAGGCGGCTAACCTCGCCGACCAGCCACGATGCGGGCAAGTGCTTGCCGATATGCGAGAAAGGCTGGATCACTGGATGAAGGAGACCGACGACCCGCTGCTGAAAGGGCCGGTCCCTGCGCCCAGTGGGGCGAAGGTCAACGACCCGGACGCGGTCAGCCCGAATGAGCCGACGATAACGGTTCCCTAAAGCACTGCTCCGGCCGTGCGGATGATATCGAGCAGACCGCTGCGGTTGGTGCGGTCGCACTTCTTCCACATTGTGAGGATGATTCCGGATCCGCCGTAGCGCAGCAGCGCGCGGCGCCAGCGCTTGGTGTTCTCGACGTCGCCTCCGGGCGCTGCCCAGACCTCGAAACCGCGCTGGACCAGCCGCTTGACGGGCGCGGAGTTGCAGCGACCGTATTGCCAGGGCATCTGCACTATGTCCTTGGGGATGAGTTCCTCAGCCGCGATGCACTTTTCGGCGTGCACCTGCGCCATACTGCGGATGTTGTTGTGGGCGGAATCCGACCAGATGACGGTTCGCAGGCCAAACTTCTTCACGCGTCGGCGCAGCTTCTTTATCGCATCGACGAATTGCGGGACAGAGCGGCTGTGGTCCTCGTCCATTCCAATGTGGAAAAACCGCTTTGGCTTGCAGATGGCGACAAGTTCGGCCATCAGTTCCTCGGCGATGTCGTAGTATTCCGCTTGGCTCGGCCAGCGGTGTTCAAGGCAGTGCGGACCCAGCCATTTGTCGTGATGGTTGCGGTGGCTCTTGGAGAAATTGAGTTTCGGTACGACGTCGATCCCTACCTCGTGAGCGGCGTCGGCGACCTTCTTTAGTTGTCGCATTGGGACCGTGTAGTGACGCTTGAGTTCCGGATGCGACTTATACTTCACACCGTCGGCGCAGTCGATTATCAGCGTGTTCATGCCTACTTCGGCCATCGCTTCGACGGCCTCGATCGCCACGGTCGGGTCGAAAGGTCCTTCGTTTTCCTTCTTGCGGAACCAGCCCGGGTCGTAGTGGCTGACGTGTATAAGCATTCCTCTAACTGGTATTTGCCGGGGTCTGTCGGGCAAGGTTCTTCTCCTCAATTCAGGGGGTTTGCGGCTGTTTGGGGGAGATCGACGGGGTATCGGTCTTGGGCCTATATAGCACCTCCGTATGCGGGTAAGCGAACTCGACGCGGTCGGACTCGTTGAATCCTGCTATTACAAGACGGACGATCTCACTGCTGACCATCTGCCGCTCGGTTGCCAGAATCTGGTACCGCAATCTGATCCGTACTCCGGAGTCGGCAAGTTCCACTCGGGCGAACGGCTGCTGCCCGGTCTTTGCGATTGCCTCGGCAGTGGCCGCCTCTGCGGACCGGAGGCATATCTGCTCGGCTTCGTCCACGTCGGACTCGTAACTGATCATCACGGGCACTTCGTCGAGGAGGTACTTGGTCTCGAAGGCATAATTGTAGATCACTTGCTGGAAAAGGATGGCGTTTGGGATCATCACTCCGCGGCCTGATCGTTCCTCGCCAGCCACCGTCCCCCCGACTTGGTTGAGGACGATATGCGTAAGGTTGATGTCGATGATGTCTCCGGTCACGCCCGCGATTATCACTCTGTCACCGATCTTAAACGGCCTCTTGATGACTATCATCAGCCATGCTGCGATGCCCGTTACCGGGGACTGTAGTGACCATCCGAACACCAGTCCCATGAACGCAGCGGATATCCCCAGCGCCGCGATGGATCCGGAAAGGCTTGCGACTACCAGTATCGCGCCCACGGCCATCCAGACGTACCTGTAAACAAACAGGAAGTTCTGGAGGTTCTCGGCCTTGGCGGGCCTACGACGGAAGTACCTGATCAGCAGCCTCTTGGAAGTCCTGTAGAAGGCGAATACGGCCACGGCCGCAATGGCGGCCAGGATTGGCCCGCGATAGGGCGAGCCTGCTTCGAGGCAGCTCTGGATAAACTCGAAAGCCTTGTTCCACATCTGTCTGACTCCCTCGCAGTCCGCCGACCTGTAGTCAGAGCCACTTCTTCCTTCGGAAGAAAATCACCATGCCAACGACGGTAAGGGCCATGGCCCCAAGAGCGGCTGGGTAGCCCCAGTACCATTTCAACTCGGGCATGTTTAGCGGGGAGCTATCCGGGCTGAAGTTCATCCCGTATATGCCCGCGATAAATGTCAGCGGGATGAATATGGTGGCGATTATGGTCAGTACCTTCATTACTTCATTCATTTTGTTTGAGACGCTGGTGAGGTATATCTCCAGCGCACCGGACAGAACGTCTCGGTAGGTCTCAGCCGTCTCCATCACCTGGATGCTGTGGTCATATAGGTCCCTGAAGTACAGGCCGGTCTCGTCGGCAATCAACGAATTCTTGTCTCGCTCGATTCCACCGATTAGTTCGCGCAGCGGCCAGCACGCCTTGCGAATGATGACCAGTTCATTGCGATACCCGCGAATGGTCCGAAGTGCCTCGGGCTTGGGGTCCGACAGTTCCATTTCCTCCAGTTGCTCGATGCAGTCGCCAAGCTTTTCCAGGAGCACGAAGTAGTGGTCAACTATCGCGTCCAAAAGGGCGTAAAGCAGGTAATCGGCGCCCATCTTCCTGATACGACCTTTCCCGGAGCGGACTCGGTCGCGGATCATGTCGAACACGTCACCGGGCCTCTCCTGGAAGCTGAGCAGAAACCACTGTCCCAGGATAAAACTAACCTGTTCTGAGGAGACGGACTGCTTGCTTTCGTCCCAGGTGAGCATCTTGACGACGACGAAGAGCGTCTGCCCGTAGTCGTCAGCTTTGGGGCGCTGGGCGGTGTTCACAATGTCTTCCAGGACGAGAGGGTGCAGACCGAATTGCTTGCCGATCGCTTCCACTGCTTCGATATCGTGCAGACCGTCAACTTTGATCCACGTGACGGTGGGCTTGTCGCGAAGGGCTGCGCAATCTGCCGGGACGGAGACGGTGCCTTCATCGAGACTGGATTCGTCGTAATCGAGAAATGTGATCTTCGCCGGCCCGGGTCGCGTTCCGCCGATGTGGACCAGTGTTCCCGGTGGAGCCCCGAGCTTGCCCGCACGCCGCTTGACGAACCTGGCCATTGGACGGCCTCCCACTTAGTGATCTAGCTCTTGGGTGGAACCAGTACCTTTAAGTCTAGCTCCGCCAGTTGGCTTTCGTCAACGGGCGACGGCGCGTCCGTCAATGGGCACGCGCCACGCTGCGTCTTGGGGAAAGCTATCGCGTCGCGCAGGCTCTTACCTCCGGTCAGGATCATGACGATCCGATCCAGGCCGAGTGCGATACCACCGTGCGGGGGAGCGCCGTACTTCAGCGCGTTCATAAGGAACTCGAACTTCTCGTGGGCTTCCTGCTGGCCGATGCCAAGGAGCTTGAAGACCTTCTCCTGCACGTCGAGGCGGTGGATACGAATAGACCCTCCGCCCATCTCCAAGCCGTTGCATACGATATCGTACGAAGGGCTTCGAACCGAGCCGGGATCACTGTCCAGTTTGTCCAGATCTTCCCACCTCGGCGCGGTGAAGGGATGGTGCAGCGAGTCCCATCGCTTCCTCTCCGGGTTCCACTCGACCAGCGGGAAGTCCACCACCCAGCACCACCTGAATTCGTTCGGGTCGTATAGCTTCAGGTCGTCGGCAAGTTGACAACGCAGGGCTGACAACACTTTGTTGACCTGGGCGGGTTCGTCTGCAGCGAAGAAGAGTATGTCCCCATCGGCTGCCCCTGTCGCCTCGCGCAATTGGGGCTGCATCTCGGCGGGGATGAACTTGGCCGTTCCTCCGGCGAATCCGCCGGATTCCACCTTCGTCCAGGCAAGCCCCTTCGCGCCAAGTCCGGTCGCCAGTTCGGTGTACCCGTCGATCTCCTTGCGGGTGAACTTGGCTCCTGCGGGCGCGGCGATGGCCTTGACGATCCCACCGGCCTCGATCGCTCCGGTGAAGACCTTGAAGTCCGTCTTGGCGACGATATCCGACACGTCATGCAGCTTCAGTTCGTAGCGCAGGTCAGGCCGATCAGTACCGTATTCCGCCATCGACTCGGCGTAGCTCAGAACCGGCACTTCGTCGGGGAAGTCCATTCCGGCTACCTTACAGACAGCTCGCATGATCTTGTTGGTGACATCAAGGACGTCGTCAGACGTGGCAAAGCTCATCTCCACGTCGAGCTGGGTGAATTCAGGCTGGCGGTCGGCGCGGAGGTCCTCGTCGCGGAAGCAGCGGACGATCTGGTAGTACTTGTCGAGCCCGCCGACCATGAGTATCTGCTTGAACAACTGCGGGCTCTGCGGAAGGGCGTAGAACTCGCCTTTCTGTATGCGCGACGGAACCAGGAAGTCGCGGGCGCCTTCGGGAGTGGACTTGGTGAGGAAGGGCGTTTCCACCTCGACGAAGCCTTGTGCATCCAGCACGTCCCGCATGGCCTTGCAGATCTTGCTGCGGATGCGCAGCGTTCGGGTAAGTTCCGGCCTCCGGATGTCGATGAAGCGGTATTTGAGGCGCAGCTCTTCGGAAACGTCGGTGTACTCGTCGGGCTCGAAGGGCACGGTCTCGGACTTGTTAAGAACGGTCAGTTGATGGCCGATAACCTCGATCTGCCCGGTGGGCATTTTGGGGTTCTCGCGTTCGGGTCCGCGCGGGCGGACGGTCCCGGCGGCGGAGATTACCCACTCGTTCCGCAGCGCCCTTGCCAGCTTGTATCGGGCCATTTCGTCGGCGTTGGTCTCGTCGTCCGGCACGTCGAAGACCACTTGCGTTATGCCGTCCCGGTCGCGCAGGTCGATGAAGACAACCCCTCCATGGTCGCGGAAGCTTCGCACCCAGCCGCACAGGCGGACTTCCTTCTGGTCGTCGGCGATGCGAAGCTCGCCGCACGTGTGCGTCCGCCTCAATACTTCATCACTGAATTCTTGCATAACAATTCTCGCTTGTCTGAGTTGCCTACAGCCGGGACAGTCTAACGCTTTTGCCCGCTATATCAATGGCGAAAGCCCGATGGGGCTGTGCGTATTGGGGTCCGGGAATGGAATGAAAACCGCGGCGCCTGCCTGCGCCGGCAACCTGTTGAGCAGATGTGGCCTAGCCGCCTTCGGCTGGGGAGATGGATTGACTTGCCGGTATCTTCCGGGCTCGACGCCTGATCGCGGACGTGTCACAGGCTGGAATGACTTCCTCAATTGGTTGCTAGGCAAGCGGGGTCCCCAGGGGCGTGTGATTTATTCTTCCGGGAGTTAGTGGTAACAGGTAACATCTGTGAAGTCGAAGGCAAGTGAGCTGATAGGGATGTAATACATATGGTGGACAGCGGGCCCAGCAAGTGGATTTCGTGCAAGAAGCCAAGGGCATTACGAAAAGGGATCATGTGCCTTGCGCTGGCAGTATCGCTAACCTGCTTGCTCTGGCGTACGCAGGGGTGCACGTCGGTTACATGGTCTTCGTATGGCTCGGTGAGCCTTGGTCAGCCGGGGACGAAATACTACGTCCTAACAGGGCCACCGCTCTACTTTCAGGCAAGCGCGTATGGACTGAGGCCGGAACTTGGTGCCTACGGGGGTGGTCCGTTTTGTGTCTCGCTGGACCAGTTCGAGATGCGATTCGGAGATCTGAAAGGATGGGCTGCGGATTACGTTGCAGTGACACGTGTTGAGGACCGCTGTGTCGAAATCGTCATTTACTGCCAGCGCGTGCCCTGTCGGCGATACACGTTCGAGTATGACGCCTTCGGCAGGATTCGGCGGACAGTGAGAACCGAATACGAACTGCGCCGGGAAGGTGAAGGGACCAGTGAATGGGCGGAACGAATGAAAGGGCGCACTCCCCCTGTCGCATGCGTCTGGCAGACCGGATATGACTGGTCGGAAGATGGACGGATGGCCGAAGTCACGCCACAGGCCGTGAGCGGCAATCGTCAGGGAATCGAGCCCATGAGTTTGCCGGAACATTCACAGGAGGCTCTGGCGGATCAATGGGACGAGAAACTGGTTTGGCGAGTGAGCGACGAAGGGATTGTGACATCCGTTCTCCTTGATGGTAGGCCGATGTACTCGGCTCAATATGATAATAAGGGGCGGCTTCTCCGGTATCAGCGGGAGGGCACGCAGGTTGAGAACCATTACGACGGAGAGGGACGCCTCCGGGAAACGCGAGTGCGCGACGACACGACCTTCATTTACACATATCCTGGAGACCCGAAACGAGGTGTCCCGACCTTGGAACGGCCTGGCGATGAGGCGTGGGTTGTCACATACGACAAGCACGGACGCGTATCTCGCATCAGAGAATATGGTGGACCTCCAGATGACCTAATGGCCAACACCGTCGAGGAGTTCAGGCGAGACAAGCAGGGGCGCATCATTTGGCGCCGTGTCGGGTTCGCTTGGTAGTCGCACGAGGTCGGGTGAACGAGAGCGTAACCGTTTCGAATTAAGCTCAATGGAAGACGCTACCGACCATAGGCGGGGCCTCGAACATGTCTCGATAGACGGACGGGTTGTAGAGTGAGAATTCGAGCGGGCGGAGGTACTCGTAGGGGCCGGCCTGTCTGATCTGCTCGGTAAGGGACTTTATCTGTTTCTGGGAACGGAACTCGGCGATGGCTGCGAGCTTGCGGGACAGCGCCTTCATCGGCGCCTGGATTCTGAGCTTGGGCGTGGTGGGGAAGTTGCAGTAAACGGCAAGCTCGTGGATGTAGGGCGGCGCGGAAAGGGGCTTACCCAGTTCCGGCCAGATCGCACCGGTGGCGTGGAAGCAGCTTATAAGGAATTCCGAGTGGACGATCCTGTGGGTCGGGTGGATGTCGGCGTGGGTGGGCAGGAAGACCTGGTTCGGCCTGACCGTGCGCAGCAGTTCGGTGAAGGCATGTTGTAGGCCGGTGTATCCGTGGCTCTGCGGCTGCTCTTCGGGCTCGGCCGGGCGCCTGCCGAGATACTGCGTCAGCCCGCAACTGGGAAAGCCAAGGAAGGCGATGTTCTTTTTCTTCACGCCGAGGGACCTGTAGGCTGCGTATGTCTCCTTGCGGCGTATGTCGCCAATCGTGTCTCTCTCGGCGAGCGAGCAATATCCCTGGCTGCCGTCGGTGACCACGGCGACGTGGACGGGGACCTTCTCCTTGAGGGCGGACAGGATCGTCAAGCCGCCTCCGATCGCGACGTCGTCATCGTGCGGGCTGATGAACAAGAAACGCTCATTGGCCTGCTTCCACCGGCGCGAAACGCTTGCCAGAGTGGGTCCGACTCTCCGCTCACCGCCTACCAGGCGGACGAACTCAAACGAATTCCTGACCATGATTGATGGCTCCTTCACTTCCGGGCTTGCCGCCAAATCCATCATTCTATACTACGCATGCCGACACCGGTAACACATTCGCCGCGCCTGCGTGCCTTCTCGGCGGGGGCGCTTGATCGGGCGGTTGTGAATGGATAGACTCACTTTTAGAGTGTGGTTTCCCATCTTCGGATGCCGGCAAAGGAGCTTCCGTGAAAGACGTTGCTTCATCTCGTCGTCGTGGACTGGCTGGCGTGTTGCTGCTGGTCCTGCTGGCCGTCGGGATTATCACGCTCCTTTACTTCGGCAAGTGGGGCAGCAAGAGCTACGTCGAGACCACCTTGGACGCCAGGGAGCATGCCAGCGAGGTAACGGCAGGGGTGAACCTGTCGTCGGTTTACAGATCGCTTCAGATCTACGCCCTGGGACATGACGGGAAGTATCCCGAGACCCCGGAGGAACTGATGATCGAAGCGAACCTCCCCAAAGGGTATGTTCAACTTCCCAGCAAGCCCGATCAGGAGTCGCTGACGGTTTACATCGGCGGGCAGGGAGAGTCGATGCCCGCTTCGAACATACTCATTTACGAGTCGGTATTGGACGGTGACGGAATGTGCACGGTGTTGAGAGTTGACGGAACCGTCGAGAGGTTTTCCGCAGAGCAAGTCCAGGTGGCCGTCGCCGAAACACGCGGGTATATCGCCAAGCGAGGCAGATAGGCTAAGACCAATCTAAGCTTTCCTGTGGCGCCCGGGCCTTCCTGCGGGGTCTTCAATCCACTTCTGGTAACACTTGCCGCACAGGTGCAAAGTCAGTCGGCGATAGACCTGATCGGCGAGGTCCCGCTCGGTCATATTCTTCATCTCGTCTATGAGTTGCTCGATGGCATCTTCCGCCACGAGGGGGGCGGGCAACTCCTGGTCGGACAAATCGGGCGGGGTCGGGTCGGCGAATGCCTCGATCCGGATCACATAGAAATCACCCCTTCCAGGCCTGAGATGCTTTCCGCAACGATGGCAGAACAAGTGGATTTCGTCACCGTTCGACATCTGGTCAGCTCCGCACGTGTCCCTGCCCGGTGACTACCCACTTGTAGGTGGTGAGGTCGTCGGCGCCCATGGGTCCGCGTGCGTGCAGTTTATCGGTGCTGATTCCGACTTCCGCGCCCAGGCCGTACTCGCCTCCGTCGCTGAAGCGCGTGGAGGCGTTGATCATCACGCTTGACGAATCCACCGCCGCGACGAACTTGTCGGCGGCTTGGATCGACTCTGTTACGATTGCGTCGGTATGTCCGCTGCCGTAGGTGTTGATGTGATCGACGGCTGAATCGAGTCCGTCAACCACTCTTACGGCCAGGATCGTGTCGAGGTACTCTTTGTACCAATCCTCATCAGCGGCTTCTTTGAGGACCTGCTCGGAGACGTCAACGATGGGCAGGATCTTCTCGGCGAGTTGTCCGCATCGCAGTTCCACACCGGCATCGAGCAGGGAAGCGACTATCCTGGGGACGAATTGCTTTGCGACGGCGGAGTCTATCAGCAGGGTCTCCATGGCGTTGCAGACGCCTGGGCGCTGGCATTTTGCGTTCATGACGATTCGTTCGGCCATGTCCAGGTCCGCTTGGCCATGGACATACACGTGGCAGTTTCCCGCGTAGTGTTTGATAACGGGAATCGTGGCGGCCTCTGCGACGGCGCGGATAAGCGCCTTTCCTCCTCGCGGGATTATCAGGTCGATGAGCCCTTGTGCCTGTGCCATGGCGGGAACGAGGGCGCGATCGGGATTGTCGATAACGGTGATTGTCGCAGGGGGCAGCCCCGCTGCCTTGATCGCCTGTCGCAGCACTGCCGCTATGGCCAGGTTGGAGTTGATGGCCTCCTTGCCTCCGCGCAATATGCAGGCATTTCCCGCCTTGAGGCAGAGCGCCGCCGCATCGGCAGTGACGTTGGGCCTGGATTCATAGATGATTCCAATGACCCCTATGGGCACGCGACGCTTCTCCACTCGAAGACCGTTGGGCCTGTTGTAGGCAGCAATCGTCTGCCCGACAGGGTCTCGCTGCAAAGCGATCTGCTCGCAGGCGGCGGCCATCGACTCGACCCGATCGTCTGTGAGACGCAAGCGATCCACCATCGCCCCGCTCAGGCCGAATTCGCCGCTTAGGGCGAGGTCTTTGTCATTTGCCTCTTGCAGGCTGGGCTTGCTTTTGCGTATCGCCCTTGCACAGGCTAGGAGGGCCTCGTCCCGCATTCCCCCACTGCTCTGAGCGAGCGTCGCAGCCGCTTTGCGGGCCTCAGTTCCAAGAGACTGTATCATGTTCTGTGCATCCATAGATTTCTCCAACGCCCGGAACAAACGGCTCATCTGATATGGAGAAACTAAGACATAATGCTCGCCAGATCAACCGGGTGTACCCATGACTCATTCCCGGTTGTCCAGGCATTCTTGCCTTTCCATGTTGTTGAGAAGTATGTGAACAGCAGGCAGATGGCAACGCATCGGATGCAGTAGATCCTACCTGAGATTGTCCTGAGAGCGGAGCAGCTTCTCGTGTCGGCGGACCGCTAACAGCGATGGTGCGGCGCGTCCCCGAAGGCGGTCCGTCAGGCGGTCATTATCGCCTGCATTTCCGCTTGGACACGGACGAGCTTGGCATAGAGGCCGTCTTTCTTGGCCAGCAGTTCCTCGTGGGTTCCGTTTTCGACGAGTTCCCCCTTGTCGAGGATGACCAGACGGTCGGCCTTGTGAAGGGTGGATAGACGGTGCGCTATGGCCAGCGTGGTCCGGTCGGCAATGAGGCGATCCAGGGCTTCCTGTATGAGTTGTTCCGTTTCGGTATCTACCGAGCTTGTCGCTTCGTCGAGGATCAACACGGAGGGGTTGTCAAGTATCGCCCTGGCGATGCTTATACGCTGACGTTCGCCGCCGGAGAGAGAATGGCCTCTCTCTCCGACTATAGTGTCGTAACCATCGGGGAAGCCCGTTATGAAATCGTGCGCGTTGGCGGCGCGAGCGGATTCGATGATCTGCTCCAGGGTGGCGTCGGGCCTGCCGTAAGCGATATTCTCGGCGACCGTGCCGTGGAAGAGGAAGGGGTCCTGAAGCACCACTCCGATGCGCTTCCTGAGCCCGCCGAGGCGGTAGTCGCGCACGTCCACGCCGTCGATAAATATCGCGCCTTCCATCACGTCGTAGAAGCGGCAGATCAGGTTCACCATGGTGGTCTTCCCGCCGCCCGACGGGCCTGCCAGACCGATCATCTCGCCCGGTTTGATGTCCAGGCTTATGTTCTTCAACACCTTGCGGATGCCGTCGTAACTAAAGCTGACATTGCGAAGCTCGATCGCGCCGTGGATCTCGTCGGTATCGTGTGCGCCTGACTTGGAGAAGATGGCAGGCTCGGTATCGAGTATTTCGAACACCCTCTGGGCGCTGGTTGCTGCCCGGTTGAACATACGGTCCATGTGCGCGATCATGTGTATCGGGCGGTAGAACATCTGCATGTAATGGGTGAAGGCGAAGAGCGTGCCTATGGTCATCCCGCCCTCAATAGGGTTCAGGGCGTTCTGGTAGGTCCACCATCCACCCAGCAACCATATCACCAGCGTGCCGACCTGGGTGCAGAACTGCATGACGGGCCCGAAGGTCGTCCACAGGTTAATCATGGACATCTCTTCGTTGTAAACCTGTCCGCTCTTTGTCTCGAACCTGTCCACCTCGCGGCGTTCCTGCCCGAAGGCCTTGATAACTCGCACGCCCGGAAGGGCGCCGGCCACCACTGAAGTCATCTGGCTCCAGCGATGGTGTATCCGCCTGAAGACACCGTGAAGCCGTTTGTGGAAGAAAACAGTCAGGCACAGCATCAGCGGAAGAGGCATCATCACGAAGAAAGCCAGCCTCCAGTTCATCACAAAGAGCAAGATCGTGACACCGATGATGGTCAGCAGAGACTGGGCCACCTCCACGCAGGTGAAAGCGATGAAATCCCAAAGCCTTTCGGTATCGCTTGTTGTGCGGGTGACAAGGCTGCCGGTCTGCTTTCGGCCGAAGAAGCTCAGGGAAAGTTTGTGAAGGTGACCATAGACGGTATGCCGTATGTCGCGGGCCACCCTCGCGCCAAGCCTGGCCATTACCCTGGACTGGAGGCCCCGACCGATTGCAAGCAAGGCGATCGCGCCCGCCATCATGGCCCACATCAGCAGGAACAGGTCCCAGTCCTGTTTCCCGAGGCCGTCGTCGATCATCGACCGCGTCAGCCAAGGCGGAATCAGTGAGAATCCCCAGATGGCCAGGGCGATGCCCGTCCCTGCCATTGCCCTGTACTTGTGGGGTTTGACGAAGTCCAGAAGGCGGAAGAGTATTTTCCGCCTGCTCATGCAAGCGGGGCAGTGCTCGGCCCAGGCAGGGATTACCCGTCCGCACTGCTCACATCGGACCTTCTTCTCGTCTGGCCGGCGAAGCTCCTCGAAGGGCTCGTCCTGCCCTTCCTTGCCCTCTATCTGCCTCTCAAGTTGCCGTTGAAGCCGGGCCATCTGCTTGGCGTGGCGCATCGTGTAGCGGAATTCCTCCGCTCGTCTGCCGTCGATCAGCAGACGCAACAGGCCCATGCCGAGCCCCTCGACGATCTTGGAGTCCCCATAGTCGGCGACTCTGAGCCAACGAGACTCCCAATGACCATTGCTGGAGGTGTATTCGGCGATCCTGCCTTCAGTGAGGACTAGATAGGCCTCGACGTACCTGCCTCGCCCGTTGAGGTCGAACGGGGCCGTTGCCCATATCTGCTCGCCTTCGACTGCACGCTGAATCTGCTCATGCAACTCGTCGGGAAGCTGGTCCAGAGGGTTCTCAGATGCTTTAGGCTTGGCTTTCATGTTGCGAAATCAGGGCGCGGACAATCACGGCATTATAACGCGGGTCCGCCTGAGGCCACCTCTAAAACGCCGGTAAACCTGAAAAAGCCCCAGAAATCCGGTTTTCAGGCAAACAGTTGAAATTGGCCGGGGTCATGGCGAAGATGAATGGTTTGCAGCAGGAGAGCAGTGATGAAAACACTAAGGACCGCCGCTGTGGGCGCGGGAAGAATTGGCTGGCAATACCATTTGCCCCAGACCGTTGAGCACGACGGGTTTGAGCTCGTTGCCGTTGTTGACCCGCTGGCAGACCGCCTGGCCGAGGCTGCGAGAGAGTTTGACACGAAAGGCTACAGCGATCACCAGTCGATGCTTTCCGAGCAGAAGCCCGATCTTGTGGTCATATGCTCTCCGACGCCCTTCCACGTCGAGCAAGCGATTGCCGCTTTCGAAGCAGGATGCGATGTGTTCTGCGACAAGCCGGTTGCACCGTCGCTTGATGAGGCGGAGCGGATTTTCTCGACGGCCGAAAAGCACGGCCGCAAATTCATGGCCTACCAGCCTCACCGAACACACACTATCTGCCTGGCTTTGCAGGACATACTCAGTCAGGGCTTGATCGGTCCGGTTTATATGATGCGCAGGGGGCAGTCCAGGTGGCGCCGGCGCAATGACTGGCAGGCATGGAAAAAAAACGGTGGGGGGATGCTCAACAACTACGGTCCGCATGCGATAGACCAGCTCCTGTATGTGACGGGCTCGAAAGCGACAAAGGTCAGTTGCTCGCTTCGTAAGGTTGCTAGCCTGGGCGACGCCGATGACGTAGCCAAGGTAAGCATGGAAACTGACAACGGGATCGTCATCGACATCGATATCAACCAGGCATCGGCTTGGAGAACGGACACGTGGGATGTCTTCGGGCAGACGGGCACGGCGATCTATGATCGGCCGACGAAGACATGGAACGTCAGGTACTTCCTGCCTGGAGAGCTGCCTGAGTTGTCTGTCCAAGAGGGGATGGCTGCCGAAGGAAGAATCTACAAGGTCGGTGAGATCGACGATTGGAGAGAGAAGCAGTTTCCCATATCCGACTACGAGCGGACAGACTTCTACCAGAAATGCTACGAGTACTTCGGTTTGGACGCCGAACCATTTGTTACGGTTGCCCAGACGCGCGAACTGATGAGAGTGCTCGATGTCTGTAAACGCAGCGCTAGCGAAGGCGGGTGGGGATAGCTCACGCTAGGCGGCGAACTCAAGCTTATCCTTGAGGCATTTGTCCAAGATGTCCTCTTTGACCTTCACACCAACGCCAGGTTCATCCCCGAGCATAATCAGGCCTTTGCGAACAGGTGGTGAATCTGCGATGTCCTCGGCGAGGTAGGCATTGCTCGGGGAAAGATCTCCGGGTAAGGTGACTCCGTCCTGCACCGCCAGATGGTTGAGGAACGCTCTGCCCAGGCCGGACTCGAGCATCCCGCCCACCCAAGCGTCCAGGCCATAAGTCCTGCAGACGGTGAGTATCCTCAGAGATTCGGCCAGTCCGCCCACTCGTCCCGGCTTGATGTTAATGACCTTGCAGCTTCCCATTTCCCCAGCCTTGCGGGCGTCCTGGGCTGAGAAGATGCTCTCGTCAAGGCATATAGGAGTGGCGATTTGCTTCTGGAGTTTTGCGTGATCTACGATGTCATCGGCGGCCAGGGGTTGTTCGATCATCATCAGGCCGAACTGGTCCATCTTTCTGAAGGTGTCGACATCGGACAGGCCATAGGCTGAATTGGCATCGACCATAAGGGGCACGTCCGGGAACGTTCCTCGCACCTGCTGGATTACCGAGACATCCGCGCCGGGCCTGATCTTGATTTTTATCCTCTTGTAGCCGTCCTCCAAGGACTTTGCGATCTCTGCCAGGAGGGCGTCTGCTTGCTTGACACCAATGCTGATGCCCACCTCTGCGACATTCCTGGTGCTTCCTAGTTGCTCATATAGCGGCTTGGCGTTGGCCTTCGCGAATAAATCCCATGCCGCCATTTCCAGTGCGGCCTTGGAAAGGTTATTGCCGCGCAGTCCGGAGTAGCATTTTGCTATATCGGCAGGAGCAGCCAGGGGTAGTCCCACTGTGCGAGGGAGTATGTGTTCAGCCAGGAGGAGCTTCCCGGCTTGCAGGAATTCGGGCACATAGACGGGAGCGGGCAGGTGCGCCGCCGAGCCCCACCCGCAAAGGTCTCCGGACTGCAGCCGCACCAGCAAAGTGCCTCGCGCCTCGACCGTGCCGAAGCTTGTGGTAAACGGGCTCCTGAGCGGAAGTTCCACATGGTAGAGCGTGACGTTTTCTATCGTCAGGTTGTTTTTGCTCACTGCGTCAGATCCACTCGCACTACTGCTTGTGCGGATGCGTTGTCCCTGCTGTCGTAGGCGACCACCTTGTAGTGAAGGGGCTTGCCTGTCGCCATTCCGGCATCGGTAACTGAGTTCTTATAGACCGAGCGTATGACAGTCGAGTTGTCGCATGGGAAATCCTCGCTCTGTCCGACATAGACCGAGTAGTGATGCAGGTCCGGAGCTTGGGAGGCCTGCCAACTCAGCTCAACTTGTTTGCTTCCTCTGTCAACGCGTGCCGACAAGCCCGAGACGGCGGAAGGGGCTGTAGTGTCTCTGGGGTCCTTCCCGCTTGGGGTAAACCGCTCCGTGGTCAACATCACCGTATCCAGCTTCAGGCTGTCAGCGGATGCGGAAAGCTGCAACGGCTTGTCTGTCTCGCCAAACTCGGCTTCTGCCAGTCGCATCCACTGGAAGTGGTCCGTATTCACCTGCACATCTCGTCCTAGAACGTTCCACCTTCCCTTGCCCTTTACCAGACCCCATATTGCGTATCGGCCGCGTTGGATGCCTGAGATGTCTATGGCGACTACGCCGGCGCGTGCCTGTTCCTGGGGAGACTCGGCGTTTATGCGTACACACTGGAAATCGTTGCAGTAGCCATCGTAGAAGCGCCGCGCGGGAGGGGTCAGCTTCTGGCGTTCGGCCTCGAAGTAGTACGTGTGGCTGCCCAGGCCGGTTACTTCGGTCGAGAACATGCTCTCCAGCCTGGAATGCTCCACCGAGGTAACAGCATAGTGCAGCGACGTGTCGGGCAACTGGTACGACATGCCGGTGACAAGCTCGTCGTTGATCTTCACATAGTCCCTTCCCGATTGCCTGGATGCATAGATGTTGTAGCCTTTGATCTCCTTGGCACGTTGGGGCGCATCCCATGTAATCCGATGTCTGTCCAGGACGACGTTCCGCGGAGGATCGGTTCGGCGGGTATATGCCATCACAAGTTGAGTCGGGCCGAATACGTTCTCGTTGTAGACCACTTTTGTGTAGTCCGGACTGGGCCGGCTGTATGTTGTGCTTTCCCACGAGAACTTCGTGAAGTATCTTGCCACTCGCAGAACCGCTCCCGGATCGGCCGAGGGCGCCATCACGTGTTGCCTCTCGACATCTCCCCTTGTCCCGTTGGTGAATATCCATTTCCGGTCTGAGGTGAAACTGCCGTAGTCGGTCAATATCCTGTTCTGCCAGTTTGCCCAGATCTGGATTTTGTCGCCCGGTGTGCGGTCTCGGGAGATGCTTCCCTTGGTGATGAGCTTTAAGTAGGGGCCGAAGCTCCTGACGGCGCCGCAGCCGTGACCGGCGGAGTACGAGCCGGATATGCCCTCCTCTCCGGTCTCAAGGTTTCGCCATCTGCCTTCGTATGTGTAGCAGTTGTACCAACTGACGAACTTCTCATCTTCGGACAGCCCGGCGTCCTTCAGTCGGGTCGAGAGTTTGATGTACTTGACCTTCTTGTTGACGGTGTCCACGACGAACATGTTGGGAGTCTCGCGGAATGCGATCACCAGCTTCCCGCTTCGTGTGAACCGCTTTACTTCCGTATATCCGCCGACGCCCGGCACATCGAAGGAGATTATTTCTTCGCTTTGTCCGGTGGACCTGTCCCATGAGTGGACCGTAAACCGCAGACCTTTCCTGCTGACCAGGAGAAGCTTGGTCGGGTCGGACCGGCTCCACTGTGCCCAGTAGCCCTTGCCGGTGGAGGTCACCGACCCATCGGCCAGGTAGTAAACCGGAACGCCTTGCAGGTCCCTGCCCTTGCTTGAGAACCTGATCGCCGCGCCGTCGGGCGACCATATCCCGCCCTCACCGAAGAAGTCGTTTCCGCCACCGGCGGTCAGGCGTGTTGAGACTGCCCCCGTCGCAGTGTCACGGAACACGACCATCTCTTCCCGGTCGAGTTTGGGCGGCGCTGTCCGCCCGCGTCGCCTCAACTCCTCCAAGCCGTGATAGTCTTTGTAGGTCAAACCTTCCTTGCGGATGGTCAAGCCCCTTCCCACGAAGCCCTTCTTTTCTTCCGGAGTGAGTTCGGAGACAAGCTTGATCTCATCCAGCACCAACGTGGTTGTGTTGTCGTGCAGGTCCAGTTCAAGGCGAACCGGCCTGGTTCCGGATATAGTGGGGTCATCGTAGTCGGCAAGGTCGATGCAGGTCACGCCGGTCGTGTACCCGGCCTTGGAGTTGAAGTTGTTGACGCCGAAGAAGACTGCCGAGCCCTTCGCCTTTATCTTCACAACCAGGTAGCGGTATCTGTCCAAGTCAACCTGGCCGTAGTCCTTGTAGAGTCGAGTCAGCCAGTCCGCTCCGGGCGCCACCCACTTGTACCTCCGGGCCACTCTAAGCCTGGCTCGGTTCGTCTTTATGTGAAGCAGCCCGTCCTTGGAGGTCATCTTCACGCGGGGCGCTAACCGGGCGCCGTCCCTTCCCAACTCGTACCATCCGCTGGAGGTGGAGCAATCCTCGATGAGTCCCACACGGGGAGAGTCTAGTGATTCGGCGGCGCCGCATCCGGCCGAGCACACGGCGAGTACCATCCAGAACAGCACGGTTAAGAATCGAAGCGTCCTTGTCATTGCGTGCTCCAAAGCTAGAGGTAGGGACATAGCAAATGATCGATTGAAACTCAGGCCAATCTTTTCACCGAATTTTCAGCTTACTTAGCGGTTAACTCAAGCGCCCCGTCCCAATCGTCTCCGGGGCGGTTCCAGGTGAACTCCTGGCTGGCCGACAGGAAGATTTTCGCGGCTTGGTCTTCGGGTGTCTTGGACAGCAACGCCTCGAAAGCCTTCGCCGCCTCGGCGAAGTCACGTTCGGCGAATTTGCCTATCGCGCCCGCAAAACAATCGCGGGCGGCTGTCGTTTTCTCGTCGGCCTGGTCGGCCGAGCAGATGACGTGCCAGACCTTGACGGGCTCATCCTTCCCGACGACCTTGACCGGGCCGAATGACCGGGCAAGGTATCTCTCTCCGCCGTCCTGCCGCCATGTCTCGTCATCCACGAGCACTTTCGTCCCGAAGAACTTGTTTGCGGATTCCAGCCTGCTCGCTAGGTTCACCGCATCGCCTATTGCGGTGTAGTCCATGCGGCTTGACGATCCGCAGTTGCCAACCATTACATCGCCGGTCGCTATCCCGACGCGGACGGCCAAGTTCGCCTGACTGCCATTTTCTCGGGCGAGCGCCTCGTTGAGTTTAGCGACTTCGCTCTGACAGGCCAGCGCCGCCCGTAGTGATCTTGCGGCATGATCGTCCTGTTGTATCGGAGCGCCGAAGAATACGAACAGCCCGTCGCCTAGGAACTTGTTGAGGTACCCGCCATGGCGGTCCCGGACCACTTCGGTCATCCGGTCGAAGTATCGATTCAGGAGCTTAACCATCTCCTCTTCCCCGAGCCTCTCGGCCAGGGCTGTGAACCCCTGGAGATCCGAGAAGAATAGCGTTAGTTCCCTTCGCTCTCCGCCCAGCTTGGCCAGAGAGGGGTTCTCGGTAAGTTGGTCCACGAGTTGGGGCGAATAGGCATGGGCGAACATCGCCCGGATACGGCGCTTCTCGCGCTCTTCCGTGAGTTGGCGGTAAGCAGTGACCAATAAAAACGCGGTCAACATGGCCGCGACGGGGGCGACCAGTGGCAGCCAGATGCTCATCCGGGCGAACACTACAACCGAGTTGATCGCAGCGTAGCCGACGGCGAGAAGCAGGAATACCGGGCCGGCCTGTAGTACCGGCCTGGTTGCGGAAACTAGCCCGACCGACATTCCCGTGACCAGGATAACCAAGACAGACACTGCCAGGGGCGCTTCGCGTATGAAAGCGCCCGAGACTATTGTGTTGAGGATGTTCGCATGGACCCAGACTCCGGGCATTCTCTCGTGGACCGGAGTGGGCACGAAGTCGGCCGCGCCGGTCGCTACCGATCCGATCAGACAGAGCTTGCCGGATATGCGGTCCCGCAGACTGTCGATTTCGGCTACAAGCTGCCGGTTGATGGCGGCGTTGCTTGCGCGGGCCTTGTCGATCTGACCGATAAGCATCCTCGCCCGCTCACGATTTAGGCCGTATTCGCCAAGCTTATCCGCGTCCGGCTTATCTGGCTTGGCTAGGAACTTCTCAAGAAAGTCATCTTGGCGCCACTCATCCAGGAACTGCTCGCATAGAACATCAATTTGCTGTTCGATCCGCTGTTCTTGTTCCTGCAGAGCCTTGTCAACGGGCAGTGCCGATTCGTGATCGAAGACAAGGTCACGTTCCCGCTTGATCTGTGCGTCAATCCGGCGGCTGTAAGATTCATTCAACTGCGAGTCGAGTCCGGCGAGAGTGTAGTACCTCTCCTGGGCCTGCTTTGTCGGCCAGGCCTTGGCCATGGATAGAACTTCGTAGTGCAGCAGGCGACGACGGATATCGTTTCTTTCGAGGCTCTTCCGCAACTGCCATATGCCCGCGATTGTCCTTGCCGGAATGTGAACAGAGTGGTCCTCACGTGATAATGGCTGATACCAGTTGATCAGCATCTTGCCTTCGTCGTCTATTGGAATTCGCCTGTACGTGCCATCCGGGCAACTTACCGTCACATGGTCGGCGCTTCCGATGAAATCGCACCGACCATGCCCTCGAGAGAGGATCCCGGCCGCCAGCGACAACGCGAATTGCGGATAGACATTCTCTTCATCCCCGGCCAGCATCGGGATTCGCCTGACAACACCGTCGATGTCGGGGTCGAAGGTCACGAACCCGCTGCCGTCACAAGCTTGGGCTAGTGTCACGACAGAGGGGGTGATCCGCCCGGAAAGGATGGGGCAACCTCCGACCTTGCCGGAAGGAACCGCAAACCGGCCAAGGGCCGCCAAGCCACGAATACGCAGATAGGCGCGACGGATTTCCTCATAGTCTTCTGTTCTGATGCGGCGATCGAGGTTCGGCAGCAGTCTTTCCGCTACCTCGGCCAGGGATGCTTGCCCGCCCGAGATGGCTTCGGCTGTCTTCGCCTCAAGTGGCGTCAACTGCTCAGTGCCTGGGCGGATGTGCATCGGGAGAAAGACGTTGGGGCGTGCAAGCACAACTTCCCGCAACTGCTTGTCGTCGAACACTTCTCGCGGTTTCTGATCGCCAACGGTTGGGCCGTCCCGGCCGGAGTAAATCTCGCTGGCTGGCGCGTCGAATCGCCGCTCTTGCGGCTCGGGCATTATTATGTCCAGCGCGACGGACTCTGCGCCGGCTTGGTATAGAAGGTCGACAATCCCCGCCAAGTGGGCTCTCGGCCACGGCCATCGCCCGATTTCGTCCAGGCTGGCGTCGTCGATGTCCACGTGGGCAACGTCGCCCGATTGCGGGGCACTTGAGAACCGGGCGAATCGTCGGTCAAGCGTGATGAGTTCGTATCGCCGGTCCAGATCGCAGATGTGTCCCACCAGAACCGAGACCGTTCCAGCAAGAGCCAGCAAGAGCGCAACGAAGCGCGAAGCCTTGATGGATTTCGCAGGCATGCGGCGAGTTTACCCGGCCTGGAGCGGTGCAGGCAAGACTCAGAAGCCTGGAGTAATGTGGTCTCTAGGCAAGTTGGGGCTCGGGGGTATGAATGGCAGGTTCATATCTCCCGGCAAGCTTATAGCGCCAAGCAGCGGTTGGTAGTTGGCTATGAAAGTTCTCTCGCCGCCGGTAACGCCGGTCACTGCCCGGAAGGAATCCCTTCCCTGTTTGGCCAAGTCTATCGGGGGAGTCAAGTTCCCATCGGTGCCTTCTCCGGCCCCGACGTTACGCTGACGTCCCGAGCCCGCCACATTCCAGGTTCCTTCCTTTCCGCTGAGGGTGAGGTCGCCTCCGACGTAGCTGATGTCGCCTTTGGTTCCGCGAACGCTCAGCGTTGCCACGGGTGTGGCCACTTTGAAGTCGTTCGTGCCTCTGCTGGAGTCAACCGCGACGCTAAGCGAGCCGTACTTTAGCCCCAAGCGGGTGGTTGCGTGCTCGGTCTTTTTGCGGAACTCGGCGATTCCCACCTTGGTGGCCGCGCCGACGATGGTCTCGCCGCGATCGGCGAACTTGATCGTCACCGAACTGCGCAGGCCGGTTCGGATCACCGAAAGCTCATCGAGCTTGTCGCCGCTGCTCAGCGCTTCCCACTGGTCGGTCTTGCCCGCCGCCAGTTTTTCCGCCTGCCCAGTCACCTTGACTACCGTTGCCTGTAGTTTCTGGGTGCTCTCTTGGTCTGCTTGGCCCTTATCCGCCTTATCTGCGGCGAGGCATACCGATGCACCCATAAGCAACAAAGCTGCCAGAATGTTCGCTGGTTTGGTCATTCCTCTAGCCTTTCAAGGCCTGCACTGCCAGCTATGTCCAGCGATCATCCGAGCAGCCTTCTACGACAATTCTAGGTTCCCCGGACGGTCGCGGCAAGTTCACTGTCTCGCAAGAAGGATATCCGGTATCTCGCCGGTGGCCAAGTAGCTGTCCGCCCTGTTAATGACAGCAACATATTCCATCCCCGTAACCGGCGACAATGCCGGTCCGGGAGAGAAGAATCCTTGGTACTGAAGCTCTTTAAGGCAATACCATTGCGACGGGCCGAACAGTGTAAGTGTTGCTCCACCAGGCACTTGACAGGACTTGTAGATCATATAGGCCAGCTTCCCTCTGGTGATCGGTTTGTCGGCGTCGAAGTCCCAGCCTGACGGGGCGATGGCCTTGCGTTGCAGCAAGCCAACTCTATCCTCAAAGCTTGCCGCGTTGTCCTTTCCGTCCACAAGAAGCAGAACCCCCCGTATGGCGTCGTTTTCGGACACTTGGGAAACTGAAGAAACTCGGTCCAGGAAGGCCGCGGCGCTCTCGTTGGCCGGGAGTGTCGCTGCCGGCGAGACAATGACACCAGCCTGTCCGGCACAGCCTCCAAGTGCAGTCGCCACCGCCGCCAGGTACATAGCCGCTCTGCCAAGGTGCTTGGTCATATCGCTCTAGAAGCTGTAAGTCACCCCCGTGAAGACAAACTGACGACATTGCTGATCTGCGTAAGCAGTGCCCGGCTGGAACGCGCCGTAGCGGACCGACCAGATCAGGTCTGATGCGATCCGCCAGTCACAGTATATGTCCCACTCCCAGCCCAACCACTGGTCGCGCGTGTTGGCGGTAGTGTCGCTTATGGGTCCGCCAGATTTGTCCTTGTGGTAGAAGTAGGTTTTTGTGCCGACTTCCATCTTCTCGAACAGTTTGTGGCTTTCGAGTGGGAAGAAACTCGCGCCGAGAATATAAATGTGGATGTTTGAGACTCTGGGGGCAAAGGCGACGCCCGTGTCTCTGAAACCGAAAGCGTTAAAGGCGTTGTCGTCCGTGCCAATTCGATTGCCGCCGATGGTGGCGTTGGTGCTTGTCCGGCGGTCGTCGTCCCCGCTGCCAAACAGGTACTCCAACGACACCCTCGGATGCATCCGGGCATCGAACAGGTATTCAAGCAACACATCCGCGCCAAAGGCACATATGTCATCCCGCCCACTGACCGCGCCTTCAGAGTATGTCTGTCCCCATTCGCCCACGACCTCGCTCTGGTATCGCAGCCTCGGGACGAACAGAGATCCTTCGCTGCCCAGACCGACGTAGCGGGAGCTGTAGTCATAGTCCTGACCGGGCAGGTCCGGCTCTGGACTGCTGTGGTCCTCATTGGCCAGGAAGTATGCGAATGGCCGATGTCGGTCGAAGCCTTTGTAGGCAAGCTCAAAGCCCCAGAAACACCTGTCTTGGTGGGTCAAGATATCGTTCGATGTGTCGATGTTCGGCACCCAGGATATGGTCTTTCCGAGAAGCGACTTGAATTGCCAATTGCCCGACTCGACGTCAAACTGGACCATGTCCAGAGGCATTGATAGAACGAATGCCGTGCCGATGTCGGCAAAAGCTCTGCCTGCCTTTACTTTCACACCGACAGTCGGGGCCTCGCCCACCGGCTGGTTGCTGAGCCAGCGACCCAGGTTCAGCTCATACCAGGCTCGCTCGACTCTCGTTGTGTCCTCATCCCCGTGGATCGGCCTTGTGTTGTGGCCGTCGTTCCAGTCATCATAACCGGCCATGCCGCGTATGTAGAACTTGTGGATGCCGTCCATGTTCAGGCTGGCCCATCCCCGAAGCTCGTACTGCCTTAGAGTATGCTTATCTCCGAGCTCGTCGTCGAAATTGAACAAACCGAACGTGAACCAGCCGCCCGCGTCGAAGCCCAAGCCAGCCTCTTCGTCCTGTTCATCGAGCCGAACGCGAAGCTGCTCGTCGTAGATGCTTCTGCCGCCAAGATCCTGGCCGAAAAGGGGCAAGCTAAAGCAAGCCAGAACAGCGGCGATGGTCAAGCCTCGCCAAGACACCGCCATTCGACTTACGAGATTTGCAGTGGCGACCTCAAACATGCTTATGGATGTGCAATCCTACGCTGACGAAAGTTGGGCAATAGTTTGTCACGCTGTGGGCTTGCAGGCAACCCAAAAAACCCGCAAACAACGAAACTATAGGGCGAGGGAGCCTGGGACTCCCTGACTCGTGGTGAAACTTATAATTCAGAGCCGGCGGTAACCTGTTCGCCAGATATGCTATCGGTATTACGTCGAGCAAAGGTAAAATCGCAGCAACATGCAGAATCTTTCCGAAATCAGGGAAATCCTGTCCTCCGCCGGAGTGCGGCCTAGAAGACGCCTTGGTCAGAACTTCCTTATAGACAAGAACCTGATGCAGAAGCTGCTTGATCTCGCGTCTCCGTACCCGCATGCAACCATCCTGGAAGTCGGAGCGGGAACAGGTAGCCTGACAGAGGAACTGCTGAAGATGGCGGGGAAGGTAGTCGCTGTTGAGATGGATCAGCTTCTCTGCCTTCAGTTGGAGCAGTCGCTTGCCGACTGTGAGAAGCTGACCCTTATATGCGGCGACGCGCTTTCCGGAAAACACGCGATCTGTGATAAGGTCATATCCGCATGCGGACCGAAAACGGCGATGGTTGCCAACTTGCCGTACAGCATCGCCACACCTTTGCTGGCTCTTTGCCTTGAGCAGTCTTGGCAAGTGGCTGTAAGGAACGAGTCGCAAGCCTGTCTGTTTGAGAGCATGACATTCACCGTCCAGGAGGAAGTCGCTCAACGTCTGGTGGCCAATCCTGGCTCGCGCAACTACGGCCAGATCAGCGTTATCGTATCACTTATGGGGCGAACGACCTTGGGGCCATCTGTGCCGGCTTCGGCATTCTGGCCGCGGCCTGCGGTGTCCAGCAGGATGATGCGGATCGACTTCGATTCCCTCGCTGCCAAGGGCGTCTGTGAACTCGATTCCCTCAAGTGTCTTCTCACCACAACTTTCGGCCAGAGGAGAAAGCAGATTGGTACCGTGCTTCGCAAGCGATACGGCTCTCTGGCAAAGGACGCGCTGGCATGTGCGAAGATCGCTCCAACGTTACGGGCCGAGGAAGTTGCTCCAGAAAAGTTCGTCGCCCTAGCAGATTCTCTGCCAAGCCCACAGGGGCCGAAGCGTTCGATTCCTCGGTGATCTGGTACAATACCCGTTGGTCCGCGAGCGCTCTTGCGAATCTGGCGGGCCTCAGGTAGATTGTCCAATCAGCTGCGGTAGCGGCACTTTCCTTTGAGGATACGACATGGCAGAAGCTGGCGCGAACTCTGGAGCACAGAAGGCTACGGCCTTCTTTGAACGGGCGGAGCAGGTGGCCCAGACTGGCAACTGGGATTTTGCCATAGAGATGTACCTCGAGGGAATAAAGAGGGATCCGGACAACATCGAACGCGGCCACCAGCCGCTACGAGAGGTGTCGCTCAGGCGCAAGGTTCAGGGCGGAAAGAGCGCCGGCATGATGGAGGCCTTGAAGCGACGGGGCGGAAAGGACGCAATCGAGCGGCTGATCAACACAGAATACTTGCTGGCGAAGGACCCCGGCTCTCCGTCTCAATTGGTCGCCGTCCTGAAGGCTTGCCAGGAGTTGGGTAAACCGGAACTGGTCACTTGGATCGGCAAGATACTTCTCGAAGCGCAACGGCAAGGCAAGCCCAGCAAGGACATCCTCGTGCTCTTGGCGGATGCGTTCGAGAATGTTGAGCAGTACGCTTCGGCCGTCGCCGCTTGTCGGTTGGCGCTGGAACTTGCACCAAGCGACGGCGCTCTTCAGGAAAAACTCAAGGATGTCTCCGCCAAGGAAACAATCAAGCGAGGCAAGTACGATCAGGAAGGCGACGTGACCCGGGCCGTAAAGGACATGGACCGCCAGAAGGAATTGTTCAACAAAGACCGGATTGTCCAAAGCCAGGACTTTCTTCGCCAACAGATCGATCAGGCACGCA
>Ga0272444_10000351_pt1 | contig 50699 bp, 41 predicted proteins | sample SSMForm13_FD_201033 | JGI IMG/M metagenome (GOLD analysis project Ga0272444, IMG submission 201033) | Marine sediment archaeal communities from Little Sippewissett salt marsh, Falmouth, MA, United States - SSM-Form-13 | ecosystem: Environmental > Aquatic > Marine > Wetlands > Sediment ... | reverse complement strand
GGAGACTGCGACTGCTCGCCACAGGAAAGAAGGGCGACCCCCGCGACGATGGAAAAAGCCGCGAGCCTCGGGAATCTCAGTTCTCCCATAATTCTCCTAATGAACGAGTTTCGCCGGGGACCGCATCCTGAATCGGCCTTCGGCAGCGAAGTCATGTTCGAAGGATTTGTCCCATTTGTCAATCCTTCGGCTTTCGGTTTTTAGCCGCGCGCAGGCTGGACCATGCCTGCTTTTCTCTTTTTTGTTTAGGGAGTTGTCGCTCGGCCCGATCTTTTGATACGATGCCGGGGTGAATAGCTTTCCAAACCTGAGAACACAGCGGGTGTTATGAAGCGGATTTGCTGGATTATCGCCGGTTTCGTCCTTCTGGCGGGAGTTTCCGTCATCGTTGTTTTGCTCTGGCCCGCACGGAGAGAGCCCGTTGTCTACTACGATTTCTTTCAGCGATTGCCCGAGGCGGAGATCGAAGACGAGGGCTTTCTGTCGTTTTGCTGGAAGGAGCCCTTGCAAGGACAGTGGGAGGAGGACCGGACAGCGGACACCCGCCAATACTGGAGCCGTCCGCTGGAAATGCCCCTGGAATGGGATCCGGAAGTACTCGAGTTGTATGTCGGCAAGCGTTCGTGGGACAAGCGATTTCCCGCTCGCGGTCCCCGCTCGGCCACTTGGTCCATCGATTTCGGTCAACAGCGAATTCGCAATATCCGTCACATTGCGTCGGCAAACTGCTGGTCCGCGACCGAGCGCCGCCTGGAGTTGGGTCCGGCGATTGTCTGGTTTGACATTTACTGGGCGAACCCTTCCCGCCCGGCGCCGGTCCTTGAGGCGTTTCTTAACGGCGAACCGGCGCGACGGCTCGTCACCGCTCCTCACCGCAGCCGACACTTCGAGTGGGACATCTCCGTGCGAGAGGAAGTGCTCCGGCTGGAACTCCGGGCCGAGCGGTCGGAAGCAAAATTCGACCCCGAAGACTTGTGGATTCGAGGGGGGATCGCTTATCCGAGCCGCATTCTACTGGACTTTCCAGCCCGAGAGAAGCGGCTCAATCCAGATGAATTGATGCTTTACTATCGGCCTCGGCATTTTCAGGGATTGCTGCCGCGGGCGATCTGGAGCGGAGTGCTGCCGGAGCGAGTTCCCCGCAATCCCGGCTGGCTTCAAACTCACGTTACGGTGAATGACGTCTGCCGGCCGGCTTTCCGGCTTCTGCCGGGGCAGCGCGTGCGCTTTCCGATATGGATGAAGGGTCAGTCCACGTTGCGGCTCCAATGGGCGGATCAGCTGAGTCGTCCCCTGTTGCCTTCCAGCACAGGCCACATCGAGCTGGCGTTGATCACCGAAGCCTCTCCGCCCCAGGTGCTCCTGAAGGCGCCGATTAAAAAGGGGCTTTGGAATCCTGCGGAAGCTTGGAAAACGAAGAAGCTGTCGCTCGAGGATTGGACCGGCGTACCTTTCGAACTGGAATTGAGTTTCAAGGTAGGCCGTCCCGATGCGGTGTTTTATCCCGAGGTCGATCATCTTTTTGACTTGCCGTTCGCTCTCGTGTCCTTGGCGCCCTTGTCCACGACGGAATACCGATACCCGGAGCGTCCATCGATCATTCTCATGGGTTCGGATACGTTGCGCCGAGACCGGCTTTCCTGCTATGGGTATCGTTCGCCGGTCCGTCCCGAGAGGCAAATCACCCCCTGCCTGGATTACCTGGCCCGGTTCTGTACGCGTTACGAATGGGCTTACTCCGCCGCCAGCTTTACGCTGCCTTCCTTCGCGTCGATGCTGACCTCTCGCTATCCCTCGGAACACACCGCTTTTGTCATCTTCAATCCACTTCCCAGCACCGTGGAAACCGTGACTCAGACACTCAACCGGCAGGGTTATGAAACAGCGGCCTTTGCCGACCAGGGATTCATGGATCCTCACTACGGGCTGTATTCCGGCTTCGAGATCTATGACAACCAAGGCGGGCGCTTTGAAGAGATTTATCCGAGAGCCCTTCGGTGGCTCGATCAGCGGGATAAAAACCGCCCGTTTTTTCTCTTTCTCCACTACTACAACACGCACGCCCCGTATTGGAGCCCGCCGGAGCACCGTTACCGGTTTCATCCCAATCCGGGATATAACCGGATTCCGCGAATCGCCACCCAGGTCGACAACTTCTGGCTCCGGGACGTGAGAATCGAACAGATACCTCTGGAACCGGAGGATTATCAGCATATTACCGCTCTTTACGATGGCTCGGTGAGCTGGCTGGATGAAAACATTCGGGGATTCCTGACGGGGATGAGCCAGCGAGGATTATTCAATTCCACGCTGTTGATCTTCACCTCGGACCACGGCGAATGCCTGGGCGAAGGCGGCCAGTTGGCCCACGGCGAGACGTTGAGGGAGCCGTTGCTGCGAGTGCCGCTGCTTATCAAGTGGCCCGGCGGCACCCGGCGGGAGGAATTGATTCGCACTCCGGTAACGCTTCTCGATCTGGCTCCCACAATGTTGGACGTCGCCGGGATTCCCGTGCCCGAGGGCTATCAAGGCATTTCACTCCGCTGTGAGACACCGGGAGAGGAACCGCCGCGCCGGGTCCTCTATGCACAAATCCCCTTTCAAAAGAAAGTTGCGGCCATTGATCACCCTTACAAACTAGTCCTGGATATTTCCACACAGGCCCCCCAACCGGAACTTTTTAATGTCATGAAAGACGTTCAGGAAACGAACAATCTGGCCGTGGCGGGTGATTCAACCACCGAGAGATTGCTCGAATTGATTCAGGAACACCTGAAAGACACCCCTCCCTTGACGGCACTAGCTCAAGAAGCCGTGATCGATCCGACCGTGCTGGATCAGCTGGAACAGTTGGGTTATACGGCAAAATAAATAGGCCCCTGTCTCCAGGGACCTCTCAGAAAGGGGGGCGAAAACAAAAACAACAAGTCATTCAAGAATAGCCGTTTAAGCCCTTTTTGGATCGATTTTAACTGCCCGGCGCCAAGCGCAGCATTTTCCTTACAGTCCAAGCCGCGATCTTCAGGTCCATCAACAAGCAAGCCTTGCGAATATAGATCAAGTCGTAGCGGATCTTTCGCCGCACGTCGGTCAGCGTGGCGTCATACCGGTGGCGAATCTGCGCCAGCCCGGTGATTCCCGGTTTCACGGCGAGACGCTGCTCATAATCCTGGATGCGATGTTTGAGATCCTGCACAAATTCAGGCCGCTCCGGACGCGGACCAATCAGACTCATATCCCCGGTGAGGACGTTAAGCAGCTGAGGCAGCTCATCCAAGTGAGTTTTCCGGAGAAACTCTCCCAATCGGGTCACCCGAGGATCGTTTTGGGTCGACCATACCGGGCCGGTTAGGGATTCCGCCCGGTTTCGCATGCTCCGAAATTTCAGGATTCGAAACAAGCGACCGCCTCGGCCGACCCGTTCCTGGCTGTAAAAAATCGGACCGGGACTGTCGAGCCGGATCCCAATAGCAATCAGTACGAACAAAGGCAAGGCAAGCAACAGCGCAATGAAGGCCCCCGCATAGTCGAGAATCACTTTAAAGTGTCGATAGTGAATTCTCATGTCGGGGATAGTCTCCTTCCAAAGTCAATGTGTGCTTTAGCATAGCGAGTCTTGTGCCAAGATCTCTGGTCAAGCAACGAAACCTCTAATAAGGATTGGGGCAAGCTATAACTGCTTCTATATATTGAGGTTAAATCAGATGCTTCCATAACGCCCACTTTCTTGGTGGTCAAATTTGAACATCTCGATTTAATCCATTGTTCTGTGTATGACAAAGTCTGCATATTTATGTATGTTAGGTTGCACACTAAAATTCAACTCTCCACCTATTCACATTCGCTGCGGTGTTTTCCTTGGGAGAGAGCGAACCGGTCATAAAGATGCGGTTCAAGTTGTTTGCTGGAAGTGGAGGGCGAGGCTTGTGCAAAGTTGGATGCGACTCAATAACCTACTTTGAGTTTTTTGCACACTGGATATCTTTTTGGGAACTTCTCGAGCCAATTCACTGTCAGAACCATCGTAAGACCCTTTTTCTCACAGTTCTAAGGCTTTGCTGAAGGCAGAGCACTGACCGGCTCTTGATTGACGAAAACAGAGATGAAGAGATCTCGGTAAGTGTTCTGCCTCAGCGAAGCTTATTTTTTGCCTGAGGCCTCGTTCACGCAACTTCCCGAATTCAAGTGGATTGCAGAATTCCTTGCTGCCAAAGCTTCAAAATAATGATCCTCCGCTTTTTTTCTTTCTTGACTTGTCACACAGAATTTCTCATAAGTAACCTCCGTGGACTGACTGCAATCGCTTGAAGGGTGTGAGGTCAATCCAGACGCATCGGTCGTTTCTTTTGGCAGGATCTACCAACAATTTCCGGATGGGGCCAGCGTGGGACTTTTTCCCCGAATCGTTTTCCTGTTTGATCCTTTTTTCTTTTCGAAGCATTTTATCAGGAACAATCGTCGGTTGGGGAGAAGTCGTGCGTTTTTTTCCCACTTACTAGAAATTTTTGCGTTGATGGCGGGAGAGGGAACCCGTTTTTCGTGTTTTGTGTTCGTCCGATCGTTTCCGGGCGAGACTCGACAGTAGGGTTGCAATTCTATGAGATCGTAAGCACGCCTTGCCCGGTTTCGCGTGAGCAGGATTTCTTGCGGGCAAGGATGCGTTGCGGTTAAAATCGGCGCTAGATCTCCTGCCGGCATCGAAACCGATTGTCTACGACCGTTCGCGTAAATCACGTCTTAGGGGGGCGGAACAAGTCGTGCCGGTTTCATTCGTTCATTTACACAATCATTCCGAATATAGTCTGTTGGATGGCGCCAGTCGGATCGGAGATCTGGTTCGGGCGGCGGCCGAGCAGAAAATGAAGGCCGTGGCTCTGACTGACCACGGCAATCTCTTTGGCGCCATCAAATTCTACGAATCGGCCTGGAAAGAGGGCGTCAAGCCCATCCTTGGCTGCGAGGTCTACCTCACTCGGGGCAGTCGATTCGACCGGGGCACCTCGGGCCAAAAGGAAACCTACCATCACCTCACCCTGTTGGCCAAGAATAACGAAGGCTATCAGAATCTGCTCCGGCTGGTCTCCTTGTCCTATACGGAGGGCTTCTACTACAAGCCTCGCGTCGACCGCGATCTCCTGCGCCAATATGGCTCGCATCTGTTTTGCCTCAGCGGATGCCTGAAGGGCGAGATTCCCTATTTGCTGATTGAAGATCAGATCGACAAGGCCAGAGCCGCCTTGGAGGATTATCTGCAAATCTTCGACCCGGACAGCGTCTATTTGGAGTTAATGGAAAACGGCCTGCCCGCTCAGAAAAAGGCCAACCAGGGACTGCTTCAGCTGGCCAAGGAAGCGGGCGTGCCGCTGGTGGCAACCAACGATTGCCACTACATTCACCCCGAAGACGCCGAAGCCCATGACATCATGCTGTGCGTTCAGACCGGCAAAACGGTCGATGAGCCGAACCGGATGCGCTACGCCTCACAGGAGTTTTACTTCAAAAGCGCCGAAGAGATGAAGCGCGCATTTGACTATGCTCCCGAGGCGATTGAAAACACCCGGTGCATCGCCGACGCATGCCAGGTTGAAATTCAGCTGGGTCAGTCAAAGCGCCCGGAGTATTTTCTACCCGCCGATTGCAAGCAAACCCACACGGAATACCTTCGCAATCTGGTTCTCGCGGGAGCCGAAGAGCGTTATGGCCGGTTGACCGAGGAAATCCAACAGCGGGTTGACTACGAATTGTCGGTCATCGCCAAAATGGGTTATGAAGGCTACTTCCTTATTGTCTGGGATTTTGTGCGATTTGCACGCAGCCAGGAGATCTCGGTGGGGCCGGGCCGAGGATCGGCGGCCGGGAGTATTGTGGCCTATTGCCTCGGTATCACCGATCTTGATCCTTTGGAGCACGGTCTTCTATTCGAGCGATTCTTGAATCCCGAGCGGGTGTCGATGCCGGATATCGACATCGACTTTGCCGACAAGCGCCGCGATGAGGTCATCCGATACGTTTCCGAGAAGTACGGCCAGGAGAGCGTAGCCCAGATCGCCACGTTCGGCACACTGGGAGCGAAGATGGTCGTGCGGGACGTCGGCCGGGCACTGGGCTATTCGGCCACCGAGTGTGACCGCGTGGCAAAGATGATCCCGGCCGAGCTGGGCACGACGATTGACAGCGCCCTGAAGCAATCGGAAGAAATGCGCGACTGGGCCGCCAGCGACCGAAAAAACGAGCGCTTGATCCGGATCGCCAAGCGACTGGAGGGCATGACCCGGCAAGTCTCGACCCATGCCGCCGGGATTGTCATCGCCAATGGCGACCTTCGCCAGTTTACTCCCTTAATGAAGACAACCAAGGGCGAGGTGGCCAGTCAGTTCGAAATGAAGGCCGTTGAGAAGCTTGGCCTGCTGAAGATGGATTTCCTTGGGCTTCGCACGCTTTCCATCATCGATGACACGGTGAATTTTCTCAAGGAGCGGGGAATCGACCTTGACCTCAAGTCGCTGTCCTTGGATGACCCGGCCGCGTACCGGCTCTTTTCGGATGCCCGCACCAACGGCGTGTTCCAGCTGGAAAGCTCCGGCATGAAAGACATCCTCAAGAAGCTCAAGCCGGGCGTATTCAGCGATTTGGTCGCCGTGCTGGCACTGTATCGGCCCGGGCCACTCGGCAGCGGCATGGTGGACGACTTTATCAACCGTAAGCACGGCAACGTGAAAATCACCTACGACCATCCGGCGCTGGAACCGATCCTGAAGGAAACCTACGGGATCATTCTCTACCAGGAACAGGTGATGAAGATCGCCAATGAAATCGCCGGATTCACCCTGGGCGAAGCGGACAAGATGCGCCGAGCAATGGGAAAGAAAAACCAGGAGCAGATGGACCGGCTGCAAAACCAGTTTGTCGAGGGTGCCCTGAAGCGCGAGGTGAGCCGGGCGGTGGCTGAAAAGCTCTGGAAGTTGATCAACTATTTCGCCGGCTACGGTTTCAACAAATCGCACAGTGCGGCCTACGCGGTGCTTTCCTACCAAACCGCGTACCTGAAAGCGCACTACCCGGCGGAATTTATGGCGGCGCTGTTAACCAACGAAATTCATAACACCGACCGGGTGATCCGTTTTGCGAACGATTGCCGGGCGATGGGTATCGAGCTTTTACCCCCCTGCATTAATGAATCCGAGGGGACTTTTATGGTCCGCGAGGGAAAGATTCGCTTCGGTTTGGCCGGCATCAAAAACGTCGGCTCTTCGGCCGTTCAGTCGATCCTCTCAAGTCGCCGCGAGGCCGGGCCCTTTCGTTCATTGTTGGATTTGTGCGAGCGGGTGGATCTCTCGGCGGTGAACAGCAAAGTCCTTGAGTGCCTGGTGCGCTCGGGAGCGATGGATTGTTTTGGGCGCACGCGGGCGGAGCTGCTGGCTCTTTTACCGGAAGCGCAGGAGCGGGCGCTGGGACTGCAACGCGACCGGAGCGCGGGACAAATTTCGCTGTTTGAATCGGTGGATACGGACACGGCGCAGGACCTGCCCGAGCTGAATATGGAGGAAATGCCCGAGCACGAAATCCTGAAATCGGAAAAACAGCTCCTGGGCATCTATCTCTCGGGCCATCCCTTGAGCGAACACGCCGATGAGCTGGCTCTGTTCTCGACAGCCAGCACGGTGGAGATCGCCGAACGGAAGGATTTGTCCCGCGTGCGCGTCGGCGGGGTCATCACAAATGTGGCCCGCAAGAACACGCGCAGCGGCGACCGCATGGCAATCGTGACGCTGGAGGATATGGAAGGCCAGGTCGAAGTAGTCATTTTTCCTGAAATGTATCGCAACAACTTGAGCCTGCTGCAGGAAGAGCGTATCCTGATCGTTCGGGGCGATGGCGAGCGCCGGGGGGATCAAGTCTCGATTAAGGCGTCCGACGTGTGGAATCTTGAAGGCGCGCGGGAGAACCTCATCCAGGCCGTGCACGTTCATCTCGTGGCTCCGGGACTGCAGGATGACCTACTGGTCAGCTTAAAAGACCGCGTTGTGCGCCACCGGGGAAGCGCCCGGCTGGTGCTTCACATTATGTTGGCTGAGGACGACGAGGTGATTGTCGACGCGGGTAACGATTACCGGGTTCGCCCCGGTCCCGCCTTTAAGCGAGCCGTCAGTGAAGTGCTCAGCGACCCGGCACTGACCTACGATCTGAACGGTAAAAACGGCCGGAACGGAAAAAACGGCAACGCCGGCCCGGACTCGACAAGGCGGCCCGGTGGAAAAACCTTCAAGCGAGGCGCGCCGGTCCACTGAAAACTCGCCGGGTAGCCCACCCCTTGGGGTGGGAACCAACCTTAACTCATGATAACAAATTCGGAAGTTCAATAATTTGGATAAGTTACGTTGCGAATTCAGGAAGGGGTGGGCCTACGAGCGGACAATCGAAGCCATTTCGATCAACCGCTCCTCGGATTTCTGTCCCATCATCGAGCAGTAGACGTCGCCGTTTTCCCAAAGAACGATCGGGACGCCGTCCTGGCTGGCCAGGATGTATCGCCGGCCGGCAAATTCTTTCTCGACTCCGGTAATCTTGTCTTTGGATGAATTCCGCTTCCACATCAGCAAGGACACTTCCGAGCCGTCCCCGCTGGAGTAGACATAATGAGCCACCGGGCGATCTCCGATTTGCAGGCCGAAACAACAGCCCCGGCACTTGTAGTTGAGGGAATCCAGCGAAGGCGCCTGCATCTCCGCCAGCCCGGCGGCGGTGAGCCGGGACTGATAGATCTCAGTTCCCATCGCGACAGGGTGGACTTCATGATTTGCCATACGCTGGTAGGCCTGCCGGGAGATTTCCGTGAAATTGTAAGCGTGACTCGGAGTGGAATGCGGGCCGATCAGCGTCAACACCAGCACGGCGACCGCGGCCAGGGCCACGGCTTGAGCCGGCAGCCAGCCGATCCAACGCGGCCACCAACCGGCCGGCGCTGCAACACCGGTTTCCTGGTCCAAGGCCTGCAACACGCAGGCCCGGAGGTGCCGCGGGACAGCAGGCTTTTTCACCGATCGCCTGAGGCGGTCTTTCACGCCAATAATCAGGCGGCTCAGCTTCAGGCAAGGATTGCAGAATTTCAGGTGCTCTTCGATCCAGCTCTGCCGCTCAGGCTCCAGCTCGCTGTCAACAAATGCGTCCATGTGTTCGCGTACTTTGGGACAATCTTCACTCATGATTCTTCACTCTTACCAGCCTCAGCCGGATTTTCCTCCTGAATGAATCCGCCCTTGACGGCGAAGTCATACAACAACGCTTGAAGCATTTTGCGCCCGCGGCTCAATCGCGACCGGACCGTGCCAATCGGGCATTCAAGCACGTCTGAAATTTCTTTATAAGACAGCTCCTGCAAGTCCGAAAGAATAACCACCTGCCGAAACTCCTCGGGCAGCTTCTCCAACGCTTCTACCACCTCATCGTCCACCAGATTGGCGAACAGCTCCTGCGCCGGGTCGCGCTGGACGTTGATCGTGGCGGTTTCCACCAGCCGTTCGTAGTTGCGGTCCACTTCCTCAAGGTCAACCGGGGTCGGCTGTTGTGCCCGGCGGCGATATTGGTTGATGTAAGTGTTCCTGAGGATCCTCAATAACCAAGCCCGGCAATTGGTTCCTTTCTCGTACTTGTCCCAAAACCGGAACGCTCGGAGAAAAGTTTCCTGGACGAGATCTTCCGCCGCTGTTTCATTGCGTGAGAGGAAGAAGCCGGTTTCGTACAGCGCCGACAGGTGAGGAAGCGCTTCTTTCTCGAATTCTCGCCGTTTTTGCTGTTCCGCCTTGTCGGGTTTTGCCACCGGATCCATCCTGACGGAGCGAAGGACGCCGGCGTTCCAAATGTAGTAACAACGCCCGCGCTCCGAAAGTTCCTAGATTGGAAGGTTTCCGCCTCAATTTGAACAAGTTACAGGGCTTTGTCAAGCTTTGTTGCGGATTTGCCGCTCGCTTGCGACGGCCTGGGCTGTCCGGGCGGCAGGTCAAGACGGAGGAAAACCAGGGACTGTCCCAAGGGAGTGAAACGACCGGGTGGACTATCCCCGAATTATACGCGCGAAAGGAATGGCACCGGGGTGCAATCCCCGGCGCCAGCAATAGAGCGAACCGCTGGAGTAGGGACTTTAGTCCCGTGGAGCTTGATCCATTACGAGACTAAAGTCTCTACTCCGACTGAATGCACGAGTGCACCCACATAGAATCTTGACCGTGTGGCGGGCTTTTCAGTCGCCGCAGGCGACCAAAGCCCGGTTGTTTTTATTCCACAGGTGGCTCGGCATGGCCGACCCGCGGCCATGGCACCCAAACACAAAGCACGCACACGGAACCGATTGCAGGCGAGGACGCCCGCGGTACTCTTCAAGAATCACTCCCATCTTGCTGAGCGTTGGAAGCCCGCTTCCCCCCTCACGAAGGGGGAAGGAATTAGCTCGGTATGCCCCTCCTCCTGCCGGGTGGGGCAGAAAGCAAAGTTCGTAGTGTGCCCGTAAGGGCATAAAAAAGACAAGCGTCTCACGACGCCACTACGAACACGCTCATTATGCATTTGTGAGAGAGCGAACCGCTGGAGTAGGGACTTCAGTCCCGTGGGTTTTAATCCATTACGAGACTAAAGTCTCTACTCCGACTGAATGCGCGGGTGCCACGGCCGCTTGCCGGCCATGCATGATCGATTTAAATGGGATGGGATGAACTGATTCCCTCACCAGAGTCGGATAAGAAGGCCAGCCTCTTACGCCAGAGGCGCACAAGCCCGCCGGGAGAGGATTTTAACCGCGCCTCTTGCGATAAGCCCAAACCATCCAGGCAACAAAAATCCCTCCTCCTACCAGGCTGATCGCCGTACCGATGCGGAAGGAACTTGGCCGATAAACCATCTCCAGGCTGTGCCGCCCGGCAGGCGCCCGAACCGCTCGGAAAGCATGATTCGCTCGAAGCGGCTCCAACTCGACCGAGTCATCGAGAATAAACATCCAGCCCGGGTAGTAGGCTTCAGAAAGAAATAAATATCCCGGTTCCGGTGCGTCGAAATCGATTCGCCATCGCTCGGGCCGCTCCCGATCGATGTGAATCGCGGGCTGCTCGGGAAGTGTTGAAGAAAGTTCGGATAACCTCCAGAGGGTTTCCTTGATCGGCGGCGGCGGCCACTCGGCGCTCGCCTGCCCCCGGCGGGCGAGGTACAACTCGCGCGAAGGATCGACTACCCAGGGATAAGGCTCGAACCGGGCCATCGATTCAGGATAGAAAACAACGCGCGGGAAGACGGTCCGGTTGATCTTCCAAAGCGTCTCGGCGCCCAGATACTCGAAGCGATAGCGGACGTTCAACAGATCGAAGATCGGTTCCGGGAGGCTGGCGACCGTTGATCCGTCGGAATACCCGCCCGGCTCCTGACCTTCATAATAGCGAATCCATTCGGCATAAGAACGAATCGACATCGGGTCATACCAGCCGAGAGTTTCAACACCCAAGACAACGGCTTCGTTCGGCCCGAACGGTGCGGTGCGAAGCCGCCCAGGTTGTGAATCCTTCGAAACCGGACGAGTCAATTGCTCAAGGGTGGCCCATCGGTCGACTGGATCGCCGAACCGGAAATATTTCGCGCCATAGCAATACAGGTCAATCGTCACAAGACCACAGAACAAGAGGGCGAGAATTTGCCTTCCCCGCGATTTAACACTGAACCCGGCCACGAAGAGACAAGCTCCGAACCCGGCGAAAAGACATGCGGTGCCGATGGCGAGAGCGATCGTGGTCTCCTTGCGAAACATCAGCGAAGGTGGAATCTCGCTCGGCACGCGAAGAGCCTTAAGAAGCGCCGCAGCGGCGAAAACAAAAAGGATGATCGCGACCCAACTCCAGCGGGACCAAAAGCGCCTGTCGCGCTTCTTCGACCAAAGCGCCTGAACCGCGTTCCAGCCGTATCCGCCGAGCAGACACACGGGGAGAATGAAGTAGGGAAGAAACTTCGAAGGGGCTCGAAAATAGCCAAACCCGGGCAGCATCAGCACCCACCGGTAAAGCGGATTATGCCGGCCCACGGCCAGGAGTACGGCCACGGTCGCCAGGACCAGACAGAGGCCCGCCGGAAAGCCGCGCGTCTCGCCAGCCACCCCGCTCTTCCCTCGCTTCCAGCCCCACGCCAAGCCGACCAGCGCCAGCAGGCAGGGCCAGACGCCCACATAGGCCGAAGAGCGGTCTTTCCAGTAGCCCCAATAATTGTCCGCGGCGTGAGAGCCGAAAAAGTCGGGCAGGGGTAGTGCAAGAAGCCGCGTAAAAGAAAAGGAAAACTGCGTGGCTTCATCAAACGAGAGCCCCTCGCCCCGGTTGCTCCAGCGGATGTACTCCAGCGTCGGCATGAGTTGCACCGCGCAGACGGCCGCGGCGACGATCCCGGCCAGCGCCAGAAGCGCGGCGAGCTTGCCAAGGCGACGTCGGCGCCCGCGCTGGGTTCCCCAGGCCAGCCCCAACGCCCACAGGCCGGTAAAGAAGACGCTGTAAAAAAACATCTGCGGATGCCCGGCCAGGAGCTGCAAAACGATCGCGGCGCAAAGCGCCCAAGTCCAAAGCAAGGCACGAGGATAGCCACGATTATTTTGAAGCGAATCGATGAGCCCGAGCGTGGTCCAGCAGAGCAGCGGAAACCAGACAGTCGCGCTGAAAGTCAAAAAATTGCCGGCAAAGAGATGCATGTGGTTGAATCCGCTAAAGGCAAAGCCGAGCGCGGCGATCGTCGCGCCGCTCGCGCCGAGTCCCAGCCGGCGCGCCAGAGCGAAAGTAAACAGCAGCCCCAGAATCGTATGAACGAGAAGCGAGACGCCAAAGAATTTCTCAGGCGGTACGGGCAGAAGCAGCCAGTCGACCGGATTAAAGACTGAGGATTGAAAGTTCGCCAGAAAGGGAGCGCCGCAGGCAACGTGAGGATTCCAAAGCGGAATGCGCCCTTCGAGTACGCTTGCACGCCAAAAGACTTTCCACGGCAAGAACTGATGCGGGACATCCCCCTGGTTGGGCGAAAAGCCCTGGAGCGAAACCGGCCAATAAAACGCCGCTGCAATGATGACCAGCAGCAGCGGAACCAGCCACCTTCGATCTGGCTTTTCAGTATGATTCCCAGGCTTCTGCAAATCACTCATGATGGATTCAATCCAGTCGATAGACGGAGTACTGCCCATTGCGATAGAGCAAGGAAAACGGCAGCGACTTGTCTCGCTCGATCACCACGTAACCGGCGCCGAACTCCCGCTGAATCTTTAACAGCTGCTCAGGAGCCGGACGCCAGTCCCGGTGGGAATCCGGAGTTGCCCAGGGATCGAACTGAAGCAGTCGAAGCCGGCGATCGTACTCCTTCACGTAATCGGGCGCGATCATAAACGTCAACTGCTCGTCCCAACTCGCGAAAACCGAACGATGCGACTCGGCTCGAAAACCGCCGCGATAGGGCGGAACGATGAACAAGGCGTCTTTCGGAGTATACACGCGGCACCAATACGCGGCATCGAAAAAGTCCGGATGATAATGATCGAAAAGCCAATGGTGCATGGCGCGGCTTCGACGAATTGAGAAGTCAGCGGTTCGTTGAATCCATTCCGCGGCCAGCAGTACGAGCAAAAGCGCCGTCGTCACTCGTACCAGGCGAGTATCAACAGGCCGCGCAGGCATCAAACGCAAGACCAGCCACGCGCCTGCCACAAAGCAAATCCAGGTGCTCCAAAGGAGGTGGCGCTGTTGGACAAAAACGATGAGTGCATCAGAGGCATTGAATACCCAGGGGATGGAGATGGCCATGAGAGCCATCGCGTAAGTCGTACTTCCCCAAGCCAGCGCCCGGAAAACAGGTCCCAAGCTTTTGTTGGAACGGTCCTGCGGACGCCATTGGCTCCATCCTGAGAGCAACGCCAGGACGATCCACAGCAATGTAAAAACAAGTTTGACTTCGTTGGGACGCGCCTTAAGGTTAAAAAAGTAGAGCAGAAGCAGAAGGCCAAAGTACAGAACGCGCACGGTGAGATCTTTGCTCGCAAGACCCTCACGTTGATTCTTCGCAAATTCGACAAAGAACCAAAGGATGAAGACGTCGGTACAACGAAACGGTTGAAGCTTAAAGAAAAACGGCAGCGGGTAAAGTTCCACCCCCAGCGCCCCCAAGCCATAGAGAACGCCCCACATGGCCAGCATCGCCTTGCCGATGGCCCGGGCGCGGCCCTTCGGCTGACGGCGGATGAACAAAAGAGACAGAAACAGGTAGCCACCAAAACGCACCCAGTCGGAAAGCGGTTGCTGGAAGGGGGACAATAGGCGATTGTAGTAGGCAAGAGCGTGGACCCACCAGACCTCGTCCACGCCGCCGCCCAACGCGCCGCTGAAGAGCCGAGGCAGCACCGGCAGTGCGGGGACAATGGCGGCGATAGCGCATCGCAGCACGTTCTTCCCGCTTAAGGTTTCTCTTCTGAAAAACAACCAAAACAAGAGAAAGAGCGAGAAATAGGCCGCGTTGAGCACGTGCACGTTCCAGGTTACACCCGCGATGAAGAACGCCAGTGCGGTTCGTCCATTCAGCAAGAGGCCCAATGAAAGCAACAGCAAAGGGACGGAAGCGGCCGTGTGAGTAAAATACGCCCAGTTGATGTCTCCCCGGCCAAGCACGGTATCGGCTTGCCCGGACAGCAGAAACACTGCGATCAGCCCGGCCCGCCAGTCGCCGGTCAACTTTCGCGCGATCCAATAGATGAGGCCTCCGCCGGCCAAGCGCGAAAAGATGTTTAACGCGAGCAGATAAGGATAAGGATTAACAGTCGGCAATGCCTTGCCCAAAAACCACCAGAACCAGTTGGGGGTTCGCTCCACCAGCAATTGCACATAGTCATCACCAGGATACAACGTCGGATCGTGACTGTGGAACATCAGCGGCAGATACTGTACGAGGTTCGCCGTGGGCTCCATCACCTGCCGCTGGAGAAGCAACGACAGCAGCGTGCAAACAGCAATCCAAAGGGAGGCCAGCCCGATTTCAGCGCGCAGAGATTTCATTATTGGGGCGGATTATAACAAAAAAACTTACGTCACAGAGAGAATCGCGATAAAGAGGGTTTATTTATCCAGGCCCGCGGCTTTGAAAAACAAATCGGTCGGTTCATGGGATTCACCTCCAATTGAATCCGCGGAATCTGCTATACTGCGACAACCCTGGATTTGCCACTGAAAAATCACCTGCCTCGTTCGGTTGATTTCAGAAAGAGGCAAGGCAGGGATCGCATTACAGCGGTTTGTGAGTCGGGATACCCGCTTTCAATTTAGTTCGAAAACTTATTTTACAGAGAGAACCTATTGATTTCACAAGCATTAGAACGTCAAGGCTTTCAACTTGACAAATCAATTGTCGACTTGCTGGAGCGGTTTGCCACCCAGCTTTTAAGCGAAAGAGGTAAGATTAATCTAACCGCCGTGAGCGACTATCATGAGGTCGTGGTGCGCCATTTCATAGACTCGCTCATGCCGCTTATTCGAGGGTGGAACACGCCAACAGGAAAGGCGTGCGACGTGGGGACGGGAGCAGGCTTTCCGGGATTGGCGCTGGCGCTCGCGCGGCCGAATACAAAATGGCTCTTGGTTGAGTCTATCAATAAGAAAATCAGTTGGTTAGAACGTATCCTGGAAGAATTGAAAATCGATCGCGTGGGGGTCCTCTCCCGCCGAGCGGAAGAAATCGGGCGAGACTCGGCTTATCGGGAAACTTTTGACTTATGCGTCACACGGGCACTGGCGCCTTCAGCGGTCATGCTGGAGTTTGCCCTACCCTTGGTGAGGCCTGGGGGAGAGCTATGGGCCTGGCAGGGGGAAAAATACTGCAAGGATTCCTGGCTAAATGCCCTTCAGGTTCTGGGCGGCGAGGTCGTAGAGGAACTGGAGTATCGGTTGCCGGAAAAGACGACCAGGAAGCGATTCATCGTACGCGTGGCGAAGCGATTCTCCACTCAGGCTCGGTATCCGCGGCGGGTGGGAATTCCTCGCAAGCGCCCCCTGTAGAGGCTGAACGGGGAGGCAGGGATCGAAGATGGCGGATTTTTTCGAAAAAACCGAACTTCAGGGCTTTACGAAAGGATTGTTTTGTGTCATCTTAACGAGGTAGGGACAGAGAGTAAATACAGAGCAGAAACTTTTGATGAAACTATTCTAAGTGAAGACTTTGGGGGTGAACGCAATGAGAGATTCTGTTGGAATTCTAGGGAGCATTGTCTTGATCGTCGCGGTGCTGGGGTGGACGATCCCGGCCGGGGCGGATTATACGGACGGATATCTTCTCTACAAACAAGGCAATTACGAAGGCGCCGTGACGGCACTTACGGAAGTCCTTGCCGGGCAGCCGGATCATGAGGACGGGCACTATCTACTCGGCCTTTGCTATCACAAATTGGGCAGGTATGAAGAAGCGAAAGCGGCATTGCAGGGGGTCGTTGAGAAAAATCCCGAGCATGCAAAGGCACAGACCAACCTGGCGCGGGTACTGATGAAGCTCAAGGCTTATAATCCCGCACTTGAAGCGGCAAAGAAGGGCGTTGAGCTGCTCGGAGATTCAAGTGCCTATAACGTTTTGGGATTGGCCTATTTGGGCTTGGAGCAGTATGATGAGGCCGATCAAGCTTTTGGAAAAGCCATCGAGAAGGACCCAAGGAATCCCTGGCCCTATAACAATCGGGGTTATGCGCTGATTTTGAAGGGGAAGGACGCGCCGGCAGAGTATGCCTCGGAGGCGCTGAAAATGTTCGACAAGGCGCTTGAACTCAATCCGGAGAATGATCTTTTCAAGCGGAATCGGGAGTTTGTGGTGGGTGTCATGCCGTAATCAATCCAGCGCCTAATCCGCTGATAAAAAACAAGATAAGGAATGGCCCGTCAGCTGATTGAAGCGGCGGGCCGTCTTTTTTGAGTTGAAAGTCCCCCGTCTCTCAGCTATGATTCGGGCCATTCGGGTGCTTATCCCTGCAATCTCAGGGAAGATCCCCTTCAAGTTGGAATGTTCCACGTGGAACAAGATGTCCTGAGGTTCCATGGAATTGTTCCACGTGGAACGTTGATTGGGTCTGCTTAGGAGATACGATTGAGTCGAAGAATTGCCTTGGCAAACCAAAAGGGGGGAGTTGGAAAGACCACCACAGCGGTGAATCTCGCCGCCTCTTTGGCCTCCCAAGGAGCGCGAGTTCTTCTCATCGATCTCGATCCCCAGGGAAATGCCACGTCCGGCGTGGGATTCGACAAGCAAGCGCTTGAAAAAACCGCTTATGACGTGCTGGTTGAGAATCAAGCGATCGAATCCTGCATTGTGTCAACCGAGTTTGAGAATCTCTCGCTTTTGCCCTCGAATAGCGATCTGGTCGGCGCTGAAGCGCATTTGCTGCAAGGCAGTGAGGGAGCGGGGAAATGGAGGCTCACCGAGGCGCTTCGAGATTACTTTCGGGGTTTCGCTCGGCAGAACCCAAATTCAAACACAAAACCGGATTTTGTCCTCATCGACTGCCCTCCCTCGCTTGGACTGCTTACTCTAAATGCAATGATATCAGCACATTCAATCATGATCCCCGTGCAGTGCGAGTACTACGCCCTGGAGGGATTGACCGAGCTGTTCAAGACCTATTCCGCGGTTCAGCAAAAGTTCAATCCAGGTTTGGCTCTGGAAGGCATTGTCTTGACGATGTTCGATACCCGGACCTCGCTTTGCCACCAGGTCGAAGCGGAAATTCGCAAATATTATCAACAATACGTTTATGAAACTGTGATTCCTCGAACCGTCCGGCTCAGCGAAGCGCCGAGTTTTGGAAAGCCGATTCTGGCTTATGATCCAGGTTCGCGTGGGACGGAATCTTATCTCAACTTGGCCAAGGAGGTTTTGGAACATGAGTCGCAACGCTCTCGGTCGCGGTCTGTCCGCGCTACTGTCGGACGACAGTCCGGTTCCCCAGCCCCGAGCGAAGAGCCCGGAGAGCCCAACCCGGATACCGGTCAACCGGGTTCGGCCGAATCGCTACCAACCGCGTCAGAACATCGATCCGAGCTCGATTCAAGAACTGGCTGATTCCATCAAAACGCATGGCCTTCTTCAGCCGATTATTGTCAGTTTCGACTCTGACACCGAAGAATATGAGCTGATTGCCGGCGAAAGGCGCCTTGAAGCTTCCAAACACGTCGGGTTGGAAACCGTTCCAGCGATTGTCCAGGATGTGGATGACGAGGCCCGCCTCGAACTCGGCTTGATCGAGAACATTCAACGCGAAGATCTGAATCCGATTGAAGAAGCTCAGGCCTATCAGCTGTTGATGGAGAAGTTCTCTCTAACCCAGGACCAAGTCGCCGAACGCTTAGGGAAGAACCGCGCGACAATTGCTAACACGTTGAGATTACTAAAGTTACCTGAAGACGTACAGGCTGAGATCGCCACAGGAAGTCTCTCCGCTGGACATGCCAAGGCTCTAGCTGCGATTGAGGATGAACAGGAGCTTCGCCAAGCCCTGCGCCGTCTTAGAGAAGGCGCTTATACGGTTCGCCAGACCGAACAATGGGTTCGCGGTCTGCGGGAAAAATCGAAAGGGGAAAAAAAGCGTCGCTCGGGTGTTTCTTCCAAGACCACCGATCCCCAACTTCTGCTGTTGGAAGATTCGCTCCAGGATCTATTCGGCACCAAGGTGCGAATTCATTCCAAGTCGGGGGATCAAGGGCGTATCGAGATTGAATTCTACAGCCAGGACGATCTTGGCCGGATCGTCGAAATCCTCGGCTTGGAAGTCGAATAAATTCAATTGGTTAGTTAGGATGCAACGCATTCGATCCGAGCAAATCGAACAGGCTCTCACGGTCTTGCGCCAGGACGGGGCGACCCTTGTCTTTCCGACCGACACCGTCTACGGTATTGGCTGCCGGACGGATGATGAGAAGGCCATGGAGGAGATTTATCGTTTGAAAAACCGTCCCGTGGATCGTCCTCTTCAGATTCTGCTTTCCGATCCCAGTCTCGCGGGGCGCTATGCGGCCGAGATTTCATCCTCCGGCCGGGCACTGATCGAGCGATTTTGGCCGGGGGCAGTCACCCTCCTGTTCAAATCGTTGCCGGGGCTGGCGGCTCCACTGGTCAGCGCCGCCGGAACCGTCGGGCTTCGGGTTCCAAACCAAGCGGATTTACAGCGGTTGATTGAAGCGCTTGGCGGTGCTTTGGCGGCGACAAGCGCCAACCGATCAGGCGATCAAAGCCCGCTGACTCTGGAATCGGTCCCCAAGCGGGTGAAGGAAGGAGTCCGTTTCGTCCTGGACGGCGGGCCCCTGCCCCCTTCGCCCCATTCCACGGTCGTGGACTGCACGGGACCCCGTCCCCGGCTGGTACGCCCCGGCGCCATTTCTCGCCGAGAGATCGAGGGCTTCGGTTTAGTCGAGTAACTTTTAGGAATCAAGCCGGTTACTTCAGCCGGGATTTATTGACGAAGGAACCGATTCCTGATATTCTTGAAATAGATGATCGCTAAAGAAGCAAATCATTAAAATGAAGTGAGGGACAAGCGGTATGGCGGACCAAGTTTACTGTGAGCTTTCTGATTGCTTTTACCACGACGAGGATGAAATTCATCTGGGCGAGGACGGTCACCCGGCGTCCAACTGCAAGTACCCGAACATCAACATGTGGACGGATACAAGCAAGCCGTGCCCGTTCTACCGGCTGGATTGGCAGAAAAAGCAGGCCGAATCTTGAGTACCGTCCCTGGGATGCCAGCGCGGGAAGGGACGGCTCACGGGGCAGTGTCAAGCGCGGAGAAAAAACGATGAGAAAAACAGGTCGATCCAGTCATCGAGGCTTTACGTTGATCGAAATGCTGGTAGTCGTCGGCATCATCGGCATTCTGATTGGAATCGTCGGCGTCGCTTTAATCAGCCAGCTGAATCGAGCCAAGACCCGGGCCACAAAGGGTCAGATTCAAACGCTGAAGCTGGTGCTTAACCAGTACAAGAGCGACTTGGGCGCGTATCCTCCATCGATCAGCTATATTGAAGCGCTCGAAGAAGGCTTGGGCGCAAGCATTAAGTGGCATGGGCCGTATCTGAAGTTCGAGAAGGGCCAGCTGGGCGAGATATCCAGCGGTCAGTTAGTAAATCAAGCGAATACGCCGATGGAGTTCTACGACGGCGGGAATGCGGTGAACACGTTTTTTCTGAACGGCACGGAGGTCTATCTCGACCAGTTCGACCGGCCGATCGTCTATATCCCGTTCCGCGAATACGCCACGCTGGGCGCTGCCCAGGACGAGAACGAGTCCTATTACAATCCCACTTCCTTCCAGGCCTTTTCTTTCGGCCGCGATGGAAGGGCGGGCTGGTCCGGGGGCAACGTGGAACTGTTTCCCTTCGACGACCGGCAGGACAACGATGGCGACGGGGAGATCGACGAGGAAGACAACTTGAAGACTTCCCCCAACCGGTCGATCGAGGACGATATCACCAGTTGGTAGTCCCCACGCTTTTGGCCTCTTCTCCGCCCGCCGCCGAGGAATTCGGAGAAAACCGCCTTCCAGCGGGAGGGCCGCGCACGTTTAGGCTCACGCCGAGCACAAGCCCCTGTTAACGAATCATCACAACCCTTGGCCCAATATTCGAATTGGAAGCAGCTAGCCGACCGTGTCTCATCGCAGTATCTTTCGAGAAGGAGATGCAAATGCGCGCGTTTGTTATTCGAAAAAGGTTCTTTGGTTGGGCCTTGTTGGCGTTTGCGGTGGTCTACAAATGCACCGCCGGTGTCGCTTCCGCCGTCCCGCCGAATTCGGGTCAGCCCTTGCTAATGGACGTGAAGGTCTGGAAGCTCTACTACGCCGATCCGACGGCTGGCGAACTGACGTGGAAACCGTTCGAAAGTGCTTCCGAAAGTCCCCAGCCGGTCGCCCTCTCGCCAAAAGGCCCTCCGGCGCCTTCTCAAGCCTCGAAAAAAGAGGTTCATCGTACTCCCGACGGACTGATCCGAAAGGCGTTCGCCCTGCGTCGCAAGGGCGAAGAGATGCTTCCGACCGAAGAGATTCGAAGCCGAATCGAGCTTTTCACAAAGACTCTTATCGAGGGATTGGGCGTCACGCGAGGCGAGGAACGGGACTCCGGCCGCCGGCTCATCGTGAAAAAGGAAAAAGACCGGGTTGTTTTGATCGATAAGGAGCTGGGTGTTCTCAAAGCCACGCTGCTTTATGACAGCTTTTTCCCGCCCCCGGTCCTGGTCTATCCACCCCCGGCCCAGCCGCTTCCTTCGGGCCGGGATTTGTCGATGGTGATATCGGCGATGAAGACCCAGCACCGAAGCACGAACGAACTGGAGAGCGTGCTCAACCGGGTAACGGGACGAACTCGTTCACAGGAAAACGGGCAAGTCGACCGGCAGGACATCGACCGGATGAAGATGCGAGTTACGGGAAACGATTCCTCCGGGCACTTGATCCTGGCCGAGCCGGCGAGAGAGGATTTCGCCGCCCGGCGACCCGAACCCGCTCCGCGGATCGTGACGCGCCGGGTGACCAAGGCTTCGGTGTCGTTGGAACGCGCCGAGGTACCCCGGCGGGAGCGCTTTCGGCGATTCGGTCCGATGGATTTCAGCCTCATTCGGTCCGAATTGGCTCGTTTGGGACGCCTGTCCACTCAGAAGGAGCGCGTTTATCCTCTTTCCGGTGACAAACCGATTTTCATCGAAGGGGGGCGAATGATTCCCTTCCTCCGTTATCGACCTCGATCCTCGAGCAAGGATTTTCATCCCCAGGCGGTTAAGATCGGGGCGACGCTTTATCTCATCCCCTCCGAAATGGATGAGAAGGCCTGTCGACTTACCGTTATGGCGGAACTTATTGATTTTATTGATTATCCAAATCTTGAAAAAATCTACTTCGATTATGAGACCCTGCTTCGACGCGGCGACACTCTTGTCTGCAAGAAGTTGGTGCCTGACGAGGTTTCCGAGGAACGTTCGCTTCTCGACAAGGAGGCCCCCGCCGCTGAGACGCTGATCTTTTTAACGCTACGGTAAGCGAGCACTCCGCTCGATCTCTTTGCTTGAACAATACAATCCTGGTTCCCAGCGGTGTGCCTGAAGTGTGTGCAGGGACCTTGTTTGCCTAGGGTTAAGATTACATGGCCGGTTTGGGGAAGAAATGGTAGCGCTTGTTATGGCAAACAACCGGTCAAGACTGAAGATTTGCCCGAACCTCGCTTTCGTACGATTGTCGGGGAGCCTTTTTGTGATACTATACGTTATTAGAGTCGAGGCGTGAGAGAAAAGCCGCTCTGAGGTGTTTGTAGAATGATTACCGGATGGCAAAATCGGCTCGACAGTTTACTCCAGGAACAGTCGCCGCAGGAGTTTGCGGTGTCGGTGGTCGATCTCTTTCGTTCCGCGGACAATTTAACCGAGTTTATCGAAAGAACCGGCCGGTTGGCTGCCTCCTGCGCTCCCCGGGAAGAATACTCCCGGTATGTTCCAAACGGCTATATGGCCTTCATTGGAGCGGTCCGCATGGGCCGCTATGTTCAGCCGTTGATTCATCTGAACGCCTTGGCGCAAGCGCTTTGGTGCTGCGCGAGAGAGAATGCGACGGCCGCCTCGCATTGGACAGCTCCTTCGCCTCCGGCCAGCGCCGATCCGGACTCGATTCTCCCTTGCCTTGAAACCCACTGGCGGGAAAAGGATTCCGCGGCACTCCACGCTTCCGCCACGGCCGGGGTTTCGAACGAATCGACGCGGGAGGAAACCCTTCGTTGGCTTCTCCGTACGGCGGCGGGCGATTTGTCCGGCGGCGGTAATAAGTACCTCTATCTCGCCGAATGCGTGGAACTCTGCGCTTTTCTCGGCTGGCGGAACATCGGCGATTTTCTATTTCCGGCGATCCACTCCCTGGTGGAAGCGCCGGAGGACCGCCGAGCCGAACAGATTCTGAACGCCCGGCTCGCTCACCACGGCTTGCGGCTGGAGGATCGCTCGTTCGATCAATACACGCTTTCAACCAGCCAGACCCTTCAGATCCGGGATTCCATCCTGCACGACTCGCAGGAAGACGTCTTGGACACGCTTCTCGGGGCAATGGACTACGGCTATGATCCTCGCAGCGTGGCGGAAGGGCTACTCGTCACGGCGGCCCATGGCGTGCTCGCCGTTCCCTACGACCGGTGGCTGTTCCCCGTACAAGGATTCAACTGCTGTGAGGCCGTCGTGTCAACGCTGGAGTATCACGATCGCATCGACCAACAGCGATTGGTTCTCTTCACGGGACTGTTGCTAAAACAGATTGTCGAATCGGCGATGCCTTTTCGCGTCAGTGAGCCGTTCTTTGTGGAGCGTCCGGAGGAGGCTCAGCCGCTGCCCATGGAGCTGGAAGAAGCTATTGACTTGTCGATTCCAGCTGACGCGATGGCGATTGTGGACTGGCTGTTTCGGCGGGGCTATTTGACGCCGGAGTTATTCGAGCGATTCGTGGCCTCGGCGGCCAAGACCGACGGCGATTTGCATCTCGGCCACGATCTGAAGTTCGCCTTTGCCACGATTGACGCCTTTCACTGTTGCAGCACACCGCTGCGGGAATCTTTTCTGTTGGCGCTGGTGAAATTCCTTGCCGAAAGCCAGAAAAGCCGGCAGATCAATCACGCCCTGGCCCAGGCGCTTCGTGCCTGAGGGTCCCCTGTGCGCTTAATATTCCAACTTGGGAGCGAATCGAGGCCGCCATCCTGGTGTTTCGCGGCGCGGTCTCGGATCAGCAGGTTACGTGAAACAGGCCGATTTTGGGTTCAGCCGTTTGGTTGAAGGTTTCGATAGCCTCGGGCGTCGGTTGAAGAAAACAGTCGACGCCGCGCTTTTCAAAATAGCGAACGGCTTCCGATGAGAGATGCACCTGATCGTGCTGTCCCGTACCGACGATGAGCGTCTGGCAGCCTTCCTGGAAGATGTATTTGGCTTCATCCAGTGAAATCGTGTGGGAAGTGCCGTAGACTTTTTTGGACAGCTTCTTCTTTCGCTTCTTGATCTTCCCGGACAGCCGAATGAGAATATCGTGTTCGAAAGTCTCTCCATCAACCGTAATACTGCCAAAAGTGGTCTTCTCGACTCTCGACGCACTCATCATTCTCCCTCCCTTTTTTTGACCCGGCTTTGTATCGAAACCAAGAAAATATTAAACCGGGATGAGCTCTTGTCCTATACTCTCGGAGGGACTGTTTTGGCAAGTGTTTTTAACTGTTTTTAGGACAAGAAAAAGCGAAATGGAGCGACGGTGGATTGTCGGGAGAGGGAGCCCTCGCTTCAGGATCTTCAAAACTCCCGATCAACCCTGAAGTTGTCCCGAAACAAATTGCCGCGTAAGTTCGTGATTCGCGCGCTGAAGCAGGTTCTCGATGGAACCGGTTTCAATCAGCCGCCCCTCGACCAGTACGCCGCCTTGTCCCCCAAGCCGGCGGGCCTGCTCCAGGTCGTGGGTAACGAACAGCGCGGTCAGATGGTGTTCCCGCCGAAGTTTTTCGACAAGGCGTTCGATATCCAGCCGGGCTGCCGGGTCAAGAGACGAGGTAGGTTCATCCAGGAGCAGGACTTCCGGTTTGGTCGCCAAGGTCCGCGCAAGGCAGAGTCGCTGGGCCTGGCCGACCGAGATTTCTTCCGGCTTCTGCTCCAGGATGCGCATGGACAGGCCGACGTCTTCCAGCAGCCGGGCCGCCTGGCCCTCATCGTCGCCTGAGCGACTTTGAGGGCCTTGTAATCCATAAAGAAGGTTTTCTCTCAAACTTAAATCCTTCATAAACACCGGGGTTTGAAGAACGAGCCCTATTTTGCGACGCAGTTCGGTCACGGGCCGCTCGCGCACCGGCGTTCCATTCAGAAGGATTTCGCCTTCAGTGGGATCGATCAACCGATTGCACAGGCGAAGAAGCGTGGATTTGCCGCAGCCCGAGGGACCAAGGATCGTGAAACTTTCCCCCGGTGAAACGGAAAAGGAGATCCGGCGGAGAATCGGCGATTCTTTCCCCTCGGGACTGAAAACACTATAGGAAACGTGACGCAGCTCGATTTTATCCATCGTAATCGCTAATTATACCGTTTGCCGCCGCCATCGGTCAACCGGGAGGAGGGCGTCTGAACCGCCTTCTCGACACGGCGGTCTTGTGCCCCCCGGACTTCTTGTTTGCCTCCGGCCGGGATGAGCGCTTTACACGAATCGGCGCTTTCGTTATCATTCAAGGGCTGACTCGAAGGTGTCCGAGGAAATCGAAAATGACGGTTGCCACCGCGAAGCGGGTCGAACGATCGTGGCGATGCCGGGAATTGAGCTTGCCGCTCGGCCGGCGGACGTTGGTCATGGGAGTTTTAAACGTTACTCCGGATTCCTTCAGCGACGGAGGGCAATTCCTCGATGCGGACCGAGCGGTTAAGCGGGCCTGGCAGATTGCCGAGGAAGGAGCCGACCTGCTGGATATTGGAGGCATGTCCTCGAGGCCGGGGGCGCAATGCATTCCCGAACAAGAGGAGCTGGCGCGGGTGGCGCCGGTCCTGGAGCGGTTGGGCCGGGATTATCCTCTTGCGATTTCGATTGACACGTTTCGGGAGACTGTGGCGCGCTCGGCCCTGGATCGAGGAGCTTGTATCGTCAACGATATCACTGCCTTAAGAGGGGACCCACGCCTGGCGGCTACGGTTCGCGCCGCTGAAGCGGGCCTTGTCCTGATGCACATGCGAGGCACTCCCCAGATCATGCAGGAGGATGTTCGGTACGACGACTTGACGGGAGAGATTCGGGACTTTCTCCAGCGGCAAGTTGAGATGGCGGTGGAATCTGAAATCGAGCTCGAGCGGATCGTCGTCGATCCCGGAATTGGGTTCGGCAAATCGGCGGAGGCCAATCTGGAGCTAATTCGCCGGTCGGGCGAATTTCGAGGCGCCTCGGCCGGGGTGCTGCTCGGGCCATCCCGTAAGTCGTTTATTGGGAAATTATTAAGTCAACCGCTGGAAAAACGGCTCGGAGGCACGGCGGCCGCGGTCGCTATCGCCATCCAGGCCGGGGCGGATATCGTTCGGGTTCATGACGTGGAGACGATGGTGCAGGTCTGCCGGATAACCGATGCCCTTGTGCGAGGATTCTAAACGATGCTGATTGAAATTGTTCGCGTGGAATGGATGCGAACGCTGATCGAAATCGGCATCCTTTCGGTTCTCATTTACCAGGTATTGATGCTGATCCGGGGCACGCGCGCCGTCCAGGTTGTCATCGGCCTGATCTTTGTCTGGCTTTTTTCCTTGGCGGCGGATTTGCTCAACCTCCATATTATTGGAGCACTTCTGGAAAAATTCTGGCTCACCTTTTTTATTGCCGTCGTGATCCTGTTTCAACCGGAATTTCGGCGCGCTCTGGCACAGATCGGCCAGCGTGGATTGTTCGGCGGCTTGATTTCCGAAAAGTCAAATTACGTGGGCGAGATTGTTCGAGCGGCCGATGCCTTGTCGCAAAAGCGAGTCGGGGCCTTAATCGTCATCGAACGGGAAGCGAGTTTACAGCGCTTTGCCGAGACGGGCGTCTCGGTCGGCAGCGAGGCGAATGCCAAGATCATCCAGACGGTATTCAGTCCTTATTCTCCCCTGCATGACGGCGCAGCGATTATTCAAGGGGGACGTCTGGCGGCGGCGGCTTGTTTGCTGCCACTTTCGGAGAACGCCGAAGTCGATCCCGAATTGGGCACACGTCACCGCGCTGCGATCAGTCTCGCAGAGGAGCTGGACGCCGTCGTCGTGGTGGTCTCCGAAGAAACCGGTGTGATCTCGGTTGCCGTTGGTGGAAAATTGACGCGCAACCTCGATGAAGAAACCTTGTCAACCACGCTGAGAAACCTGCTTGGGTTTGGCAAGGAAGACTCCAGCGGAAAAGCCTAAGCGATGAAGAACGTTTTCTACCGGCTATTCGTTCGTAATCTGCGTTACAAGGTGTTCGCCTTGTGCCTGGGGGTGGCGATTTGGTATTCGATGACGGTGCGCAGTATTCGCAATGTGCCGGTGGGACCCGTCGAGCGCCGATTTTTCTGTCCAAAGAATTTTCAGGTGCATGAGGAGGAAGTTGCTCAGATTTCGCTGACTTTAAACTGTCCCAGCTATATCAATGAGGAATACAATTTGTCTGAGCAAATGTTCGCCGTTGAGATTGTCCTCGGGCCGAAAGTTATCAGCGAAGAGCAATTAGCCAACGCCGAGGATTACACGAGCGTGGCGACGCTTTCACTGCACAGCGGGCTTATCCGCTCGCGGCTTCCGGAAAAGGCGGAGGGATTGGTGCGAGTTGAGTCGATCACGCCCAAGCAGTTGGATGTCCCCATTTCGCTGATTACGAAACGGGTGCCGCTGATTCCCCAGCTTCGCGGTAAACCGCAGGAGGGGTACGTGGCGAGGCAGTTGGAGCCCTTGTCCCTCCAGGAAATCGAGCTGACCGGCGCGCCGGAGGACCTCGCCCGGATCGAGGAACTGGAGTTACCTCCGATTGACGTCGCCGGATTGTCGAAAGACGCCACGGTCCAAGTGGAAATCGACCGTGATGCTTTGAAGTCCGAGCGTCAGGTATGGCCCGTTCGGGACGCCGATCGCAAAGTCTACATTCGGGTTCCCATCGAAAAAGCGATCAAGACTCGGACCCTTCCAGCCGTCCGAGTACGCGTCAGCAATGCGCCCCCGAGCGCCACGGTGCGTATCGAGCCCGACTCCGTGGAGGTCCTTGTGGAAGGACGCCCCAGCCAGCTCGATCAGATTATTGAGGACCGGCTGGCGGCGGAGCTGGATCTGGCCGGTTTTGGGGACGGAACGTTTCACTTGCCCCCCGAGATTCGACCGTTGCCGGAAGGGGTGAAAATCATTCAGCGCTCGGCCGATCTGATCCAGGTTGTTATTCAGGGTTCGGGGCCGAAGCGGGTGCTCGAACCTGAAATCACGAAGTGAGGAAAATCCTCAAGGGATTGCAGCGTGCGAATTTGAACGAACCGCTCGAATAAAAAAGGGAGAATCTCATGGCTCGCTTACACGTGAATATCGATCACGTCGCCACGTTGCGGCAAGTGCGCGGCACGGCCTTTCCCGATCCCGTCACGGCGGCCGTTTTGGTTGAAATGGCCGGCGGCGAAGGGATTACGGTTCACTTGCGCGAGGACCGGAGGCATATTCAGGACCGGGACGTTCGCTTACTGCGGGAAACGGTGACCACCTTTTTCAACCTCGAGATGGCGAGCACGGATGAAATGGTAGGAATTGCCAAGGAGATCAAGCCCGATGCGGTTTGCCTCGTTCCCGAGCGGCGGCAAGAGTTGACCACTGAAGGCGGCCTGGACGTTCGGGAGGGCTTCCAGCGTATTTCAGAAGTAAGCGCTGCTTTGGAGGACAACAACATTTGCGTCAGCTTGTTTATCGATCCGGACTTGACGCAGATTGAAGCGGCGAGCCGCACCGGAGCAACGTTTGTCGAGATCCACACGGGAGCGTATGCCAACGCTCAGCGCATCGAAGATTCCGAGAGAGAACTGGTCAAAATCCGCGAGGCCGCCCGAGCCGCCCGGGATCTTGGACTTCGTGTTAACGCCGGGCATGGTTTGAACTACCAAAATACCGGGGTGGTCGCCCAAATCCATGAAGTGGAAGAATTGAATATCGGCCACGCGATCATTTCCCGCGCCGTTTTGGTGGGGCTGGAAGCCGCCGTTAAAGAAATGAAAAAGATTATTCTGGGCACAGGCTGAAAACTGCGATAAATGCGGAATTCCCCGCCGTACGATTAAATCTTCGCCTCACAAGTGTCCAAAGAGCGCTGGAACTCCCCTCGATCACTTCCCGATGCAGAACCGGGAGAAGATTTCGCCCAGCAGATCGTCTGAAGCCTTCACGCCGTCAAGCCGGTCGAGGCCGCTTTTGACCTCCCACAAGTCCATCGCCACACAGTCGAGCGATAAGCCGCCTTTGGTTGCCTGTTCGATTCGCTCGAACGCACTCAGCATTTCTTCCAGTGCCCGCTCGTGCCGCTTGTTGAGCAGCAGATCCGATTCCACCGCGAGGGGACACTGCTCTAAGCAGGCGCGCTCCACCTCCGCCAGAAATCGCTCGACCCCTTCCCCGGTCTTTGCCGAGAGTGTAAATCGCTTCCTCTTGGGGAAGGTTTTTTGAAAAATCTCCGAACCGATCTCCGGCGGTTTCACCATCAAGTCGCTCTTGTTCAGCACGAGCATCAGGAGACAGGATTCAGGCCGGGTCGCGTCGAGAATTTTCTTCAGCCACTTCTCGTCCTCCGGCGTCACGGCCTCCGCCGCGTCGATCATGAACCAGATCAAGTCCGCCTGTGCCGCGGCGTCCGCCGTTCGCTTCACCCCCAGCTTTTCGACCGCATGCTCGACGTCCCGGCCGCCCGCGGTATCGACCAGCAGCAGCTCCACGCCGCCCAGGCGAATCGTCTCTTCCAGCGTGTCGCGCGTCGTACCCGGTACCTCGGTGACCAGCGCCCGCTGTCGCCCGAGCACCCGATTGAATAATAGCGACTTGCCCACATTCGGCCGACCCGTCATCACGGTAACCAGCCCCCGCCGGTACATTTCCCGCCGCCGGGCCATTTCAAGCAGATCCTTGACTTCTTTGCGAATGACGCCCGCCTTGGCCAGTAATTCCTCCGGCGCCATTGGTTCCACTGCCTCCATTGGAAATTCCAGGTGGGTTTCCAGGTGCGCCAGCAGCTCCAACACCTGCTCTTTCATTTGCCCGACGCGCTCGGACAATCCCCCGCGCAGGGCCCGCATGGCCAGCCTCCGGGCAGACTCGGTTTGCGCCTCGATCAGATCGGCCACCGCCTCGGCTTGCAGTAAATCGATCCGGCCGGCCCGAAACGCCCGCAGGGTAAATTCCCCCGGCTCCGCCGGTCGCGCGCCTGCCGTTAGAGCGGCCGCCAAGACCTGCCGCAAAACCAGGGGGCCGCCGTGGCCGTAAATCTCCACGACGTCTTCCCGGGTATAGCTGCTCGGCGCGCGCATCACGCCGACCAAGACTTCGTCTATAGTTTCCACCCGCTCGGGATCGATCCACTCCCCATAGGCAAGACGATAATTGGGAAGCTGTTCCAAAGTCTGTCGCCGGGAGCGAAAACACTCCGAGGCAATCCGGATTGCCTGAGGCCCACTGAGACGAACAATCCCGATAGCCCCCACGCCCGGCGGCGTCGCAATCGCGGCGATGGTGTCCTGCGAAATAACGTCGAGATTCGATTTTCGAGGCATGCTAAACCGAATAAGCGCAAGAGTGTTTTAAGTCGAGGACCGAGCACCCGTCCACCGCGATCAAGTCGCGCCTGTACTCAACTCCTCGGCTAACGCTTGGAAAACCAGAGGGATCATAATTTCATGATGTCCGGTGAATTGAAATCCCCGCCCTTGGCCGCGCGTAGGCCGTTCTACCACATTGACCCTGGGACGATATTGCGGAATCATGTCGAAATTCGCCGCCGAGAATCCATCCACGCCTGAACAAAGATTCCGGGCGACCGTCAGCGCCTTCAAGAAGACCTCGGGGAGAATCACGGCCGAGCCGAAATTCAGCACCAACCCCCCGCCCCGCAGTTCTGAAACAACCTCGCAGAGCTTCTGAAAATCCCGATACGTCGCCGCTCCGATGGCGGCTCCATCGGCTGTCGGGTGTTGATGGACAATGTCCGTTCCGATCGCCACGTGGATCGTCACCGAGGCACCGAGCCGCACGCCCTCGCAAATGACGCTTTCCCGGGCGTATTGCAGCTTCAACCGCTCGATTTCCTCCGCCAAGGCCCGGCCGAACCCCAGTCCTTCCTCCTGCGCGCGTCTGGCCGCTGAGTTGACGTATTGGCCGGTTTCCTCCGCCATGCCGAAGGAACCGTCTTCCAGTCCCCTCGCCACGTCTTCCGAGGTCGCGCCCTGATAAGCCAGCTCGAAATCGTGAACCGCTCCCGCACCGTTCAAGGCCAGGGCGTGGATCCAGCCTTCGCTCATGGCTTGAATCAGTAGCGGACCCAGTCCGACTTTGAGCACGTGCGCCCCGCACAGCGCAATCACCGGTTTCTCAGCGCGAATGGACCGCGCCCAGACGTCAACCAGGGCCTTGAGATCCGGGACTTTTAATTGGCTTGGAAGATCTTCCCAAAAGGCTCGGAAACTTTTTCCCGAAGCCGCTTTTTTTCCATAATCCTCTCGCTTGACTTTGCAGGGACGCTTTGACAACGGCAAAGTTCGAATTTTCGAAAAATCAAGCTTCGGGATGCTCTGTTTCTTATTCATTGAGATCTTTCGCTCTCCGTCTTTGAAATAGAAACGTGACCTCGCTGGGGGAGAATCTTGCTTTCTGAATCAAAACATACTCTTTTCGAAAGCGCGGCTCAAGGAATAACTTGCGATCCACCTGCTTCAGACCCTGAAACGCGTTCTCGGTGCGGCTTTCCAGAACAATATACTGAGGCCGGCGATTTAAAATGGCTTCCGCGTCGATGCCTTGCGAGTACAGCGCCGGCCCGGGCAGTCTTGCAATTTCCGGGTTGACCAGGCCATACAGGTCAATAACGTTCAGCCCGCTATAATAAGGCAGCGCCCCGACGTCTCCCAGCGCGACCCAATCACCCGGTTCGGCCTCACGCGCGAGCCAACGCCCCAGGCTGATGCTCGTTTGCCTCATTCCCTCCGAATAGGTCGAGGTATAGTTTCGAACCTCTTCCCACGGCGCCAAATTACTCCCAATCACAAGAACCAAAACACAGATATAAATTCCGCCTCGTTTCAGAGGAGCTGCCTCAATTTTAGGAAAGCGTTCGAGAACGACTTCAACGCCTTCCCACAAGAGCAGGTACAGCATCGGCAAGATCGGAACAAAAAAGCGGTAGGGTTTCATCCAATCTCCACCGGCGCTGATTATAAACATCATCTGAGCCGCGAGCGCCCATCCGAGCAACAAGGCTCCGCGCCGCCGCCTTTTCCACAACCGATACCCTCCGGCAAGCACCAGGAGCCAAAGCAGGGACCCCGGACCCGACCACCGGAGAAAACTCTCGATGTAATGCCAGCCTTTCCCCCACAATTCCCATGAAATCCCCATTTTTGCATGGAAGGTATTCGTCAGCCACGTCCCATAATACAACCGCCGGAAGATTAACTGAGCAATCAGAGGTCCGAAAAGAAAAACCGGGGCAATCAGCATCGTGCGTCGATTTTGGCCTGACAAGGCGTCTCCGCTGCCGCTTTTTACGTTCCACTTCAACGACCTAAGCGCCAAATAAACCCCGCCCAGAAGACAAAACATTCCCCCTTCCGGTCTTGTTCCGGCACTCAAACCCAACAGAAGCGCTGAAACAAGAAGTGAACGGCCTTCCGCCAATCCCAAAAGACCCAACGTCAGCAACGCAGTATAGAACGCCGTTTCAAGACCCGCGACCGACCAGACCACGAATGGAAGACTTGTGGCAAGGGACAGTAAAACCGCGGCGGTAAATAACCTTTTCCGCTCTCTTCTTCTCCATACCGCCACGCCTGCCAGAACCGTCAAGCCGCTGAGTATTCCCGCGGCTTTGCTTGCCATCTCCGCGCTGACTCCGACCGCAACGATCGGCGTCAGCAACAGTATCCACAGCGGGTTTGAATAGCCCTCCACCCGCTCGCCGGGATTAAAAACCAGCCCCCGGCCTGAAAGAAGGTTTTGGATATATCGGTAGGGAATATAGGAATCGTCTACGGTATACGATCCAAAGGCCAACGCGAGTAGAATAAACAACACTGCACTCATTGCCAAAGGCAGAGCGTTTTCTTTTATCTTTCGTCCTGTTTCTATCGCCATTGCTCTGCCCGAAACGAAAAAGGGAGACAGTCTTTCGACCGTCTCCCTCTTCCAATCACGAACAACTACACGAATTACGGACCCGTACGAAATACGTCACCGTCACTAACGGTTCCGTTTGTCGGATCGTATTCGAGCTGATCCCCGTCAAACTGATCCAGGAACAACGCAATCTGACCATGAACCGTTCCGCTAGGATCGACGTACAGCGTTTCGTTCATGTCACCAAACTGATCCGGGCCTAGGGACGTAAGAATCCAGTAAGCCAGGAAGTTTGCGCCGTACTGGTAGCCGCGAGCATAATTCAATGGCTTCCTCGGTCCGAACGGATCAAACGGAAGTGACGTCTGGTGCACGATTGGCGTCGTCAAAGCCCAAGTTGCGAAGTTAACTGAAAAGTCACCTTCAGCAGTAGCCTGCGAGTTTAAAGCTCCGTCAATTTCAGTCGCAGGAGGATACGCATTGTTGTCAATGTAGTAGGTTTCCAGGGCTACGGCCATGTTCCGGATCTCAGATTTCGCTCGTGCCACCTTCGCGCGTGTCTGGGCTTCCAAGAAGTTCGGAATCGCGATCGCAGCGAGAATACCAATAATGGCAACAACAATCAGAAGCTCGATCAGAGTAAAACCCTTTTTCCGCCTAAACATACTCATCTTCACCTCCTTCCAAATTTCAAAATTTTAAACAGTTTCTCAACTGTTTGGAACCTAAGAACGCAAACAAACGCAGGGATTCAAATGCTAATCGAACACTAGATAGAATCCCCCCATTGCTCACGGTATTAATACCATTCGGATGAAAGCCATGTCAAGCAAAAAAACCGTTTAACGCATCTTTGGCCGCCTTTAAGTTTGTTCCTATCTTGCTCATTTTAATAAAGTTGCATCTTAATTCCTCGCGCTTTTGGAAGCAAAACATCACAGAATCTTTACACTTCTCCTGGTGTTGTTAACAACCTTATCACATTACCTTTGTAGATATTCTGTGAATAACTTATCGATAAATGGCAACCTGATACTTTTTTACAGAATAGAAGGAATCCTTTTGTAGGGATACACACAGATTACACATAGCCTTATCTTCTTATATTTCAAGTAGTTAGATATGATTTTTCAAGATATCAACAGAGCATAATTATAATAATAGTAGATTTTTAAGATTAAACTTCTTAGTATTACGACCTGCGACTTTTGCCTAAAGTCCAAATTGGGGTTAAAAAATTTTCTCGGCAAGGAGAATGGAAGAGAATGGAATTCTCTTGTGAAAGCAGTGCTCTTCAGCGGGGGGTATCTACCGTTCAAAACGTAGCCCAAAGCAAAATTGCCAATCCGATCGTGGAAAATATACTGCTCATTGCCGAGGAAAATCAAGTTTTGTTTATCGGGACCAACCTGACTCAAACCGTTCGTTGTACAATGGAAGCGAACGTTCGGAAACCCGGGCAGATTGCAATCCCGGGTCGGTATATGGGCAATCTCGTCCGGGAGTTGGCTCAGGGGCCGGTGAGTATCAGCCTGAAAAGAAGCCGATTGCAGATCAAGAGCGGGAAGAGCGAGTATCGGCTGGGAGGCGTGCCGGCGGAGGAGTTTCCACCGTTTCTCCCGCTTTCAGAAGGGGAGACGGTTTTGTTCACCAGCGCCGAGCTGAAAGAGGTCATTCGGCGGACGATTTTTTGCACCTCCACGGAGAAGGCGCGTTTCGAGCTGGACGGGATTAAAGTGGAAGGATTCGAGAAGCAGATTGTATTTATTTCGACCGACGGAAGGCGATTGTCCAAAGTGATCCTGAATCGGGAAAGCGAACTGGCGGAGCGAGTGGAAGCGCTTGTGCCGACGCGAACCTGGCAGGAGTGGAATCGGGTATCACCGGAGGGACAAGCGGTTCAAGTGACCTTTGCTGCCAACAAAATTATGTTTGAAGCGGGAGACGTAACACTCTTGTCGAGCTTGTTGGGGGATAATTTTCCACCCTATGAGCAGATCATTCCGGGGTCCTTCTCAAAGGAGGTTGTGATCAACCGATCGGCTTTTGAAACCGCGGTTCGGCGGGCCTGTGTGTTGGCAAGTGAAAGTACGAACCAGGTTATTTTGGAGATCTTGGGCGCGGAGATGGTGGTTCGAGGAGAAAGCCAGGAGTTGGGCGAAGCGAAAGACGTGATCGAGGTACAGTATGAAGGCGAGCCGCTCGATGTGAGCTATAAAGGCGACTATATTTTGGACTTTTTGAAGTCCAGTTCAACGGAACGAATCTCGATTAAACTCAACGATGCGGTCAGTCCGGCGGGGTGCTGCGAGTTTGAGAAAGAAGGATACCTGCACGTTATTATGCCGATGAAAATTCAGAAGGTTGAGACCGGCGAACAAGCGGAGGAAAAGGATTAAAGAAGTTCTCGCGAAGTAAGTTTTGTCATAACGTCCGCCACCCAAAAAAGGGATCCACTGACACAGTAGATCCTTTTTTTATTTGAACTGGAGGAAAGCAGTTTATCGACATCGGGACCCCCGCCGGCTTGAAGATCGATCCTTTGAAAGCGGTGGAGAAGGCGATTAAGGGGCATTGCCCGGGGATGGCTCGACTGATAGCAAAAGAGGGTATCGCCGGGTCGCACTAACTCACGGGCGTATGCAGCGACGTTTTTATCCCGGCTGAAAGCGATTAAGTGGGAGACCGGTTGACCGGAAAAAAGATCATCCAACACGGAGCGAAGGCAACGAGCGGCTTGGGGGGAATGAGCGGCGTCAAAAATCCAGGAACCGCCGGGCAAGGAGTGAATCTCGGTCCTTGCCGGCCAGGAAACTTTTAGAGAGCGAGCCCGATCCAATACATCGGATTGGGGCAAGCGCGGCTCGCCGGAACAGTTATCGAAAAGGTATTGAGAGGCGAGCAGGGCGGCGGTAAAATTCTGAATTTGATGGCGGCCGGCCAGAGGACAACAGAAAGTTCCTAAATCTTTTTTTCCTGCGCGAAGACGAAACGTGTAACCGGTTTTGTGAGGCTCGATGTTGTCGTACTGAAGGTATTGAGAAATCCGAAAAGACGGGCTTTTTTGATCCTGACAACGTTCGGTAATTACTTTGGAAACGGCCGGTTTTTGTGGAAACAGCAGGACCGGGCAACCGGGTTTGATAATCCCGGCTTTCTCCGAGGCGATTTTGCGAAGAGTCCGGCCGAGCAGATTTGTATGTTCTCTATCGATGGGAGTCAATATCGTCAAAAGAGGATGGAGAACATTGGTGGCATCAAGTCGACCGCCAAGCCCGGTTTCAATAACTGCGAAATCGACCCGTTCGTTTTGAAAATGGAGGAAGGCGGCCGCGGTCAAGAGTTCAAATACGGTTGCAAAGAAACGAAGATCGGGAGGCGGGTTGAGGATAAGGGCTTCCAGGTGCTCAGAAAGGAGACTGATAAGCCGGGCGAATTTTCCTTTTCCAATCGGTTTGCCGTTGACTTGAATGCGTTCGGTATAGCTGAAGAGATGAGGAGAAGTATAGAGACCGACCCGATATCCCGAGGCCTGAAGCAGGGCGGCGAGGAAGGCGGAAGTGGAGCCTTTGCCGTTCGTTCCCGCGATGTGAATGCAGCGCAGCGACTGGTGAGGATTGTCAAGCCCGGCGAGCAGTCGGCGAAAGCGGTCAAGCTGGTAGTGGGTCTTTTCGCAATACTTGGGAGGCGGGCTTTTTTCATAACAAATGAAAAGGTCAAGATAGGCGGAAGCTTCACGATAGCTGCGGAACAGAAAGCTCATGGCAGTTGGCGAGCCTCGAGGCGCTGGAGCATTTGATCGCGGCAATTTCGGCACAAGTCGAATTCATATCGACTATAGACTTCCTGTTCAAGCCGTTTGGGGTCCATTTTCTCAAGTTTTTTAATGAGTTGTTCGATTTCAGCGCGAATGTCACGCTGTTTCAGTTCGGCGTCTGAACGAATTTCCATGCCGTCATAGGCGGTGAACAGCTCGATGCGCAAAGAAAATCGGGCGTGCGGCTCCTCAATCAGAGCCGAACAGCGATCGCAGACGTATTTGATCACAGCCGGTCATCCTTTCGAAAAATTGTTCGCGGCGAGGCGACTATACAGGCTTTCGTAACGGGGAACAATAGCGCTGGTGGAAAAGTGATCGACGATGCGTTGTCGAGCGGCCCGGCCGAGAGCCGGGGCGAGGTCGGGTTGCGTCAGGATTTCAAGCAGCGCTTCGGCCATCGCGTCAGGGCAACCCGGCGGGGTCAATATTCCGGATTGTCCATCAACGACCACTTCCGGCACGCCCCCAACGCGGGAGGCAACGACAGGCAACCCGGAAGCCATGGCCTCGGCGACGGACATTCCAAAGCTTTCGCTGCTCGATGCGGAAAGAAGAACGTCCGACTGGCGCAGAAGCCGCTCGACAAAAAGTTCCTTGCCGGCGAAGGTGATTCGGTCGGACAAACCGAGCGAGGCGGCCAATTCCTGGGCGGCGGGTCGATCGGGGCCATCGCCGACCATCAGTAAGCGACAGGGAACACAATTGGCGACGGAATCAAAAACCTTGATAACGTCCAGGACCCGTTTTACGGGTCGAAAATTGGAAACGTGAATAATTTGCCAGCAGTGTCCGTCACGGGGGAAACGGTCATTCTCCGGGGGCTGAAACCAATCGGTATCGACGAAATTGTGAATAACCTCGATCTCGGTGCGACAATCGAAGGTCTCTTGAGTGGACTTTTTCAAGCTGTTGGACACGGCGCTTAAAGCATCGCAATGGTTGAGACTGAACTCAACGACCGGCCTGTAAAGCGGTTCGCGACCAACCAGTTCGGTATCGGTTCCATGAATCGTTGTCAACAGGGGTACGGGCTGCAGGCCTCGTTCCTTCAGCATAAGGTTGGCCAACACCGCTGAAGTCGAGTGAGGAATGGCATAATGAACGTGCAACAGTTGCAGCCCGATTTCCTGCACCAGGCGCATGAGTTCGGTGGCCAAGGCAAGTGTATAGGGAGGAAACCGAAAAAGCGGGTAAACCGGCACGTCAATATGGTGAAAAGTGCAGTGATCCTTCAGACCATGAAGGCGCGGGGGAAGATCGTGCGAGATAAAGTGGATTTCGTATTTGCGCTCGCAGAGGGCTTTGCCGAGCATCGTGGCGACGATACCGCTGCCGCCGATAGCGGGATAGCACACGATTCCCAAACGTAGGCGATTCCTTGTCATCCATTCGACTCCATTTTCCTAGTCTCAGACACCGCCGGCAAAGTTACCCGAAAGGGTCGCGCCTCAGGAGTCATTCCGCGAAAGGGTCATTGAGGCGGAGCGGCGTCACTGGAGCGAAAGCCTCCCCATAGCGAACGCCGATCTTTTGACCCCACAGTCGGCCGCGCCACTCGATCTGGCCGAGATAGTCGGAAACGCCGGCATAGCGGTACCCTTCGGGCAATTTTGGATCGACGAATTGGGAGCGGTAACACTCCACGGCGCGGCGCTTTTGCTCAAACTCGTCCGAGATGTCGACAATGAAAGACAGCGGATCTTCGATGTGAACGCCATAGGTCCAGAGTTGTTCAGGAGCGTGAAAAGGCCGACCGGTGTCGATTTTCGGAAGGCGGGCTTGGAAGAAAGCCGCGCGCGCAAGGTGATAAGCCGCTCGATGATCGGGATGTTCATCCTTTTCAGCGGTGGTCAGGAGGAGACGAGGGCGCAGAATTCGGAGAACCGAGATGAGTTCAAGGCGTTGTTCGTGCTGATCGGCCAGCTGACTGTCGCCAAGGTTAAGGCAGAGGCGCTGGTACAAGCCGAGGACTTCGGCCGCGGCCGCGGCTTCTTTGGAGCGAACTTCAGGCGTTCCTTTGGTGCCCTGCTCGCCGAGCGTGAGATCCACGATAGCGGTTTTGTAGCCGCGCTTCTTCATTTTGGCAAGAAAGCCACCGGCGCCCAGTTCGGCGTCGTCGGGATGGGGGGCAATGACGAGAACGTCAATCGCAGTCTTTGTCTTCATAATCAATCCAAACGAGGAGACGGCTGCCGGAATCGAAAGCCCGCAGCTTCTCCAATAAAGTCGTCAGGAGATCGGGGCCGAACTCGTTTAAAAACATAAAGAGGTTAAGAACACGCTCTTGCGGTTGACCGCCGGGATAGACCAACGCCTGGAGTCGTGAGATCGACCGCTCGATTTCCTGGTTTCTGCGCTTCAAGCCGGCGCTGAACCGGCTGTCCAGCTTATCCAAAAGGGCGGCCAGCCGCTTGTCATAATTCATTATCAGCGGCTGTAAGGATTTGTCAAGATTTCGGGCCTTTTGGGCGAGCGAGTCAAGGCGGTCGTGAATGGACTGTTTCAGTTCGGCCAGCTGGGTTGGATAATCCACCGGCGACTGGCTCGCGACAACCTGCTTGGCGAGTCGGTCAGCGGGGTGCTGCAGCTGCTCGACAGCCAGTCCCAGTTTCGCCAGGCTATTGGCGACCCGAGGGGGAAGAAGCGTGAGGGAGGAACGTTCAACCGCGACGGGTTGAGGCACGGAGTGAAAACGATAAATTTCCTTGAGTTGAAGATGATAGGCCAATTCACCGGGGCCGAGTACATTGACGGCAGTGGGCAGGAGCGCATCCTGAAGAATCGGGCGAAGATTCGCCGCGGGGCTGAAGTCTTCAGGTTGTTTTTCAAGGCGCCGCAGTAACTGCTCAGGGGTGTAAGTCGAGACGCTGGAGGAGAAGCGTCCGTCGGCAAAAAAGACGGGAGACCGCAAGGGGCCTTCGTATAAAAAGAACGAACAACGTCCAGTCGCCTTGTGCATCTTCGGCTTGAAGTGGTGTCGGGTAAGTTCCTCGGCAGCCTGATTGATCCGCTGAGTGGAATGCAGTGGCTGCTCGATCTCACGATGCAACAGGTCCGGGACAAGAGCCGGGTAGCTTCGATTGGAAGAATTAACAATGATGAGACCGCTCTTGGGAAAAAGCCTCCAGAGAAGTTGATTACAAAACTCGCCAAGCGTTTCAGAGCATGCCAAGGCATCGTGGAAGGAAACCCTCAAATCCGCTGAAAACTCTGTTTCAAGCAACATTTGAGACCAGAATTCGAGCAAGCGAGCCGGATCGAGCTGAGCAATGGCTCGAGCGCCGAAGCTGACCGGAGCCTCTTTCGAAGAAAGGGCAAGGCGGAAAGTTGCGGATTGACCCGCACGGTCCAACCAGGTGAAGTGGTCCATTTCGGCGGTGTCGTGGTCCTCTCCGGCGTTCCAGAAAACAGGTACAACTTCCTTATTTATCTTATCTTGCAGTTTCCTTGCCAGGAGAATGGCGGAAAGAATTTTCCAGGGGGTATAGAGAGGGCCGGTTAAAAGACCGGGTTGTTGGCCGGTTACGACGGCGAAGGTGCCCGGGTCGGCAAGACGTTCGATATGGTGCAAACTCTCAGGCGGCGCTGCCTGGGCCTTATGTTCGGAGAGTAGCAGCTCGACCAGGGCGTCACGCCGGGAGTGTTGGTCGAAAAATCGGCGGCGTTGATCGAGGACGACGTCCAGCCGCTCCAGCGAAGGAGGCGCGAAATCCGGAGGAACCGGAGAGGGCTCCTCCCGTGTTATCTTTTCGAGACGAAGGGTATAGGGCATCTTGCCAAGTCGTACAGAGCGAAGGACTGCCGATATTTAGGCGTTTTCTTAAGTAGGCGGGGAGGGACTCGAACCCTCAAGCCCTTACGGGCAAAGGATTTTAAGTCCTTCGCGTATGCCATTCCGCCACCCGCCCCGAGGCAGAAGCACTGGTGAAAAAGTATCACCGGGCGTGGGTCTGTGTCAACGGGGCTCTCCGGCTCGGATATTAGAGCGGGGCCAAGGCGAAGCGGCTTGGGTGTCTTGACATCGCAGGAAAGGCATGTCTAAGATCACTGCTTGATTTTAAAGAAGTGTTTTCGCCGAAATGAGGAGAGATGATGACGGTTCGAGTCCAATGCCCGGTCGGCTGTATGCTGTTGGGAATCCTACTCTTGAGTGCATGCGCCGCAAACGCTCAACAAAATCGCGCCACGGCGCCGCCCTTGATCGACGAAATTACCGACGCGGTGGTTTGGACGAGTTGGAAATCGGCTGCTTTTCAGAAAGCGGCGGAAGAACGCAAGGCGGTTTTCCTCAGCGTCGAATCGCGGTGGCAGTACGACAGCCAGGCGATGCGCCTATACGTCTATCAGGATGCCGGGCTGGCTGAAGCGATTCATAAGGATTTGGTGCCGATCCGGGTGGACGCCGATCAGCGGCCCGATCTCGCGCGGCGCTATGCGCCGGACGGCGTTCCAGCGGTTATCCTGTTGGACTCGGCGGGAATGCCGTTGCAGGATCCGCGTTCGGGGAAGTTCTACAGCGGGATTCATTCGAGCACGGGGGAAATCCACTCGATGATTAAAGAAATCGCCGGGCGTCTGGAGCGTAACGCTCTGGCGGAGCTGAGAACCCCACTACCGGCGCCGTGGAAAGCGAAGGCGGCGAAAGCGGACGTGTTCAGCGACAATTTTGTGCGAATTATTCTGGAGCATATTTCCGCGCGTTATGACGAAGTGCATGGAGGATACGGCGATCCGGCGCGGTATTACCAGCCGAAGAGGGCCGAAGTTGAAACATTGGGCCTTTTACTTACGGGCGCCAAGCTGTTGGACGATCCTCGCCTGCTTGAGCCGTTGTCCCCGACGCTGAACAATATGTTCGGCGGGAGTTTCTACCGGGGGGGCTTCGGAGAAGAGGCGGAGATGCGCAGCTGGAACCGTTTTCGAAATGAGAAAACGCTCAAGACCAACATGGGTTTGCTTGAAATCTACCTGCGGGCATTTCAGCAGTTGGGAGACAACCGCTTTATGGAAGCGGCCTACCAAACGCTTGACGACACGGAGCGCTTTCAAGATATGTTCCTCAAGAAGGGATTCAGTGGAGCGTTTTACTCCGCCGAGCGCTCGCTAATGCCTCCGGATCTCCAGCGGGGAATGGATGAAGGCGCGATGGTGCAATCCTTAATCACGCCTTGGGCCTGCCAGGGCGTGCGCAGCTATCTTCTGGCGGCGGAGTGGACCAATGACCGGCGCTGGCGTAAGCTCGCGTTGAAGGCGCTTGATTTTCTAAGAACCGAGATGGTCCATCCGGGCGGCGGCCTTGCTTATAGTCTTGACCGAACCGCGGTGGGCTCCGATACGCTGTTTGCTGCTTATCCGGCCTTGGCTTCAACGTTGGTGGAAGCCTTCGAGCGGACGACCGATCGAGGCGAGCTGGAAGAAGCCGGGCGATTGATGCAGGAGGCCCGGGCGCTGTTTTGGCAGGAGCCGGGTTACTTCAGCGATATTGTGCTCGCCGAGGAAAATATCGGTTTGTTGAAACAGCCGGGCGTGGATTTGGACGCCAATGCGAAAGCGGTCGAAGTGCTTATGAAACTGGCCGTATTGACCGGGGAAGAATCATACCGGCAGTGGGCGCGCTCGGTTTTGTCGACCCTGGCCGGCGAGGCGCAATCGGGCGCAAACGAATCGGCGGCATTTGCCGTTGCCGTATTGAAGTACATTCATCACCCGGTGCACGTGATCGTCGTTGGCAAGAAGGGGCATACGGGAACCGGCGCGCTTCGAGACGCGGCTTTGTTGTTGAATCACCCGCACCTGGTCGTGGAAGTCGTCGATCCCGAGGTTGATGCCGGGCGGTTGGCGGCGCTGGGTCTAACCGCTTCAGACTCCCCGCAAGCACACCTTCGATTGGACATGCTGGCGGCGGCTTCCGTCAGCGATCCGGCTCAAATGCCGGAGGCTCTCGAAGAATTGATTCAGAAGATGAAATAGTCGGTGTAAAAAAACTCGCCGTATTACGGTCTTGTTTCTCAGAAAGGATTGTGTTGAAGCATGTTCAAGAAAGTGATTTCGTTTTCTTTGTTTTTGTTTCTCATTGAATTGGCCGCGTCAGCGGCGCACGCCGCCGGGACAAGCCGGGTGCGAATCATGGCGGGCAATCTCACCAGCGGGAACTACCAATCGTATGAAGAATACGGCATTCGGATTTTTCAAGGGCTTGATCCGGACGTGGTGTTGATCCAGGAATTCAACGTTGGGGGCAATACCACGGGTGAAATCAACGCCTTTGTTCAAGCCGCATTCGGAGCGGGCTATGATTGGTTTCGCGAGCCGGGAAGCGATCAGATTCCCAATGGGATCATCAGCCGTTGGCCGATTATCGCTTCGGGCCAGTGGGTGGACGACAATGTTTCCAACCGGGACTTTGCGTGGGCGCGGATCGACATTCCCGGCGACGTCGATCTTTGGGTCGTGAGCGTTCACTTTCTAACGACCAGCGCCACGAACCGCTCCAACCAGGCAAAAGACCTGGTTGAATCCATCGAGGGCGACGTGCCGGCGGAAGTCTTCCTGGTTATCGGTGGGGACCTCAATACCGGGTCTCGATCAGAATCGGCCGTGCAGAGATTAAGCGCGGTCGTGGAGACATCCGGTCCCTATCCTTCTGACAGCGAAGGCGACGGCACCAACGCCAATCGAGAGAAACCTTATGACTGGGTTCTGCCCGAAGCGGACCTGGAGGCTTATTCCACAGACGTTAAGATTGGAGTCTTCACGTTTCCCAACGGACTGGTATTCGACAGCCGGGTCTACACTCAAAACGAGCTGGACGCCAATTTTTCCCCGGTTCGGGCGGGAGACAGTGGCATCGAGGGAATGCAGCACATGGCGGTGGTGCGGGATTTTCTCGTTCCTTCGGGTTCTGCGGGACCCATGGTGGACTGGGCGCTGTATTAGGGACAGCGCGCGTGAGCTTCGCTAGTAGAGCTCCAGTATTGCCTCATTCACAACGGTGTGTTCCTCGCCAAGGACGTCGATTTCTTTGATAATCGGGGCGACGACGGCGCTGCCAAGGCCGTCGGTGTCTTCTTGAGGATCATCACAGGGATCCCAACGATCTCGAAATCCCCCGCCGATGTCCGCGACGCACCAGAAGACAATCTCCAGCGTCGTAACGGTTGTCGCGACAAAAGTTTCTCCCTGCTTCGGCAACCACCGAACAACCGAAACCGCATCGCCGCCCGGAGGTAATTGCTCATAATTGCCGCTGTTCAGCTCCGAGACGGCTAAAGCGCCGTTGAAATAGATATCGTTGGACTGAAAAGCGCGGTTGCCGATGTCGCCGGTATGACCGGCGAAAATGCGCACCTCCGCGAGGTCCTTCGGCGTGTCGAACGTATAGCGCAGGTGCAGCGCAGGCTTACCATAATCGAGGAGAACGGCCACATACCCGTTACTCTCAAAAAGGCCATTGGTGAAATTTGCCACAGATCCCTGGCTGGCTGAGTGAAACCCTCCCGCGACGATCTGCCCGACGAGACCCTCCAGCAAATCGGCTGCCGAGACTTGCACGGGAAGGGCCGCATCCGAAGAACCGGCCACGGGAGCGTTCTCACCCGGCACGATGGGATCGTCAGGAGGTTCCGGTCCGGGCGTTGTTAATGCGAGGTACCGATTGTAAGTGGGTTTTTTTCGATCCCGGCCTGATGTCCATAGTCCCCACAGATCGATAGTTCCGAAATCGGTGTAATTAAACCAGAAGTAGCGTTCGACGTACGGCGGATCCTGGGGAAAAGCCGGATCGGTCAGCGATTCGATCAATTCGTAGGATTCGGCCAGATACCGTCCCTGGTTAAACTCGGACACGTAGTGGCTGTTCCACCCCAGCTCGGTCAGCCAGACCTTTTTGGTTCGATCCCCGTTGGCGTTCATGACCGCCTTGATTTCCTGATTCAGAACGTTGGCCAGGGCGGGATCGGGACTGGAGAAGGTTTCGGGATAAGGGTGGCAGGCGACGACGTCGAACGGGTAATAACCATTGGCGGTGTAATACGCTTGCAGCGGAGGGGTGGCGTACAGGTCGGATAGATAGTTCTCGCTGTAAAAAAACCCTTTTGGTGAAATGCCGCCGAGGACAACCGTCGCGGCGGGATCAATCGCTTTGATGGCTTCATACGCGGCGATAAGGAGGCGGGCATAAGGTTCGGGTTCGATGCGGACGTTGAATTCCTCCAGGGCGATATCCTGTTCGTTCCAGATTTCCCAGTGCCGAATGGGATGCGTTCGGTTGTGGTAATGCGTTACGATTTCCTGAACGCGCGCGACGTAGCGTTGGCGAAAGGCCTCGGTGGCCCATTCTTCTTTGGTCGACCAGTTGACGGTCGAATAGTCGAGGATGCCGAGGATCTGGATGCCCCGCTCGCCGGCGTGATCGGTAATGTAGTCATAAGCGCAGTAATTGATGGAATGATCGCCGCCTGAGGAGAATTCTCGAATAAATTCCACCCGGAGCATTGCGGGATTCAGATAAGCGATATCGTCCGCGACTTTGCGGCTGAGCGAGATGCCGCTTCCGGGATAGTACGGCGTAAGGGCAAGACACTTGAGTTCGGGCCGGGACAGTTCGGCCTTTGAAGCAAAGGTCGGCAGAATGATGAAAGGCAGTGCGAGGAGGATGCGGTAGACGAAACGCAAATAAGCGCGTGCATTCATTCTCATTATCATCGTTTCCTAGAGAAAAGGATTCAGGGCTCCGGAGAAGAGGATTGCTCTGAATGTTAAGGCCGGGGCCATTCCGCTTGGGGCTTAGAAGCCTCTAATTTCAATTGTAGCAGGGGAAGGGGGAAAAGACAGCAATTTTCTTTTATTGTCGTCAGGCCGGTGGTCTACTATGATACTCTTTGAAATGATAAAGGGATTGCCGAAGTCCTTGGAGTTGGAGCAGCGGCACGCGGCCGAAGTGCGCGAGATGTTTTCGCGCATTGCGCCGGTGTACGATTTTCTGAATCATGCGCTGTCGTTGGGGCTGGACGTCGTTTGGCGGCGGCGGGCGGCGAAGGCGCTGAAGAGAACCGGACGGTTGCGGGTGCTCGACGTTTGCGGTGGCACGGGCGACCTTGCCTGGCAGGTCCACAACCGGCTTCCCGAGGCGGAAGTCGTGGTCGCGGACTTCGCCCGTCCGACGCTGGCTCGAGCGAGGCAGAAATTTTTTCCGCGGCGGCAGATTACGTTCGTCGAGTGTGATGCGTTGCGACTGCCCTTTGGCGATAGGAGTTTCGAGGCGGTTGTCTGCGCTTTTGGAGTTCGCAACCTGGCCGACTTCGATCGAGGGATTGAAGAGTTTTCCCGCGTGGTCAAGGCGGATGGCGATCTGGTCATTCTGGAGTTCATGCCTCGCGATCGGGGCTTGGCCTACCGGATTTTCACGCTGTATTTTCGGTATTTGCTGCCCTGGATCGGAAGGTTGATTTCGAGGCATCGCGTCGCCTATCGCTATTTGCCGGAATCGGTCGAGCGATTTGTAACGCGGGAGCAGTTTTCGCGGCTGCTGCATCGCAAGGGATTTCAGGTGAAGCAGGTGCGCGATTTAGCCTTCGGGGTATGTACGTTGTATCATGCCCGGCGGATTTTAGAGGAACTGCGGGTGGGAAAAGCCCGGCCGGCCGGGGCGGGTCAGCCTGCCCGCCCGCTCGTTTCAGGCGCAAGCCCTGGCGAGGAGGGCGAACGGGAGTAAAGAGCAGAAAAGAAGGAGGCGGATTCGATGGGCAAGCGGTTTGCCGTTGGAATTACGGGTGCCAGCGGGGTGGCCTATGGCCGGCGCTTGTTGCGGCGGCTGGCGGGACTTCGCGAGGTTGAAATTGACCTGGTGATCAGTCCCGCCGCGCACGCCGTGTTTCGCGACGAGGCGGGGCTGGAGATCGGCTCGGAGCCCTACGATCTGCAAGCGTTGATCGCTCCGGGCTCGTATCCCGCGATTCGCCAGTATGGTTTTCTCAACCTGGGCGCGCCGCCCGCTTCGGGCAGCAATCCCTACGATGGCACCGTGATTTGTCCCTGCTCGGCGGGTTCGCTGGGGAAGATCGCCGCGGGATTGTGCGATTCCTTGATCACCCGGATGGCCGACGTGGCGCTGAAAGAGCGCCGCAAGCTGATTCTCGTACCGCGGGAGACACCGCTGTCGACGATTCATCTTTCGAACATGCTCCAGCTCAGCGAAGCGGGAGCGCTTATCCTGCCGGCGGCTCCGGGATTTTACAAAGCGACTTCGACCGTGGAGGATCTGCTGGATTTTGTTGTCAATCGGATTTTCCTTCATCTGGGACTTCCCGTATCCTCCTCTTCCCGGTGGGGAGGAAGCGACGCGACTCTTGTCGAGCGGGAAGGGGAAGTGGTGGATTGAGGGGATCGAGTTTCGCGGCCGAGAATCAGAAATCTCTGTGTCGAGGATCTGGTCCTGAGTTTCGGTTGTCTGCCGACTGTTCGTTGAAGTGCATAGGATGATACGAAATTTCATTCACTACTTTGGGTTGGTAACGTTCTCCCACACGGTGTTTGCGCTGCCGTTTGCGCTGATGGCGTTTTTTGCCGCGCTGCGGGTGCGGGGCGGAGGCGTCGATCCGGCACTATTGGGCTGGGTGCTGGTCTGCATGGTGACGGCGCGGACCGCCGCGATGGCGTTTAACCGGATTGTGGATCGACAGATCGATGCGCGCAATCCGCGCACGCGCGGTCGGCATTTGCCTCGGGGCATTCTCACGGGGAGTGAAGCTTGGGCCCTAATTGCGGTTTGTTCGGTGGTTTTTCTCTTTGCGTGCTCGCAAATCAACACCTGGACACTCGTGCTGTCGCCCGTGGCGCTGGGCGTGGTGCTGGGGTATTCCCTGGCGAAGTATTTTACTCCGTTGACGCATTTTTTTCTGGGCCTGGCGCTGGCGCTGGCGCCGGTTGGGGCGTGGATCGCCGTGTTGGACTCGGTGCAGTGGGCGCCGCTTGTGCTGGGCCTGGGGGTGCTGGCCTGGGTGGCGGGCTTCGATATTCTCTATAGTCTGCAGGACGAAGCGATCGACCGGCGGGAGGGGTTGTATTCCCTCCCGGTGTCGCTGGGTCGAAGGCGGGCGATGCGCCTGTCATCGATGTTGCACGGAATTGCAGTGGCGGCTTTTATGGGATTCGGCGCGCTTCTGTCTTTTGGACCGATCTACTTCGCCGGTGTGGCGGTGGTGACGGCCGCGCTTTGGGTTGAGCACCGGATCATTTCGCCCGAGGACATCCGGCGAGTCAACGCCGCCTTTTTCACCGTAAATGGTTTTGTTTCGCTGGCGCTGCTGGCTTTCACGCTGTGGGAATTGTACTGGGGAGTTGGGGTGACCACTTGAAGCAGGATTGGAGCACGATGACACGCTCTCTCAAAGTATCGAGCGAGTTAGAATCGATCGCCGACAAAGTCGACCAGGGAAAGCGGATCAGCGAAGACGAGGCGCTTGCGATTCTCCGCAGCACGGACCTGCCGACCATCGGCAAAATGGCCGATAGGATTCGGCGTCGCCTTCACGGCGACAAGACGTACTACGTGATCAACCGGCATATCAATCACACCAACATTTGCAGCTATGATTGTCTTTTTTGCTCCTTCGCGCGCAAAGCGGGGCAACCGGGAGCTTACTGGCTCAGCGTTGAAGAGTATCTGCAAGAAGCGGGCGGGCTTGAGGGCGTCAGTGAAATTCACACCGTTGGGGGTTGCAACGACCAACTCGGCCTTGAGTATTATGAAACGCTGCTCCGGCGAGTGATGGAACGCTATCCCAACGTTTGTTGTAAGTTCCTGACCGCGGTTGAAATCGTCGATCTTGCCGAGCGGGAAGGGCTTGCCTATGCTGAAGTCCTTTCGCGACTCAAGGCCGCGGGGCTGGGCATGCTGCCCGGCGGCGGCGCGGAGCTATTCGCCGAGCGGATTCGAAAGAAGCTCTGCCGCCACAAGGCGACGGCGGAAGCTTGGCTGGAAGTGCATCGTACGGCGCACCGGCTCGGTCTACCCAGCAACGCCACGATGCTCTATGGCCACATCGAAACGGACGAAGAAATCGTCGATCACCTTGCTCGCCTTCGCCGCCTGCAGGACGAGACCGGAGGATTCCTCTGCTTTGTGCCCCTGGCGTATCATCCGGAGAACAACCGGCTCGGGGCCTTGGGCTGGACGAGCGGACAGCGGGACCTGAAGCTGCTGGCTCTAGCGAGGATCTTTCTCGATAACGTTCCCCACATCAAAGCCTACTGGATTATGCTCGGACTGAAACTGGCGCAGTTGGCGCTTGTCTTCGGGGCGGACGACTTCGACGGCACCGTGGTTCACGAGCAGATTTATCACGACGCCGGAGCGAAATCCCCCGAGGCGCTCACCTCGGCCGACATCGAGAAGCTGATCCAAGAGGCCGGCCTGAAGCCGGTTCTACGGGACGCGTTTTATCACCCGCTGGAGGGATCCTCTCAGGGATAATTTCAGGAGTCGAGTTCTGATCTCGATAAAAGCGCAAAAAAAAACCGCAGAGAAGGGGGGATCTCTGCGGCAACATAAGGGGTGTTGTAGGGTGGTGATAATGGAAGCTGTGAATCGCTTCCACTTGAGTCGCATGATAACTTGTTTTTTATAGAACTCCTTCTACTCGCGTATTGGCCCGCCTGTCAGAAAGTCCGAAATCGGAATTCTGAGCATGATTCAGAGGGGATTTTGATTTTCCTCAAAAACCGGGGCAGGCACCATGACCACCTTCAGATTGTTCTGAATGCGAGGGTGGAGCCAGAAGTACGTTCCGCAGTGATGGCAGACGGTTGAAGGTTGCCAGATCCCGAAGCGCAGCTGACCATGACAATGCGGGCACTCGCTTAACATGTGCTGGACGACCTTTTGAGTTAACATTTTGAGCCATCCTCTCATTTTATTTTTCTTTCCGCCCTCACTCTATATAACTCTTTATCGACCTCTCAGGTTCCGTTCTTTTTGAAAAATATTCTTATTTAGGAAAAATTCCAAAAACCCATATTAATGATCCAACCCCTTCAAATCAAGTTAATTACGACTCAGAAACGAAACGAACCTATTACTTTTGGTAAGGGTGTAAAAGGTCAGCTTATCGGAAATAAAAGGCGGGACGGGTTGATTGAACAGCGAAAAAAGTGGAAGGTTGGTACCGAATTCGTCATCTGCAAAGTGCAGCAAGACCGGCCAGACCCGGGGAGGCATTGAACAGAGAAGTCACCCAAAATGCAAAAACTATGAACAGGTGCTTCACTGTTCTTCACCTGCTTTACTGTCTTTCCTTTCACAAAATGTGCAAAATTTTTTCCTATCAATCCAGCAAAAGGTAAAAATTGAACAGAAGATAAACGGTGCTCGATTTTTCCCTAACGAGATCGATTAATGACTAAGTTTAAAAGAATAAAAAGGTTGTCTACGCCCCTAATACAGAGATAGTCAAGAATCTTTCCAATCGCATCGTATTCTTTTGGTTTTCAAAAGAGTAAGTCTTAGGTCTAAAGCCATAGAAATTTTGTTGAATAGGCATAAGATTGTTGTAGTAGAGTAATTAGAGGCTGTTCTCGATCCATGGGCTTAAAGCCCGGAGAAGGTAGAGATGCGGCGACCGGGAGTAGTAGGCGTGATTGCCGGCGTGTGGAGTCTTGTGGCTCTCGCGCTGTTGTTCTCGGCCGGACTCGATTGGAAAGTTCCAAGAGAAAATCTGCGAGGTCCGGTCTTTGAGATGGCCGAATCGCTGAGCGCTGTTGGGCTCGGCGTAGGCGTACAGTCATGGACTGTCGAAAACCGGACTTTCGTACTTGGATTGCAGATTTTGGCCGGGCTGTCGATCCTCGCCGCGGCGGGCGGGTTTCTGCAGTTTCGGCCTTGGGCGCGTCGAGTGCTGGAGGCCTGTTCGTGGGCGGCGCTGCTGTATGGGGTCGCTCTCGGCGTGCTGCTGTTTCCGGCGCGGATTTACCAGGCCGGCCTATGGGTGGTTTCGCTGAAGACCCTGCTCCCTCTTTTGGCCCTCGGCCTGGTTTCCGGAGTGTTGAC
>Ga0272444_10000350_pt1 | contig 50764 bp, 47 predicted proteins | sample SSMForm13_FD_201033 | JGI IMG/M metagenome (GOLD analysis project Ga0272444, IMG submission 201033) | Marine sediment archaeal communities from Little Sippewissett salt marsh, Falmouth, MA, United States - SSM-Form-13 | ecosystem: Environmental > Aquatic > Marine > Wetlands > Sediment ... | reverse complement strand
CATCTATACAAAATAGGCATTCATACCATAAGGCAGTAATAAACAGTAAAATGACGCACCCTCCAAGCTTTAAATGTTTGACAGGGTAGAGGGGAAGCGGTAAAAGAAGTGCAGTTTCTGCAGCATCTGCCATGGAGGAAGACGAAATGACGGAAAACAGGACACTAAAAACCCAGATGGACTCCATTTTTCATCCCCGTTCCATTGCCGTTGTTGGTGTGCCCCGTGAATTAAAAACAGGTAAGCTTTTTCTCATGGCCCTCCAGGACCAACATTTTCCCGGGAAAATTTATCCGGTGAATCCTGCAGCTGAGTACATTGACTCGCTCAAGGCATATCCAACGGTAACCGCCATTCCCGACCCGGTAGATCTCGCCATTATCCTGGTTCCCGAAAGTGGAAGCCTGGACGCAGTAGCCGACTGCGCCGCAAAGGGCGTGAAAGGAGCAATTCTTTTCACTGCAGGCTACAAAGAAACGGGCACCGATAAGGGAAGAAAACGCGAAGAAGAGATTCTCCGCATTGCCCGTTCTGCCGGCATGCGATTGATAGGACCGAATTGTATGGGAATATACGCCCCCAGGTCGGGATTAGCTTTTTTCCCCGGTCTCTCGCGAAGGGCAGGCTCTGTGGGAATTGTCTCAAACAGCGGCTCTCTTGCCAACATACTCTGCCGCATGGCCCCGCAGCGAGGTATTTATTTCAGCAAGGCAATCAGCCTGGGAAATGAATGTGATTTGTCGAGCATTGATTTTATTGACTATTTAGGAGAAGATCCTGATACGAACGTCATCGGCGCCTATCTTGAAGGCATCAGAGATGGGAACCTGTTTCTCGAAAAGGTGCGCGCCGTGTCACGACACAAACCGGTGATCCTCTGGAAGGTGGGCCTCACTCCTGAAGGCGGAAGGGCAGCGGCATCTCATACCGGCGCCATGGCAGGATCGGCGAGCCTGTGGAAAGCCATCATCAACCAGAGCGGCGCAATCCCGGTCACCGGATTTGAGGCATGGGTGGACACGCTGATGGGATGCGCACTGCTCCCCTCTTTACTGGGGGACCGCATCGCCATCATCTCGGGACCGGGAGGTTTGGCCGTATCGGCGGCTGAAGCATGCGGTTTTGAAGGACTGAAACTGGCGGAACTCTCAACGAAGACAACCACCGCTCTCACACGTATTGTACCTCCCACAGGAACAAGTCTTCGCAACCCCGTAGATGTCGGATTAACGGCATCTCTTGATATGGATATTTACATAGAATCAGCCCGGTCTGTCGCCGGTGATGATGGCGTCGACGCCATCGTCGTAATCGGCATGGGTTTGACCGACGAGTCAAACCGTCGCTATACGGAATCCATAATCCACATACAGCGCACATCGGGAAAACCCTTCCTCATGGTGAACATACCCGGATTCGACCCTGAGCTGGCCCGTGTGTTTCTTGAGGCAGGTGTTCCCTTTTTTGAGTCGCCGGAAAGGGCGCTGGGAACATATGCGCGCATTCACCGTTACCAGCAGCGCCGCGAGGGATATCACGAGTGGCGCTCAAAACAAACGCAGTTGAAAGGATAGATCATGAAAAAAGCCGTCTACTACGGAATACGCGATGTACGTGTCGAGGACGTTGAAGAGCCGAAGGCAGGTCACGACGAGGTAAAGGTTAAAATTAAGTATTGCGGTATCTGTGGATCCGATCTTCACGAGTACCTTCACGGCCCCTTTCCGGAAAGCCCCTTCGGGCATGAGGTGTGTGGAGAGGTCGTAGAGGTGGGTGCAGATATAAAAGATTTTAAATTGGGAGATCACGTGGCGACTTTCGTCAGAGACGGATACGCAGAATATCTGGTTGCACCGCGGGATCGCACACTGAAACTTCCTTCCGACATGGACTGGAAACGGGCCGCCGTTCTGGAACCGTTGGCTGGCGCTGTCTATGCGCTGGAACGGGGGAATGTACAACCCGGTGATACCGTATTTATCGCGGGTGCCGGACCGGTAGGGCTGTTACTGCTGATTGCCCTGAAAACCATAGGGGTTAAAACCGTCTATATTACTGATTTATCGGAAAAAAGAAGGGCGCTGGCCGAAAAACTGGGCGCCACGGCTTCCTTCAGTCCGGCAGACACAAAAATGCCGCCGAAGATCCGTGAACTGACCGGGGGAAAAGGAGTCGATGTCGCCATCGAGGCGGTGGGCATTGAAGCAACGCTCAAAGACTGCCTTGCCTCAACACGTCACGGTGGCACTGTCATTGTGCAGGGGATCTTCACTGAACGCGCGCTTGTTCATATGCTCGGATTTGTCACGAGAGAAATCACCATGATAGGCGCCAATTCAATCAATCCGGAACGGGCCCTGGAATTGCTCACTACGAAACAGATCGCACCCGAATCAATTGTCACAAGCATCACTTCTCTCAGTACCATTGTAGAAGGTGGATTTGAGATGCTCGCCAATCACAAGGACGAGGAAATAAAAATTCTGGTGGAACCATAAAAAGGCCACGCATTGGGGTTCTCTGGTCCGTTTGGTCTGTTTGGTCTGTCGGATGGGAGTGGGAAGAAGTAATCCTGTGCTTTTTGTTATTGCCACATAAATGAGTTATGTCGCTTTTTCATAAAAGGGCTTACACAAAATAGAAGGGAGAGCTTGAAGGATGGTCAATATTACCTGTCTGGGGGCCGCCGGTTCCGTGACCGGATCCACCTATCTCATTGACACTGAACGGGGGCGGCAGATTCTCGTTGAGTGCGGTCTTTTTCAAGGTAGTGCACAAATTGAAAGCAGAAACTGGAAGGACTGGGGATTTAATCCTGCACAGATCGACACACTTCTTCTCACCCATGCCCATATAGACCACAGCGGCCGCATTCCGAAACTGGTCAAGGATGGATTCACCGGAAGGATCATCACCTCCCCTCCTACCGCGGAGCTTTGCGGCATTATGCTTCTCGATGCGGCCCATATACAGGAGATGGATGCCGAATGGCAGACCAAAAAAAATGCCCGGCAGGGGAGAAAGAGTATTGACCCTCTCTATACAATGGAAGATGCGAAAAAAAGCCTGCGCTATCTGTCGCCGATGGAACGCGACAGGATATTTGCGGTAGGAGATGGGATAAAGGCGCGCTTCAGGAACGCAGGACACATACTCGGCTCTTCGATCATCGAACTGTGGATTGAAGACGGGGAAAACGAAATCAAGGTCGTATTTTCCGGTGACATCGGGAACAAAAATCAACTGATATTGAAGGATCCACATGAAGAATTTGACGCGCAATATGTCTTTATGGAATCCACCTACGGCAACAGATTGCATCGTTCCTTCGAGGACAGCAAGGAAGAATTACTCGAGGCCGTCAGGTATTCCGTTTCGAAAGGGGAAAAAATTATCATTCCCGCCTTTGCCCTGGAGCGCACTCAGGAGATTCTCTACCTTTTGGGAGAATTTTCCAGAGAAGGACGGCTGCCGGAAATTCCCATTTATCTCGACAGCCCCCTTGCCATTAAAGCAACGGAAATTTTCCGGAAAAACAAAAAATACTATGATGAAGAGGCCCGGGCAATCGTGGAAGAAGGCTTTGACCCCTTTGCCATGCCGAATTTACGCTATACTCCCACAACGGAAGAATCCATCGCCATCAACAGGCAATCGGGTTCCGCCGTCATTATCTCCGCAAGCGGAATGATGAATGCGGGAAGAATAAAACATCATCTCAAGCACAATCTATGGCGGCCCGGCGCCAGTCTTGTGATCGTCGGATACCAGGCTGAAGGTACCACGGGACGAAAAATAGTGGACGGCGCCAGCCATGTAAAAATATTCAGGGAGGATGTCGCAGTAAGGGCAAAAGTATTTACTATCGGAGGATTTTCCGCACATGCCGATCAAAAGGGACTTCTTGAATGGGTCTCCAATTTCACGCAGTCACAGTCTAAAGTATTTCTTGTACACGGCGAAGCGTCGGCATGTGAAACGCTCGCCGAAAAAATCAGAAAGGATTTGGGACTCGACACGTATGTGCCCCGCTGGAGAGAACGCCTTACCTTGAAGGTTCCTGCGGAAACCATAGTAACAGCCCCACCCGACTATGACGCTGCCGCTTCTGAAGATGCAGTGCTGGAAGAGCTGGAAACGATAGAGCAGGAGTTAGATGCACTACGTGCCACACTCTCCTCGGGATCACGGATCGGGACAGAAGCAAAGATCGAAAAGCTCAAAAAAATCGAGGGTGACCTGCGGTCATTATTTTCATAATCATGAAAATAACAGGCTCTCTTTGCTTGACATTTGAGAAATTATTTTATATTGCTAATGCTCAATCGCGATAATATCGAATGTACTGCAGGTCGTGTGGAAACATGCTGAAGAGGACGGTTCATGAAATCAATCGTGAGAACTGAGAATGGGTATATATGAGCATTCGCCAAGAGGAAAGGTCGTACCTTTCCTCTTTTTATTTTCAGGTAAAATGACATGGAGTGGTATCACACAACAAAAGGGAGGTGGGTTTTATGGATTTTGCAAACATACTCTACGAGAAACAGGGAAATATCGCAAAGCTGACATTGAATCGTCCGCCGGCCAATTCGGTAAATCTCGCGACACTTCAGGATATCGAAAAGGCGCTTGACGACGCGGAACAGAGCAATGATGTCCGGGTGCTTGTCATCACCGGTGCCGGGGAAAAAGGATTTTCGGCCGGATTCGATGTAAGCGATGCAGCAAACGGTCATATTACGGGACCCAAGGGCCAGGAAGTATGGACAAGGATCGACAGATTCCCGAAACCGGTCATCGCCGCAGTGAATGGGTACGCCTTCGGCGGTGGATGCGAGCTGGCGATGGCATCGACATTCGCGGTTATGCAGGAAAATGCAAAAATAGGGCTGACCGAGCTTAATCTGGGCATCATCCCCGGTTGGGGCGGAACACAGAGAATGCCCAGAATTCTTGGAAAATCAAAGGCCCTGGAAATGATTCTCTTCAGCAAGCGCATAAGCGCGAAGGAAGCGCTTGAAATCGGCCTCGTCAACAGGGTCTCCAAAGAGGGCGAACTGATGAAAGACGTCATGGAAATGGCAGAATTTCTCGCGCAGAGACCGCCGCTTGCCGTAAAGGCCGTAATGAATGCGGTCGTGGCAGGCATGGAGAAGGGTCTGGATGAGGGAACAAAGGTGGAATGGCAGGGAACACAGACTGTAGCGGCATCCAAGGATGCCATCGAAGGCTTTACCGCGTTCCTGGAGAAACGTGCCCCCAATTTTAAGGGCGAATAATTCACTTATAAAGAAGGAGACGGAATCATGAAAACAGAAGATGTGAAAAAAATTGCAATGATCGGCGCCGGCGACATGGGCCACGGCATCGCAGCCTGCTGCCTCCTGGGAGGATATACGGTGGTGCTCCGTGATATCGAACAGAAGTTCGTCGACCGCGGTGTGGAAGGCATTAAAAAGAGCTTTGCCAAATTCAAGGAAAAGGGGAAAATCACACCCGAGGCCCATGATGATGCACTGGCCCGCCTGATCCCCATGGTGGACATTGAAGAGGCGGTAAAAGACGCCGATTTCATCATCGAAGCGGTGCCGGAAAAACTTGAACTGAAGAAAAGCGTGTTTGCCGATCTGGACAAATATGCGCCAAAACACGCCATCCTCGCCTCCAACACCTCAAACATCAGTATTACGGAAATTGCAAAGGCAACGGGACGTCCGGAAAATGTTATCGGCTACCATTTTTTCAATCCCGCCATTTTGATGAAACTTGTTGAAGTGACCAGAGGCGATAAATCATCTGATGAATCCATTCAGATCGGGTACGAAATTGCCAAGAAAATCGGGAAAGTGCCCGTTATCGTGCAGAAGGATTCGCCCGGATTCATCTATAACCGGGTCAACGAGCCTACGCTGGCATTGCTTTCCGAAATTCTCAAGGCCGGCCATCCCTCGCCTGAAGAATTCGACGGGGCATTCAAGGCGTTCATGCCCATGGCCCCCTTCGAGCTTATGGACTACGTGGGCATCGACATCGCCGTCCACGGCATGGAATACTTCGCAGAGGTTCTTTCCCCCGATTACAAACCTTCCGATGCATTCCTGGAATACCTGAAGACAGGCAACTTGGGGAAAAAGACCGGCAGGGGATTTTATGACTGGTCCGAAGGCAGGCCGAAAATCGATACCTCCAGGGCCACCAAGGAATACGACCTGAATCACCTGGTTGCCCTTCAGGTGAACGAGGCCACCAAGCTCATCGAGGAAGGCGTCTGTACCGATCCCAAAGAAATCGATCTTGCCATGGCAAACGGCGGTGGATCCCCCTTCGGCCCCTTCGCACTTGCCAAGGGAATCGGTTACGAGGTACTGAATGCAAAACTTAATGAACTTTATGACAAATTCAAGCTGGAAATCTTCAAACCCACGGCACTCATGAAAGAAGGAAAGATTGAGGTGTAAACGGGAGTTTGGCATGAAGACCAAAAATCGAAGGTAAAATGCTCGTGCCGGCACGCACGGGAAGTATTCAAGAAGGCACGGTCACCCTTTCGGGACCGTGCCTTCGTTTTTCTACAGCACAATCTTTACCGCCTGATGGCGGCTTAATTGCGAAAAGAGGAATCTCCTGTCATCATCGCTGAAGACGGTCGTTTTCACATTCAGGCACTGATACGCTCCCCTTCGGCTGCGTCTTGAAAGAGATACTTCACAGGACCGCTCCTGGAATATCTCGCGCAGAGCGGTATGCATCTCATCGGCATCACCGCCGATCACTTTATAGATCCACCGGCAGGGATACTCAATCCGTGGACCTTGTTTCGTTTCATTCATCATTAAAACCCCGCACTTTTGCCCCCTGTTTCATTATCGCCGCGATGGAGTACGTCACAGAGAGTTACCGGTCATATTCATCCCGTATGGCACCGACCAGCTGCTCCATGATATCTTCGAGGGTAATAAGCCCCAGCGGACGCCCCTGCTTACTGAGGATCACCGCCTGGTGAAGTCTTCTGGCCTGGAAACTTCTCAACTGGGCATCTATAGTTTTGTCGACTTCTATAAAATAGGGAGGCCGTATGAGTTTTTTTACCGATCCACCACGACCGGATGGGATAAGCTTCAGCATGTCTTTGGCATGCAAAAACCCTATAATATTATCTCTTTCCCCCTGGCTCACGGGGAATCGGCTGTATCCTGTTTTCATGACAATATCAATAACCCTGTTGATGGGTGACTCCACATCGATGACGGTCATATTGTTGAAGGGGATCATAATCTCCTGCACCGGCATATCGTTCAACGCGAACACACGGCCCAGCAGGCTTCTCTCATCGGCAGTGATGGTTCCGTCGTCCCAGGCCATTTTGATACAGCTCTGGAGTTCCGCTTCCGTGAACAGCGGCCTTTTCACTTTTTTTACGTCAATGCCGATCAAAAGCAAAAATTTGGTGCTTATAAAAGTAATGACGCCGATCACCGGTTTGAAGACGGCCATTGCCACACTCATTACAGGGGCCACAAAAAGCGACACCCGTTCGTTAAAATATTTCGCATACACCTTTGGTGTGATTTCAGCAAAGATGAGAATCAACAACGTCATAATAACCGTCACATATATGATCCCCTTTTCGCCCCACAGCATAATTGCCAGTACAGTCGCAATGGCCGACATGGCGACATTGACGAGATTGTTCCCCAGAAGAATCGTCCCGATCAGGCGTTCCGGATTTTCAAGAATTTTTTCGACCATGGCAACCCGCCGCGGCATCACTTCGGAAAGCCGGTGCAGTCTCAGCCTGCTTATAGCCATCAGTGCCGTTTCCGACCCTGAAAAAAACGCCGAGAGACCAAGCAACACAACGAGAACAATCACCATAACAAGATTGTGCAGCATGAAAAACCTCTATTTTTTTCAATTATTGACTTTCCCGTCTCGTTTTGCCGTCTCATTAACCCAGAGTGGATGGCGTTTCAGGGCATAGTCGAGCCTGACGGCGCCCGTAAACATTCCCCTCACCATGGGACGATTCGGCTTAATAACAAGCGCCGCTATATGGCCGATGAATGCAAAAATAAAAAACACGAAAAATATATTATGCAGCCAGGTTGCGGAAGACACGACCCAAAGCGATAATTGAGGATCGATCAAATTCTTGTACGTCTTCACCAGCCCGGAAACGATAAGAACGGCAATGACGACGGCCATGCCCATGTAGGCCACACGCTGCTCGGGAAGATACTTATGAAACGGCGGTTCCTCCCCTTTACCGAAAAATGTTCCGATTACTTCAATCGAGGCCTTCAGATCGCCCCTGCGGGGCAGCATCCCCCGCTCCTTGAGCATGAGGTGATAGACGATATGAAAACAGGATGCGGCAATAAATATAAAGGATGCAACATAGTGTACTTTGAGGGAAACAAAAAAATCGCCGGACCACATCAGTCCCGGCAGTTCCGTTATATAATAACGTTTTGCAATGGGAAGCTGAAATAGACCTGTAATAATCAAAAGAATACCCGACAGCGCCACCGCCCAGTGTTCAATCAGCTCTACCGCGTGGTGGCGCCGGATCAATCCCTTGTAATATGATATGGAAGGTCTTGCCATTTATGTCTCCCTCTCGTCACGAACTGCTTTATTTTTCACACTGCCAAGGGCACCGATGATTCCCGCACCGATCCCTATTACCGGTGCAAGAAGAGCCGATCTTTCAAGAAACTCCGCTTCGGCAAGACGGCGCCTCACCCTGTTCAGATGAGGTCTTCCGTGCCCTTTCTCTATAGCCAGATTGAGCGTCTCGAATGACACCGGTGAGACATAAAGGGTGGCAGTACCGCCGTTTTCCTTTGCCCCGTAAATAAAACCGTTCATTGCAGAGGCACGTCGCTCGGCCTCCCTGAAGATGTCATCGCGCAACCCGATGATCATGGCATTCTGCGGGCAGACTTCCATGCAAAGCGGCAGCCGTTTCTGAAGGAGACGATCATAACACAAATCGCATTTGTACATGACACCGTTACCTGCAAGCGATGGAACAATAGAAAGGTATATTCCGATTCCCGACTGCCGCTGAGGGATATTCCAGGGGCACACATCCCGACATTTGGCACCGCCGAAACAGACGTCCGGATCGATGACGACTGCACCGTTTTCATACTTGTGATTTGCAGAAAAAGGACACATGGTAGCGCAGGCGGGGTTGTCGCAGTGCATGCATCTCCGTGGAATGAATACCGTCCGCTTCCCGACATCCGGGATATTCACCTCCGCCTTCTGAATATAAATCTGTGTGTAGGGGGTCAACCTGTCGTTCACCCCTTTTTGCGTGGACCAGTCTTCCACCTTTCCCCGCGGGAAAAGCGTTGGTATCGGCTCAGCAGGCGCCGGGATCTTGCTCACAGCTCTCTCGTGGCACACTTCGACGCAGGCCGGCACAGCCCGATCAACACAGCCGTCACAGAGGCTGAGATCGATAAGACTGACCAATTCGGATTTCGTTGCAGCCCTCGAAACGGAGGGAATCCCTATTCCCGTGAGAGCCACAACCCCGGCGGAAGTTTTCAGAAACGATCTTCTGGTGATATCACCCATACCCGTATCCCCGTTTTTTGTAATTATTCTGATTTGTTACCCGGCATAGGCTGCGGTACTTTTGCGGTAAACGGCACACCCGCCACCACATAGGAAATTGCACCGAATTTACAAGATTCCTGCATGCATTGCAGACAGCGAATGCAATCGGGCTGGTTCGCCCCCTCATAAAAGCGGATCCCCATGGGACACCCCTTGTAGCATTCGTCACAGTGGACACACCTGTCGGGATGATACACCATTTTGAAAATACTGACTTTATTGAAAAGAGCATAGATCGCACCGAGAGGACAGAGTATTCTGCAGAAGGGCCGGCGAACAAAAATCATGAGCACCACTATGACCAGCAGAATCAAAACCTTGTGTGCAAACAACGCCCCCCAGAGATCACGCAGCTCCGGTTGCAGCACACTCAGGGGAAGACCGGCCTCAAGCGTTCCCACAGGGCATATCAATTTACAGAACCAGGTCTGTCCGTAACCGAACTCGTCAACCACAAAAAGGGGTAATAGAACAACAAATAAAGCCAGAACCCCGTACTTGACGTAGCTCAGACATCGGGGAATCTCTTTTTTCCGGGAGGGAATTTTGTAGATGAGTTCCTGTAAAAATCCGAAGGGACAGAGCCAGGCACAGGGCATACGTCCAACCAGGCTTCCGATGATCCCCAGGAACCCGATTACATATAACCCGACATGAAACTTCCCCGCTGCGATACTGGGCCGTATGGTGGAAAACAGCGACTGCAAGGATCCGAGGGGGCAGGCACCCGTGGCGGCAGGACAAGAATAACAATTCAGTCCCGGCACACAGATTGATTTAAGCCGCCCCTGATAGATGCTTCGAGTAAAGGGGAACAGATAAAAGGCATTGCTCAACAGTGTGGCCACAATCTGTATCCATCGTCTCAGAACCCACATCATCCCACACCTATGCAGCTGAGACAGATATTGATTGCCTTTTCCCAGACCGCGGAAACTTCTCCTTCACTGATACCTGCCAGCATAAGTAAGAGAAAGAAAAAGAGCAACAAAAGCGACTTTCTGCTGATGCCGTTTTTCTGCACCAAAGGCAATCCCCCCTTATGATATAGATGCCCCGTTTTCATTATTCCGTTGAAACTCTGCATTCATTCCCGCATTGAACGGTACACAGTCAATACAGCGCCGCATGTCAATTTTTCTTCCCGCATTGATCAAACAGGGATTGGATTTTTTCTTCAAGCACATTTTCGGGTCTGCTCCCAAGGATTTTTTCAACGATCTCACCCTCCCTCGCAATTAAAAGCAGTGGAATCCCCGAAATTTTGTATTCCCTGACCACCTTTTCCCCGCCCCAATATACGGGAAAGGTAAGTCTCATCTGATCCACCAGGGGTTGAATCATTGCCGGTCCCCCCATATCAAGGCTGACACCCACTATTTTGAGCCCTTTTCCGGCATATTTTTCATGCAGTTTTTGCATCATTGGCAGTTCATCGCGACAGGGCGCGCACCATGCAGCCATTGCGACAATGAAGAGGGGGCAATCCCCTTTATTTATCATTCTTTTTATGTCAAGAAGCCCGATCGGCTTTACCTTGTTTTGTTTGATCCCTGCCGCCGCCTCTCCCGTCGACAAATGAAACAACCCAAGCATCAACAATACCGTCATGATTACTGACAAACATTTATACATTCTCATCATGCCCCCGCCTTTTCCTAAATAGCGATATTTTCACTTACCCGTACCTTTCTCATGTGGAAGAGGAGTATGCAGTCTCACATCGGCTCAATTTCTCAACCCCCTCCCCTTCCCGATGTGTGTTGAACCTATCCTATTTTTTCATGAATATCAAGACGTATTGACTCTTACTGGCAGTTTCACCGGCTTGAAAGAGACGCATCGCCGCCACTGTCAAAATGATTGAAGACATTGGAGTTTGCGTCATGGGAACGGATTCCCTCCCGCCCTTTTATCAATGTGCCTCGTCCCAGTTCCTTCCGCTTCCTACATTCACCACGATCGGAACTTTCAGTGCAATCACACCTTCCATTTCCCGCCGCACGAGGGACATAATTTCAGCTTTTTCGTCCAAAGTGGTCTCGAACACCAGCTCATCGTGAACCTGCATGATCATCTTTGTTTTCAGACATTGCGTCTCAATATGGGCGGCGATGCGCAGCATGGCGATTTTGATGAGGTCTGCTGCCGTTCCCTGGATAGGCGTATTGATAGCCGTCCGTTCGGCAAACTGCCTGACCACGGCATTGGAGCTTCTGATTTCAGGGATATATCGACGCCTGTTCATAAGTGTGGAAACGAACCCGTCCTTCTCTGCCTGGGCAAGTATATCGTCTATAAAGGATTTGACACCATAGAATCGCTGAAAGTACTGATCAATGTATGCCTTTGCCATCTTTTGGGACACATCGAGTTCTTTCGCAAGACCGAATGGACTCATGCCGTATATGATACCGAAATTTATAACCTTCGCGTGCCGTCTCATCTCTTCATTCACCATTTCGGGAAACACCCCGAATACGCTGGACGCAGTTTTACGATGGATATCCTCACCCTTCTCAAAGGCTTGAATCAATTCCCCGTCTTCAGACAGGTGGGCAAGTATGCGTAATTCAATCTGGGAATAGTCAAAGGAAATCAGCTCGCACCCCTCAGGCGACGTAAAGGCCTGCCGGATACGTTTCCCTTCCGTTGTTCGCACGGGAATATTTTGCAGGTTGGGATTACTGCTGGAAAGCCTTCCCGTTGCCGTGGCCGTTTGATTGTAGGAAGTATGAATTCTTCCGGTGTGTGGATTGACAAGTACCGGGAGGGCATCTACATAGGTGGATCGCAACTTTTCCAGGCTGCGGTATGAAAGAATTTCAGCGGGAAATTCATAGGAACGGGCAAGCTGTGTGAGTACCTCAACATTTGTCGAATATCCCTCTTTGATTTTACGACCGCGGGGCAGTCCCAGTTTCTCGAACAGAATGACCTGAAGTTGCTTGGGTGAATTGATATTGAAACGTTCTCCGGCAAGATGATATATTTTTTCTTCCGAAAGTTTCAGAAGCTCTCGAAGTTGCCGCGAGAGTTCCTTTAAAAGAACAGTATCGACAAGCACGCCGTGGAACTCCATAGAGGCAAGCACCTCAATCAGGGGCATCTCAACCATCTCGAAAAGCTCACGGAACCCTTCCGTTTTTATTTCCTCGCCAAGAACCGGCACAAGACATCTGATCGCGTCCACCCTCTGGCAGAAACAGGCCGCCGTTTTCCCCAGCGGAACAGTGCGCAGGGGAACGGCCTTCGCTCCCTTTCCCGTCAGGTCATGCGCAGCAGGTATATCCCGATTTAGAAACTCTCTCGCCAGTGCCGTCATGCTGTAATCCCGTTTTGAGGGATTCAGAATATACCCTCCCACCATCGTATCGAAGGCAAGCCCTTTCAGTCTGATTCCCCTTTTCGCAAGAACTATGAACGCTTTTTTGACGTCCTGTCCTGATTTTTTTACGCGCTCATCCGAAAAGTACGGCGCCAGTGTTTCAAGCACGAAGTCGGCGTCAAGCCCCTTCCCCCCTTCGTGTGTGAAGGGAATATAACCGACCGTCTCTGCATCCACTGCCAGCGCCAACCCTACCATGTCAGTCCTGTGAGGTTCGGTTCCTTTTGCAAGTGCAAAATCAAAGGAAAATTCCTTTCGTTTTCCCAGGAGTGTCACAATCTTCAGAAACTCATCCTTTTCGAGAATCAACTGCCGGTCACCTTCTTTTATCTCAGCAGCCCCCCTTATTTGCTGAAGCAGCGAAGAAAACTCAAACCGGGAAAAGAGGTCACTCAGGTGCTCCGTACAGGGCTCCTCATAGGCAAGATCTTCAAGTTGAAGCTCGAGCGCGACATCCCTTTTTATAGTGGCAAGTTCCCTGCTCAGACGAGCCTGTTCAGCAAATTCCTCCAAATTATGCCTGACACGGGCGCCCTTGACCTCACTCATATGCTCCAACACACCTTCGACCGTACCGTATGCTTCCACCAGTCTGCGCGCCGTCTTTTCACCAATACCGGGAACACCGGGAATGTTATCGGAAGTATCGCCGGCAAGACCGAGAATCTCAATGACCTTAACGGGTTCGACACCGAACCGTTCCTTTACCCCCTCCACGTCGTATATCTTATCCTTCATCGTATCAATTATCGCTACGGAATCAGAGACAAGCTGCATCAGATCCTTGTCGCCCGACACAATGAGCACCCGCAGCCCTTCGTACCCCCCGAATTTTTCGACCAAGGTTCCGATGATATCGTCGGCTTCAACTCCTGAATGCTCAATAATATTGATAGAAAAACCCTTTACCACCTCCTTGATATAGGGAATTTGGGCAATCAGTTCATCGGGCATTACTGCCCTGTTCGCTTTGTAGTCTTCAAAAGCTTCATGACGGAATGTCGGCCCTTTTGCATCAAAGACCACGGAAATATAGTCGGGCCGCCAATCGCGACAGAGCTTCATCAGCATGGTGGTGAATCCGTAAATGGCATTAGTGGGGAATCCTTTTGAGTTGGTCAATTCCCGTATCGCATAGAAGGCTCGATACACATAATTGCTCCCGTCAACGAGGAATAAGGTTTTCGTGTCCCGTGATGTTTCCGTCATAGATCCTCCACCGGAATATATTATTTTTCCTAAAGCTCAAAGGTCGCTTTTATCTTGTAGGTGCGCACAGCGGGCATGTTCAGGATATCACTGATCCCGGTTTCTTCGCCTATGCGGGCAATGATCCGTTCTATGTCTTCCATGGAAGGAGCAATCAGCGTAAACCATATATTATACTCGTTATTTCTTCGATAGTTATGGGTGACACCGGTACAGGCATTCACCACGGACACGAAGTCTGCCACTTGTTCGTCGGGGACACGGGCGGCGCAAAGGGTACCGGCAAACCCTATGTTTGACCGATCGAAAATCGCGCCGATTCTTCGGATAATACCACTTTCCCTTAGAGCTCTGACGCGTGCAAAGGCCTCTTGCGCACCGATGCCGATTTTCTCACCGATAATCACATAGGGATTCACATCAATTGGAAAATCGCTCTGGATCTGATTTAGAATTTTCCGATCCACCTCGTCCATCAATCCAGTTTCCTGTCAACGTCCGACTCACGCCCGGTCTCTCTTGCACTCTTCGGCTCGTAGGCGCAAAGAGGTTCCTCCGCAAGATAGTCGCCGTAGGCCTCCCAGGCGCGCGCCCGACATCCTCCGCATACTTTCAGGAATTCGCAACGCCGGCATTTGCCCTTATACCGTGTAAGATCTCTTAAATCTTCGAAGACAGGCGAATTATGCCAGATGTCGCTGAATGACCGTTCCGTAAGCCTTCCGCAATCGACTTCGAGAAAGCCGCAGGGCTGCACCTGTCCCACGTGCGAGATAAAACAGAAGGAACTTCCTCCCATGCACCCCCTCGTCATGGCATGCAACGGGTGCGTCGCCGGTGCGTGTGCCGTTATCTCTTTTTTCCTCTGGTGAAAAATACGGTAATACTGGGGTGCGCAGGTCGCTTTCAGCTGCAGTGAACAGGTGAGGCTTTTTTCAAAAAACCAGTGGAGGGCTTTCTCATAATCCTCAGCGCCAATTTTCTGATCGGCCAGATCCTTGCCACGCCCGGTGGGCACCAGAAGAAAAATATGATGGGCAACGGCGCCGAGACCTTCGGAAAGACTAAAAATACGGTCGATTTCCCCGATGTTGCGATCCGTAATGGTTGTATTTATTTGAAATTCTACGCCGGCACGCTTGAAGGCTTCAATCCCCGAAAGTGCTCCCTCGAAGGCGCCGGGAACTCCCCGAAAGGCATCATGACGTGCCGCATCGGCGCCGTCAAGACTGATGCTGATCCGCTTAATTCCCGCATCACGCGTTCTTTCGGCAATCTCATCGGTCACCATGGTTCCGTTGGTAGCCAGCACCATGCGCAGCCCTTGTCGGTCGCCATAGGACGCGACATCAAAGATGTCGCCGCGTAGGTAGGGTTCCCCCCCGGTGAGAATCACCACGGGATTTCCCACTTCAGTGATTTCATCTATCAGTCTCAGACATCGTTCCGTAGAAAATTCCCCCTCGTAGGGGCCGAAATGCGACGCGGCCCTGCAGTGCAGGCAGGACAAATTGCAGCTTCGCGTAATCTCCCAGGCCACCATCTGAAGATGGGAAGGAAGGAGCAGTGAATTCTCCTGTGATACAGGGACGTTCATTACGATGAGACTCCTTTGCTATCTGCCGAGCACAGCGGCAGCCTCTCTTGCAAAATAGGTTATGATAATATCGGCGCCGGCACGCTTGATCGAGGTCAGCGATTCCATCATGGCCTTTTCACCATCGAGCCATCCCATGTTTGCCGCCGCCTTGATCATTGAAAATTCGCCGCTTACGTTATAGGCGGCCAGGGGAAGATCAAATTCCTCCTTCGCACGCCGTATCACATCAAGATAGGGAAGGGCCGGTTTGACCATAATAATATCGGCGCCTTCCTCCACATCGAGGGTCATCTCTCGAATAGCCTCTTCGCTGTTGGATGGATCCATCTGGTAGGACTTTCTGTCACCGAATTGAGGCGCACTTTCGGCTGCCTCTCGGAAAGGTCCGTAAAAACAGGAAGCATACTTGGCGGAATAGGCCATAATGGGGATGGTGTCATAACCCTTTTCGTCAAGGGCTTCCCGAATCGCCAGGACCTGTCCGTCCATCATTGCCGAGGGTGCCACCATATCGGCGCCGGCTACGGCATGGGAAAGTGCCGTTTCACCCAAGACTTCTATGGATGAATCGTTTTCGATTGTTTCCCCGTCGAGTATGCCGCAATGACCGTGACTGGTATACTCGCAGAGACAGACATCAGTGATAATCAGTATGTCGGGCACCGCATCCTTAACGGCCTTCACGGCTATCTGGATAATTCCGTCCTTTGCAAAGGCACCGCTTGCCAGTTCGTCCTTTGTTTCCGGAATACCGAAAAGGAGCACCGCCGGGATTCCCAGATCGCGTGCATCTTTCACTTCCCTAACAAGATAGTCCACGGACATCTGAAAATGGCCGGGCATGGAAGGTATCGGTTTCTTCACCTTCTTACCGAAGGTCACAAAAAGCGGGTAGACCAGATCATCGACGGAAAAAGCCGTCTCCCTGATCAACCTTCTGAAATTTTCATTTTTTCTGAGACGCCGCGGTCGATAATCGGGAAAATTCATGTCAGTTCTCCATTTTCTATTGTTTTCGTGTGTGCTGTTTCCTGTGGAGCGGGTCTGGCCCCGCTTAAACAATCAACCCCTGTTCCCCTTTGCAAAGGGCATTTTTACAAAGACTGCGAAACTATTTTCCCCTTATCTCGTAGTCAGTCAAATAGCAAGCCGGATCCTCGGCCCACACATCACCGTATACCGCTTCGGCCCTGCAGCGAAAGTTTCCGCCGCACACGTCGAGCCAGCGGCACGTGGCGCACCGACCTTTGACAAAGGATTTTTTGTCCTTGAGTTTTGCCATGAGATCATTTGACTTATCCTGCCAGATCTCACTGAAGGGACGCTCTCTGACGTTTCCGAATGAAATGCTTCGCCAGAACTGATCAGCATATACCTCACCGTCCCAGCTTACGCAGCCTATACCGCGTCCCGAGTTGTTCCCCTCGTTCATTTTGAGGAGTTCCAGAACTTCGGCGGCCCGGGCCGGGTCTTCCCTGAGAAGCCGCATATATATGTAAGGTCCGTCGGCATGGTTATCGACGGTCAGCACCTCTTTCGGCTTACCCCGGTTGAAGAGATCCCGCGTCCGGTCCATTATCACATCCACAACCTCTCGTGTCCCTTCATGGCTCAGATCCTCCTCGACAAGCGCCGATCCACGCCCTGAATAGACGAGATGATAAAAACAGAGACGGGGGATTTCCTCGGATTCCGCCAGGTCAAATATCGCGGGAATTTCGCGATAATTCGATTTCGTGATGGTAAACCTGATGCCCACCTTGATCCCTTCCTCCATGCAGTTCCGCATACCTTTAAGCGCCGCCTGGAAGGCCCCTTCCACCCCTCTGAAGCGGTCATGTACCGCACCGATCCCGTCGATACTGACTCCTACATAGGAAAGTCCTATAGTGCCGTAAAGGCGAGCCTGTTCTTTCGTTATAAGCGTTCCATTCGTGGAGACAACAGCACGCATTCCACGATCCACGGCATAGCGGACGAGCTCGGGGAGATCTTTGCGCATGAAGGGCTCACCACCCGAAAAAAGCACCACGGGGGAACCGAACAGGGCAAGATCGTCGATAAGAGTTCTCGCTTCTTCCGTAGTCAGTTCATCGTCATAGTGAATATTCTGTGAACTGGAATAGCAATGCACGCATTTCAGGTTACAGCGCCGGGTCACATTCCAGACCACCACCGGCCGTTTATCCTTTGAAAACTGGAGAAGATGCGAAGGAAGTCTTCCCGATTCGGAACCATAACGCAGCACGTCGGATGGCTCTACCCCGCCGCAATATAATTTTGAAACACCAATCATTTGCACCCTTTCATATATGTAACAATGGTTTCGACAAACCCCTCTATCTCGTAGGGCCCCTGCATAATATCCACGGCAAGACCGGCTTTCTCAGCCGCCTCCGCCGTGACGGGGCCGATACAGGCAATATGGGCCGTCGGCGGTATCTCTGACACACCACCGATTATGTCGATAAAATTCTTTACTGTCGAGGGACTGGTAAAGGTGATCACATCAACCTTTTTCCCTTGTATCATCCTGATAAAATCCGTCCCTTCCCTTCCGGAACCGACGGTTCTGTACACCGGGATCACATCGACAATCGCGCCCTTCTGTGCAAGTCCCCGCGGAATGACATCGCGAGCGGTTTCCGCTCGGGGCAGCAATATCCGTGCACCCTTGATGTCAAGTTCTGCAAAGGCGCCGACCACCCCTTCGGATATAAACTCTTCAGGAACCAGATCAACTCGTATTCCCCTCTTCTCGATGGCACTTGCCGTTGCCGGACCGATGGTGGCAATGTGAACCCCTTTAAGATCCCGCACATCCATGTTAAGATTCCGCAGCCGCTCAAAAAATATTTTCACACTGTTGGCACTGGTAAAGATGATCCACTGGTAGGAGCCAATTTCCGAAAGCGCCCCATCCAGCAATCCCATGTTCTCGGCGGGGACAACCCTGATCACGGGGAACATAATCACACGCGCTCCCTTTTCACGAAGAAGCGCCGCAAAAGGCGCCGCCTGCGCCTCCGGCCTGGTCACCACTACTGTTGTACCGAAAAGCGGCCTTTTCTCAAACCAGGCAAGTTCCTCTCGAAGCGCCACTACCTGGCCCACCACAAAAATTGCCGGCGGTGAAAATTTTCGCGCCGCTGCGGCGCTCACGATATCGGCAAGTGGCGCCGTCACCGTCTCCTGATCGGGAGTCGTCCCCCACCGGATAAGCGCGGAAGGCGTACCGGGACTTTTCCCCTTCTCAATCAGCATTTTCGTAATGTGCGGAAGATTTTTTACCCCCATGAGAAAGACCAGCGTTTCGATGCCGGCCAGTTTTTCCCAGTCAAGACAGCTCTCTTCCTTGACGGGATCCTCATGGCCCGTCACAAAAGCGACTGCCGAGGTATGCCGGCGGTGTGTCAAAGGAATGCCTGCATAAGCGGGAACCGCCACGGCGGAGCTGATGCCGGGAACCACCTCGAAGGGAATCCCTGACTTCGCAAGAATCTGTGCCTCTTCGCCCCCCCGACCAAAAATAAAGGGATCGCCCCCCTTCAGCCTGGCCACCAGCCGCCCTTCGAGGGCTTCATCGACAAGAATTTGATTCAATCTATCCTGAGAGACGGTATGATCGCCCCCCTTTTTCCCTACATAAATAAAACGGGCATGGGGCGAGGCGTAAGCGAGGATATCATCACTTACAAGATAGTCATAGACAACCACGTCAGCTCGCTCAAGGCATTCTTTTCCGCGCAGTGTCAAAAGCCCGGGATCACCGGGGCCTCCTCCTACTATATATACTTTGCCTTTGTTCATTCTCTATTCTCAACAATTCCCGCATTCAATTTCGAGTAGATTCCTGCCTCCCCGCTCAAGGATGTTTCCCGCCACCTTCTTTCCCAGCTCTTCCCACTCACGGTAGTCGCCTCCTGCACTCTCCGCAATAATAACCCTTCCGTCGGCACTGCCCACCATACCCTTCAGGGTCATAAATTCCTTGTCCATCCGGGCGAATCCGGCAATGGGAACCTGGCATCCGCCTCCCAGACAGGCAAGGAAAGCGCGTTCCGCCGAAATTTCGAAGAGTGTCTGCCTGTGGTTCAAAAAGGTTACCACCTCCCGTGCTTCCTCATCGTCTTTGCGGATCTCGATACCCAGAACCCCCTGACCTGCGGCAGGAAGCATGACTTCATCGGGAATAAACTGTGACACCTCCGCGACCCGCCCCATTCGACGCATCCCGGCCGCCGCAAGAATAATTCCATCCAGACCTTCGCTTTCTATTTTCCTGATTCTCGTATCAAGGTTTCCCCTTATAGGCACGATCTCAACATCGGGCAGCAGGTTAAGGATCTGCATGCGGCGCCGCAGTGATCCTGTACCGATCCTCGCCCCCGCAGGCAGCTCTTCCAGTTTGCGTCTGTCTCTCGAAATCAGCACATCGCGGTGATCCTCCCGAGCGGGTATGGCCGCAATTTCCAGCTCGTCGGGAAGCTCGACGGGTACATCTTTCATACTGTGGACCGCCATATCGATTTTTCCCGAAAGCAGGGCTTCTTCTATCTCCTTGACAAAAATGCCCTTCCCTCCTATCTCGACAAGGGAGATGTTCTGCATTCTGTCACCCTTTGTCCGAATAGGCGCAATCTGAAAATTCAAGTCCTTATACCGCTGCTTCAACCGGTCGGCAATAAACCGGGCCTGCACCATGGCAAGATCACTTCCCCGTGTTCCTATAGTGTATGTCCGATCGATGGTTCGCTCCTCCTCTCGTTGTTACAAAATCTTTCGCGGCCTCAGTCCCTTTCAAGGCCGAACAATCGTCTTATGGCCGCCACGTAAGCATCGGCTCCTCCATTTTCACTTTCCTCTTTGAGACCCGTCACCGGGCCATGCAGAACTTTGTTCACCACCGCCTGGACCAGCGCCTCCACATGAGTCCTTTCATCAGCGCCAAGGCCTTTCATCCAGCCCATGGACCGTTCCAGTTCTCCCCTTGTGATATCCTCCAGCTTATTTCTGAGATCGACAATGGTGGGCACTACTTCCAGCGTGGCGTACCACTTTCTGAAATTCTCCACTTCTTCGTCAATGATTGCCCCCGCTTTACGGGCCTCTTCGATGCGGGTTTTCATATTCTCGTCAACAACCCCTTGCAGATCATCGATGTTGTAAAGATATACATTGTCCATATCCCCCACGGCCGGATCGATGTCGCGGGGTACGGCAATATCGATGAGAAACAGCAGCCTGTTCTTTCGTCTTCGAAGCGCTCTTTCGATCATGGCCCGGTTGATGATAAATCCGGGCGTTCCCGTAGAACTTATCACAATATCAGACTCACCCAGTTTCTGTTCCAATGAATCGAATCGGGCCGCCTTTCCCCCGAATTCATCGGCCAGTCTCTGGGCCTTTTCATAGGTCCTGTTCACAATGCTGACAGTGCGGATACCTTTCTCTGCCAGGTGCCGGGCGGCCAGTTCGGCCATTTCCCCTGCTCCGACCAGCAACACCGCTTTTCCCGCAAGATCCCCGAATATCTTTTTTGAAAGTTCTACGGCGGTATATCCCACCGAAACGGCATTGGCGGAAATGGCTGTTTCCGTGCGCACCCGCTTCGCCACTCGAAAGGCGTGGTGGAGCAGCTTGTTCAGCATCACCCCGGAGGCCTTTTCCTCGACACAGCGGCGGTAGGCATCCTTCACCTGGCCAAGGATCTGGGGCTCTCCCATCACCATTGAATCGATACTCGAGGCAACCCTGAATAAATGCCGCACGGCCTCGTGGTCCCGATACACATAAAGGCACGCCTCCATCTCCTCGGCGGGAAGATTCCCCTGGGACAAAACAACCCCCTTCAACCCCTCGACCGCGGCATCCGCATTGTTCACATGGGCAAGCACCTCCACACGGTTGCAGGTTGCAAGATACAGGGCCTCCTTCACCTGGGAAATGTTTTTTACCGCCCGTACCGCGTTCCCCTCGTCATCGCAGGCGATCGACAGCCGCTCTCTCATCTCGACGGGCGCCGATTTATGATTCATTCCCAGCAGGATAATATTCATCGCTCTCTACTAAAAAGTGTGCACCGTCACAAAAAAAATATTGACGCCCACAAAGGCGAAAAGAAGAATCACGAATGCCCCGATGGAAAGCAACGCCGCCCTTTTCCCCTTCCAGCCGATGGCAAGCCGCTGATGCACAAGCAGAGCGCACATGATCCACGAAACCAGCGTGGCGATCTGTTTGGGATCGCTCTGCAGATGGCTTCCCCAGACGGTTCGGGCCCATACTGCGCCGGCAATAATTCCCAGTGTCAGCAGCAGAAAACCCCACACCGCCGATATATGATTAATGCGATCGAGATCTCGAAGCGGCGGAAGGAAACGATTCAAACTGTCGATCCGCCTTTTTCGAATGAGATTGTCCTGCACAAGATACATTATTGACGAGCAGCAGGCCAACGCAAAAAAAGCGCCACCCACAAGTGAACACACCACGTGGATCGTCACCCATGACGCCTTGAGCGTATCGGGTATGTGCACGGCGCCGATGACCCTCGCCGATGAGGCAATAGAAAGCAGAAGCGCCAGCGGCGCCACAAAGGCCCCCAGTACCCGCGTCCTGGTCCTGGCCTGAAAGGCAAGATAGACCCCCGAAACGGCCCATGCAATAAATGACAGGGCCTCAAAGGAATTGACCACGGGGCTGTATCCGCTGTTCACCCATCGAATAATTATATAGGCAGTATGAAAACCGAAGGCGCCCGCAAGCATCCAGGTGGCAGCCCTGGCGACACCCACACGGCGTACCACCAGCGAAGCGATGTAGGCAATCGTACTCATCAGGTATGCGGCAAGGGCGCATTTAAAAATAGTAGTATCCATTTTTTTCTCTTTTATGGACGTTGTGCACTAAAGACGTTGCGTAATATCTGTGAGATCGATTTTTTCGCCGGTACACTCCGAGATCGCTTTATCGACGCCATGCCAGTCTTCCCTTTTAATGAGACCAAGAATATCCGAATCCAGCAGCGCTTCAAAGAACGCACGGTTTTTCTCCGAAGGCATTCCACGTGAGAGGATCCGGCATCTCAACTCCCCCATGATAGCGAGTAATATGGCATATTCATTTCCATAACACCCTTCAATCTCCTCTCGTATCCTGCGGGCAAGGGCAGGACTCTTACCGCCCGTTGAGATGGCAACGGCAAGATCTCCCCGCTGAAAAAGCGAAGGAACAATACAATTGCATAGTGGGGGATTATCAACGATATTGATCAGGAAGCCCCTTGCGTGACCGTCTTTAAAAATCCGTTCATTGACGTCCTCCCGGTCTGTCGCACCGATCACGAGTACAGCACCTTCGATATACTCGCATCTATACTCGTCATCTATATGTTCTATTTGAGCCCTCTTTCTCATCACCTCAAGCCCCGGCGTGAGAAACCGCGCCACCACGCTCACACGGGCGCCGCATTCCACCAGTCGCTCCACTTTCCTCTGGGCCACCTCTCCACCGCCGACAACCACACAGCGACGATTTTCAAGATTAAGATAAAGAGGATAATAGGGCATCGTTGCACTCACAAAAAAAGGGGTATTTGAAAAATCTTAACTATCACGAAGAGTAGCAAAATTCAAGCGACTTGAATTCTCTCAGAAAAGAAGCTATACAGGGCGTATCATGTGTTGTTTCATGAATTTCGTGAAGGAGGGACGCCATATGCCCACGGCAAAAGAATCATGGATTGAAATCGTTATTCAAACACCGTCCGAAATGAGCGACGCCATTTCAAATTTTCTGGAGGAACTGGGCACACGGGGCGTCTTTCAGGAAGAGGGAGTAGAGGATTCCTTCGAGAACCTTCAGGCATCAAGGGAATACGAAGAACTCAAGGCCTACCTGGCCGATGATACAGAAGTAGAGGGAAAGCTCGACGCCCTTCGGGGTTATATCCGAAGCCTTTCTGAACTTTTCCCGGACACGAAAAGACCCACCTTTACTACCTCGACCATTGTCGATCCCGACTGGGCGGAGAGGTGGAAAAAATATTTTAAGCCGCTCCGGATCAGCAAGAACATCGTCGTAAAGCCGACATGGGAACGCTATAACCCGGAAAGTGGCGACATCATTGTCGATATCGATCCGGGAATGGCCTTCGGGACGGGGCAGCACGCCTCTACAAGGCTCTGCATAAACGCAATAGAAGATATTATTCTGAAAGACAAGCCGTATCACGGCTGGAATGTGCTTGATGTGGGCACGGGAACGGGCATTCTGGCCATTTGCTGCATCAAGCTGGGAGCGGAGCATGTTACCGCCATTGATGTGGACCCGCAGGCGGTTGATATTGCAGGTAAAAATGTGATTATTAACGGGGTTGCCGATAAAATCGATATCATGAACCGTGAAGCTACCATGGTACGGAGCGCCTTTAACCTCATTGTGGCCAATCTGACAGCGCCGACCCTCATCAATCTTCAGGAACAATTGTCTTCGATGATCGAGCCGGGGGGATATCTGGTGGCATCGGGAATCACCGACATGTATATCAATCAGATAGAAAAAGTATTCAAGGCCGACGATATTGCCATCTACGAGAGGCTCGCCGAAAAGGAATGGGTCTGCTTCGTATTCAAAAAAAAGGACGCCTGAGGTGACGGTTCCAAGAATTTACAGTCCCGGTCGGAAAGATAGCGAAGGCACCATCGAACTGGGAGCAGAAGATCTCCACTACATAAAACATGTGCTCAGGCTCACACCGCATGACCCGATTGTCGTCTTTGACGGCGGAGGGTGTGAATACGACACGGTCATCGATCGGTTTACCCCTTCCGGTGTGTTCCTCACTGTTCGTTCGTCGACGCGCGTTGATGACTTCCCCGTCAGAATTACCCTTGCACAATCCCTTCCCAAGGAAAGCAAGATGGATCTCATTGTGCAGAAGGCCACCGAACTGGGTGTATGGCGTATTGTTCCATTCATATCATCGAGAACCGTTCCTCGCCTCACCGAAGAAAAAAAGACGGCACGGGTGAAGAGGTGGCAGAAAATTGCGGCCGAAGCGTCAAAACAATGCCTGAGGGCACACATACCGGACGTCGGTGGCATTGTTTCCTATCAGGACATGCTGGCAGAAACCGATCCGGAAGCCCTTAACATCATTTTTTGGGAAGAGGAAGCACAACGGGGCATCAAAGAGATTCTTACCGACGCCTCTTATATGAAAAAGGAAGAACTTCTCATCGTGATCGGACCGGAGGGCGGCTTTTCCAGGGATGAAGCGGCAATGGCGCAAGAGCGCGCACTGATCACCGCCCATCTGGGGCGGCAGATTCTTAGGGTGGAGACAGCGTCGCTTGCAGTACTCGCCATCATCCAATACGAAACGGGTCTCATCGGTTCACCGGTCAGCAGGGAGAAATAAGGCATGAAAGAACATATCTACGGCGGATTCTGGCGACGGGCCGTGGCCTTCAGTGTTGACGGCGTCATCATCTTTGCATTCCTGTCGTCGCTTCTGTTCCTTATGGAAAAGGCACTTCCTTCGGCAGCCTACTACGCCGCCGCCTCAAAATGGAGCTTGATTGCAGTGCTGCCTTACTACGGGACGGCCCTTGTCCTGAACATGTGTTATTTTACTTTTTTTCACGGTTTCGGGGGCCGTACGCCGGGCAAAATGCTGCTCGGACTTATGGTCATTCAATCCTCAGGGGAACCGATGACGCCGGGGCTGGCCTTTCTCAGGTGGGTAGGGTCCATAATCTCCCGCATCGTCTTTATGCTCGGCTTCATTTGGGTCGCCTTTGACGGCAGGAAACAGGGCTGGCATGACAAAATTGCCGGTACCTACGTCATCAAAACCCGCAGTCAGTCCCATGGACCGATGGAATCGGCAGCAGCTTCACACAGCGGCTATCCCTTATCACCCCGACACGACTATGATGAAGGATCTGCGGTCCGCTGGGAAGACAGTCATTATGAAGAAGTCGAAAGACATTGGGGACCCTACTAAAAAAGACCTTTCAAAAAAGCTTGACAAAAAAAAGGAGATCGGCTATTCAACATTGCCTCAACGAAACCGTGGGTCGGTAGCTCAGTCGGTAGAGCACGGGACTGAAAATCCCGGTGTCGGCAGTTCGATTCTGCCCTGACCCACCATGAATTCAAGGACTTGGAAGCATGCTTCCGAGTCCTTTTTGTTTGGTAAGTTTTTCTCTCCCCACTTTTTTATTTTTCTGAATAAATAGAGAACCCACCTCATGGGTATTGCTTGCAGAAACCAAAATCCCGCGTTTCCGTCCCGTGACCGCTGCCTCGTTTCCGGCATACCTTCCAGCCGCTGTTCCAGCAACCGGCCGAGAAACCAGCAACCCCAATCTCATGTCCCAGGATGCTCGTTTCCGACAAACGCGAAGCATACCTATCATATATAGTCCCGGTAAAACCCGAAGGACACAATCCTCCGGTATCAAATGTATGGGATTCCCCTGCGATGATTGTTGCCTCCTCATAGAATCCATTTACAAAAAAATTCACGTACAGATTCACATTAACAAGGTATTCCGTATCATTTTTCACCGTAACCAGCCACGCCCCGGAAGATGAAACAGAGCAGAAAACCATAAAAAACACAAAAAATCCGACAAAGAAGATCTTTTTTACAGGAAACATCATTGTTGTTCTCCCTATAAAGGCAATATTGATGCCCTCGTAAAAAGTCGATCTTACCTTTTTTTGTCATCCCGTGCCTGACACAGGATCCAGTAATATCAACGGTTTCTGGATTCCTGCCTTCGCAGGAATGACTCTATTTTTTACTTTTTACGGGTCCATCAATATTAAAATGCTGTATTTCAAGTGAGACTTATTTGTGCTGCGCAGAATATCATAGGATAATTTCCTGAGACACTCCTCGTTGTCAAGAAAAAATGATAAGAAATAATTCCCTAAAACGTCTTGACGTTAAAATGTCATGACACTATAATGCCTTAAGGCAAATGGAGGTGGTATTATGGAAACAACTGTGAAACGAACCACGATTTATCTTGATGAGATGGTTCATACAGCCCTTAAAATAAAGGCGTTTGAGACATCTCGTTCCATTTCAGACCTCGTTAATTCGGCCGTTAAAGAAGCTCTTGCCGAAGATGCCGATGATCTTGCGGCATTCGAGGACCGGGCAAATGAGCCTCTGCTCAGCTACGACGAAATGGTGAAGAGACTTAAAAAAGATGGCCGAATATAGGTTATTTTTCAAAAAATCCGTCGCAAAGGATCTTTCCCGCATCCCGAAAAAGGATATTGGAAAAATCTTGAATCGTATAAAAGACCTTGGCAATGATCCACGTCCTCCAGGCTGCGAAAAATTGACGGGACAAGAACGGTACCGCCTGCGCCAAGGAAGTTGCCGCATCGTTTACTCGATACAAGACAACGAACTGACAATATGGATTGTAACGATTGGTCATCGAAAATATATTTACCGCCACTGCTGTCCCAAGGTTAATTGAATAAATTCAATTGGTTGCTGGGATGCTCCTCTTGATTTGTGTAGGTTGATTTCGCAAGTACTTGAAAAATGGACGTTTTCTCGAAAAGAGTCACGCTCAAAACCTGTAGAATTGTGTAGAGACTTTGGTCCAGATTCAAGGTCTTTTTCACGATGGCGACGAGAACATATACGGAGATGGCAATCCATATCTGAGTCTTGACTGCGTTCTCGGTGGTGCCAAAGAAGGCCTTGATTCTGAGATGCTGCTTGATCCATTTGAAAAAGAGTTCTACCTGCCATCGGCAACGATACAATTCGGCAATCGTGATTGCCGGCAGTACAAAATTGTTGGTAAGAAACACAAGGGTTTTGTTGTTCTTTGAATCGAAGTACCGGATACGGCGAAGTTTTTCCGGGTAATCCTTCTTGGCATAATAGCCTTTGAGGGTAACGATCTGATCGCATTGGACGCCGGTGGATTTGTCCACGGGCTGCGAGTACAGGCGTTTTCGGCTGAAGTTGATTTTTGCCCGTGTGACAAAAAATGCCGATGCTCGGTGGATTTTGTAGAGACGAAAAAAATCCAGATAGCCCCGATCCATGACGTAGATGGCGCCGGCCTCCATAATCAAATCGTCCAGAATGTTCACGTCGTGGACTGTGCCTTTGGTTATGATCACCACGGAAGGAATGTTGCCGCGCAGATCCAGAAGCGTATGAAGTTTTACCGCTCCCTTGCGCTTCCGGAATTCTGCCCAGGGAAAGAGCGCCAGACAAAGATCGATAGTGGTCGAATCCAAGGCGTACACTGTCTGATCCAGTTCGATGCCGAAGGAATCTCCGGCGTAAAGCTTTCGGGCTTTTACTATGAGGGTCTGGGCGAAATCGGCGTAAATCCTCCAATCCCGGTTCTGATTTGCATGGGCAAGCGTATTGCGGGAAACCTTCCCGCGAATCCCCAAGTGATATAGCTTGGGCTGAGTGGCACGCAGGCAGACCTGAATATCTCTCAAACTTTCTCGGTAAGTGAGCTGTGCGAAGGCCATGCAGAGAAACTGATCCCAGCAGGAAAAGCTTATAACGTTGCGATTGTCGTTGTATCGATCGACGCATTTTCGAAACTCGTATGTGGTGACAAAGTCCATCAGCTGGGCAAAGACGGTTTTCCCGGAATTCATGTGCTGTCTCCTTTTTTATCGATAAAGGAGACTTGCACGTCCGAGAAATAATTTTCAAATCGAAAAATGACATTTTGGGCTATAAATAATTATATTTTAGTAAGTTAAGGCACTATCAAAATTCAACCTTGGGACAGCAGTGATTTACCGCTGAAGCAAACCAATAGGTAGTGTCCCCATATTTGGAAAGGGGTGATCTTCATGAAAGAAGAACCAGTGATTGAGAGGTTCAGGTTTTTTCTCAAAGATTCCATCCGTAAGAACATTGATTTTTCACAGGCGGATCAGAACAGAGGGGTGGACCCGCCTCCCATTGAGAAACCATTTGACTCAAAAAGGACGCGCATCAACCTGACCCACCCTGCGCAGTTTGGCACTATCGGCACCGTCCCTCTGATCTCAGCCATCACCAACAGACAAAGCTGCCGATCCTACAGCCGGATGTACCTCTCTCTGCACGAACTCTCTTTTCTCCTTTGGTCAACCCAGGGTGTTAAGTCACAACTGGACAAAGGACATGCCCTGAGAACCACCCCGTCGGCAGGGTGCCGGCATGCCCTGGAAACATATCTGTGTGTCTTCAGGGTAACAGGGATCGATCCGGGGATCTATCGCTACCTGCCCCTTGAACACCAGCTTCTTTTTGAATACAGGGAAGATCATCTTGCGGAGAAACTTGTCGAGGCGGCATTCGGGCAACCCTATCCTGGGGCATCAGCCGTGACGTTCATATGGACCGCTATCCCGTACCGTATGGAATGGCGTTACAGTCTGGCTGCCCATAAGGTCATCGCCATCGATGCCGGGCATGTCTGTCAGAACCTCTACCTTGCCTGTGAGGCCATAGAGTGTGGAACCTGTGCGATAGCTGCCTATGACCAGGAAGCAATGGATGGATTCTTGCGACTGGACGGTAAGGATGAATTTACGATCTACCTTGCTTCCGTGGGAAAGAGGTAAAAAAATTGACCGTGAACAAAGGATGCCATTAATCCTGACCGCAGCGCTTCTTCTGTTGACACCATCATCATATCCTCCCATCTCTTCTGAAAATCAACAAGATGATGAAAGGCGTCCTTGTCAGCAAGAGCGCTTTTTCTCGCAATATCAATGTTCTTGAGCGTTTCGGACATGTCATGCTCTTTGCCCTCGGCGCGGTAATCTTCTGCCAGAACCAGGCAGGCGTGTGTTATTTTCTCCTCAAGGTCGTCCTTTAAAAATGCACCGGGGTAAGGAGACAGCTCTTCAGCCGACACATAACACATATCCCTCACGGCGCCATCCTGACCGCGGAGCTTTGCCCTCTCAAAGAGAAATCTGTACATATCCTCCCGAAGCTGTTTCCAGGTCGGATGAGACTTGGGAGGCGGCAGGTGTTTTATGGAAAGAGTGTTGTCAAGAAAGAACGTGTGTCCGAACATGCGCATGTTGATGAGAAAATCTATGTCTTCTCCCCGCGTCACGTTCGGGTCGAATGGAATGCGGGTGAAAATATCCCTGTGAATTATCATATTTCCGCCAAAGACAAAGGAGGTTTTCTTCAGCCTCGGCGCCCTGCCGATCGTCTGCTCAAAGGCCTCGTTCATTCTGTCCACCTTGTCCCAATGGTTCATCCATTCACGTTTCATCCGTGTGACCCGCCACTCTCCATCGGGCTGAAGGTAATAGCCGGCAACGGCTCCGATGAATTCACCATCCAGCGTCCTTCCGATATACTCACGCGCTTTTCGCATAAAGGCGGGATCCTCGAAAACCTCATCATCGTCTATAAGTACGGCAATGTCGGAACCCATCACATGGGGCAGGAACAGGCACAGGTTGCGTATGTTTGAGTAGCCCTTGAGGCTGAGGAGTTCACAGAACCGCTCGCCATCAGCCTCTTTCACACATTGATGCACCTGCCGAAGATCTGAGTGGCTGAAAAGATAGGTGGGGACGTGCGAGGGCACGGATGCAATAATATTGGATACCTTTTCTTCCACTCTTTCTGCAATGTCGTGATTCGTGGCAACGGCGATAACAATCAGATTAAAGTCCTTGTCTTCGAGCACATTGACGCTTTCGAGCGCCCTTTTGAGTGTTCCTTCCTCGTCAAGGGGAGTGGGATGATCGTAGACCGCATCGGTTTCTTTCATCCCAAGCGCACGTTCCCGCGTCCAGTAGGAAGGGATAACCATTGTTGTTTTCATAGTCTGCCTCCTGAAAGAGAGAGTATCATGCGATGTCTTGATATTATTCCTCCTGGTAGAATTCCGGATACAATTTTTTCGCACAGTCGGGGCAGAGGGAGTGGCTGAATTCCGCCTCTGAGTGGTCTCTGAGGTACTCCTCTATCTGTTTCCAGTACCCTTTGTCGTCCCGTATTTTTTTGCATGAGGCGCAGATGGGAAGCATGCCGCTCAACGTTTTTATTTTATCGATTGCTTCCCTCAGTTCCCGGATAAGCTTTTCCCGCTCTTCCTCTGTCTTTTTGTGCTCTGTAATGTCGTGAATAATAGAATGAAGGATCGCTTTGCCTCCAGTGGCGGTAATGTTGTTGCTGTAGACCGCCACGTCGCGCACTTCACCGCTGGCCAGTCGGTGGCGGAACTCGAAATAGATGCGTTGACTCTTTCTGGCTTTTTCCATCTCGCGCTTCACATCGTCCGGCGGCAGCGTGTTGATATCCTGAATTCTCATCCGGCGCAATTGTTCTCTTGACCAGCCGTAATAGTTGACCGCCGCCCTGTTGGCATCGAGAATGTCCCCGGTATCGGGATCAACGAGCAGTTTGACGGCGGCATGATTCTCGAAGACATTCCTGAACAGGCTCTCGCCGCTTTCACGCAACGCCTCCTCGACCCGATTGCGCTCGTGGTCGCTTTGTTCCGGATCGACGCGCGCGCCCTTGTCGCATTGCTCTTTTTTTGTATCGTCGTCTTTCATATTTTTTTCATTCCCCACGATTTCCCATTCATTTCCCATGGAACGATCTATCGTGTTGGAAACTTTCATGTTTGTTATGAATCCACGGCCCGTCATTGGCGGAATCAGACCGAACTTGATCGCGCCCCCGACGCTGATGACGGCCGCACCCCCGATCTCTTACTCATAAGGCCGATAGGCCAGGACCACTCTCCATTCCTGTCCATGCAGCCTGACGGTCTGCCAGACGGCATGTTTGATCACTTTTTCACGCAACCCGGGCGCAAGGAAAATGTAGCGGTCCTTCCCTTCAGGGACGGATACGATTTTCCTGCCCAGCGCGAGCAGACTTTCGTGTTTTGCATACAGGGCATCACTGAACAGCATCCTGCCGATCTCTTCAGAATCCTTGTCATAAATGATCATTCCATTGGGCTGCATGATCCAGAGTTCGTAGTCGTCCGGCAGCACACTCGCCTTGAGAAGGGGCGCCACGAGCAGTTCGGGGCGCAGCAGCACACTCAGGGATCCCACGTTTTTCTTCTTCGCATCGTACAACGGACGGGCCACACTCATCGCGATGAATCCTTCGGCCGCCGTAAACCCATTGCTGAAAATCGGCTGCGGTGTTTTCCTCATGGCGCCGACGTGTTCCTGGGCGCTGATGTCACTGTTCTCAAAATTCACATAGTCCCTCGGTTCTATCTGGCGCATGACGCCTCGGGAATCTACGTAACAGGCATTGACCACGGCGGGGTTCTCCCCGATAATGTCGCTCAGGAGGCTTCTGATTTCATCTTCCTGTGTGACGTCGACGGTGCTTTTTTCAATCGCCCTCTTAAGAGAACCGTCGATTCGATGAAGACTGTCACGCAAGGCCGGGATAAAACGTTCGAGCGAAAGATTCAGGGGAATCGGCGCAGGCATCTCCGCGTCCTCCATTTTCGCCAGAACCATCCACCAATCCATGGTCGGCAACTTTCGATAGCGGGCGTGCCGGATGATCCCGTCAAGTTCGTAATGCATCACCCCATTATCATGATTCAGCGCTTCGGAAACCGCCTCGCGCAGGGAAGGACTTCCCCCGGCAAGGGGATTCATAAAGATGAAGTCACTGTCCCTGTCCAGCATCGTGTTGCCCTTCTCATTCAGGACAAACCATGTATAGTTGCGCGGAAGGACGAGCATCCGGCTGAGTATCAGGCGCAGCTCTTCAAGGAAGACCGAGGCGCCAAGCGCTCCCGTTGCCTTGCCGTCAACCATGATGGGTGCCGCCATGAGGGCTGATTTTTTGCCCGTGGAACGGCTGTAAATCGGATACCCCTTTACCTGGTTCCCGGCAAAAAGAGAATCGAAGTATCCGCGATTGCGCAGATTGAGATTGGTGTAATCTTTTTCTACACTATAGTAGTTTCCATCGGGCAGGACAAAAAAATAGACACCCGGTACAATCGACGCGAGCCTGCGCAGGTACAGCTTTATCCCCTGCCAGTCGCCGCATCGGGCCTCCGGGCTGGAGGCAACCAGATCAAGAGAGGCCAGGGTATGGACCAGCACGGTATCGATATAATACACGGCGGTGTTCAGAATGGTTTCAGTCTTCCCTCTCGCCGCGTTTTCAGCCGGCGCCGAGGCCCAGACAGGACCAAGTATGATAAACGTAATCAGTACTATAGAAACTATTGTCTTCATGTATTCCCTTTTGACCCTTCCCTTGTTTACCGCTTGCCTATATGAAGTATCCCTTTGGTAATATTGCAAAGGTGATCATTCAATCGTTCAAGATTCGTCAGCAGGTCCGAGTACACCAGACCGGCATCGCTGATGCAAATTCTCTCCTCGAGTCTGGTGAGATGGTTAAGCTTGTACTGAGCAATTAATACATCGATTTCACGTTCTATATTCAGCGTGATGAGGGCAGCTCTCTGGTCGTTGTTGTCTATCGCTTTTTTCGTCAGCTCCATCAGGGCCTTGGTTTTGTCGAAGAGCCGTATCATTTCCTCCTGTGCCTCGGGAGAAAAGGGAAGATTATTTTCGTACGTGCGCTGGGCAAGAATTACGATATCCTCGCAATAATCCCCCACCTTTTCCATGTCATTGACACTATGGAGCAGTGCCGGGACCAGCCGCCGCTGTTTTTCCGTAAGACCCGATTGGGTAATCTCCACTATATAACTGGTGATGTTTTTCTGCATTTCATCAACGGACTCTTCGTCGATGCTCACTTCGTTTCTCAGCTTATGATTATAATTCAGGGAGCATTGTTCCGCCTTCTCCAGCATTTCTCGGCAGATATCCAACATCACGCTTAATTCTTTGATCACGGCCCTGATGGCGAGATTTGGCGTGGCAAGCAGGGTAGCGGCAAGGTATCCTCCCGTTTTCTTTTCGTAATCCTGCCCCGGTACCAGTATATTCAGAAGTTTGATAAAAAGTGGAATAAAAGGGAGGAGTACGATCGTATTAATCACATTAAAGATAGTATGAGTATTGGCGATCTGCCGGGCAATATCACCCGAAAGCATGGGCATGTAATGGATATAGAGCGGGATAAAGGGCAAGGCGATCAATGTGCCGACCACATTGAAAAGCGTATGCCCAAGCGCAAGTCTTCTACTTACAAGTTTACTCCCGATACTCGCAATAATTGCGGTAATGCAGGTTCCTATATTATCACCCAGCACCAGATAAATCGATGAGGGAAGATCGAGCAGTCCTGCCGAGGCAAAGGCTATCACCATGCCGATAGTCGTACTGCTGCTCTGAAGAATCACCGTCACCGCCATACCGGTCAGCACGCCGAGCAGCGGATACTTCCCGAACTGAATAAAAAGGTTGATGATCGTTTCGTTCTCTGCCAGAGGCTTGACAGCCGATCCCATCGTCGCAAGTCCCAGAAAGAGAATGCCGAACCCAAGGAGCGCCGATCCTTTGTATTTATTCCTGGTTTTTTTCGCAAAAAGGTAGATCAACGATCCAACAAATATAAACAAAAGGGCCGACTTGGTCAACTTGAAGGCAATCAACTGGGCCGTCATGGTCGTACCGATGTTGGCCCCGAAGATCACAGGAAGGGCAGCGGTCAGATTGATAAGACCGGCGTTCAGAAAACCGATGAGCAGTACCGACGTGGCACTGGAACTCTGAATCAGGGCGGTTACGGCAACCCCCATCAAGGCGGATTTTACCCGGTTTGAAGTGACTTTATCGAGAAGATCCTTCAGCAGGCCAAGAGACAGGTATTTTAATGAGTCGCTGAGAATATGGATGCCGAACAGAAAAAGACCCAATCCTCCTGCGACACCCAATATAACACTAAAATACATATGATCTATCCGTGAAACAGCATGCGCGTGTATATAATATGCGGGACGCCTTTATGGCGACCCTCTCTAGTAAGAGACGGCTCAACATTCGGCCATTGAAGCGAATAGTTGCATAAGAAGGTTGCCCCTGTCAATTGCTAAGGATAGGCAACAGTGATATCCGAAAAAAAAGCGCTTCCGAAGAAGCGCTTTTCAATAAAATAAATCAAAGATCCTACAGAATCTTTACATTCGCAGCAGCGGGACCCTTTTTGCCCTGCTCGATATCAAACGACACTCGCTGATCTTCATGCAGAACCTTGAATCCTTCAGCCTGAATGGCGCTGTAGTGAACAAAGACATCGCCACCTTCGTCGTTCGCGATGAAGCCGAAGCCCTTGCTTTCATTAAACCACTTTACTACACCTGTACACATTGCGGCAATCCTCCTTTCCTTGGTGTTCTAAAGTTGGATCGCCCACAGGTGTGAAAAATTCCGAAGATTGAAAAAATCTGGCATTCAATTTCGTTCTTCAAAACGTCTCAATCCATACTTTACCGTACCCCATTGACTATCTGCCCCGGGTACAATTTGTAAGAAATTATATGCTTTTTTATCGGAAAGTCAAGATAAATTTCAAAAAAACAAGGCTCAAGGCTATGGGTCACAGGTTTCCGGTTCCATCTTCCAAGTTCTAATTTTGTCCTTACGTAAGAAAGACTCCAATGATTGCCATAAGTACCGAACGGAAAACATCGATGACCGGAGTCAGCACACCAAAGAACAGCAGCCCGATAATGATAAAGAAGCCGTAGGGCTCCAGCCGGGAAAGGGAATATTGAAGCTGAAGCGGTAAAAACCCCATGAGAATCTTTGATCCGTCAAGGGGCGGAATCGGAATCAGATTAAAGGCCGCGAGGATGATATTGATGTGTGCAAAATAATACAGCATCTGCCCCGCCACAGTCTGCGGAGAAATCGCCATGGCCCGCAGCAGAAAGAGCGCCGCAAAGGCGAGACACATATTGACGACGATCCCCGCCGCCGATACCAATATGTGCGGCCCCCTGCCCTCGCGGAGATTGGAGAAATTGACGGGAACCGGCCGGGCCCAGCCGAATCCGACAAAAAACAGCATAAGCGTCCCTATGGGATCGAGATGGCGCAGGGGATTGAGACTGAGCCGTCCCATCATCTTCGCCGTCGGGTCCCCCATGCGCCAGGCCACCCACCCGTGGGCCAGCTCATGAAAAATCACCGAATACAGCAGCGGCACGGCGATCAATACAAACGTCAGAGGATCCTTTAAAAGCAGATTAAAAAGTCCCATTATGCCCCCTCGCTACCCGCCCACAGCCGTCGCTGATTGCTCTCGTCCCGCTTTCATTGAAAACGGCAAAGAACAGTTCCCTGGCGTTCCGGTTCTCCCGCCTCTCAAGAAGCTGCACGGTGATGTTCGTACCGGGACGCACCATTCCCGTAAACCGGCATGACACTTCTTTCAATGCCCGGGGATCGCCATCGGCTTCACGGTTGATAAGTTCACGCACGGCATAGGCAAGGGTGGCCGTTCCCTGGAGAATGATTCCGGGCAGCCCCACCTCCCGGGCGAAGCGGAAGGAGGTATGGATGGGAAAGACGATACCGATGCAGCCATCATACAGATAGGGCTGCAGGGGATCGACGGGAAGGGATGCCTCCCAGAGAAAGGGGGAAGCGAACCGGCAGGCAGGCATCGTCGGAAGATCCCGTTCTCCCTTCCCTCCATCGGCACATTGCACGCCCCGCAGCAGACTGCCGATATATTCGGTAAAAATCGTCTCGTCGGCGTCATTCAATGCGTCATAACGAAGGACGAGCAGTGTTCCCGCGTTGTGGGGCATGATGGCGGCAACACGCCCTTTAATGACAAGCTGCTCGCCCGGTTTCAGGGGTTGATGAAATTGAAGATGCTCCGTGTAATGCACACCCGTCAGGGCAATCTCGGCCGGATAGCCCGATGATTCGAAATGTTCGGCGAGCCCCGCCGTGATGGGCCAGGTGGCGGCCACGGCATACATGGGCGGCGCGATCACCCCTCCTTCCCGTTCGTCATCGAGGTACCAGGGGTTGGTATCGCCTGTGGCGGCGGCATAGTTCATCGTGTCGCGCCAGCTCGGCATAACGGAATACTCCTTCAAAACAGTGCCTGCAAGTGCTGAATCAATCTCCATAAAAAATCTTCCTTGGTACACCCTTATCACACCTTTCCTGTTTTATACCAAAAATTTTGACGCGCTCCCTCCGGTCGCTCGCAACGACAAATCGGCAGCGGAACCGCCCGCGGTCCGCACACTACTTCCCCGACTGGTAGGGATCCCAGTCGTAGCCCCAGACCGAACTGTTTGCGGGAATCTTGTAGTTTCGCCGCTCTCTGTAGGAGGGATACCGACGGGCGCCCCCCTCCTGCGGCCTCATCGAAACGGGAAAGTGCGGCGCCAGCAGCCCATGGGCGTGGGCCTCCCGTTCAAGCCATTCACGATCATCGGGATGGGCAATAGAAATCAGCGCTTCGGTCCGTTCGTACCCGTTCAACCCGCGAAGGTTGACGATGCCGTATTCCGTGCAGACATAATGGGCGAACTGTGCCGGAAGATCGACGGTTGAACCTTCAGGAAGGAACGGCACAATGCGCGATTGCCCCTGTTTGTTGCGCGCCGTCATGCAGGCAACTCCCCTGCCGCCGCGCGCCTGCGAACAGAAGCACAGAAACTGAAAATACCCTCCCGTGCTTGAAATAGGCCGTTTCTTGTAAAAACCGGCGCTCTGCTGCCCAAGAAGATCGATGGCGATGCAGTTGTCGATGGCAATCATATGATCGATTCGTGTAAGCACGTTGAGGTTGTTCGTATAATCGACGTCGTACACGGCCAGATGCTGGTTTCGGTGCACCGTCTCGTAGTACCATTTCGTGTCGACGGGAAAGGCGAAGGTCCAGACACTCTTGCCCCTGTCAAGATTTTTATATCGATTCGTCACCTGCCCCGATTCGATAAGTTTGATGAGTCCGTAATTGAGCATTTCCGTGTGAATACCCAGGTCTTTCAGGCCGGCATCGGCCATGGCGGCCACACAGGCCGATGGAAGCGTTCCGATGCCGAGCTGCAGCACATCCCGATCGTCCATGATGGAAAGGATGTGCCGGGCGATCATTTTTTCCTGAGGCGTGGGCGCCATGGACTTCTCATCAATCTGTAGCCATGCGTATTTTTCACAGTCAACCTCGACCCAGTAGTCTACATCGTCGATGTGGATGGTATGAAACCGTCCCCCCTCGGCCCAGGGATAATCGGCGCGTGCCTCAACCACGAGTTTCTTTGCCGAATCTTTGAAAATACTGCAATTGTTGGTGCCGTAGGACCAGTTGAAAAAGCCGTTGTGATCAGCTGCAGTCGCCGCATTGATGAACCAGTCGATGCCCCGCCGGGACGGTTCGTGATGGGTGAAGCGGTAGTGATGCCACCAGCTGCCGTTCGTTTCTTGTCGCGTATTTTCTGCTGAACCGGTGTGGTCACTTCCTTCTCCTTTTCAGTAGTGCTCTTTTTTTCACCCCTCGATAGACGTATTGGAAATTTCTGTCAACGTATTTTGTCTATTCTGGTCTGTTTGGTCTGTTTGGTCTGTTTGGTCTGTTTGGTCTGTTTGGTCTGTTTGGTCTGTTTGGTCTGTTTGGTCTGTTTGGTCTGTTCGGTCTGTTCGGTCTGTTTGGTCTGTTTGGTCGGAAGAAAGATTTGACTTATCGTAGACGACTGGTCTATTATTATTTTTCATGAAAAGAACCCATAAAGGAGCAGACAATGAGCACACTCAGCAACATTTTTTCACCTCTTGAAATCAAATCCCTGGTGTTGGCAAACCGTGCGGTAATGCCGCCGATGGGGACGAATCTGGGCAATGCCGATGGAACGGTCAGCAAGGAAAATATTGCCTATATGCGGCGTCGCGCACAGGGAGAACCGGGATTGATTATTACCGAAATCACCGGTGTCCATCCCAACGGCATTGTAAGTCCAAATCAACTGGGGGCCTACGATGACCGCTTCATCCCGGGGCTGTCGGAACTGGTGTCGGTGGTCCATGATGAGGGAAGCAAGATCGCCCTTCAGATTCACCACGCCGGCCGGGAAAGTTTGTTTCTTATCAATCAGAAAAAAGCGCTCGGCCCTTCGGCTATACCGAGCATCGTCTTCAGAGGCGAACCGCGGGCGATGACCATTGATGAGATCCACGAAGTGATCGCATCCTTTGGCGCTGCGGCCCGTCGCGCCAAGGAGGCGGGCTTTGATGCCGTCGAGATTCATTGCGCCCACGGCTATCTCCTCAACCAGTTTCTCTCCGCCCTTTCAAACCAGAGAACGGACGAATACGGCGGCGCCACTCTCAAAGAACGCTCCCGGTTCGCTGTAGAAGTCATTGAGGCGGTGCGAAAGGATGTGGGTCCCGATTTCCCCATCTCGGTGCGGATCTCCACGGAAGAGGCCATCAAGGGTGGGTATGCGGCCGAGGATATGCAGACCATTCTGCCCGGTTTCGTGGCAGCGGGCGCCGATATTATTCATGCGTCCTTCGGAACCCACGGCAGCCCCGCCGGCATCACCCAGGCGCCTGCCGAGTATGCACCCGGCTTCAATGCCTGGCTGGCGCGAAAGGTCAAGGATGCGGTGACGGTGCCCGTCATCGCCGTGGGGCGTTTTACCGAACCGGCCCAGGCCGACGAGGTAATCGCGCGGGGCGATGCCGATCTGGTTGCCTTTGGCCGTCAGTTTCTGGCGGACCCCGATTTTCTGATCAAGGCAAAGGAAGGACGACCAGAGGACATCCGCCGGTGCATCGCCTGCAATCAGGGTTGCATTGAACGGGAGATTCTCGGTGAAGGCAATATCCGCTGCTCCATCAATCCGGAAACGGGGCAGGAAACCATCCGCCCGGAGGGGCCGGCGGCAACGCCGAAGGATGTCTGGGTCATCGGGGCCGGTCCCGGCGGACTTATCGCCGCTTCCGAGGCGGCACGGCTCGGCCACCGGGTCACGCTCTTCGAAAAGGAGGCGCGCCTGGGGGGACAGACGCAGTACGCCCGCATACCGCCGCACAAAGAGGTCTACGGGGAATGGATTGACTGGCAGATCGCCCAGGTAGAAAAATCCCCGATTACGATCAAGAAGGGAACGGAAGTGACGGAGGCCATGCTTGCAAACGACAAGCCCGGCTTTGTAATCCTCGCCACCGGCGGAGAGAAGATCGTTCCCCCTGTTCCCGGGATCGACAGAAACTTTGTCTGTGACGCCTGGCAGATTCTCGGAGGCGACGTGGCGCCGGCGAAACGGGTACTCGTCATCGGTGGAGGATTGATCGGCATGGAGGTCGCTGATTATCTCAGTGAACGGGGTACCGAGGTCACGCTGGTGGAGATGTTGAAACGCTCACCGGTCCTGAAAATCACATCCCACGGCTACATGCTTCACAAACGTCTGCGCGACAAGAACTGCCAGTTGCTCTTCGCCACGACGGTTACTTCCATCGGCGACGGAAACGTAGAAGTGGAAACGGCAGGAGAAAAGGCCACCATCGAACCCATCGATCAGGTGGTGGTGGCTGTGGGCCTCAAGGCGCGGGACACCCTCAAGGACGTGCTTGAATCGATGAAAATTCCCCACGCCGTCATCGGCGACGCCAAAAGTGCACGGCGCATTATCGAGGCAACGGAAGAAGGGGCACGGGCCGCCTGGGAGATTTAGGTCAAAAACGTTTAGATCGTTTGGAACGTTTAGAGCGTTTAGAGCGAAGGAATCGTAAGGATACTCTGGTTTGTGTGGTTCGTTCGGTCTGTTTGGTCTTTCTGGTCAGCTAAGTGCTGAGACCTCAGATCAGCTATGCGCACAAAAGGGGAAGTCACACCGTGGTGACTTCCCCTTTTTATTTGTATCAGATACGAAACTACTGCGAACAGGACTTCATTTTTCCCGAAGAAACTCAATCAGCAGCCTGTTGACCTCTGCCGGTTTGTCGAGCTGAAGCCAGTGGCTGGCCTCCTCTATGCGCTCGTAGCGCCAGGGTCCCGTCACATACTCGGCGGAACAAAGCATGGGGCACTCGGTCAAAAAGGCATCGCCGCTGCTCCAGATCCCCATGGTGGAAACAGGTACTGCCGGAATCGGCACAGGCTCTTCAAGCTCTTTTTCGGGACCGAGATTCGCCCGATACCAGTTAAGGGCCGCCGTGAAGGCCTGCGGATCGGAAAAGTCTTCTATCCACTTTTCAACCTCGCTGTGATCCCGCAATATCTCGCGAAAGAGCTTCCAGTTGTTCCGGCTCAGCAATGCTTCCGCCGTTCCTTTGAACTGGAAAAAGAGAAAGTACCATGACTTCTCCCGCTGCTCCGGCGAGCGGTCACGGGTGCACATGGGATGCCCCACGGAAAGAGGAACGAGACTGTTCACCCGCTGGGGGAAAAAGGCGGCCAGCACCCAGGCGATGGCCGCGCCCATATCGTGACCTACCACATGAGCCTTATCGATTTCGAGTGCATCGAGAACTCCCACCATATCGCCCACGAGATTGATCAGTCCATAGGCGGCAGTCTCCTCCGGTTTGTCCGACTTTCCGAATCCCCGCACATCGGGGGCAATTACCCGGAACCCGGCATCCACAAGAGCCGGAATCTGATGTCTCCACACATAGGAGGTGTCGGGAAATCCGTGAATCAGAAGTACCGCTGGGCCTTCGCCCTCATCGATCACATGTAAATTCAGCCCATTGACTTCAAGCATCTTCCCTTCCATCTTCATCGCTGCACCTTTCATCGGGGACACTTCCCTGTTTTTACACTTTAAAAAGGAATGTGTCCCCGCATTATCTCGAAAATAGGGAAGTGTCCCTACTTTTTGCAGCGGTCCAGATCATCCGGCACCGGGGGCATGCAGTGCTCTGCAGGAACCGTAAACACCTCGCCGTATCCGGCATCGCCTTCAAACCACTTGTTCGGATAGACGAGTTCGGCGACTGCCATATCTCTCACGATCTGGTGATCGCAGGCCCGCATTTTTACCACCCCGTTTATCGCCCTGTACTCATCACCTTCCCATGTGGCGATTATCTTTTCCGCGTCAACGGTTCCCGCTCTTTCGACCACGTCCATCAGCCAATAGTACATTCCCACTGTTGCACCAACCGCGCCCAGCGGATACTGCCACAGTCTGTTTGTATAGGACCCGCCCCACTTCGGCCACAGTTCGCTCCACTTTTTCACAAGCGCCTGGTTCTCAGCCGTATCGATGGCAAGGCAGTGGTCAGACACAACTACAAGACCGGCCCCGGCTTCCCCCTTAACGGCGCCAAGGATGACGGGGATATCCGTCTCATAGCCTGCAACGGGCAGGGTAATGCCCAGCTCACGGGCCTGTTTGATCAAATTGGTAATGTCAACGGACCAGTCACCGGAAATGATCACCTCAGCCCCACTCCCCTGCATTTTTGTTAGATAGGGTGCAAAATCTTTCAAAAACAGCGGATGATACTCCTCGCCGACTATTTCCGCATCCGGTTTATATTTTTTCAGATCCTTTTTTACCGCATCGGCCCAGGCATGACCGAAGGCGTAATCCTGGCAGAGAATATAAAATTTCTTCTCCGGTCTTTTTGAGTAATAATATCCGAGGGCGCCGAACATACTTGTATTCTGACGGACCCTGAAGGTATAACGATTGAAATTCGCCCCGTTCATCAGTTCGTCCGAATACCCGGCATAGCTCATGAAGGGAAGTTTATATTTCTTGGCTACATTTTGCACAATAAGAGTGAGATGGCTTCCGGTCACTCCGGCAAGAATGTCAACTTTGTCTTCCAGACACAGCTTCTCGGTCACTTTTTTTGTAATGGCCGGTTTAGACTGATCATCAGCTTTGATAATCTGGATTTTTTTCTTTTTCCCGTCAACAACGATACCGCCCCGCTTATTTATGTCATGGGCAACCCAGGCCGAAACAAGATTGTAGGCGACGCCGCTGATCGCTCCTGCACCGGAAAACGCCTCTACAAGTCCTATTTTTATGGTATCCCCTGTGGGAACGACAGGCTCGTTCGGATTAAAATCGGACATATCGGACATTTTACTCAGGTCGAACCCGGGCATGGCCGCCGACTGCCCGGCAAAAAGGAACAGCAGTGCTACTGCCATGCACAGACAGCTTATTACAACATTTCCATAGTACTTTCTGTATGTGTTCATACGTACCTCCTTTGCGCTTAACGCCTTTTTTAAGTTCTATTACTTTTTAACTTCTTCGTCCCTCAGAATTCTCCGGAGCACCTTCCCCACCGCCGACTGCGGCAGGCTCTCCCGAAATTCCACCATTTTCGGCACTTTGTAGCCGGTCAGTTTTTCCTTGCAAAATGTGATGATATCATCCGCCGTAGCGGTTTCTCCCTCTTTCAGCACCACGAATGCCTTGACCGTTTCGCCGCGGTACTCATGGGGTACGCCGACCGAGATCGCCTCCTTGATCTTCGGATGCTGGTGCAGCACCTCGTCGATCTCCCGGGGATAAATATTGAATCCCCCGGCGATGATCATGTCTTTCTTGCGGTCGACGATGAAAAAGTATCCATCTTCGTCCTGTATGGCCACATCGCCGGTATAGAGCCATCCATCCCTGATCTGCCCCGCCGTTTCTTCGGGATTGTTCCAGTATCCCTTTGTCACCGTGGGACCCTTGATGACCATCTCTCCCGGCTCTCCCTGGGGCACGTCGGTAATCTCATCCTCCAGACTGACAAGACGCACATCGGTATCAATAACAGGGATGCCGATGCTGCCAGCCTTTGAAAGGCCGAGCAGGGGATTCTGTGTGCCGGCACAGGTGGTTTCACTCATGGACCAGCCCTCGCTGTAAAAGATCCCCATGTCCTTTATGCGGTTGATGATCTCCACCGGCATGGGCGCCCCGCCGGAATTCAGAAGTCCCAGTTTTCTGTCGAGCCCCATTGATTCCGCACGGGGATGATTAATAATGGCCGAAATCATCGTGGGCACCGTGGGGAAGGCGAGAATCTCCTTGTAGCCGGCAAGCAGATCCATCATCTCGTCGACCCTGAACTCCGGTACGAGGATCTGGGTGGCACAGTTGAACACGGAAAGATTGATGACGGCGATATTCCCGTAAATGTGGAAAAAGGGAATCGCCCCCATCCAGAACCGGCGTTCCGGCGGTGTCAACTGGGCGATGGGACTCGTCCACAGCGACTGACCGACAGTGGCAGCGATCACATTGGCATGGGACAACACGGCGCCCTTTGGCACTCCCGTCGTGCCGCCCGTAAACTGTATGAGCGCCGGATCTTCCGGCCTGATCGCCACCTGGGGACGGCGCGTGGCGGTGCATTCGTCAAGCACTTTGGAATAGTAGTGCCATCCCTTTTCGAGCTCCGGCGGCTTCTGCGATCCACCGGACTTCGCGAAATCCCGAAGCCGCGTCACAATCACCCGTGCAATCTCCACATTTTTTGATAAGACACTCACCGTAGGAAGCGCCGTATCAATGGTAAAGAGGGTCGTAATGCCGGTGGATTCAAAGACTCCCTTCAGTTCTTCGGCCCTGTAGAGAGGATTGAGATTGACCACAACGGCCCCGAGCGACAGTATCGCGTAATAGGCGATGATGTACTGCGGGCATGTGGGCAGATGCACGCCGACCCGGTCCCCCTGCTTCACCCCCATGGCGCCCAGGGCATTGGCCATGCGCAGCACCAGTTGCCGCAATTCCCAGAACGTGATTTCGGCCCCGAGAAAGTGGACCGCCGCCTTGTCCGGATAGGCATTGGCGGGAATCTGGAGAAGATCGGACACCGCAAGACGGGGCCTGCGGATTGTAAGCGGCACATTATAGTCGTAGTGACGATGCCAGCGTCTCTCTTCCATCGTTTCTTTCCTCCTTGTCCTTGCTATCGTGTAATTATCACGCGGTAAAATCTTCAAGTCAACGACGAAAAAATGGTCTTATAATGTGAGCATTTTACTAACACTAACTAAGTGACGCGAGAAAGGACTGGAGATTAACTTTCCGGTGTTTCAGGCCGAGTTTATTGCGTAGGTGGTAACGATGGAGGTGGACGGCACTGGGCGTCACATGGAGCAGCACAGCAATCTCTTTGGATGTTTTACCATTCCTGATAAGATCGGCCACTTCTATTTCCCGGGGCGTGAACTTCGAATAGCGGGCTTTCATGGTCACAAGAAAGGGGGAAAGCACTTCATTGAGATGCGCTCTGATGATGTCAAGATATGCTTCCTGCCGTGCATCAAGCGACGTTGTTGCAAGTCTTTCCACATAGGGAACCACAAGTTCCTGTATATTCGAAAGCAATTTCTGCTCGATTTCTTCTTGATCGTTCTCCCTATGCGTGAGAAGCACCTTCAGGGCCGTGTTGGTCTCCTCAAGGTTCCGGCTTTTCGTCTTCAGATCTTCTTCTGTCTGCTTCTTCTTCGTAATATCGCTCACGAAATTCAAGGTCGCCGGACGTCCTTCCCATAAAATCAAGACCGCATTCAGTTCCACCCATTTGACATTCCCTTCTTTATCCATGATTCTGTGGTGGTAGATATGTGACATGTTCTCACCGGCAATCATTCTCTTAAACCCTTCTGACACCATTTCTCGATCTTCAGGGTGTGTAAGGAGCATTCTGTCCATTGCAAGAAGTTCACCCCTGGAATACCCTGACATTTCTTCTGTCTTGGGATTTACAAACTTCATCCTGTCATCCTGGGCGACAAAGATGGCTTCGTGTGCGTTTTCTATAATCAATTGGTAGTGATGTTGGTTCCATGTGTGGGAGTAGTCTTCCCCGGATCCTTTTATCCACTCAGACTCACTAATGCTACCTTTCATCTCACGTAAGTTTCGCATCGGTGATTCACCGATCTTTTCCATGTTCTTAAAGCCCTCTTTCAGTTCTGAATTAAAGACGCTGCATCGATCTGCATGCTGAAAACCCTTGACATCGACACAGATAACGGTATTGTTCTCAGTACGTTACAATATCATTTTTTTTAACTTTTTACGAGAGCCCGGCAAAATGATCCACCGGTGACCGTTGCACACTCAAATCCGTAAGGATGTGGGGCACATTCATGAAACTTTTTGACATTACGTATGAAAAAGCAGAAGCCATTGCCACAGTTACCATCAACAGACCGGAACGTATGAATGCCTTTCGCACGGAAACGCTCCTGGAAATGGCACAGGCATTTGAGGACATCTGCACAGACCGATCAATCGGCGTGGCCGTCCTGCGTGGCGCCGGCGACCGGGCATTCTGCGTGGGAGGCGACACGGGCGATGCGGAAGACGCCGGGTACCATCCCGAGTTTATAGTTTACGTTCGCCGGGTTCATGATCTCATAAGAAAAACACCCGTACCGGTCATTGCAGCCGTCAACGGCTACGCCATTGGCGGCGGTCAGGTCCTGCAGGTACTCTGCGATCTTTCCATCGCCGCCGACCACGCGATTTTCGGACAGGTCGGCCCGCGAGTGGGAAGTTTCGATGCCGGCTACGGTTCCGCCTATCTTGCCAGAGTTGTGGGAGAAAAAAAGGCGCGGGAGATGTGGTTTCTTTGCGAGCGCTATACCGCCCGTGAGGCGAAGGAAATGGGTCTTGTAAACAAGGTCGTGCCGAAGGAAAACCTGGATGGAGAAGTACAGAGTTGGTGCCGGAAAATCATTGCCCTGAGTCCGTCGGCGCTGCGAATCCTGAAGGCCTCTTTCAACCGGGAAAGCGACCATATCGCCGGTGCCGAGGCAATGGCCTTCAACACAGCCGAACTGTACTATAAGACTGAGGAAGCAGAGGAAGGCAAAAATGCCTATCTGGAAAAGAGAACGGCAAATTTCGGCCGCTTCAGGAAATGAAAGGATAACCACCATGGCAACAGGAAACAACAATACGCATAACCTTTTAATAGGCTACATTCTCTGGATCTTCGGCTTTCTGGGCGCCCACCGTTTTTATTACGGAAAGCCCGTAACGGGCACCATCTATTTTTTCACTCTGGGACTCCTCTTCATCGGCTGGATCGTCGATCTGTTCTTAATTCCCTCCATGGATCGTCAGGCAGATCTTCGTTTCACCAAGGGACCAATAGACTATAATATCGCCTGGATTCTTCTGACCTTTCTCGGCATCCTGGGGGTTCACCGCATGTACATGGGAAAATGGATTACCGGCATCATATACCTTTTTACGGGCGGCCTTGTCGATATCGGGTATATTTACGATTATTGGACTCTCAACGATCAGATCACAATGCTGCACAACCGGACCTGAAACAGCAAGGCTTACAGGCCTGTCGATTCGTTTCTGAATCTGTGATACCGGTAAAGCGCCCACAGGGCCTTCGCGGCCGTCTCCGGCGCACTCACAATTGTCACATGAGGGCCAAACATATCCCTTACAAGACGCATCCAGTATTCACTTCCCACGGTGTAAAGGAGTACCGGTTTTTCCGGCGCGGCCTTCCTGATTTTTTCGGCCTCGCCGTACAGAATGGATGGATCAATGCCCCCCTCGACGACAGCCTTGATGATTGTGCCCGGAATCACCGGAATGGCGATGACGCCGTGGACACTTGTATCTTTCAGCGCCGCCTCCAGTGCAACGCCGAAGAGTCCCGAGGGCCCCACGTCGAGAGGATTCCTGACATTCATCCATGCCGGGGCCTGACTCTTCACCGCCGCCACTGCATCGGAACCCAATGCAGGAAATTGCAGGCCGAGCTGAAAAGCAGCATCGGCGGCCATGACGCCGAGAGAACCTGAGGAAGTCACCACCGCAATATTGGGACCCTTCATGAGCGGTTCACGAGAAAAAACGCGGGCCATATCAAAAAGCTCCTGAAACGTTGCGGCCCGAATCACCCCGGACTGGTGGAAAAACCCCTCGTAAAGGGCATCATCACCGCTCAGGCTCCCTGTATGAGAGGCGGCCGCCTTTTTTCCCGCCTCGGTGCGGCCGCTTTTATAGACCAGCACCGGCTTTTTTAACGACACGTCCCGGGCAGCCTTCATAAATCGCGATCCCTCTTTCGCCCCTTCAAGATAGAGCACAATGACATCAGTTCTTTCATCGGCACCAAAATGGTACAGCATATCCGTTTCATCAACATCGATACGGTTGCCGATTGTCACCAGTCCGCTCAGCGCCAGATCCTGGCTGGGCGCCCAGTCGGCGACGATATTGCCGAAAACACCGCTTTGAGCAATAACACCCACATTTCCGGGTCGAATTTCGTCAAAGTCCACTTCGGTTGACGCGAAGCGTTCATGAGGATTGACAAGCCCCACGCAATTGGGGCCGATAAGCCGTGTACCGGTCCCCTGAAGAAGCTTTTTAATATCCTTTTCGAGAGCGGCGCCTTCCGCTCCGGTCTCGCTGAATCCCGCAGATTCGAGAATTATGGCGCGAATTCCCCTTTCAAGGCAGTCACTGATAACCCCAAGAACCTGCGCCTTGGGCACGATAATAATGGCGAGGTCCACATGATGGGGAATTTCCGTTACACGTCTGTACACAGGCAACCCCTCTATCTCCGTTTCGCGGGGATTCACCGGATAGAGACAATTTCCGTAGCCGTTTCGCTTCAAAAACGCGGGAATTCCGCTGCCGAATCCAGCTTTCTTTGTCGCCCCGATAATCGCGACTGAACGGGGCCTGAAAAATTCGTCTGGAAGAGTAGGAAACGGCATATGCGAACTCCTTGTACGTTGGATGGTTGAGAGGTACTACAAAAAGGGCAAAGAAGCAATCGTTTTAAAGTAGGAAGAATAGGAAAGGCAAAAGAAGTAAAAGTTCTGGTAAAAAGAGTATGCCTTTGTTATAAACCCTCGTTCATTTTATTTACATGAGGTACTTTTTTTCATGAACGAAAAAGCAACACTGATCATTGATGGAAACACCTATGAGCTGCCGATTGTCACCGGGACTGAAGGCGAAAAAGCCATAGATATTTCTGAGCTATTAAAGGAAACGGGATACATTACCCTTGATCCGGGCTACGTCAATACAGGGAATTGCATAAGCGCAATCACTTATATGGATGGTAAAGAGGGGATTCTGAGATACCGCGGCATTCCCATAGAACAGCTTGCCGAAAACTCCAGTTTCGTAGAAACCGCCTTTCTTCTTATCCATGGCGAGCTCCCTACCGCAACCGAACTTACCAACTTTTCCGGGCTTCTCAACGATCATTCGCTGGTGCATGAAGACATGCGGGCCTTCTTCGAAAACTATCCCAGGAGAGCGCATCCTATGGGAATTCTGTCATCCATGGTAAACGCACTGCGAGCGTTTTATCCCGCCGTTCCCGAGCGGTCTGAAGAGGAAGAAATAGACATTACTGTCGCAAGATTGCTGTCGAAAATACGAACGATGGCCGCAATGTCTTACAGAATCTCACGGGGACATCGAGTGATATATCCCTCCCATCAATTGAGTTATTGTGCAAATTTCCTCAATATGATGTTTGACTCCCCTGTCCGGCCCTACGTCATTGATCCGGATCTGGTACGGGCCCTCGATGTGTTTCTGATTCTGCACGCCGATCACGAACAGAACTGCTCAACTTCCGCCGTGCGGCATGTGGGAAGTGCAAAGGTAAATCTGTACGCCTCCATTTCCGCAGGCATCTGCGCCCTCTGGGGACCTCTTCATGGAGGCGCAAACCAGGCAGTAATCGAAATGTTGCAACAGATCTACGACAGTGGCGGCAATCCGGCGCCCTTTATCGCAAGGGCCAAGGACAAACACGACACATACCGCCTTATGGGCTTCGGGCACCGTGTCTACAAAACCTACGATCCGAGGGTTCCCATTATAAAAAAGATGTGCCACCGAATTATGAGTAAGCTGGGAATAGAAGATCCGTTGCTCGATATTGCACAGAATCTCGAGGAGGTGGCAACCCACGATCCCTACTTTGTCGATCACAACCTTTACCCCAATGTGGACTTTTACAGCGGCACTCTGCTCAGAACAATGGGGGTTCCTCTGAATATGTTTCCCGTCATGTTCGCCATAGGGCGATTGCCCGGATGGATCAGCCAGTGGAAAGAAAGCATGGACGATCCTCAGTGGAAACTCTACCGTCCCCGCCAAGTCTACAAGGGATTTCAAAAAAGAGAATATGTACCGATTGACAGGCGATAGATAATAATAGGTTTTGGGTTTTGGGTTTTGGGTTTTGGGTTGTGGGTTGCGGGTTGTGGGTTATGACCTGATGCTTACGCCTTTTCTCTTTCTGCGTTGTCTTTGAAGTGCTCGTAGTACTGGAATACCTTGGCGATATAATCTCGCGTCGCCTGGAATGGAGGGACGCCTCGGTGCATGCGCACTTTTCGAGAGCCTGCATTGTAGGCGGCCAGTGCCAGTTCGGTATTTCCGTCAAAGCGCGTTATCATCAGTTTCAGATATCTTACACCGGCATCTATATTTTCTCTTGGATCGAATATATTTTCCACACCGAGCGACTCAGCCGTGCCCGGCATAAGTTGCATGAGCCCCCGTGCACCCTTTTTGGAAACCGCCCGCGGATTATAGCCTGACTCAGCCATGATGACCGCCTTGACCAGTACGGGATCGACATGGTAGCGACGTGCCGTTTCCTCAATAATCTCGTCAAGAGATTCACCCTCTTCATTATGAATCGGCACCTGATTTAAAGGCTCACCTTCTGAATGCGCGCATACTTCTTTCTCAACTGGTTCAGAAATGGAAGGAATGTTCTGTTCCGCATTGTGTGGTACCGGGGGAGTTGATCGGATCCCGTTTGGGAAAAAACAGAGGACAAGAGTCAAGATTACGGGAATGAGTAGACGGGCCAATAGAACCGCGCATATATGCTTTGGTAGCTCGTCATCCATGATATTCTCCTTTTAAGTAGTACTTATCAACATCGTTGTGTAAATCTATATATTTAAAATGTCAAGAATTTGTTTTTTTATTTAATGTTTGAACCGGCGGCAA
>Ga0272444_10000348_pt1 | contig 50836 bp, 43 predicted proteins | sample SSMForm13_FD_201033 | JGI IMG/M metagenome (GOLD analysis project Ga0272444, IMG submission 201033) | Marine sediment archaeal communities from Little Sippewissett salt marsh, Falmouth, MA, United States - SSM-Form-13 | ecosystem: Environmental > Aquatic > Marine > Wetlands > Sediment ... | reverse complement strand
GACACGACGGCACCGGGGTTGACGGTGCCTGCGGATCTCATGTTGGAGTGCGGTGAGGCCGGAAATCAGGCGGCATACGAGGCATGGCTTGCTTCGGCAACCGCTACGGATACATGCGGAACAGTGACGATCGTTCACGACGGCTTGGCGTTCGGCGATCTTCCGATCGAGAACGCGTTAGGCGCTGGTACGCTGGTCACATGGACGGCCACGGATGCCTGCGGGAACGTAAGCACCGACACGGCCGTGATCAAACTACTGGACACGATCGCTCCCGCAATCACGATTGAAGTCCCGACCGACCTGCGTCTCTACTTCCTCGACGAGAGGGTCCGTGTCAGTTGGATCGTCATCGAAGAGGGCTCGGGGATTGCAGTGCTCGAGGCCACGCAACCCAGCGGCTCGATGCTCGATACGGGAACTCCCGGACGGCACGTGTTCGCGGTTGCGGCCGTCGATGTTGTTGGCAACTCATCTTCCCGGTCGCTGGTTTACCAGGTGAAGTTCGTGATCGTCCTCTACGAAATCGACGACACCGGGATCACCAGCTACCTGGATCGATCGACCCGTGTGGACGGACCTGCTCCGGAATACGGGGATGAGCTGATCGAGGGAATCTACCCCGTTGGCGAAACGATCTCGATCGCGTTCCAAGTGTTGACCGACACCGGAGATCCGGCTTCCGATCTGGAGATCGAGTGTGCGTTGTTCCAGGTCACGGTCGACGGCGTCGAGGAGACACTGGACCAGGTTCTGCCTTGGAGTTCGGTCCCGTACGGCGACCGATACGCGATGGATATCGCTACGGTCGATGAGCGAGGAACGGTGCTTCTCGAGCCCGGCTACTACGACATCTGGCTGATGTTCCCAGGAGGCATGCTGGAGAACATCCGGATCCAGATCGTAGCCGCAGAGGAGTAAGCCAGGCAGTTGAAGGGGTTCCCCATGTTTCGTGGGGAGCCGTACCTAACCGGCCGGCGGACAGTGCAAGCTGTCCGCCGGTTTCTTGTTCCGGTTTATCGTCACCTAGGGAACGCCCGTGATATCGGGGATGCGAAGCACGGAATTGGGCGCGAGCTCACCCAATCGGGCTTCCTCGGGATTGAGCAGAACCAAGATCGGCCACAAGCGCTGGTCACCAAGTGTCGCGCCGGCAACGCCTTCCCATGTGTCGTCGACCTGGCTAACATACGCTGTTGCCGCTTCGAAGCTCAGAGAGTCCATCTCAAGGGGCACGTCCATCCGGTTCAGGAGGCCGATGGAATAGGCAACAGCACGCTCCAAGGGGAACTGCGCATAGCTTCCGATCTCGTTCAGCATCTCGATTGCGTTCGATGAAACGTCTCTGTCGACATCGTGCGCGGCGGTTCCGCCCCCACGGGGCAAGAGATCATCATCGGTCGCGGGAGTACTCCGGTGTCCAAGCGGCCCCCACGTGATACCGATGCAAAGGAAGACGACCACGCCGGTAGCCATAGCCCACGCGATTCGGCTGCCAATGAGTGTCTCTGCCAGTCGGCGAACGGGGTTCCCGGGCGCAGCAAGTGCGTCGGCCCCTCCCAGTGCAAGGCGTTGCCGCGCTTGCTCTCTTGCTCGCGAATAGTGCAGCTCGAGCTTTCTGGTCTTGCCATCAATCATCTGCTCAAGCGTTTCCAGTCGTGCTGTGCAATTGGGGCATCGGGTGATGTGCCTCTCCAGCTCCGCGCACGCCTTCGTGGACAGCCCACCTGCAAGGTAGTCATGCAGTGTGTCCTCGTCCGGATGGAAACGCCCGTCAAGATCGCTGAGCTCACGGTCTCCAGACACCATCCCCCTTGCACCCCTGATTCCTCTCACCGTCTTGGGTATTCCTCTCACAGGGGCCTTCAGATTCTAGTCGATTCCGCTGGTCGTTCGGCATACGGCGATGGGTTCCGGCGGTGGGCATGATCCTCCAATACGCCTGGAGGTCCATGCACGCCTTTGCCCGGGACTTCACGACCTCAGCTCCCCGCGGCGAAGAGATGCTCGGGAAAGCAGTTCGTCAGCGCTGATGTCCTTTCCGTCGAGTGAGATCTCCTGAAACTGAGGCATCGGACAGATGCTTCCGCGAAACGTACTTCCTCCCTCCATCCCTGACGAGACGTACCGCTCAATCATCTCACGCAAGCTGGGGAGAGCTTCATGCCTAGGCTGCTCAACGGCGGCAGGCAGGTACGCTTCAAAGAAGTGATCCGTGATGCGGTGAATGTTCTTGTAGGTGTCATCGAAGCTCGCTTCCGCACAGAATGCAAGGATCTCGCTTCGCACCATCTGCTGGCAACGCCCCTTGAGCATCGCAATGATCCGACGACGTGTTTTCTTCCTGCGAGCACGGCAGTATCGGCGCACAAGCTCTCCCACGGAGTGGTGGGGCAGTAGACCCGCTTGGCGCGCGTTGTCGATGAGAAGAAGCCGGATAACGCCGTTGAGATAGGCGGCAAACCCGCATTCCAGACCCTTCGTCTTGACCAGCTCGAGGTACTTGGTCACAAGCGAGTCGCTGAGTTCAATCCACAGGTCGGACGTTGTGTCTTCGAGCACGTGCCGCCATCTGTCTCGTCGGCGCTGCGAGAGACCCCACGCCGATGCCTGAAGCGTGTCAGAACAGATGATCAAGCATCGGCGGATTGTGGTCCCAAGGAGAGCATCGAATGCTTCGAAGTTCTCGTCAGTCCATCCCGATTGCCCGATCCTCCGGATAAGGATCTCGGTATTCCAAGCGTGCTTGTTGTCCTCCATATGCCATCCACACCGCACTTACCCTCGTGACGGAACTCTACACCCAGAAGAGGCTGATGCTTGGAGTATGCTATGCTTTGGTGCTTGCTGAGTGACAGATATTATCTCTTATGTCCAAAAAGATTCAAGACGCCTTCTCGCTGGTCGACTTCCATCGCGAGCCAGCGATTCACGGCGAGTCGGCTCGAACAACAACACCCCTGAGTTCGAGGCCTTCGATCTCGTTCCAGGCGTCTTCGCCAAGCGGATTGCTTCGCAGGTCGATCACGTCCCCCGCATCGAGTCCGCTGTTGGCTATCAAGGGCGTGATGTCCTCGATCCAGTTTCCCGATAGGTCGAGGGTAGTACTCCGATCCTCGCGATCGAAGTGCGAATAGTCCCCCAGCCACAGCAGCTCGGAGAGCGCTGTGATGTCGCGAATCTGATTGTCCGAGACATCAAGCTCTTCGATAGAGAACAGCTCGGCAATCGGAGAGATGTCCGTGAGGTGGTTCCCATCCAGGAGGACGACTTCGAGGTTGAAGCCAGTTGCTAGTCCGGAGATGTCCCGGAGCCCACAAGCTCCAAGGTCGAGGAACCAGATTCTTGGCAGAACCGCGAAGACCTCCAGATCCGCAATCGGGTTCCCGCGGAGTGCCAGGGTCTTGAGGATCGGGCAAGCCGAAAGAGGATAAAGATCCGAGATCCGATTGCCGGATAGATCGCAATACGCAAGACTGACGAGCGATTGAATGGGTGAGATGTCTTCGATCTGGTTCCCGGAAAGGTCCAACGTCTCGATCCTGTCTAGGACTGCAAGCACCGAAGCAGATGAGAGTCGGTTGCCGGAGGCGTCAAGCTCGATGATCGCCCGGCAGTCCTCCAGGATCGCCAGATCTTCGAGCCCCAGTTCGGAGACATCGAGTTCCCTCAGATTCAAGCAGAACTCGATCCCCTCCAGGTTCTGAACCCCCGAATCGCTCAGATCCAGACTGCGGAGTGACAGCAGATCATGCCGCGAGATCGCTTGGGGGCGGCACGCCAGCGCGTCAGAGAGAGCTTCCCTGAAGGCAGGATCGGGGATGAAAACCGGAGAATCAGGAACAACTTCGGAGAACAGGTTGTGGACCTCCCGTGTCGTCAGCGCCCCTTCGTAGATCCGCAGATCGTCGATCTCACCTCGGAAGCTAAGGGAGTGTGCCCATCCGTTGTACGCAGTCCCTCCAATCGTCAGAGAATTCCCGCCGTTGCGAAGATCCTGTATCGGGAAGATCTGAGATGCTTCAAGCGTTCCATCAAGCCATAGCTCAGTCATGCCATCCGCCCGCCGGATGACGGCCGCATGATGCCAGCGGCCATCATGCCACCCCCACGAGGTCGTAGATAGGTTCTGCCGATGGTTCTCGGCAGCGTCGTTCGTCCGGAACGCAACCGCACCGTCGGCGCCCACGTAGAGCTCATAGGTCGGACCGTACCAGTTCTCTCGCCCGTGCGTGGAGAAGATGTACTGCCTCTGATTCTGCGCAGGTTTGCTCAGCCGAAACCAGACGCTGACCGAAAACGGCCGGCTTCCGGGTTGGTAGGAGCCGATCGTCCGGAGGAACGTGTTGTGGAGGACGTCGTGGTCAAACTCCATGCTGCCACTGATGATGCCCTCTGCTGGCTGTGCACGCATTACCCGGCCGTCCCGGCCGCCAACAAGGTCACGACCGTCTCCATCCAACGGGTAGTGAGCCACGAGAACGGCCTCCCCGGATCGCGAGATGTTGCTGATCAGAAGCGATGCGGAGTCCCGATTGCTTTCCAGCACAGGCTCCTGCTTCTCGGGCCGCGTCGCCGTCCAGTCGCCGATCGAGGAGATCACGTACGAGGAAAGCTCCTGCATCGATACCGTCCCGTCGCCGTTGGCGTCGGTCTCCCTGTCCTCAAGCCCGTGGAGGAGGAAGTGCGTGAACACGCCATGTCCCAGGCTCCGCGATTCGTAGGCTTGTTCCCAGGGTTGACACGCAGCAAGGACTGCCCTTGTCTGCGCGGGCATCCCCGATGTCAGGATGTCTCGCGCGGTGGAGTCTTGCGATGGAAGGGCTTCGAGTGCCGACTCACCGGCTTGCCTGCTCTGTCCGCCACTGTAGCAGGCGTCAAAGAACATCGCCACGGATGTCGCCGCAAGCTGCTCGATCCACTCGCCGAGATCGTCATCGAGGATGTAGGTGGTGGGATCCCCGCGGACAGCGTCGTGAGGAAGGTACGCCTCGTCCAGGGCATCTCCGTCGGCCTCATCGCCGTCCAAATCACTGGTGCTTGCACCGTGTCCGGCAAGATACAGCAGGACCGTATCCTCTTCCTTCGTCATCTCGCCAAGCCAACGAAGTGCGTCTTCAATCGCTGCCCTTGTGGCCTGTTGATCGAGAAGAACGAGCGTGCGTTCCGAGGTCAGGTCCGGCGATTGCATGAGAAGCTCCGCCACAGCTGCCGCGTCGAGTGACGCATAGCTCAAGTCAGCGATCTCCGGGCTCTCGTACACGGAAACGCCCACGGAGACAAGCCACGTTTCGGCACACGCCGTGGCCGCAAGAAGCGTCACGATCGAGGCCGTAAGGATGATCGAAACGCGCCTTGCGGAAGTCAGGTTGAGGCGGCTCTTCATGGTGAGGACTCTCCTTCCTGGTGGAGCAAGGGAACACGGACGACGGTCCCCACAATCAGTTCCTCGCTCAATTCCTCTGCAATCTCCTGATTGAGAAGCACCAGAATCGGCCACAGATCTCCATCGCCGAGCTTCTCTTCGGCGATGCTTGTCCATGTGTCGCCCGGGCGAACGAGATGAACAGTCGCCCCCTCGAAGGTGAGTCCCGGAGCATCCAGAGGGACACCGTACCGATTGAGGAGCCCGACTCCGTACGCGATCGCCCGCCACGTGGGATACGACTCGATCCGGGAGAGATCGTCGATCATCTGCTGCAATGTAGACTGGTCGAGCGCGGCTGACAGCTCGACATGCGCCTCCGAACTCCCCCGCGCCTGCAACACATCCGCCACTGGACGGGCCCCAAACTGCAGCCCTCCTGCCAACCATGCGATCAAAACTCCGATCGCAACGATCGCAACGGCCCCCAGCACTTCCATCGTTCGCCGCAGCGTTCGTCGTCTTCCTCGGACCCGGGATACCGATCCGATCCATCGCCTCAGGTGCCGATCGCTGATCTGTGACCACCGGAGCCGCCAGGCTGGGGCGTCAACTTGCCCGGTTTGCGATTCGATCGACGCAAGGGCCGCGAGCGCTTCCTCATCGCTTTGGAGCCCCTCACGGAGGTCTGCAAGGCGCTTCGTACACTGTCTACAGGCAACAAGGTGCGCGTCAACACTAGCACGGGCACCGCTCGGTAGCTCACCAGCCGCGATCGAGATCAGGACCTCTTCGTCGAGGTGTGGCTTGGTAGGTTCCCCGTGGAGCGAGTCGGCGAGTAGCGCGAGGATATCCTGTTCGAACAGATCGGTCTCACGTTGACTCATGTTGTCCTCCCGCGGGAAACGGCGAAGCGTCTGCCGAACCGAACCGGTTTCTCCAGTGCTCATCGCACCGATCCTTCAACTTGGCCAACAGCCGATGATAGGCGGAGTAGTCGTTGGGGTTCGCACCGAACGCTGCGGCTGCTTCTCTCCACGTGAGCTTCATCCCAACGATCCTGTGGAGATCCATCTCCGCAAGCGGCGTTTCGTCTGTTTCAGCGCGTTCAACGCCATTGCCCATGTTGCTGAACCAGTAGAGGATCGCCACCTTGAGGTTCCGACGGACTGACGGGCTTCCATTGGACGCGAGGTCACTGCAAGCGCAAAGGAGCGTATATGCTTTCTGCTCGTGCACGCCGGCACCACGGACAAGCGGCAGGATGTCTCGATCGAGATCTTCCACGGTGACAAACTCGCCACGAAGAAGCCGGCTCCAATACGCAAGCCGGGCTTCATCGCACATCTCTCTAAGGGGCACGTCGTCCACCCTTGGCAAGAGCCAACCTTGACAGGAACTCATCCTCGGTCAGAAGGGAATGCAGACCTTCAAGCACACGACAGCGAGGCGATGGATCAAACGGAGCCACGTGCCCGACGTAGGAGGTCGCATCTGCGTAGGGACCGCACATATAGCTCTCAACGAGTCGCGACAGCGAATTCCGCGGGACTGTCGTCACGCAGCTTGGCACATAGATCTCGAAGAAGTGGTCGGTGACGTGCACGATGTTCTCGTAGACAAGGGGAAACGAATCCGGAGGACACCTACTGAGAATATCGTGAACGACGCTATGCCAGAACACCGCCTTAAGGCGTGCTACCCACTGATCGACCGTCTTCTTCGTTCGCCCCCGGGCGATGGCCCGAAGCATCTCGGCTTCGCTCTCTTCCGGCAGGAGCCCCAGAGAACGGGCGTTTCGAATCATCAGGTGCCGAATAACACCGCGGAGATACAGGGAGAACGATGCAGACACCTTTCCCGCGGCTCGGTGAGAAACGAACCGGTCGATCAGCCCATCAAGAAGCTCGATCCACAAGTCCGACCGCGTGTCAAGAAGAAGCTCCATCCGCCGATCAGTTAGCCGGCTTTCCAGCTGATCCAATCCGGAACGCGAAACGCTCAACCCAAGCTGGTGCAGAGCCACGGCAAGTCCGCGTCGGATCTGTTCCTCGTATGCTGCTAAGAAGCGGTCACATCGGGCTTCGGACCATCCACAAGCAGCGATTTCCTCGAGAAGGCACCTGGCCCTAGACCCATCCCCGCCTGCAACACAATCCTGGCACAGACGTTCGATGCTTCCTCGCCTGCGGTGGGCCGACCGTTCCTGGCCTCCGCCTCTGTCGAGAGCACGTCCCGCTAGACTCGCCACACCACGCTCCGTTTCCCCGACAAGCAGTATACGGCAGGCTGCCCATCGTTGTGTATGTTGGAAACCGTTGGTTCCTCACAGCCGAGCCGTAGTAGGACCGTCTCGATCTAGGGTTCGCCTGCACCGATAGCGCTACTGACGGTTCTGGGAAGTGCCCTTTCCTCTTCAAGAGGCGCAGCCGCCTAGTCCTGCTGATTGTCGGCACCACTCGATTGGTGCAATATCTTGTGAGTTCCTCTTTGGGCGTTTGTCGCTCCGAACAGGCGAGTCGCAAAGTCCGCGGTCAGAGGCTGGCTGGATCCGCTCGCCGGACGTGAGCAGACCGCATAGCATGACACAGGAAGACGAAGGAGGCGGCAGCAATGAAGCTTCTTGTCCTCGGCGCAGGGCGTGTCGGTAGCGCCATGGCGATCGATCTCGCCAAGGAAGATTGGTTCGATGTTGCGATCGTAGACAACGATCCCACAGCTCTAGACCGCCTCACAAGCCACCACCCCATCGAGGGGATTCATGCGGATCTTGCAGATCCACAGCAGGTCGAACGCACCGTCAGAGAAGCCGACCTGATCATCAGCGCCGTTCCCGGATTCATGGGTTTCGAGACGCTCCGAGCGGTGCTTAGGGCCAAGAAGAACGTGATCGATATCTCCTTCTTCCCCGAGGATCCATTTGAGTTGGATTCGCTGGCCAAGGACGCGAACGTCATGGCGGTGGTCGACTGCGGCGTCGCACCGGGGATGAGCAACGTCTTGGTCGGATCGGTCGATGCCAAGCTTGAGCGAACCGAGCGCGTGCTCATCTACGTCGGGGGGCTACCTACGGTGCGGAGTTGGCCTTCCGAGTACAAGGCGGGATTCTCCCCGATCGACGTCATCGAGGAGTACACACGGCCGGCACGGCTTGTGTCCAACGGAGAGATCGTCGTTCGGTCGGCTCTGTCAGAATCCGAGCGAATCGAGTTCGCCGGCATCGGCACCCTGGAGGCGTTCAACACGGATGGGCTTCGCACACTGATCAAGACGATCGATGCGCCGTTCATGGCCGAGAAGACGCTTCGCTATCCCGGACACCGGGAGCGGATCGCGCTTCTTCGGGACTTCGGCTTCTTCGATACGACACCGATTCAGGTGGGCGTCGCTTCGATCCGTCCGATCGACTTCACCTCGGCATTGCTGATCCCGCAGTGGAAGTTCCTACCGGGCGAGACTGAGTTGACAGTGATGAAGATCCTCGTGGACGGCGTTCAAGATGGGCGCCGCGTTCGATACTCCTACGACATGATGGATCGTTACGATCCCGAGACGGAAACGACGTCGATGGCACGAACCACCGGCTACGCCGCAACCATGGTGGCGCGACTTGTCGCCGAAGAACGTCTCGACGGGCGGGGCATCGTACCGCCAGAGTGGATCGGCCGCGATCCCGAACATGTTCGTTTCCTGCTTCAAGGACTCGAGCAAAGAGGGATCCGCTACGTGGAGTCGATCTCGTCGCTGTAGAATTCCGGGGACACATACCATATTTACCTCGGCCACACTCAGCGAACTGCCAGGAAATACGGTATGTGTCCCCGGATTTATCCGATGGCGTGGTAGCCGCTGTCGACGTGATGGGTCTCGCCGGTCACGCCAGACGAGAGGTCGCTCAGCAGGTATACGGCCGATCGGCCGACTTCGCCGGTTTCGATGTTGCGCTTCAGCGGAGACAGCTCCTCAACACGCCGGAACATTTCTTCCACTTCGCCGATCGCCAACGCCGAGACCGTCCGGCACGGACCGGCGGAGAGGCTGTTGACGCGGATCGATTGGGGGCCTAGTTCCGCCGCAAGGTATCGAGTCGATGCCTCAAGTGCCGCCTTGGCAACCCCCATCACGTTGTAGCCGGGAACGGCTTTCTCCGCGCCGTAGTACGACAGAGTGACGATCGACCCGCCGCCGGGCATCAGTTTGGCCGCCCGCTGTGCCACAGCGATGAGCGTGTAGGCCGAGATGTCCAACGCATCCCGGAATGCGTCCCTGGATGTGGCCAGGAACGTTCCCGGTCCGAGGTATTTCCGGTCGGCATATGCCACCGAATGCACGACAAAATCGAGCTTCCCGGCTTGCTCCGCGACGCGGGCGAACAGTCGATCGAGGTCCTCATCCCGAGATACATCGCACGGCTCGATCCACGGATCCACGACCCCACCACGCGTCAGCGTTCGATGTACGCGTTGCTCCATCCGCTCACCGGGGAAGCACGAGAACATGCATGTTGCTCCCTCGATAATCGCGGCTTGCGCGATGTGCCAAGCGATACTCCTCTCGTTGGCCACTCCCAGGACAAGACCCTGTTTCCTATCTAGAAGCCCCATGAACCCTCCGATTGCCACATCCTGGTCGGAATCTCGCCCAATTCGATTCCGACCTTGTCAGAATCACATCCAGTCTGATCCTGCTCCTGACCGACCGCCACTCTAGCCTCCCAGGAAGCACAGCGCAACCTCAACCCGCGCCCTCCCGCGGCCGGGGCCGGAGGGCCTCTCATGAATCCGGATTGCCTGCCGGGTACGATAACCGCCGGAGGTTCTCGAACGAGTGAGTGGACACCAATTGGATGACGACGCTTGCCAAGCACTACACCCGCGCGCGGGCAGGCTTTCCCGACGACCCGTTGCTCCTGCTGTTTGACATCGACGGCACCATCCTCGACAGCCGGTACTTGCTTCTCTATCTGTTCCAAACCTACGACCTGGAACACGAGACCCGGTACTTCAGGGATTTCAACCTGGCGTACGCCGAGGATCCGCAGGATGATCGAGCAGCTCGACGCGTGGGGTTTCGAGATCAACATCCACGGAGCTCCCGACCTCGAGGCGTTCTTGCAGGCGGCTCTGCTGCTCCCTCGCTCCATCAGCGCACGGTTTGAGCACAAGTTCGGTCTGCAAGAGCATCCATCCATCCCATCCTAGCGCAGAGCGGCTCTTGTCACGCTGCTTGAGACCTGGTCTGCACGGCTAGGAAGCCAAGGTCAGCTGGTAGACGAACACATCACCGCGTCCCTCATTCCACACACAGTACCCACGGCTGCGGACGATCTCGAGCAGGTCATCGGAAGCGGGCGACGGCCAGATCATCAACTCGGATTGTTCGATCGGGAACCGCGCGGAGGTTTCGTCGAGCAGGCTCGCTACATCCATAGGATCCTCCCCGAAGATGCCGATGGAGAGAAGCTCGTTGGCAAGACCATTCTTCGAGACAGCGGCAACCGCGGAGATCCTTCCCCTGCGCCTCGCGCCGAGAAACTCGATCCGGGAATCGACCAGTTGAGATCCAAGCTCGAGGGGAATGAACTTCCATCCATCGGCGATGAACCGGATCCCCTTTTCGCAAGATCCAAGAAACCCTAGCACATCTTGGCTCCCGAGCCTTGAGACGACCGTGTGACCTGGTTCGGCAGTTGCGTCCTGAGTCCGCCGTGATGCCTCGTGCTGAGGATGTCGTTCCGCGTAGACGTAGGCCCCCACGCGGCGGAACCCTTCGCGCTCGATGATGTGAATCGAGGCCTTGTTCTCGATGTACGTAGACAGGGCAACCACGCGCACATTCTGCGATCGCAGCTTCGCCAGAAAGTGATTGAGTAGTGCCTTGCTGGCGCCTCGGTTTCGATACTGTAGATCTGTCCTCGCTCCTTCGAGCCATGCGTAGTCTGGGGCAAACCGGGAGCAGCGAGCGAAGCCAACCAGAAGCTCCATGCCATCGGCCGAATCCTTCTCGATCGCTACGGCAAGCTCTGATGCCGGATCCGCAATCCACGCGTCGACCACATGCGGGACATAGTCCTGTCCTTCCCAAATCTGTGAGGAGATCTCGAGAAGGCGTGGTCGGTCGGTTGCCTTTGCACGACGGATGAGGAAGTTCGTCATGCCGCGCATGATACATCCTTGCGCATTTGTCAACACGCCAGACAATGTGCGACACGTTTCGTCCCGAACCGCTTGCTCTCAGCCTGAAACGCTTCTGCTAGGGCAAGCTCTCGAACAACTGACGCATCGTTTGGCGGTACGCGTCGAACGCTTCACGGCCTTTGTGCGACAGCTTCGCCATGGTGTGCGGTTTCCGATCGACGAAGTCCTTCGTTACCTCGATGTACGACGCTTCCTCGAGCTTGTTGAGATGAGAGGACAGATTCCCCCACGTGAGCCCTGTGCTCTTCATCAGGAAGACGTAGTCGGCGCTGTCCACCACGTACAGGTGAGCCATGATGATCAGTCGCGCCGGCTCATGTACGAGCCGGTCGATCCCCAGCGTTGCAGACTGCGGGCCGCCGTCTGACCGATCACATGCCTTTATCGTATGGTCCGTCATGTCTGGCGTTTCCTCTCATGAAGCATCACTCAACTCCACCTGACAGCCGCGCGAGCCCATCCCCGTCGAGCGCTTCGCGAGCCCGGCGTCCGGATCGCATGAAGCGAGCGAACAGCGTCAGTCCGATCGAAAGACTCACAAGGCCTGCCCCAGCGAACAGCACTGTTTCAAAGAACGCGATCGGCGGATTGGCCACGGAAACGCTCGTCGAGAGGACCACTGCGAGTAGCGCCGCATGCAACCACAGCCGCGGCATGTTCAGCAGCGTGGCCATGGTTCCTAGCGGAACGACGACAACGGCCGCGCTTGTCGCCGCTGGAACCCATGCGCCAAGGCTTCCGAGAAGATCCGGTCGAGCGCGGTTCGCCCACGCCGTGAGCAGCACGAGAACGGCCGTTCCGACGACGCAACCCCCAAGGATCCACTGCATCCGGCGAACACGTCGGCGCCTCGGCAACGAGAACTTCACGACACCTATCAGCGGACGCGTCCAGCGCCGCCGCGCGCACCACATCGCCAGTGCTGCCGGAAACTGGATCCCACAGACCGTTATCAGCCGGGCCGCCGGGCCACCACCAAGCCCGTCGACCATCGACGCCAGCCCCAGTGCGATGATCGCCACACCAAGGAACGAATCGAGCAAGCCATCTTGCTGCTGCATCTGCCATGAGCGGCGTTCGATCCGCCCAAGGTTCAGGTCCCCACTTGCCATGAACTCCTCCATACTGCCGAGTGTAGAACTTTGCATTGCAGAGTACTCTCCACAACAATACCGGAACGACACCCGTTTGTCAATCGCCTAGTTTGTCGAGGGCCCGCAGATGGATGACACCAACAACTCGGCCTCATGGCGGGCAAGCGGATTGTGCAGAGGATAGAATGCATCCCAGGAAGCGGTGATGATCTCCACTAGAACCCGCCTTGCCTCCTGCATCTCGTCGTTGGGGAGCAGATAGTACTTGACGAACGTCAGGCGGTTCTCAAGGAATCGTTCGCAATCGGCAGGCCCATTGCATCGATCGGGGCAGAGCGGGTCTGCCGTGATAGCGTAGCAGCTGTACTCTAACGCAAGATTGAGATTCCTGCGCAGTCCTATGAGCGGAAGATCGGGCAGACCGCCCCAATACCCGGCGAGCGCTCGAAACGGACCGCACGCGGCATAGGTTGAGTCGAGATCGACACAGCGTTCCAGCATGGCAAGCGCTTTCGCCGGCGTACCGGCTACCGCGGCGATCACGGGATTGGCTTCGGCACAGCGCAACCAGCAAAGGCATGTCCAGAACAGCAATCCGACATCCTCCTCCCGGGCCACTGCTGCTTCGAATCCTTCGTCCCGCTCGGTCAGCACGAACTGCGGACTCATACGCAACCCCTTAAGCCCCCAGTGCTTCCCTCGTGTCAACGCGGCCAGCGCGTCAAGATCGCCGCCGGAGAAGGCGTTTCCCAACTCGAAGTACGCCTGGGTGAGCCGCAACACAATCGGACGAAGTTCCTCCGAGATCGCGAGCTGATCCACCGATTCCTCCGACGATTCATCGACTGTAACCGGAACGTCGAGCGCCAGCTTCAGAGCGTTGATGATGGCGTGAAGCTGCGCTTGACCATCCGCAGACCACGAAACGATCAGCATGTCCCCCTCGAAGAACCGCAGTGCCTCTTCAAGGGTTAGGACCTCAGCCCCTCGGGCGGGGAGCCACCCCATCGCCAACAGGACGCCGACCGTGATCGTCGGCAGAACGCCTCTCCACCACTTCCAAGCCTGTGTCCGGAGCAAGTTCGACCCCCTCGTCTCGACGAATACTGTGATTGATTCTCGCATGTTCACAGCTTTGCCACAAGATTGAACATTGACGTTCACTCCTACGGCCTAGCGTCTGTCTCGTTCGGAACCCACAGGAATACCGATCGCGCAGATGAGAACGGAGCTTGCAGGACGCCCCAACAGACGTAGCCCTCATCTCAAGAGTCGAGAGACTCGATTGCCCACCGTAGAACGGCCGTCGCCTTCGCGCGGCGGCCGTTCGCATACCCATGTACCCCAGGGGCGCGGCCTCTAGGGTTCGTCTCCCGATGTGGGTAGGGAGAATCGGAAGCAGGCACCGCCCCGAGCGTTGTTCTCAACCCAGATTCGGCCTTCGTGCGCCTCGACCAACGCTTTGGCGATTGCCAGTCCAAGGCCACTGCCTCCGGTTTCGCGATCGCGCGACGCATCCGCTCGGTAGAACCGATCAAACACATACGGCACATCTGCCTCGGCGACTCCTGGCCCCGTATCGCAAACCGAGACAACCGCGTCCCGATCCGCCAGGTGGGTGCGGATTGCGATCGTACCACCCTCCGGCGTATGGCGCAGGGCATTCGACAGAAGGTTCAGCAGGGCTTGCTCGATCCGATGGCGATCTCCCTGGACAAGAGGAAGCTTCCCAGCCAATCCGGTCTCCAAGTGGATTCCGGCATCCTCCAACTGAACACCAATCATCTCCGTTGTGAGCTCGACCAGCGCCTGGAGATCCACGGGCTGCCGGTTGATCGACAGCCGCCCTGCGTCGGCAAGCGCTAGTTGCTGAAGATCGTCGACCAGGCGGGAGGTCAGAAGCACGCGATTGTGAAGGGCGGCGATGTGTTGCTCATCCGGCTCGACAAGCCCGTCACGCATTGCCTCCAGGCTGCTTCGCAGAACGGTGATCGGCGATCTCAATTCGTGCGAGATATCCGCGATCAACTGCTTCTGGTTGTCGGTGGCCCGAGCAAGGCTGGCCGCCATGTTGTTGAACGATTCGGCAAGGCGACCGATGGCATCGCTTCCGGCCCTCTCGACGCGTTCAGAGAAGTTTCCTTCTGCAATCCTCCGGGTCGCCGCGGCCAGTCGATTCAAAGGCCGAGTGATTCCGCGCATCAGTGCAAGCCCAAGGACCAGCGCGACAGCGGCACCTACCCCGGCCGCGCCCCACAGCGACCGCACCACGGTGCTGGTGAACATCCGCTCTTGTTCTCCTGAGGGACTTGAGATGGTCACCGGGATCATCGTCCACAGATGTCCGTGCTCGACCGAGAGGGAGACCCCCGTCCCTCGCTGCTGTTCGGTCACGCTCTCACCGATGATCGCCGGATCCGGTGCGTAGACGATCTCGCCGTCGGGATTCACCAACAGCCAAGAAGGAGCCGGCGTCGCGTTTTCGAGAATATCCTTGACCCCTTCATAGTTTCCCGTTTCGCCGACGTAGCGAGAGATCACTCTGAGCATGGCCTGCTCCTGAAGCGTGATCCTTCGCACCACGTAGTCTTGGAACGCCTGGTCGACCAAGATGCCTGAGAAGTACGTGCCAAGCCCAGCCATGAGGGCGATGATCACCGCAAAGGCGAGGAGGATCTTCGCCTGGAGAGAGAGTGCGGCAAGGCGTTTCATCTCTTGTGGCCGTCCTTTGAGAAGCGGTACCCCACTCCGAATACCGTTTGAATGTACGTCGGCTCCTTGGGGTCGGTCTCGATCTTCCTTCGAAGGCGCTTGATGTGCGAGTCGATCGCCCGCTCGAAGCACTCATGCGCCGATCCCCGCAGCGCCTCGAGCAATTCGAGGCGGGTGAACACTCGTCCGGCGTTCCGCATGAGGTACACGAGAAGGTCGAACTCCATCGCGGTGAGATCCACGGGAGTCCCGCCAATCCGCGCTTCGCGCGTTCCGACATCCGCAGACAGATCGCCAATTTCCACGGTCGATTTCTGCTCCGCGTCGCCAGAGACCCGTCGGAGCACGGCTCGAACTCGTGCCTCCAGCTCTCGCGCGCTGAACGGTTTGACAACGTAGTCATCCGCACCCGCCTCCAACCCCTCGATGCGATCCGATTCTTCAACCCGGGCGGTCAACATGATGATCGGTACGTTGCTTGTCGCCCGCAGTTGTGCCGCAACCTCCAGTCCGTCCATCCCGGGCAACATCCAGTCCAGAATCACGATGCGCGGCTGGAATCTCTCGAACTCGATCACAGCTGTGGGACCGTCCGCCGCAGTTCTGATCTCGAATCCGGCAGCCTCAAGGTATGTGCGGATGTTCTCTCGCACGGCAAGCTCATCATCAACGACGAGGATCTTGTCTCCCACACGAACCTCCTGGGTTTCCCTACCGCAGTATACGAGCAGAGTGAACTCAACCCCATCCTGACTGTGACGTACCAGAGATGGGGCCGGAACGCTCGATCGGGATCGGTTATGATCGGCGCCGCAGGCCTTTTATCCCAGAAGGGAGGCAAATGTGCTAGGGCAAGACCGACTGCAGGAGATCGCGGAACGCGCTCTCCGCAAAGCGACGGCCGACCAAACCGAGATCATCGTCACGAGCTCCAACTCTCTCCTTACACGGTTCGCTGCGAACACGATCCATCAGAACGTTTCCGAGACGGACGTTTCGGTGCGCGTTCGCTCGATTGTCGATCGCAAGACGGGGGTTGCCTCGGGGAATCGGTTTGAGGACAGCGACCTCGAGAAGCTTGTGCAATCTGCGGAAACAGCCGCTCGATTCCAGCAACCAAACCCCGAGATCCAATCGCTTCCCGGGCCACAGCCGGTGAAGGATGTGGATGCGTTCAAGGAAGCAACGATGTCGTTCACGCCGATGCAGCGAGCCGTGGCCGTGGAGTCGATCCTCACGCAGTCCAGGGATCACGGTCTCGAAGCTGCCGGGGCGTTCTCCAATGAGCAACAGGAGTTCCTGATAGCCAACTCTCTCGGTGTAAGCGCCTACCACCGCGGAACCGTGGCTCATCTGGTCACCGTGGTGATGGGAGAGGATAGCTCGGGCTACGCTTCCGCCTCCGCCCTCGATGTGTCCAACATCGATGCCGCCGCGGTCGGGAAGGTCGCCGTCGACAAGGCTCTTCAAGGGCGGAAGCCAACGGAACTCGAGCCCGGCGAGTACACCGTGATCCTCGAGGAGGAAGCCGTGGCCGACATGCTCTTCATGCTCGGCTACATCGGTTTTGGAGCTCTCGCCTTCCAGGAAGGACGAAGCTTCATGACCGGGAAACTGGGAGAGAAGATCACCGGAGACAACATCACCATCTGGGATGATGGGCATGATCTTCGCGGCCTCCCACTGCCCGTTGACTTCGAGGGCGTGCCGAAAGAGAAGGTGATCCTCATCGAGAACGGCGTCGCTCGAAGCGTCGTGTACGACACATTCACGGCGGCGCGAGAGGAAGCAAGACACTCGACCGGGCACAGTCTTCCTGCCCCCAACGGGATGGGCCCGATCCCGATCAACCTGTTCATGGCGCCGGGAACTTCGACCAAGGAGGAGATGCTCGCATCCACTGAGCGAGGGATCTGGGTAACGCGTTTCCACTACACCAATCCCGTTCATCCGGTGAAGTCCGTGATCACCGGAATGACTCGGGACGGCACGTTCCTGATCGAAGATGGGAAGATCACAAGGCCGCTCAAGAACCTGCGGTTCACCCAGAGCATCCTCGAGGCGTTCGCCAACGCGGAGATGCTCGGGAAGGATCTGAAGATGGTGAAGGACGACTGGAACTCGCTCGCCACGTGCGCCCCTGCGGCGAAGGTTCGGGACTTCCGGTTCACCGGGACCACCGACTTCTAGCGAAAGGAGATCGATATGCGTGAATACACCGACCGCGCCCTGAACCTTGCACAGACCCAAGGCGCAACGTACGCCGATATCCGCATCGTCCGCCGCGACACGGAAGACATCGACGTGAAGAACGGCGTCGTGCAAACGCTGTCCAAAAGCAGCACCTACGGATTCGGCATCCGTGTCATCGTCGATGGCGCGTGGGGTTTCGCGTCAAGCAACCGCGTGGAGAAGGCGGAGATCGACCGCGTAACCAACCTGGCCGTGGCCATCGCTAAGGCTAGTGCCATTAGCAAGAACGAGGACGTCGATCTCGGCCCGCCGGAGGTCCATGTCGATAGCTACAGCACGCCGATGGAGATCGATCCGTTCTCCATCTCCTTGGAAGACAAGGTCGACTATCTGCTCGCCGCAGACAAGGAAGCCCGCGCCGTAGAGGGTGTCCAGGTGTCGAACGGCTCGCTCGGCTTCCAGCGGGAAACCAAGACGTTCGCCAGCACAGAAGGAAGCTACATCGAACAGGTCCTCATGGAAACAGGCCTCGGTATTACGGTTCTGGCGGTGGGCGACGGCGACATGCAGCAGCGCTCGTATCCGAACTCCTTCGGGCGTCACCAGTGCACCGGTGGGTACGAGGTCGTGAAGGAGTGGGATCTCCCGTCACATGCACGCCAGATGGGCGAGGAAGCCGTGGCGTTGTTGAGCGCACCGCAGTGCCCAAGCGGAGTGACCACGTTGATCCTGGATGGACCGCAGTTGGGCCTGCAGATCCACGAATCGTGTGGCCACCCGATCGAGTTGGATCGGGTATTCGGGACGGAGGCCGCGTTCGCAGGCACGAGTTTCCTCACCCCCGAGAAGTACCGGTCGCTGCAGTACGGTTCCGAGATCGTCAACATCGTCGCCGACGCGGTGTCTCCCACGGGGCTGGGCACCTACGGATACGACGACGAAGGCGTCCCGGGACAGACGACCGATATCGTCAAGTCTGGCAAGTTCGTGGGGTATCTGACGTCGCGTGAGACGGCAAGCCAGTTCCGCCGGATCCATCCGGATGCTCCGGCCAGATCGAACGGCGCGATGCGCGCCGATGGCTGGAACCGCATTCCGATCATCCGAATGCCAAACGTCAGCCTGATGCCAGGCTCGTGGACGCTGGACGATCTGATCGCGGACACCGATGACGGAATCTACATGATCACCAACAAGAGCTGGTCGATCGATGACAAGCGGTTGAACTTCCAATTCGGCACAGAGCTAGCCTACGAAGTCAAGAACGGCAAGCTCGGGCGGATGCTCAAGAACGCGACGTACACCGGGATCACTCCTCAGTTCTGGGGAGGTTGCGATGCTATCTGCAACCGCGATCACTGGCACATCTGGGGAACGCCGAACTGCGGCAAGGGGCAGCCAGGGCAGGTTGCACACACAGGTCACGGCGCGTCTCCGTCACGTTTCCGCAACGTTCAAGTCGGTGTGATGAAGTAGCGGTTCATTCTGCGCGAAGACTGTGGCGAGCGTCGGAAGTTTCCGGCGCTCGCCTTTCTGCTGGGCGCGGCCCAGCAAGGCATCTGGGCTTCCGCCGGTGGAGCAATTCGACGTACGATGCTCGGTAGGAGGTGTTGCCGTCGATGACCGATGCGACGGGGGGATACGATCATCGAGAGACTCTGCGGCAGACGTACATCTCGCGCGTCAATCGAGTGATCGACTACATCCAGTCCAACCTTGACGGCAATCTGCGGTTAGTCAAGCTCGCCGAAGTCGCGAACTTCTCCCCCTACCACTTCCACCGGATCTTCGGCGCGATGGTCGGGGAAACGCCCAACCAGTTCATCCGCCGGGTACGCGTGGAAACTGCGGCGGTACGTCTTGTGTCAAGTCCCCGATTGTCGATCACACGAGTTGCCCGAATGTGCGGCTACTCCTCGTCATCGGTGTTTGCACGCGAATTTCGTGAGGCCTTCGGGATGAGTGCAACCCAGTTTCGACAAGGCGGCCATCGCACGTGGCGCAAGATCCGCCAAGTGGGTAGCAACCCTGATCAAGTCGATCGCAAGCAACGCGAAGATTCGTCGGATCTCTCCCCCTATGCTCTTCCCAAACCCAAGGCCAAGCAAAGGAGGAGCAAGATGAAGTTCTCTGTTGAAGTGAAGGAGATGCCCGAGATGCACGTCGCCTACGTACGGCACATCGGCCCGTACAACCAGATCGGCGGTGCGTTCGAGAAGCTGATGAAGTGGGCCGGCCCGCGAGGCTTGGTTAACTTCCCCAAGACCATCGAACTGACCGTGTACCACGACAGCCCCGACATCACCGAGGAATCCAAGCTCAGATCGGATGCCTGCATTACCGTTCCCATTGGCACCAAGGTCGAAGGCGAAGTAGGGACGATGACTGTTCCCGGAGGCAAGTTCGCCGTGGCGCACGTCGAGATTCGGCATGATCAGTTCGGCGAAGCATGGGATAGATTGATGGGGGAATGGTTCCCGCAGAGCGGCTACCAACCCGACGACCGGATGTGCTACGAAATCTGTCTCAACAACCCCGAGCAGCACCCCGAACGCAAGTTCATCGTCGACATCTGCGAGCCGGTGCGTCCGCTCTAGAGCAGCTTGCTCACTCTGCAACGATCCCGACGAACCCGGAAGGCCCGCCGCCCTTCCGGGTTCTGCCTTGATCGTCCCCATCAGAAGCCCGCACGCGCGGCTCCGACGCGTCTCCGCGACAGAGACGCTCCGCAGAAGCTTCTCATTTGCGTAGCAGTATGGAAGCACATGTGTGTCAATTGTTCGTGATGTGCTAGATGATTTGACAAAGCCGCTACGTCTATAGAGACTCGAAGTGAAGCGTCTCTCCGGCTGGCAGGATGACGAGCAGAGCGCGTCACCTCCTGACCCTTGGTGGAATCGTCGGGGCCAGCGGCAGGCAATGGGAAGATCGCCACACTGCAGCAGGACCGCTTGCCGCTGGTTCCCGCGTTGCCTGTAGGCTACTGGAATATCCTGCAGACCTAATCTCAAATGGGGTTCTGCATTCTCGGCAGGATACTTAGTTGACTCCCTTCTTCTATCTAATGTAGTTTCTTTTCTGAGCAGCTATGCCCAATCGATGGATGTTTTACTATGCATCCGTTCTTAGGACTGAGGCGCAAGCAACTGGGGCGATCACTGTGTGTCTGGGAGGCGAGGTTCGAGAGCACGTGTCCGCGGCAAGCCGTGGCCACGTTTTTCTTTCCGCCAGCGTGGTTGATCTCGGCGTTAGCGGGGCCAGCAGGAATCCTCTACTCATCACGCACCTTCCTCATCGCTCCGATTCGCTTGCAGACCACCTCCTATTGGATGGAGGGGCTATGGAAGGATGCAGCAAAGGCTGTTGATCAGTCCGGCTCAGTGGAGCCAAGGAGGCACCGTGGGAAGGAACAAGAGGAAGACGCGGCACGGGTGGTTCATTGTGGTTGTGGTGCTGACAGCACTCATCTGCCTCGGGTCCACAGCACATGCAGGATGGGATCCTCCGGGATTCTTCGGAACGCTGACCGATCGAGTGACGAGCATCTTCGACTACGCGACAAGCGCAACGAAAGGAATCGCCAAGATAGCTGCAAACGCGGGCAGCCTATCCTTCCAGTTGACGACTGGCTTCTCGAAAGTCCTCTCCGATCCAGAGCGAGGATTGACCTTCATCACTGACGCAGTCACAAGCCAGCTCAGCGATCTCGTGAACGTGACTCTCGAAGATCTCAAGAAGCACGTCCAGGATCAATTCGGGTTCGCTTGCACTCTTGTCGGGAATCTCAGCACCGGGATGGTCGAGTATCTTGAGGAGTTGGGCTCAGATCTCACCTTGGACTTCGAGATCATCGGTGAGATGCTCGGCAATCTGACTGGTGACCTTGTGGATGCGGCCGCGGACTTGGGCGAGGATGTGGTGGAGGGTATCAGCGATGTTGTGGGAGACCTCGGCGACATCGATGAGCTGATCGGCCGGAGCTTCGACAACCTCGGGATCTCCCTGTTTGACGGCTTCGCCTCAACGGATCAGTTGATCGGCGAAGCGATCTCCGGGCAAATCTCCTCAGTCGAGACGGTATTGACAAGCCTCGGAGCGCTTGTGACCGATCCGGAGAAAATGGCGGACATCTTCCTTAGCCTCGCAGAGCTTTATGTGGTGATGGGCATCATGCCGATGGAGCAGGCCCTCGCCATGCAGGAGGCCCGCCTGGAGCAGATGTGCGCAGTGATCGAAACCCTGCCACTTCTGTTGCAGACACTTCCAGGGCTTGTTAGCGGGCTTCAAGAAACACGCGGTGATGCCTTGAATCAAGTTGTGGAGTTCGCAGGGAACCTGCCGGAGTGGTTGTCGTCGATCCCTGATTTGGTGGAAGGCAAGCTCCGCGGAGCCGCGGACTCACTGGCTTCGGACATCACCCAGCTTGTCGGTTTCATCCCCGGGATGGACGGGATCAACACGCTGCTTGCCGCCTCCGATCGCTCGATGACCGAATTGCTCGCCGAACTCACGGCGCTCGCCGATTCGATCGAGCAGGGGTTCGCGCAGCTGGAACAGCAGGTCGCCCTCCGTGGAGTACTCGTCGACTCGACACCAACACAAGCTGAGCCGGATGACGAACTCCTGGCGTACCGGGCAGGCCTTGAAGCCGAACTCCATCGGATCGAGCAGGAGAATGGGGATCTGCAAGCCGAGAACGAGCGACTTCTTGCCGCCCGGCGGGCTGACGCATGGGCTATGGTGATGATGGCCGTCCAGCGAGAGACATCGATCCCCGCGCTTGTGCCTACGGAAGGAGCATCGGGAGGCGAGGCGATATGAAGACACGAACCAAGCGATGGATGCTGGGGCTTGTCTCGCTGTTGTTGCTACTGATCTCTGTGGGCACCTCGTCGGCAGCCTACAATTGGGACAGCCTTGGCGAAAGCATCTGGGATTCCATCGACAAGTGTGCGGACTTCGGGATCTACAAAGTCTGCATCAGTGATCTTATTCCGTTCGGGGAAAGCAGCTTCATCAGCTTCGTGAACACGGTGACCTGGCCGGTTCGCACGCTGATCGATCAGATGGAAGGCGTGGTCGGCGATGCGCTTGATCCACTGAAGGATACTCTGGATGCAGTTGAGGGTCTCCCCGGCATCTTCGACGACATCGCGGATATGATCTCGACAGCCGGAAGTTTCGCGAGTGGTGGAGGCGGGAAGTTCGCAGAGATCTTCGGGAAGGCCGGACTAGCTGTTAGCAGCCTAGAGTTCGGTGTTGGCAGTATCAAGAGTTTCGCAACGAACCTCCAGAACGCGATCATCGGGACACTCGACAATCCCAGCAGCCTATTCGGCGGCTTGAAGGCCGCCCTTGAGGCATCTGCCGGAGAGGCGATTGGGGCGTTTGATGATGCATTTGACTGGTTCGGAATCCTGGCGCAGTGCGTCAAGGGCGATTTGAGCGGGCTCACCCGCCTGCTGGAAACAGAGTTCGCACAGCTCGGCAGCCTGCTAGGCGGCCAGATCGGTGACCTTGATTCCATCACCGGGATCATCGAGACCGGTTTCATCGAGGGATTCGGCGGGATCACCGGGATGCTAGAGGATGGGTTCTACGGACTGACAACGTCGCTCGGCGGTTTGGGCGGTCGCCTCACTCGCATTGTGGGCCGCCTAGAGCGTCTGGGAACGGCGATGGCCAACGTCGCCATGGACCCCGCTTCTTGGCTCGATTCGCTGGCCATGGTGAACGAGCTTCTCCCGATGCTTCCCGGACTGCTGTTATCGACCTCAAATTGCCTTGGGAATCCTGCGACCGGGCCGGCGCTCGCGGCGATCATCGACGATCTGCCGGAGATCACAGCGACGTTGCCTGATCTGGCTGAGTTTGCCTACGAGCTTCCCGTCCTGATGATGGAGCTCCAGACCCAGCTCATTCGTGAGGCTCCCACCATCATCGAAGGGCTTCCGGATCTGCTCGGCGAGAAGGTCGACAACCTGTTCCTGAACATCAGCGAGGATGCGACGTCGCTTCTTGCCCTGATCCCAATGGCGGAAACGGCCAACGACATCCTTTCGATGGGCGATCAGACGATGGGCGACATTCAAGGACAGGTGGATCGGATTCGAGTCGCATCAGCGACGGGCTTTGAAGCTCTTTCTGACGCGCTTTCGCTCCGGACCCAAGGTGTAGGTGCGGAGCTCGCTTCCATGTCAACGCTGCAGCTCGAAGCGCGGCTTGCCGAAGCACGGGAACGAAATCGGGAACTGCATGCGGAGAAAGCTCGCTTGCTCGAAGAGCCTTCGTTCGGCGACAACGCCACGTTGGCGCTCGCGTGGCTGCTGGAACACGAATCTGGCGACGTGCGCAATGCCGTGGCCCTTGAGCTTCTGGGTAGCTCGCCGCATCTGGCGGCATATGGAGGGACACCATGAGTCAACGAACCAAGCAGAGCCGCCGTCAGAACCAGGTTGGAGGTCGTCTGCTGTGCGCAGGAAGGGAGTCCACCTCTACGACAAGACCCTGTCGGGTTCGATCGCCCTGGACTACGGTAGTCTACTTCATCGTGATGGCCCTCCTGGCATCATCCTTGCTGGTTGCGGCGGACACGGTATCGGCAACCGTGTCACGCGCTCCAGGGCAGCCAGACGAAACGAGGATCCTTCCCATCTACTTCGTGGCGAGCTTCTCGGAGGTGGTGACCAACTTCACCTTCAACGACGTTCAGTTCAGCGGTGCAGGAACCATCGCGGGGGGGGTCTCGCCGACTGGAGACGCTTCGACATACACGATCGAAGTGTCTTCGGCGTCCGCTGACGGAATGCTTGCCGTCTCCATCCCGGCAGGAGTGTGTTGGGTCCAATCCGGATCAACCACCGTTTACAACGCAGCTTCCGGCGAAGCAAGCGTGCTCCTTGATCGGGAGGCTCCAGATGCTCCTGCACTTGTGAGCCCGGCGACCGACGACAAGACACAGGATACGACGCCGAGCTTCACGTGGACAGCCGCAGACGATCACGCCGGCAGCGGCGTCAAGGACTACACGTTGTTTGTCATGGGGGCCGCCGGGTTCAACCACACGACCCCCTCACTGACACATACGCCCGGAAGTGACCTCCCGGAGGGGCAATACCAGTGGTGTGTTCAGGTGCGTGACAACGTGGGAAACAGCAATGCGAGTACCTCTCGATTCCTCACAATCGACACGTCGCCCCCAGTCAATCCGAATGTGTCGTCAGCCTCTCACAATGTGGGCGCCTGGTCCAACGATGCATCGGTTGACATCGATATCAACGGTGCATCGGACAGGTACACGGCGGTGGCTGGCTACGAAGTTGCCTGGAACCAATCATCGACTTGGTCCAGCTCCGGGTCGCCGAATCGGTCATCGTCTTGGAGCGGCGAGACGTTTCCGGCAACATCGGATGGCAATTGGTACTTCCACATCTGCACGGTGGATGAGGCGGGAAACTGGTCGATGGAGGACTCATACGGTCCGTTCAAGATCGATGCAACGGCGCCGACGGATCCGGGCATCGTCTCGACCAGCCACGTTCCTGGCGTCTGGTCCGACAACCCAAACATTGCGATCTCCGCTGACGAGGAGGCATCGGACCCGGATCCCGGATCCGGCGTCGACGGCTTCGAGGTTGAATGGAACCAAAGCGCCACCTGGACGCCAACGGAAACGAAGAACCGTGGGGCTAGCTGGACGGGTGCGACCTACACCGCAACATCCGACGGTCATTGGTACTTCCACATCGCCACTGTGGACAACGCCGGTAACTGGACAAGCACCCGGCATCTGGGCCCGTTCCAGATCGATACGACCCCTCCCGAGTTGACGGTTCCCGCAAAGATCGAGACACTCAGCGATCCGGGGCTCCCAACCGCTGTGGTGACCTATTCGCCGACGGCGACCGACAATCTGGATCCGGCTCCGGTAGTCGTCTCGGACCCTCCCAGCGGCACAGCGTTCCCGATCGGCACCACTGTGGTGACGGTCACCGGAACGGATCACGCCGGGAACGAAGCGACAGGGACGTTCGAGGTCTGCGTGCAGGACAGAGAGGCACCGGTCTTGATCGGCGTTCCTGATGGCCTTCATGGTGTCACAGAACCGGGAAAGACAACGGTTCCCGTGTTCTGGGATCCGATCACGGCAGACGACAACGACGACCCATCGCCGGTGGTAATCGTCTCCCACCCCAGTGGCTCTGCCTTTCCCGCAGGTGTTACGCACGTCCGCGTCACTGCACGGGATCGAAACGGGAAGGAGGCCACGGCAACCTTCGATGTGACGGTGAAGTACACACCGCCGTTGTTCGACTTCACCGTGGTCCCCGCGGGCGAGTTCGGTTTCCTCGATCGCGGCCTTCCCGAGGAAGATGGGATCATTCTCATCGGCAATCTGGAGCTTGCCGCGATCTACGAGATCGGTGAGGTGATCGCCGGTGCCTGCTCGCTCGTGCGCCCCTCCGGCGAAGTCCAAGCGGGAAGCTACATCATCATCGGCTTCTACCAGGTCGATGTCTCTCTGGATCCGGAGAAAGGTCTACTGCTTGCTACATGGAACGCAAGTTTCGACCACGAAACGCTTTGCTTCCACTTCGATTTCGATACAACGGACCTTGTGCCTGGGATCTATGATTTCCGGCTCGGCTTCGAAGACGGAAGCGTCATCTGGATTCGGGTGAAGCTTGTCGAGCCTCCAGAGGAGGTACCCTTGAATTGACCTTCCCGGTGACTTGTCTTCATCCGGGAAGCAAGGGAATCCTATCCGGCACTCCGGCGACTCCCAAACGGGTATCGCCGGAGTTGCCTGTCTCGCGGAGGAACTCGCCAGCCGGCATGGCGAAGCTGGTCTCGCCGAGGTGATTCGAGTAGGCTGCTTACCATGCGAAACGACCCCGCGAGAGATGAGAAGACGCTTCTGCAATCGCCGGTGATGTCGGCGCTTCTTGGCTCTTGTCATGATCTGGCCATCCTGGTCAATCCGGACGGAACCGTGATCGCCACCAGCGAGACGATGGCCCGAATGCTCGGCGTTTCACGTGAGGAACTCGTCGGACAAGACCTGCGAGATTTGCTCGACGCAGAGACCCTTGCCGTGAGGGCGAAGTGGTTCGAGGAAGTGCTCCGGACCAAGCTGCCGGTGGAGTTCGTCGATGAACGAAACGGGCGGCACTTCGCCAACCGCATGACCCCGATCTTGGATGAAGGCAACGCCGTTTGGTTCGTCGCCGTGTTCGCCACGGACATCACGTCCGAGATCAACGCCCGAACCAAACTCGAGCGTAGCGAGAGCCGATACCGAGCCTTGGTCGAAGGCGCCGATGCGGCGATCTCCATTGTTGACCAAACCGGCCTGTTTCGGTTCATCAACCCCAAAGGCGCGGAACCGTGGGGGATCGCCCCGGAATCGATCATCGGCAAGACGATGGAAGACCTGTTTCCTCCCGAGATCGCCCTTCGTCAAATGGAGTCGATCCGCTCTGTGATTTCCTCCGGAAACTGCGAGGTTCTGGAAACGATCTCCGTGGTCGGCGGCGAGCGCCGGTGGTATCGGGCAAGCTTGTCTCCTCTCCCCAACGAAGAGGCGATCCCGTCCGTTCTTATCGTCGCCACGGACATCACCGAACTGAAGACAACACATAATGAACTGCGGCAGATGGTGGAGACAAATCAACGGCGAATCACGCTGGTCGCTCATGAGATTCTGAATCCGCTGACCAGCATCCGGGGATCGCTCGACCTCTTGGCTTCAGCCTCTCTTCCACCAGATGAACACGACGAAGCCTATCAGCGGGCGATGACGATTGTTGAACGGAGCGTTCAAAGGATCCAAGAGTTTGTCAACTCCTTCCTGGATTTTGATCGCATCAGCCATGGGATGGGCGACAGGAACCGGGAGAACGTTGACTTGGCGGACATCGTATCCAGCGTCGAGGAGGCTCATCGACTGACCGTTGAGCAGCGCGATCTCGACTTCCAGACAGATGTGCGAGCTCCTCTTGTCGTTCATGGGAACCGTGACATGCTCGAGCGTGTGATTTCAAACCTGGTGTTGAACGCAATCTATCACACGCAACGCGGCGAGATACGGGTGGTGGTCCGTCAGGTGGGACCGTTCGCAGCCGTGGATGTGGTCGATACAGGAGAAGGGATTCCGGAAGAGGAACTCCCCCACCTCTTTGAACCGTTCTTCCGAGGTGCTTCAAGCCGCCGCGCGGGTGCCGATCAGGGGTTCGGCCTTGGGCTCCCGATTGCGAAGAGCGTGATCGAGGACCATCGCGGGAGTATTCGCGTTACATCGGAACCTGGGCAGGGGAGCCGGTTCACCGTGTTGCTGCCTACATTGCTTCCGCCGGACTCGGACGGTGTCGACGCATGAAGGCCCAATCTGCAAGAGAGAGTCGATCCAGATCAGGAGGGAAGATGACCGCAATTCGAACCACGCTTCGCTATCGATCAACTCGCCTATGCGCGCTAGCCATCTGCCTTGTCGCAGTCATGTTTTCTGCAGCCCTTGCCGAGGAGGCAACCTCTTCTCAACCCAGCGGCGTTGACACGAGTGCGCTCTCTGAGCTGCGAGCGGCAGTGCATGCGGCGGCATCCGCCGGCTTGATTGCAGACGCTCAGAGCGATTCAACGCGTGCAGATCTCGCTGATGCGCCTGTGTACCTGGTCAACCTGGTTGTATCCGATGACCTCAGCGAAGTGCACGGCATGATGGAAGTGAGCTACACACATCAAGCCAGCCAGCCGGTTGATGAGATCGCTTTCCATCTCTACGCCAACGGGATCGGTGGTCGGATTTCGGTCAATGACGGCAGGATCGACGGGGCTGCGGCGGGGATCCGCTTGTCGGATGAGGAGACCGTCGCCTGGATCCACCTTGAGCAGGATCTCGAAGAGGGGCAATCCATTACAGTCGCCCTCGAATTCGCGGCGAGCGTTCCCGTCTCGAATATCGCTCACTACGGCATCCTCACGACAACCGGAAGGATGTCTTCTCTTGCCCACCTTCTGCCGCTGCTCGCCATCTTTGATGGACGATGGCGCGTCGACTTGCCTCCAGAGTACGGAGATGTCCTCTACGCCGATGTGGGATTCTACCTTGTCGCCCTAGAGGTCCCGGCAGACACCGCCGTCGCGGGCACGGGGTTCGAGGCATCTCGGACAACACTCTCGTCCGAGAGAGTTCGGGTTACGATCGCCGCTGGGCCGGTGCGAGAGGTGTACTTGGCGTTGATGAAGGACACTCACGCGGTCACGACCACATCCGGCGGCACATCGATCCGCGTGTTTGCCCCCCCGCATCTAGCATCTCGGGCCGAACAGGCGGGGGAGCTGATCGCGCTGGCTCTCGAGTCGTTCGGAGACTGGTTGGGCACGTATCCTTTCTCAGAGCTGGACGTCGTTGTGGCTCCGACACGCGCCGTGGGGATGGAGTTTCCGGGCGCGATTCTCATCGGTGAATCATCGTTTGTTCAGTCCTCTACGGACCTGACTTCGCGAAGCGGCGGACCGTCGTTCTTCGAGGTGGTTCTGGTGCACGAGACAGCGCACCAGTGGTTCCACACGATCGTCGGAAACGATCAGACCAACCTCCCGTGGCTCGATGAGTCGGTGGTGCAGTACGTGACCTGGCAGCATGCCGAAGCCCGATACGGTGCGGCTGGGGATGAGGCATTCGAGCAGTGGCTGCACAACACATATCTTCGTGCGGGCATCCCGGAAGCACCGCTTGGTCTTCCGACCAGTGCCTACTCTCCGAGCACATACGCATCGGTGATCTACGGGAAGGGACCGCTCTTCTACGCATCGCTCGAGGATGAATACGGGGATCAGGCCATTCTTGCTGCACTCCAGCTGTACCTCGACGAGTTCCGCTGGAAGAACGGGACAACGGCAGGCATTCGCGCCGCGTTGGAAGCGTCGTGCGGTTGTAGCCTGGGCCCATGGTTTGAGGCGTGGATCTACGGAAACTGATCGCAATCCTGCTTCTCGGTCTCGCCCCGGACGGTCTCTTCGGACACGGTCCTCAAGCAGGCATGATGATGCTCGCCGAAGGCTGCGCTTCGCATCCGGCACCAGGCTCTGCCCTGGGCGGCTCCGGCGATCCACGTCAGAGGTGATCTCATGATCGTGCAGCTTCATCGGACAGCTACGGCATTTCTGGGCCGTGCCGGAATCTGGCTTGGCCGATCCGAGGTCGAGAACTCCCTCATCTTGGGCCTCGCTACTCGCCGGGCCGACCGCGAACACCGCGGGGATGTGAAGGTTCCGGAACCACCCTGGCTGTTTGCGACGGTCCATGAACATCAGGATGGTCCTCCGAGCGCGGCCGCCATGATGACGCCCGGCTACCCGATGCTGTTGGCTGGCGATCAGGAGTTCCCGAACGCTTGCTCGGCGCTTGTCCCGTGGCTCGTGCTCAATCGATGGAAGCTGCCAGGCATCCTCGGCCACGAGGACCTGGCAAGGCGCTTCGCCGACCACTGGTGCCAGGAGACTGGCCAGCTTCCGTCCCTGGTGAGGCGGGAGAGAATCCATGAGGCAAGGCAGGGTGAAATCCTTGTTCCCGCGGGGATTCGTGGGCACCTTCGTCGCGCAGCAGCCGACGCCGCAGCAGGAGATCAGGAAGGGGACCGAGAGGTCATCGCTCGCTGGATGCATCAATTCCATCACGAGGCCGTCCCCGAGGATCCACTGCCGGATGTGGAGCATCTGGTCGAGCGGCACTTGCGTGAGGGTTCGATCTTCCTTTGGGATATCGGAAGGCCCGTTTCGATGGTAGTTCACGCTCGATCAACACGGAGCACAGCCTCGATTAGCGGGGTCTTCACCCCCCCCCAGGAACGCGGAAATGGCTACGCTTCAGCGTGCGTTGCCACACTGTGTGAGCGCCTCCTGCGGAAGGGTTTTGCGAGCTGCGTGTTGTACGCGGATCTTGCCAATCCGACGTCCAACCAGATCTATCGGCGCATCGGATTCTCTCCGGTGTGCGCTGTTCGGCACATCTCATTTGCGTCTGAACAGACCTGAAGCGACGAAGCATTTCTCGACTCCCCATTGCCATCCATCGGTGAGTTCGTCTGGATCATGGACTTTGCCCCACTGCGTGTCGTACGCTGACAGCGCTTCCGGGAAGCACGGCATCGGGCCATTGGGAGAGAGGGATGAGGGGGGATATGTCTGCGGTTGCTGTTGTGCTGCTGATCGGGCTCGGTGCCGGTGTGTTGATCGGATTGCAGAACCCGCTTGTCTCGTTGATCGGAGCCAAGCTTGGACTGCTGGCGAGTTCGTTTCTCACCCATCTGGGGGGCACCTTGCTTGCCGGGCTGCTCCTGCTTCGGCTTGGAAGCGGAAGCCTCTCCGGCTGGCGTGAGGTTCCCTGGTACGGATTCCTCGCTGGTTTTGTCGGAGTCGGAATCATCACCGCCGTGGCGTACACCGTTCCGCGCATCGGCGTGACTTCTGCTATCACGCTCATGGTGACGGGGCAGCTTCTTGTGGGCGCGATCATCGATCACTTCGGCTGGCTTGGCGTTAGCGTAAACTCGATGACACCAGCTAGGGGATTCGGGTTCGGCGTACTTCTTCTTGGAACCTGGCTTGTCGTTCGCTAGAGCAGAGGGAGATCCATGATGGCACGGGCCGCTTCGCTTCGAGAGACGGACCTGTTCGCACCGGTCCGAGCGTTCCTCGAAGCCAGCGGGCACACCGTGCGAGCCGAGGTTGCGGACTGCGACGTCGTCGGCTACGCGAGTGGCCAGATGGTGGTCGTTGAGCTCAAGACCCGTGTGACGCTCGAGCTGCTTGCACAAGCAACTGCCAGGCAGCGATTCGCTGATCTCGTCTACGTCGCCGTGCCTGGGCCGATTCCCCGTCGCTCACGTCGTCGATGGCGCGGAATCAAGCGGCTCCTTCGGCGTCTGGAGCTGGGGCTTCTCCTCGTGTATCCAACCCCGTCGCCCGGAAGGGTGGAGGAGGTCTACCATCCCAAACCGTACCGCATGAAGAAGTCGGCAAAGCAGAGAGCAGCAGTTCTCGAAGAGATGGTCGGGCGCACCGGAACCCGCAACACAGGCGGGAGCACCCGTCAGAAGCGTGTTACGTCGTACCGCGAGAACGCAATCCAAATCGCCGTCATCCTCGACCAATTCGGCCCTTTGTCTGCGTCACAACTGCAGCAGCACCACCACACCGGAGCAAAGACCTATGCCATTCTCTACCGAGACTACTACGGCTGGTTTCGTCGCGTGGGTCGAGGAATCTACGACATCAGTTCTGCTGGAAGAACCGCTTTCCAGGAGTTCCCGTCCGTGGTGTCCTACTACCGCGAGCTTGCTGATGCGGATTCAACGGAACTCCGTGCGGCCGACCATCTGGACTGATCGCCGCTTGGAAGGGAATCAGCGGGCGGATACGATCGAGTCATCAGATGTCATACAAGGAGGAGCATGCGCGATCAGATCCGCAGAGCACTTGATTTCGCCATCGCCAAGGAACGTGAAGCCCAGGATTTCTACCTGGAGTGGGCGAAGAAGGCCCAATCGCCAGCGATCGCTACACTGTTTGCCGAGCTCGCCGAGGCAGAGCGCGGCCACGAGACCATGCTACGAAGCATCTCGGTCGATCAGTTGCTGTCGGAGACGGAACCCGTTGCCGATCTCGGACTCTCCGGGATCCTTGTCGAGGCCCCACCGTCTCCCGGCATGACCCTGCAACAAGCACTGGTTCTCGCGATGAAGAGAGAAGAAACGTCGGTGGCGCTCTACGAACGTCTGGCAACGTTCGGTGGACCGGCCGCGGAGATCTTCAAAGCTCTTGCTGGCGAAGAGAAGCGGCATAAACTCCGTCTGGAATCCGACTACGAGGCAACGATTCTCGCCGAGAACTAGCGTGCATCGCGCGGCGATCGATCACGGGGGCTACTTCGCCCAATCAGGGCGGAGGGTATCCCGACCCGCCAAGAATCGTTCGACGGCCATCGCCGCCATCGCTCCCTCAGCAGAAGCGATGACGATCTGTTTGAAGTGCTTGCAGAGCACATCCCCTGCGGCAAACACACCGGAAGCGGTCGTCTGGAAGAAGTCGTCGACGAGGAGGCATCCGGCATCCGTCGTCTCCAGTTGTCCGGCAAGATAATCGGTGACCGGCCGATTCCCTTGCGTGTAGATGAACACGCCAGCCACGGGTAGATCGATCTCTCCTGCCGGCGTGGTGGCCCGAACCGCCGATACCTCGTTCTCCCCAAGAACCTCAACCAGCCGGTGACGAGGCCGTATCTCGATCACGGCTTCTTCGCGCACACGATGTAGGAGGTCATCCGGAATTCGAAGCTCGGGTGTGGGAGACAGAAGCAGAACCCGTTCTGCGTACCTCGCCAGGAACAATGCCTCCTCTGCGGCCTCTTCGTTGCTCCCGGCAACCGCAACGTGCCGCCCTGTGAAGAAGAACCCATCACAGGTAGCGCAGTACGAGACACCGCGGCCCAACAGGCGTTCCTCCCCAGGAACAGTGTGGGAGCGCCCCAGGGCACCCGTGGCAAGAATCAGTGCCCGTGCCTCATACGCCGTTCGCGCCCCTCGAATCTGCTTGTGCTCTTGGTTCCCGTCAAGCAGAACGGCAATCACCTTGTCCTGCTCAAATCGGGCGCCGACTGCCTGCGCCTGATTCCGCATCCTGCCGATGAGCTCTTCTCCCGAGATCTCTTCGTTCACCCCGGGGTAGTTGGAGATACGCTGAGCGATCCCAAGCGCACCCGTGGTCACTCCCTTGTCGACCACCAAGGTAGTCAACCGTGATCGCGCGGCGTAGAGCGCCGCGGCAGCACCAGCCGGACCTCCGCCGATGATCAACACGTCCCACACATCTGGTCGCGCGGCATTGTCTGATGGTGCCATGCTCACTCCTTGAACGTCGCTCTCTCACCGTGAATCGCTGATGGGTCGCCCTCGCAGACGCTACTTCTCGCCGGATCGTTTCGCAACCATCGTACAGTCGAACGCGACAGTCGGGATCGGCTCAACCCGGTCTGCGGGCAATGGATGACGGCCGCGGGCGGGCGATATTCTGCAGTCTCGGCCGAACCATTAGGCCACATTGGTCGCATCCAATCAGCGGCATTTGGCCCGCAATCCTCGTATAATGGAAGAGGATTCACATTTGGGATCATCCAATAGCGAGGTGGTTTCATGGTGCGGTCGCGGCAGAACCAGATCGTTGAGAGATTCCGAGATCGGATTACGCGAGGCGAACTGAAGCCCGGCGAGCGCTTGCCGACAACGCGCGCGCTCGCCTCGGAGTTGGGAGTCGGACGAAGCACGGTCGTTCGTGCCTACGAGCTATTGGCAAGAGAAGGATGGGTCGAAGGCGAGGTCGGACGAGGGACCTCCGTTCGCGGCGTTCCGTCGGAATCGTACTCGGCCCCAAATTGGGATGCACTCCTCGCGTCTTCCGCAGCCAGCCCGGACCAGGAATACGGCGATCTACTTCAGCTTATCTCCCGCTCGGACTGCGTTTCGCTCGCCGGTGGACTTCCTGCGACGGAGCTCTTCCCGATTGCACTCTACCAGGATATAGCTGCCCAGGTTCTTCGCGACAACGGCTCGAAGATCCTGCAGTGGTGCCCGGTCGATGGGTACTTGCCGCTGCGCAGCCTGTTGGCTGATTCGATCGGAAGCAGCACCGAGAACGTGTTGGTCACCGCCGGCTCCACCCAGGGGATCCATCTGGTTGCTCAGGCGATGATCAATCCGGGCGATCTTGTCTTGGTTGAAGCGCCAACGTATCCCGGCGCGCTCAAGGCGTTTGCTCAAGCCGGAGCCCGCGTCGTAGGTGTCCCAACGTCCCACATGGGCATCGACATCGATGCTTTGGAGAGTTTGCTGAGAACCTTCCGACCGAAGTTCATCTACATCGTTCCCACCCACCAAAACCCATCGGGTGGAACGCTCCCGCTTGACCGACGTCATCGGATCCTGTCTCTTGCCGCGGAACACCGGATCCCGATTGTGGAGGACGATGCGTACCGGCCGATTTGGTTCGATACGGAGCCCCCGCCAACCTTGTACCAGTTGGATCGACATGAACTCGTCCTCTACATCTCGACGTTCTCCAAGGTGTTGTTCCCGGGGCTCCGCGTGGGATGGATCGCCGTTCCTCAACCGGTTGCCAAGCGACTGGGGGCGCTTCGGAACCTGTTCGACCTGTTCGTCAACGGTCCGGCACAAGCTTCTTTGTACGCGTTTCAACGCAAGGGCCTTCTCGATCGCCATCTTCGATCGGTGCGCCCACGGTACGCAGAGCGATGCCGACACATGATCACGGATTTGGAGCGGTTCTGCCCCGAGCTGGAGTATGTCCCTCCCCGTGGGGGTTTCTTCATCTGGGCACAGCTTCCGGAGGGAATTGACTCAAGAGATCTCCTGCGCCATGCGGTTTCGTGTGGCGTCTCTTTCCTTCACGGCGGGCTGTTCCACGTTGGTCACGGTGGAGAGCAGTCGATCCGGCTCACGTTTGCCGCCCAGTCTGAAGAGGCGATCCATGTTGGAGTGCGCCGGCTCCGGCTGGCGATCGACCGCTGCCGTGACACGGCTCCGTCATCTCACCGCAGGGCACAAGACTCTATGCAATTCGCTGTCTGACACACCGAGAAGTGAATCAGCGCACGCGCCGCTCGCGGAGATCTGCTCGACGTTTGCCGCGTGATTCGGGTAGTCTTGAGGCATGAAGAAAAGCACTTGGCTGTTGCTGGCATCGGCGATTGTCGCTGTCGGTGTTGTCGTTGGTCTGGCGCTCGCCGGAGTCTTTCGTTCTCCCGATGAGGTCACTCCGATCCCTCCGATCGTGGTCGCCGTGGATGCGGGACATGGCGGCGCCGATCCGGGAGCCGTTTTTGGAGAGGTTTATGAGAAGGATATCAACGCTGCTATCGTGGCCCGCGTCGAGGCACTCATGGAGGCCGATCCTAGACTGGACGCCATGCTGACCCGCAGGCTTGACGTCACCGTTGACAACGTGGATCGCGTTGCCATGGCCGAGGAAGCGGGCGCTGTCATCTATGTCTCAGTTCATGTGAACGCCTTCACTGACGAAAGCGTGCACGGGATGGAAGTCTGGGTCGATGATTCTCGCACACCCGATGACCAGAGCTGGGCGCTCGCTCAGGCGATTCGGGAGAAGCTTGCGGCAGCGACCGGCGCACACGATCGTGGTGTGCGGTCGCAGGAGTCGTACTTGCACAGGTTGGCCGTTCCATCTGTCTCGGTTGAGGTCGGCTACCTCACCAATAGCGAAGAACGCTCTCGCTTGTTGGACGATACGTACCAGCAGCAAATCGCAACCGGGATTCTAGGTGGGATTCGTGACTTCTTGATCGCCGTCGGCCAGTTGGTTGAGGACGATTCAAACGACACGATGTGATCGATCCGGAGCCTGGACCAGACCAGACGGGAACGCTGCACCGATGATGATGCTCTCGGTGCAGCGTTCTTCAAGGAGACGAAGGGCGGCATGCGCCCTTGGAGCAAGCGGAGGCGATTAGTTCTTCTTGCCGCTCCCGTTGTCTTTGCCCGCGTTGTTGCCATTTCCGTTGCTCGACCCGGCATTCGAGTTGGCGCTCGCGCCCGATCCGTTCCCATTCCCCGAGTTCCGTCCGTGATCGTTGCTGTTCTCTTCCTGCTCGGCCTCGGGCTCATCCGGTGCCGTTTGGTTCTCGTTCGCGTTCTGCTCGAGCTCCTGCTCTCGATGCTTGTTCTGCCCCTGCCCGGTTGCTTCGTTGGCTGCTTGCCCCCATGAGCCTTCCTCGCTCGCAGCCACAAGTGCATCCAGGATCGCGAGCGGATCTTCGCCGTTTCGGAGGGCATCCTTCGTCACTCGGAGTACGATTCCCGGTGGGATTCCATCGGCAATCAGCTGACCGACCTCTTCGGTCAACCCGCCCGGGACATCTTCGCCAAGCGCCCGGAGAGCAGCGTTCTCGATCGCCTTGATCACGCCGTCGGGTGTGGCGAGGTCAATCCAGATCTCGGTGAGCGCACCGTTCCCTTCCCCGATCGGGATGTCGCCAGCGATCAGGCCAGTAAGGACTTGATCGATTGCCTCGATTGCGATCGCTAGCTGCTCTGGATCCGCGATTTCGGACCATTCCAGCTGATCCTGAATCATGGCAAGCACCTCTTCTGGTGTCACCACATCGGCATCCACAGCCGTGAGGATCTGCCCGGATACGGCCGTCGCCTGATCGGCGGTGATGAGGCTGTTCGACCACACGATTGCGATCACATCGTCCAGCACGCTCGAAGACGTCTGAACATCCTGCCCCATGGCCGTGAATGGAACGAGTAGAAGCAGAAGGGTTGCAGACAGAAGACGTAGTTTCGGCAGTCCGGCGATCATAGAAACCTCCCGTAGACCCGTGACTTTGCGCCTCCGGCTTTCGCCGGGTTTGCCGTTTCGACCTAGGTAGATCCACAGGAGTATACCTCATCTCCGTGCGCTTCGGACACCGGAGTGAACCGGAACGCGTTTCCGGGCGACCTACGAAGGCAGGTGGGATGGAGGAGCATGGGAATCACGACCCCGCATAGCCTGAAAGGAGGGCTCATGGGTTCAGCGGATACCTTCTACGCGTGGTCCGAAGCGTGGATCGCCAAGCTTCTTGAGGAAGCACCGTCTCTGGCGACATTCTCCGGCGATCATCGATTCGATGACCGTCTTGCAGACTATTCGAAGCCCGGACTACTCAGGCAGAAGCGACTGTTCGAGGAAGGGCTGGCCGCCCTCGAGGCGATGGACGTAACAGACTGGACCATCGATGAGAAGATCGATCGAGTGTTGCTCACTCAACTAGGCAAGCAGCAACTGCGCGCGTTCACAGAGACCCGCGTCCACGAGAGAAACCCCGGAACCTACATCGATGAAGTGACCCAAGGCGTCTTCCTGCTGATCATGAAAGACTTCGCGCCGATCGGCGATCGCCTTCGGAGCGCTGCTGCGCGGATGCAGGCTGTTCCAAGGGTCCTCGCCGAGGCCAAGGAGAACCTGGTCGCCGAGCAAATCCCGCGGGTGTGGGCGGATCTGGCAATCGAGCAAGCTGCATCAGCGCCCGGCCTGTTCGCCGGGCTACTTCCACAACTTGCAGCAGAGCAAGCACCGGAGCTTCTCGGCGAAATCACGGATGCAGGGAGATGTGCAGCCGAGGCAGTAGCAGGGTTCATCGCGTTCCTCCGCCGGGAAGTCCTTCCCTACGCCAACGGCGAATTCGCCGTCGGCGAGGCGCTGTTCAACACCATCCTTCGCGAGGACCATCTCGTTGACTACACCGTGCAAGAGATGCTTGCAGAGGGATGGCGGCAGTTCGAGTCGACGGAGCGGCAGATGGAGGGGCTCGCCAGGAAGATCGATCCGAATAGGTCCGTTCATGAGATCGTCGAGGACGCGAAGAGCGATCACCCAACCGCAGAAGGGTTGCTCGACGCCTATCGCGATGCGATGAACGCAGCGCGGCAGTTCATCATCGATCACGACGTCGTCACAGTTCCCGAGAACGAAAGCTTGCAGGTGATCGAGACACCCGCATTCCTGAGACCGATCCTTCCCTATGCCGCCTACATGTCAGCGGGGATTTTCGAGGAGTCCCAGGACGGAACGTTCGTTGTGACTCCCGTCAATCCGGATGCCTCGCCGGAGGAGAAGGAACAGAAGCTCAAGGGGCACACCTACGTCAAATTGCCTGTCACGGCGCTCCACGAGGCATATCCTGGCCACCATCTGCAGATTACCCACGCGAACCGGACAGCAACGCTCCCCCGGAGATTGGGAACGTTCCTATCCACGTTGTTTGCCGAAGGCTGGGCGTTCTACTGCGAGGAGATGATGGAGACCATGGGGTACATCTCCAAACCCGTCCAGCGTCTCGGCCGCCTTAAGGACCAGCGATGGCGCGCTGCGCGCATCATCCTGGATGGTTGTCTGCACACCGGAACGATGACGGTCGAAGAAGGCGTCGCGTTCCTTGAGGAGAAATGCCAGCTTGAGCACACCAACGCGCTTGCGGAGGTCCGCCGCTATACGCAGACGCCGACGCAGCCTCAGTCGTATCTGATGGGCAAGCTGGAACTCATGAAGCTGATCGAGGACTACAGAGCCTCTCGCCCGGACGCCGGCCTGCGCGAGATCCATGACGCGATCCTCGCGTGCGGATCACTTCCACCGAAGCTGATGCGGATGGCGCTTTTCGGCGAGTAGGTTTTTGTCGCCACGGCGGCCGTGCTCCCGCGTACAGCACGGCCGCCACCCTCACAGAAGACGGGAGCGCAAGTCGCAAACGCATCGAAGGCGATCGAGTTTCTTTCGCCTGATCCGAAGCACGCCGCTTGAGGGACGCCAGGCGAGAAGAGACAAGGCTCCCGCGTGCGAGTTCTCCGCTGTTTCCCCTGGCGGCTGCTGCCCCCTTGACACAGCGGGCCGGAGTATCGTACATACTTGCTGTGGGACGCGCGGCATCCGCCGCGCTTTTTTGTTGCCGCTTCGCCTCTTACTCTCTGCATCTGCCCCGATCTTGCTCTCAGGCGCGTCGCGAGGCCTACCATGAACCATGCGCCCGTCATGCACCACTCAAGGGTACGTCCGCCCGCTGTTGGGTAGCTTCACCGGATTCCAGGAGGTTCGTCGTGTCCAACCCCGTGCTCGAGTGTCTCTCTTCCCATTGCTCTATCCGCAAGTTCAAGGCCGAACCGATCGACCCCGCGACCCTCGACGTCGTTCTTCGCGCGGGGACGCGTGCCGCCAGAGCGGGCAACCTTCAGCCGTACTCATTCCTCGTGGTCGATGATGCCGACACGCTGAAGAAGATGACGTTCGGCGATGCCCCATGCGTGATCATCGCTCTGGTCGACCTTCACCGGCAGAAGCGGTGGCTCGAGCTGAACGACGCTTCGTTCTACTGGGACCAACCGAGCAACTTCCTGATCTCATATTGGGACGCCACGATCGCTCTGCACAACATCGTCATCGCCGCGGAAGGCCTTGGGCTCGGAACTCTCTACATCGGTGCCGTCGTCGCTCAGAACATGCAGGAGCAGTTCGACGCGCCCAAATATGTCTTCCCTGCAGGGATGGTCATCCTCGGCTACCCGGACGAGACGCCGGAACTCCGCCCGCGGCTTCCCCTGGAGGCAGTTGTCCACAGAAACGCATACCACCATCCGACCGATGACGAGATCCGCGCGTGGTACCAAGACCGCGACGCCCGCTGGGAGGAGATGGATCCGGATCGACGCCGCAGGTTCGAAGAGCGCGGGATCACCAACTACGCTCAGATGATCACTCTGGGACACTACACGCCTGAGTTCACGGAATGGGAGTCGGCAGGAATCCTCGAAAACTTGCGCCGTGCCCGCTTCCGCTGGGAATCACCGCCATCCTAGGGCATGAAGCGACCGTGCGTCCGGCATGCAGTTTGGCCTGGGCGCCGTCGTGATGTCGCGCTATCATCGTCTCCACGGGGAGGGAGATCCACTTGAACGTCTACATCAGCGCCGATATCGAGGGAGTTGCCGGAGTCCGCAGTTTCGAGGAAGCAACGAAGGGGAAGCCGGACAACGGCTGGTTCCGTAGGCAGATGACGTCGGAGGTCGCAGCCGCTTGCCGCGGAGCGTTTGCTGCCGGTGCGGAAAGCATCCTGGTCCAAGATGCGCATGACAACGCTGACAACCTATTGCTGGACGAGCTTCCGGCGGGAATCGAGGTTGCCCGTGGATGGAGTGGTCATCCGCTGATGATGCTTCAGGCACTCGATCCGTCGTTTGATGCCGTGGTCATGGTCGGTTACCACGCCGGCGCAGGATCCGGCGGAAGCCCGATCGAGCACAGCTGCAGTCTCCGTCTGATTGAACTCCGACTGAACGACGCTCCTGTGTCCGAGTTTGTGATCCATACCTATGCGGCTGCCGCACTCGGCGTACCGGTCGTGTTTGTCTCCGGCGACGAGGGGTTGTGCCGCACTGTCCGAGAGTTCGATCCGAACATCGGAACCGTGGCCACCAAACGGGGCGCAGGAGGATCGATCATCTCACGTCATCCGCAGGATATCGTCCAACAGATCGAGCGAAAAGTGCAGGATGTCCTCGGATCGCTCGGCGGCTTCTCACCGGTAGTCCTGCCCGATTCGTTCCGGGTGGAGCTTCGATACCGCAAGCATCAGGACGCATACACTGCCTCGTTCTTCCCGGGTGCCGAGAGCGTTGATCCGTTCACGATCGGGTTCCGCTCCTCGTCGTACGAGGAGGTCCTCCGGTTTCTTCTGTTTGTGCTCTAGGCCGGAGAGACGAACCCGAGTAGATCGCCGATCCTCGACTGATTCCCAACACGGGATCCTCACGCACTGTTCATATCCCACGGCTACGATGAGCGGAGTTCATCGTAGGAGGGACCATGAATCAATCCATAGCACGGTCTACAACGTTTCTTCTGATCTCGATCGTAGGCATCGTCTTCTCGGCCGTCATCGGGGTTGCCGTTCTCGTACTTGCTGACGAACCCCAGGTGCAGGAAGTGGAAATCGCCGAATACGAGGGCGATCGTCTCGGATCCGTGGATGACTTCAGACAGAACGCGATTCGAGGCACGCAGGTCGTCGACATCAGTACCTATCGTCTTCAACTGGACGGACTTGTGGAGCAGTCGGCAAGCTTCACCTACGATGAGCTATTGGCGTCCCCTCATCAGCGGAAGCTTGTGACGCTGTTCTGCGTCGAGGGCTGGTCGGTGAAGGCCTTGTGGGACGGGATCCCGGTCGTGGACCTCCTCACGATGGTCAAACCCCTGCCGGAGGCCAACACGGTGATCTTCCATGCATCGGATGGGTACACGACGTCTCTTCCTCTTCAAACCGTCGTCGACCGGAACCTGATCTTGGCAGATCACATCAACGGCATCGCTCTCCCGCCGGCACAGGGCTTTCCGTTCATGCTCGTCGCCGAAGAGAAGTGGGGCTACAAGTGGATCCGTTGGGTTGTTCGAATCGAACTCGCGGACGACCCGGACTATCGTGGGTACTGGGAAGACCGTGGTTACAGCAATGATGCCGAGCTGTCGGAGTCGTTCATCGGTCCGTAGTCCCGGAGGCTCGTCCGGCAAGGCCTACTCCTGGCTTCGATGAGGGTATCCGTTTCGCGACAGTCTGCCCGCTGGGCACCTGTTGACTTCTCCGCTCGCTGATTGTGTCTGGGAGAACAGACACCCTTTGCGGGTCGCCTCGGCTTGCAGCCGAAACCCAACGGAACGATCATTGATTTGCTTGTCACCTGGGCAACACGGGTACGATGCTCCGAGAAGCAAAGGAGGCGACCGTGCACAGGCCGAGGGGACTGCTCAAGCGAACTGTAGGAATCGTGTTCGTAGTCACGATCCTGTTTCTACTCTCTTTCGGGGGCTCAGCAGAGTACGTACGTCAACCCGTGGAGTGGTCGAGCTCGCTCTCGGCGAGCTCGGGTCCTGACATCTACGACTGGCAGTTGGCAAACATGGTTTCCACTTGGATCGTTCCCCAGGGATTCGCCAACATGATCTTCGTCTTTGACGAGTGCTACAGCGGGGGAATGCTTGACGAGTTGGAGACCGGCCTGCGGGGCCGCGGCGATGTGGCGATGTTGAGCGCATCCCGGCACAACGAAGTATCGTGGTTTCTTGATGCGCCGCTACTCGACTCGGATCGAGATGGCTGGTCACGCTTGGGGTTCGATCGACCCACGCACTTCTTCGGCAAGGAAGTCGTTGAAGAGATGGCTCGCCTCGGCGTAGCCGCCAGAACCATGGAGCAGATCGCGGCTGACGCTGCGGGTGCGGACGTCGTGCGGGCAGGCGGAACGAGGACGAATGGTTCCGCCTGGGGAACCACAGCGGCGGGTCTGCCGATTCTCGAACACCCGCAATGGGTGGAACTCGGCGACGGCGAGGACATCAAGCTTGGGTTCAAGAGCAACGGAGATCCCGTTGCGAGTCGCCATGCGATCCTCTTCGGTGGCAAGGCCGACGACATGGCCCACTGGAACGAGATCGAACATGTTCACATGGTGCTCTCTCAATACCACGGATTCCCGGAAGCGAACATCCATGTCCTAATCGGCGAGGGTCCTGGAAGCTCGCGGCCTGATGGCGCCGAGGCCCCCGGTTACGTGGACGGCCCGGGAACCCGCCTTGCCTTGTGGGAAGCGTTCCGGACCGTCGGCTCTCAGATGAATCCGAACGAGCAGTTCGTGTTTTGGAGCAACAACCACGGGAACCGCGATCGCACGTCTCTGACCGTGATGCAGACCATCCGTGACGCATCCCGAATCCTGATCCATTCGCCGTTGGCAGCGATCGCTGCGGACCCGTCCCCAGGAGCCGCCGGAACATGGGACCTCGACGAGCTGTTCCTCGACCACCTTCTGGCCGTACCCGACAACCAGCCCTACATCAGCCTGATCACGGAAGGACTCGCCCTGGACACGTGCGGGAATGATCTGGTGGTTGTCCTTAACGACGTCCGCCTTGGCTGCAGCGGATCTTCGGAGATCGTCGCCCTGGATCCCGACGCGGATGTGGACGGCATCGAGTTCGTGTTCCCGATACCTGATGAATCCCTGCTCGGCTTGGAGAACACCGTAGAAGTTGAGTGGATCGGAGACACGGAGTTGTTCGTCCCGTATACCGTTCTTGGTCTTCAGATCTGCAGCGGCGCTGTGGCCGTCAGCCCCGAGCCTCTCCCAAGAGAGGAAGAGGAGGAGGAAGACGTAGTGATCCGTGCGTCTGGTCCGGATGTCCTGTGGGCCGCGATCGGCGCGGATCTATCCTTTCCGGGATTCTCCGGTCTGTGGCTGAGAGCCGGCCTGGATCTGCCGCCGTTCGCGCTGACAAACCAAACGCATGTCATGCTCTTGCCCACGTTCTCGGTTGCCGATCTCCTCGAGTTCGGGCTGTACTGGGACTGGTTCTCCATAACGGGTTTCGCGACGGTTGGACTTGTCCCGTGGGGCTCCATCTTGCTGGGCGGCTGGATCGATGTGGGTCCACCGGAGACCACGTTTGGCGAGACCATCTTGATGACGCTGGACGGCGGTGTCAGATTGGGGTCGCAGTGGTCGGGATCCATGCCCGGTGGGTTTTCTCACGCCGTACTTGGGTTCTTCGATGCCAAGGCGTTGTGGTCGATCGCTGCTCCATGGGAGCTCGTTCTTGATCTGTCTCTCGGCACGGAGTTGGAGCTTTACGCGAATTGGCCCGGCGCATCTGTTCTCGCGGAAGCGATGGTCTTCCTCAAAGGAGGGACGGATCTGCCGGTGCTCACCGGCGACCGGAGCACACTCCGGGTGGAGTCCACGGCCACAGCGCAACTCCTGCCGCTTCTGGGAGGCGGTGTCGACGTGAAGCTGGAGCTTCGGACGAACGGCTTGGTTGCCTCCACGCGGCTCGGCGTTGGGTCGGGCGGCTTCCGTTGGGAGGCAACCGCGGAATTCACGTTCGGGAAAGGTGATTGATCCGTCGCTAGCCGAGCGGACCAGCGTGGGCGCCGATTAGAAGAACCCCGGAGGATGCCAGCGTGATGAGGATGTTGTCGTCGATCGCTCCGAACTCGAACCGCTCAACGATCGAGGCAACCACTCCTGCAAGAACACCCCACCACGGGATCGGTACGATCGCTTGTCCGGCAAGCACAAAGCCAAGAGGAACGCAAACCGCGAGCATAAACAGATTGCCGATCGGGCTTTTGGTTCTGCGCCTGAACAGCGCATTCCTCGCAACCCCTGTGATCCCGTCACCGAACGCCATGAACACCGGAGGAAGGATCGCCAGAAACGGATCGTCCAGCAGCATCCACAGAGCGAAGATGGCACCGCCCCACATCAGCGTGAACTTCACGTCGTTGCGGTTCTCACTGATCTGGAGCCACACAAGCCGTCGCCCCAATACGTGAGGGATCAGCGTGAATGCTGTGAGCGCCAGGCCGATCGCGAGGGGATACCCCGGTGACGTGAACAGGTAAGGTACGGCAAGCGCAACCACACCACCTGCCGCCATGTGAACGATCTTCCGGTTGTAGTACACGGCGACGTTGCTGTCCATCCCGCGCGCCCGCAGTTTCCCGTAGACCCACTTGGTGGCGAACACAACCATCCCCGCGTAGACCACCGCGATCACTGACCACAAGACTTGCATTCCAACGGAGTGCATGGGCCCCCATCCTTTCGGTATCTGTCAGGCAACAACCGGGATCGTCCAAGGATAGCACGGTCGGGTAGGAACTGTGGGGCGATGGCATAGCCGGAGAAGAGGTTCGATGGGGGGGCGGCTTGTCTCCATTTCCCTTGTGAACGTTCCACCGCCGACTCCCCCACCAACCGATAACGAAGATGCACCATCCAGATGAGGGCGAGAATCGAGAGGCCGTCTGCACACGGCTCGTTCACCTCGACAGAATACAACCTAGTAGACACCAGTGTTTTCGATGTGAAGCCTTGTTGAAGGGAATGTGAAGCCGACGAGCGCACCGGTTGCGGGACGATGCACTGGGCGAACGTCAGAGAAGGGCCCGCCCGGCTCGTCGGCCGGACGGGCAGATCTTGCTTCGGCGTTGCTGTGTTCGTCGCCTAGTCGGTCAGAACGTCAAGCACGTTCGCCGGAAGCTCTTCGAGACCTTCTTCGCCGACTCGGACGTACGAGTCGCTGATGCGGATGATCACCCGTTCGCCGATCGCCAGGTGCTCCCCGATCCACGGGAAGGCAGCCAGAAGATCGAAGTACGCGTCGCTGTAGAGAACCAGGTCGATCGTCTGCTGATCCGCATAGGTCGAGTCGGTCCAGAAGTCGTCGCGAAGGAAGTAGACGCGGTCTCCCACGACATGCACGCCTTCCACCGCTTCTTGGACCGTTTCCGCTTCGGCAAGTGTTCGAAGCGCTGAGGATCCCTGCACTGCGGACGTTCCGACGGCGGGTGCGGCTGCATCATAGACAGCGCCGCTCATCTCCTCGCGCGCCATCTCGTCATCATCCACAAGGAAGGATGTATACGGTGTGATGATCCCGTATCGCTGCGACAACGAAATCACTTCGTCGACCAATTCGTCGCTTTCCCCATACAGCCGGATCTGATCCAACAAGTAGGCGATCTTCCTGCCCGCCCACAAACGTGGCAAGAAGCCTGCTTCGATCGCCCGATCAGGGAACACGCCGATTGCAGCGTAGGCCGCATCGGCCGCCTGAGCTCGACCGGAGAGTGTCATCTGCGTGGTTCCGGTGCCGCGATACCGGCCGACCACAACCAGTTGCGTTCCGCGGAACAGGTCCGGAAGCACCCGCGGGAAGATGTCGTACGTGCTCACTTGGCCGATCGTGCTGTCGATCCGAAGCGTGATGTTTGCCAGCACCGGAGACGCGATCTTGCGGTAGAAGCTCGCCAGGCTGGTCTCGAGATCCTCGCCAGGGAGCACGTAGGTTGTCGTCCCTCGATTCTCCTGGGCAAGCTGATCAAGAAGCACCGTATTGACGTTGTAGCCAACCCCGAACACGAAGATACGTGCTTGGGCGTCGTTGGCCTCAGCCGCATGGGCGGCGATCGTGGCCGGATTCTCCTCGCCTACAGTCGGCTGGCCGTCGGTTAGGAAGACAAGGAACTTCAGGCGTCCCTCCGTTGAATCAAACATCGAGAGCGACAGTTGCAGCGCCGCATCGATGTTCGTTCCGCCGTCGGCACTGATGCCTTCCACCCATCGCACGGCCTCAGCCGCCCCTCCTGCAGAAACCGCCTGCAGATCGTTATGGAGCGCTTCGTTGAAGTCGCTGAACGAGACCACGGCAAACCGGTCGTCGGGGTTGAGGTTGCTGACGATGTACTGCAAGGCTTGCTTGGCCTGCTCAATCTTGTCGCCCTGCATGCTCCCCGAGCGATCCAGGACAAACACAAGGTCCTTCGGAATCGCAGTGGAATCCGTCGAGTCGTTCGGCGGTGTTGCGATCAGCATGAACACGCCGTCTTCGCCATCCGTGGGATCGTCGTACGTCAGAAGAGTCATGCCCAATGCATCCGTGGTCACCGCGTAGTACAGCAGGAAATCTTCGGTCGGCAGAACGTGGCGCTCCTCGAACGCGCCGGACGCGTGGGTTTCGTCTTCGCGGACAATCACCAGGTCATGGGATGGCGAGTAGACAGCCGCCAGCGAGACGCTGGTCTCCACGGAGACATCGATCGAGACGTGCTCGATCGGCCTTGCCGAGAATCGTTCGGTGTTCAGGGGATAACGATAGCGGTAGACGCCATTGTCGGCTTCGAGTAGCTCGCTATACGAGATACGGATCCGTCGCTCTCTTCCCTCGGGGATCGGGAAGATGCGAAGCGACAAGGTATCCCGCCCGACATACTCCAGAAGCGCCGGATCGATCGCTTGACGAACGTAGTTCTGATAGATCGATCGCGCTTCTTCAGCTCCCAGGATCTCCGCTTCCATCGGTTCTCCATCCACCCACAGGCTGAACCCGGTGACAATCGCTCCGGGAGGGAGAGGGAACACGTATTGGCCTTCGATCGTTCCGTCGGTGTCGTTGCGGAATACCTGATCTACCTCCGTCGTGACGACACCGTCGCGGATCCTCACGTCAACATCGTGGTACACGACGGTGAGCCAACCCCGCCCCGGATCATCGGGAAGGATGATTCCGTCTGCAATCGTTTCCATCGCGAACGGAACGACGAACAACATCAGAGCAAAGAACACGCCAACTGATCGGATCTTTCGCATCATGGACATCGCCTCCGCAACCTGGTTAGGTCGCTTCTACCTACACCGCGGAACGGTGAACGGTTCCATGAACCCGGATTGCGGCGGATAGCTGGAGTCGGTTTCTTGCCTTGAAGCCGGATCTGCTCTTCTCTTCAACGTATCCGACTCAGGATGCAACGTTGTGAGACGTTCGTGAAACGTTGCCATGCAAGAGTTTGGGGATCTGCTTGGTTGCATGCGTCCCTGCCTCGCCCGGGCAAGGGTAACGCGTTGCGGATGCCCATCCCGGGACGCAGCGACCAAGCAGCGGTTTCTTCCACGCCGAACCCTCGTCCGCCCTTGGCCCTCCTGATAGGATGATTGCACCGAGACATCGTCGTTCTGTTGCTCGTGCCGGAGCCGGCAGACCGAAAGGAGACCTGATGACGGCAAGCGAGTTTGCGATCGTGACGCAGCAACTGACACGGGATTTCGCATCTGTGCGAGCCCTCGACCGGCTTTCCATCGAGGTTCCGGTGGGAAGTATCTACGGGTTTCTCGGCCCCAACGGAGCCGGCAAGACCACCACGCTCCTTCTATTGCTGGGACTTCTGCGGCGAAGCGGTGGAGAGGCGCGGGTGTTGGGATTCGATCCGGAAACCGAAGGCACCGACATCCGGACTCGGAGCGGTGCCCTGCTCGATGACACCGGCCTCTACGATCAGCTGAGCGCTGAGGACAACCTGGAGTTCTACGCTCGGGTGTGGCATCTGCCTCTTGATCATCGCCGCCAGAGGATCCACGAATTGCTGGATCAGATGGGACTGTGGTCGCGTCGTCGAGAGCGAATCGTGAAGTGGAGCAGGGGAATGCGTCAGAAGCTGGCCGTCGCCAGAGCGATGCTCCACCGGCCGTCGCTTCTGTTCCTCGATGAGCCGACCGCAGGGCTCGATGTCGTTGCATCCAATACGCTCCGGGGACATCTCGCTGCGTTGGTCGACGCGGAGCGGATCACCGTATTTCTCACAACCCACAACATGGCCGAGGCCGAACAGCTGTGTCATCGCGTAGCCGTGATTCGAGATGGAGAGCTTCTCGCCGTCGGCTCTCCGGTTGAACTGCGCGAGGTCTCTTCCCACACGGTGATTCGTGGGCACGAGTGGTCCACCGAGGCGGTCCAGGACGTCGCGAACCTGTCCGGCGTGCTTGCCGCGAGCCTCGATCAGAGCACCGATCGCCTGATCCTTGAGCTCGATCCATCCGCTGATGTGTCCGCGGTGGTGCGGCACTTGGTTCTCGCAGGGGTCGCCGTCGAAGAAGTGACCCGCAAGACGGAGTCGCTGGAGGAGGTCTTCCTGAACCTGGTAGGGGAGGAGTCATGAGCAGGCTGAGGGAACGCGTCCGAGACGTCCGGACTGTGATGTGGAAGGAACGCAAGGGACTGCTGTGGAGTCAGGGAAGCCGTTGGCGGATTGTGCTCCCATTGCTGTCGCCGCTGTTCATCAGTATCTACATCCCCTGGCAGGCCGGCATCGACTGGTTGGAGGGCTACCCTTCGATTTTGATCTGCGTGGCGATTCCACTTCTGTTCGTCGGGATCTCGATTCCGGAGTCGTTTGCAGGAGAGCGGGAGCGACACACGCTTTCCACGCTTCTTGCCAGCCGCTTGCCGGACAACGCAATTCTCCTAGGGAAGCTTCTTTCTTGCGTTGGATTTGCGCTGATGCTCCTGCTTCCTGGGCTTCTGATCGGAGCCGCGGTCGTCAACGGCGTGGCCTGGCAAGGTTCGGTGCTCTTCTATCGTCCCATCGTCTTGCTGGTCGATCTTGGCTTGGCACTCCTGGTCGGTCTCCTGATGGGTTCGGTCGGGATTCTGATCTCGCTTCGATCGGCAACGGTTCAGGGGGCGACGCAGGCGCTCATGGGGGTGTTCCTGGTTCCTCCGATGGTGTTCGGCATGGTACTGATGCTGTTTCGAGACAAAGTGATTCCATTCCTACAGGGATTCGGGTTCGCCGCAACGCTCGGCACGGTTTTCGGAGTGCTTGTTGTCGGCAACGTGATTCTTCTTCTTCTCGCATTCAACCGCTTCCGAAGATCCAAGCTGCTCGCCAACTGATTCGGGAAGCGGGATGCCATGCCATGAGAGACCCAACGATCACGATCGATGCAGTTCCATCCACGGGACGGCGAAGTCCACCAACGGACGCTGGGGCACAAGGAGTGCCGGAGCGTAGCAGACCCTTCCCTTCTTGACGTGATTCGTCTGGCGCTCGAACGCTTCGCCGATTTGACGGAAGTCATCATCGCGGTAGTCGATGTCGCGATACCGGATCCATGTGCAAGCTCCATCCCGCAGAACCGGTGACCGTGACTCACGAACAGCCTGACCGCAGCGTGCCCGGTACTCGGCAAGGTGGAGCGATGTGTTGCTCCGATGCCCCACACCGAGGAGGAGCACCCATCCCTCCAGATCGTAGACCCTGGCAAGCGGAGAGCCTTCTCCCTGTGGGAAGTCCATTGTATGACCCTCGGTGATCCACGCCGCCTGCTTCCCCCACGCAGCGAACGAAACGACGGGGTGGTCACTGCGCAACACGCCGGGCTGACCGCGGAATGTCTCGGGGATCACGCCCATCTCCGTGGTGGGTGTCCACGCAGGATCGAACGGAGGCATTTCGCCGCGACACAGTTCGACCCAATCCTTGGGGATCGCCGGGTTCCGCCACCCGGCTGGGTCGGACCAACCGTAGGAGTGCGTGGGCATGACCAACGTTCCTTCGGGTCCCAAAGCCGATTCCAGCGCAAGCACAACCGCCATCGCCCCCCCGCACACCCAGCCGATCGAGGAGAGGGACGAATGCACAAGAAGGGTCATCCCCGGCCGTACGCCAAGGGCCCGAAACCCTTCCTCCAGCGTGCGGATCGTGGCCGGACCTCCATCTCCGCCGGCATCTCGGGAAACTGCCAGGGCCCGCGAGACCTCCGGAGCTCTAGCTGTCGAATCGTCTAGCTCGCGTGAACAGGGAATGCACGTGGGTTTCCCATCGATCGACACAACCCTTGAGTTCATGACGCGCTCCCCGCAACGGCTGCACGTGATGGTTTCGCGAATCCGAGCCGTCGGGGGCGGTGCGACATCGACAGGCTGAATCGAGAGGATGTCGTCGTCCGGAGCGGACAGAATCCAGTCGATGTACGCCGTTTGATTCGTGCTAGTGTCTTCAGGACTGTTCTTGCCGTGGTAGCAGACCCGAACCGCCCGTCCGGAGCGACGGGATATCAGCGTAACCACCGACTTGCCGTGGTTGCGATGGACAAGATTCCCCTTGCCAAACGTACAGCCGGTAACGACTTGGAGAGCATCGACCCCACAGGCGTCGTTTTCCACGACCGCGACGAGCTCTTCGTCATCGGCTCCGGCCAAGCCGCCGGTCAGCGCCTCGAGCGCCGACCGGGCCATTCGGTATCCAACCGCCAGCCCAGGGCATCGATGCCCGTGAAACGAAACGACGTCCTCGAAATCAACCACGTCTCGAT